>CDZJ01020316.1_pt1 | contig 105480 bp, 102 predicted proteins | sample 557391 | NCBI WGS metagenome assembly CDZJ01 (sample SAMEA3182111, study PRJEB8094) | gut metagenome | biome: human; feature: gut; material: Stool; isolation source: human stools | place: Canada | collected 2013-05-07 | reverse complement strand
CCCCCCGCCACAGTTTAGAACGGCAGCTCGCCGTCCTCTTGAAAGTCGGCAAAATTGGGCGTAAAGTTGGCGGGGATTCCACCACCCGCAATGGACATGGGAGTGCCTGCATAGGCGGGGGGAGCACCGTCGCCCTCCTCCTTAGGCTTGGAATCGCCGAAGTAGACGTTGCTCACGATGAGTTCCGTGGCACGGCGCTTGTGGCCCTCCTTGTCGGTCCACTCCCGATTTTGCAGCCGGCCCTCCACGATAGCCATGCGGCCCTTCGTGAAGTATTGGCTGACAAATTCCGCTGTTTGACGCCAGGCCACACAGTCAAAGAAATCCGTGTCCCGTCCTCCATCGGCGTTTTTGAAATCTCGCTCACAGGCGATGGAAAAGCTGCAGACTGGGGTGTCGGTCTGCGTGCGGCGCAGCTCCGGATCGTGGGTCAGGCGTCCCATCATCGTGGTTTTATTCAGCATGTGATCTCCTCCAAACAAATTCATTTTGCGCTTCTATGGGAAGCGTTGTGGTATTGCTACATGAGCCCTTATTGCAGCGCGGACAGTTGCTCCAGTGGCGCGAAGGTAAAGCCCACTACTTCATGGGCCTGCCTGCTGATTTGCTCCAAGTCATCCAGAAGTCCGGCCGTCAGTGACTTTTCACTATCGGACTGCGCCGTATTTTCCAGTTCCTGTTGCATCCTGTAGAGCCGCACCAGCTCTCCACGCAACTTGATCAGCGCCTTGCTGCCGGCGCTGGGCTTGCCTGGATCGCTCCTGGCTGCGTCAAATTCCTCCCGCGCTTCCGCCGCCATGGCTCGGATGTCGTTGACTTTGCACTGCATGGGATTGACGCACAGGCGGTTGAGCACCGCCTCGACAGCGGGACGGTCTCCAGGCTGCTGCCATAGGTAGTTCTTCAGAGCCAGAAGGTCGATGGCCTCCACCGCGGCACGACCGGAGAGCCACGCCTTTGCCTGGGCGATGGGGTAGTAATTCAGGTATTTGCGGTCAGATACCGGCAGGCCCTGCCGCCTCAGCTCACAGAGGATATCGTCCGCCAACTCGTTCACCATGTCCGGCACGGCGACGCTGGAAACCTCTTTCTGCATGGCAAGCAGCTCGTCCAGGGTGATACTTGCCGAGCGCCGCCCGAAGGTACCGGCCTGCTTGCTTTTCAGCACCGCCAGCCGGTTAGCCCGCTCCTCGATGTTGTCAGTAACCACCTTGAGCTCCAAACGGTCGTACAGCGCCTCTAGGATCTTCTCCTGGGGATCGTTCAGATTGGGGATCTCGTTCGAGGCTGCAAAGAAGGAGATGGTCGGGATGGGATAGGTGCGGCCCTCGTTGGTATATCTGCGCTCATTGAGGGCGGTCAACAGAGAATTGAGCACACCGTCGTTGCACTTGAATATCTCATCCAAAAAGCAGAGCTCCGCCTCCGGGATCTTTCCCGCAGTCTGCACAGACGGCTCGTTTCCATGTAAAAGCGCCAGAACACCCTGATACTGCCGCACCGTCGCGACAGCGCTGCTCGCATTGCAGTAGTGGTCCATGTTGTCCGGCTGAGCAGCGATCTCGGCCCTGGCCTGGCGCAGCCTGTCCAGCATGAGCTGGTAGGTATTGTCGCCGTCCAGCACGGCCTGGGGCACGTGATTGGGGATCAGGCTGGAGAGGTCCACCCGGCCAAAGAGCTGCTCTTCATCGGTCTGTTTGGAGAGCAGACGCTCAAACTGCCGGGCACCGGCGATCCGACTGCGAAAGCTATTGACCGCATAGCTCTTGGCTTGACCTGGAGCGCCCAGGATGAACAGGTTTTTCCGGGTGAGAAGGGCAATGGCGATCATCTCCACCAGTTCTGTGCGCTCAGCCACATCCCGGTTCACATCCTCGATCACTGCCAGCATTTTGTCTCTCAGCATGGTTATCGTCCTCCTTCAAATATTTCCCGTTGATATGCCGCAAAACAGTCCGGACAGGCGATGTTATGCGGTGGCCGGTATCCCACAGCGTCCAGCAGGGCGGCAAAGAGGAGAGCGTCCCTTTCCGACTGGAAAGCATAGACAGCCATGTCGCAACCACCCAGGCAGCAAACCTCCGTCACGACCTCCCAGGCGTGGCCATCCTCGCTGATCTGAACGGTGTACCGCACACTCTGCCGGAGGCAATCCTGCGGTCTCCGCAAAAGTTCCGCAAGAACAGCGGGCATACCCCACTCCTTCGTAGCAGCCTCCCCGGAGCATGGCGCTGCTGATCGGCTCGCCGTTTCCATCAGAGTTCCTCCCTGCGATTCGCCAGGTGGAACTTGTACTGGTCCAGCAGCTTCACATCCCCACGCCCCACAAAGGGACGTGCCGTATGCCTTTTCGCCAAGGCATCGTAGGCCTCCATCAAAGCAAAGTGCTCCCGCTCGGCCAGCCAGTCTCGGCCCTTTACCTGATAGCGGTAGTGGCGCACACAGATGGGGGCGCCGGCCAGCGCAGCGGCCTTACAGGTGGCATAGCGGGGCTCTGTTTCCATTAGCTCCCACAGGTCGGCTTGGTCCGGATGCCCACCCTCCCGGAGCATCTTCCGTTTGCCGGTCCCATCCGGGAAGCGGATCTCAGAAAACAACAGACTCACCGTATTCCCTCCTGATTTTATACTTGCCCGTGTCCCGCCCATATAGAGCAGGACACGGCAGGTAGTTCTTTTCCGGATTTCATGCAAAAGTTCACGCCGCCATCACCTGGCTATACATGGGACTCTCCTCCCGGATATACTCAAGGGAGATAATCTTCTCCTGGCAATAGTCCTCCGGCAGTCCCGTCATGCCGCATAGGCGGCAGGGTGTCTTGCAGTTGAGCAGCTCGAACTTCAGTTGGGCGAAGATGTGCTGCCGAAGTTCACCCTTATCCGGGTCAAATCCTGCCACAGCTCGGATGAGCCGAATGGCCAGTTGCTGATAGACATCATCATAGTCCAACCTTGCCGCTTGCATCAGCGCACGGTTTTTTCGAATCACAGCATCGATACACCACAGATGCTCCTCCACGATCTCATTGCGCTGGGCAATCGAAAAATTGTTTTTCATCTCTTTTTCCTTTCTCTGGCCTTGGCGTCCAGAACCGACAGTGATTCCAGACGCTGTCAGCCAGCATCATTTCTTCTGTGTACGCCGACGAAAGGTACGCTGGATGTCTGCACCGCTGGACCCGCCTGGCCCGGGAGATCTCTCCCCCGCTTGTCCAATAGGAAAAGACACAGGTGGAGCAGTGCTTTACATTCTCTCTCAAATAAATTCCTCCGAATTCCCGGATTTGTCGGTTACTGTTGAGGGCGGAAGAATGGCTCATAGCGGTATCCTTCCTTGGTTTTGTAGAAGAAAACAGGCTGGAGACCATCGTCGATCTCCAGGACCTGATGTACCGCCAGGGTAACTCCGTCGAGCAATTCTCCATCTGTTTCGCTGCCGGTGCGGCTCAAAAACTCTCTTGCGGTCAGAGTGGTGTCCTTTTCTTGCTCCAGAACATAGTGTCGTCCCTCCGGGGAGAGTTCCCGGCCAAGATCGGCGCACAGTTTCTCATGCAGTGCCCACAGGCCGGCATCCTGAAAGCCGTAGATGCGCAGCTTGCGCATCACCAGCCTCCTAGGACACCATTGAGGGACCTTGAGTTGGGGATCTCTTTTCCGAAAGCGGCGCGCACGTTTCCCAAAAGTGCAGAACACATCGCCGAATTTCATATTGACGCCCTGCTTCTTCATGGGGAGATGGCCCTCATAGCAATAGCGATGCTGGCATTGATAGCAGCTGGGCTCCCGCAGCTTCATTCCCTCACTCATCCTGGGCCTCCTGTTTCTGCAGACCCTCGAACAGGCCCTTCACCTCATTGGCATCGTAAGCGTCAATGATGCCGTGATCCCGGCAAAAATCCAGAAAATCCAGAAACATATTCCGCCCGGCTCTCACCTCGAAGTTGCTCAGACATGTTTCCTCCCGAAGCGCCTCCAGGCAGTCCTGCAGGTCGCCCCTGGTGTTTGTGAAACGGCAATAGCTCATATTCGACATCAAAATTCTCCTCTCAAATCAAGCGTGCCAGCAGACCGATCAAGGTCATGTGCTCGTTGGGATCCAGGATCTCACTGCAGCAGGGCCCGATGCCTTCCATCAGTTGGCGGACACCGCGCCGCAGGGACATCCTCCGGTGATCTTCCAGATCGCAGACATACGCTTCGCCCTATTTGCCGCTGCAGACGGAGAACCAGCAGTCCATCTCCGTCCTGTCGGCGTTCTTCCACAGCACGTCATACTCCTTCTCCTCCAGACTCATTAGCCTCACATTCCTTGACCTGGCCGTCACGCAAGCGTTGCTCAGCGGACGATACAATCAGCTTGGAGGGCAGGATCTCAAAGCGGGTGAACAACGCGGCGGCATAGCCGCCCTGATACATCTCCCAGCAGTCCTCGTTCTGCTCCTCACAGTCATATCGTCCATCCAGTTCCTCTTTGGCCTCGCGGATCAGCTCTTGCAGCTTCTCCCTGGCCCGATGGAGTGATAAATAGCTGCCTTCGGAGGAGGGATCGGGGAAAAAGCCGCGATCTGCATCGGCGCTGGTGCGGACAATGGTGTAGACTGTCACGCTGTCATCCTGTTCCGGAGCGGATGGTTCCTGTCTCTGATCCACCCCGTTCGCTTCCCGGTTCTCCGGCCTGGAGAGCCATTCCTGAAGGATGGTCTGATCCTCCCGGTGGAAAAGACTGGTGAACATTTCCCGAAAGGCCGGGCTGGCGGTGTCCATTCCGATACTGCGGCCGTACAGTCCCATATGGAGGAACGCCGCAGAGAGAAATTCATCGCGGTCCAAGGTCTCTGGGATATGTACTCCGGTACAAAGCCGTTTCCCACAGCTCCGGCAGTGTCCGACTAGGCAGAGCCGACGTTGCTTCGGACTGTCCAAGGCGGTGTACTCCAGCTCCCACTTCGCTTCCGTAATATGGCCACAGAGGTGGACCAGATCCGCGATCCATTCCTCCGCCGTGTTCCCGCGTTTCATACAGGTACACATATCGTCCCCCCTGTGGGGACAGGTTTTCTTTTCACACATGGCTATGCGACCTCCAAATCCTCATATTCTCGGCAAAGGTCTATGACTCTCTGGCACTGGTCCATCTCAAAGCTGCCGATATGGGCCTGTTGTTCTGGAATCTGCATCCGCTCTGCCAGCCATTTGTATGCTTGGGTGCGGATCATGCCTTTGCTCTTCCAGAAGGCGTCGTATACTTGATGGGTCTCCATCCGCTTGAGCCGCAGCACCTCATTAGCCAGATTGCCCAGCGGCCTTTTGGACCCCCGGTGACAGCCGACCCGGGCGTTACAGTTCTGACATTGGTAGAACATTTCTTTTTCCAGCTTTAGACGCTTTGCTGCCGCAGCGCCATAGACCATATTTGCAGGGACAAGGCGTACTGTTCCGCCGCAGTAGCAGCAGATCTCAGGAATCTCCAAAAACATGCCCCCTTTATGCTGCTTTGCCGGCCGCGGAGCTCTGGGCGGGAGGCCGCATGGCGCTCTGCACATACACAGCGTCGTGTGCTGTGATGGTCAGCATCCCATTTTGCGCCACGCCCATCGTCACCGTCCCGTTCAACGCCCGCAGACAGGAGGCCAGCTTGCGCGCGGAGTACCAGTATTCTCCCTGGGGCGAACCGGTCAAAGGGATCACCTCTGTGGGGGATGCGGCGTTGGCTCCTGTTCCGGTGCAGTGGAAGGTGAGATGGGAGCCATCAAACTCCACGCGCAACTTCCCATCGGCACCGACGCAGAGGGCGGCGTTTAGGGCCTTGCGCAGTTCAGCGATGTCGCTCAGGACGGTAAACTGGTTGTGAATGGCCGACATCAACCGTTCTGTGTCAATGTAGTTCCCGTCCATCAGCCTTGCGCTGAACAAAAAATTCTCCCGGAAGAACACAATACACTTGCCTGTTGTGCCTACGCGGAACTGGTCATCATCCCTGGTGATACGAGCTAATTTTTCCAGCGAGGAGGCAGGCACCAGCAAGCTGATGTTCCCCACACTTTTTTCATCTCCCTTGGCGGCAACGATACAGACGCCATCGCTGCCCGCAGCCCGCAGGCCGTTCTGAGTGAACATGAGATTGACGCACCTCATAAGAGGCTTGCTCTCGCTGTCCGAAACTGCGAACACAGTGCGCCGGGCCATTGCGGGAATGCCGGCAACTACTACCGTGTCCTCTGGAAAGGGAAGTTCTGGCTTTGGGAAGCTGCTGCGGCTCCAAATGGGCACGGTATAGCACGCGCTCCCGCTCTGAAGCGTGACCATGTTCCGGTCAGCCTGCCGGGTGAGGGTTACGGTATCCCCGGCCAGCTTCTCCAGCATATCGGCCAGCAGCTGCGCGCCGACCACCAGGGCATCGTCCTCCCTGGTCTGACAGGGGAGGCTTTCCCGCAGAGAGAGCTCCATATTGGTTGCGGTAAGGATGAGCCTGCTGTTCTGGGCATCCGCCTCCAGCAGTGCGCCCCGCAGGACATCCAGCGGAGATTGAAGCGGCGCAATGGTCGCCATACGCTTGGCTGTATGCAGCAGCTCGACGCGATCTATTGTGATATTCAAAACAAAACCTCCACTACGCGACAAAGCCGAAGATGGTCAGTTGGTTTTCATCCACAACAACCTTCTTCGGTTTCTTCTTTTTCTGTTCTTCCATAGTCCTCTGCAGCAATCCTTCATAGAGGACCTGCCGGTTCCTAGCCTGTTCTGCGCGGATACCTAGATCCTCTGTCGCTTGTACAGGCTGGGTTGCTGGCCCTTCTCCGGTCTCCGCTGTTCGAACCGGCTCCGCCTGGACACGGCGGCGCTCTGGATTGATGACCGCCATCTTTTTGAATGCGGCGGCAATATCCTCCACACTGTCCCGAATACCCAGCGTGAGTTCCTTTGCCATCTGAGAGGTCATATCCTTCACGTCGCTCATGGCCGCCAGGCCCTCCTCGGAGAAGGTTCCCTCAATGATCCCGGCCACCGCCAGCTTGGACGCCATCAGCTTCATGGCCTTGGCCTGGAGGGTATCTGCATAGTAGAGCAGGTAGACTTCCACCTGCGGGCCTCTCTGGTTGATCCGCCAGGAGCGGCGCGACGCCTGCCGCAGGGTAAACAGGTTATAGCCCACGGAATAGAAGATGAGGGTCGTAAACGCATTCAGATCCAGGCCAGTCTCCACGCACTTCGGGTTCGTGATCAACACTTGCAGGCCCGACTTGATATGTTTTTCCACCCATTCCTCTCGCTTTTCCGTAGGCACGCTCGGTTTTAGTATCTCTGTGCGAAAACCCTCCCGACGTAGCAGCTCCAGAAGTTTTTGCTGGGAGTCCGTGCGTGTCCAGCTGGTGTAGATGAGCACCCGCTCGCCGGCCGCAATCTTTTTCCCCACGATCTCCAGCGTTTTTTCTTCCTTGGGCAGTACCCGTTCAAAGTCCCCCAGATCCTGTGGGGTGACGATGGGCGTCCCATCAACGGGATGGATGACCTGGGGTTGGCCGTAGGGCTGATCCGGGTAGACTGTGAGCAGATTCAGATAGGCGGAGAGGATCCGCTGCGCTGCGCCGCGGTCATGCTTCAGAACGCTGCGCAGATCCTTTTCCATGTCCATATAGGCCTTACGGACATCCTCCGGCATCTCCAGCGGAATGGGGATTTCCTCATAGTTCGGCAGATTCTTTCCCATGTCCGACAGGGAAAGAAAGGCGGTGTACTCCAGCAGAAAGCGGGAGAACACCAACGGGGACACGCCGGGCAGCTGCCTGGTCCGCACCTTCCGCTTTGTGGTACGCCGGTTGGAGTTGTAATTTGCATCCCTGGTCTCATAGGTGCTTTCCAGCACTCCGTACTCCGCGTCAAAGTCCGCCGGCCTGCGGTAACTCTTGCCGTCCTTGCGCATCAGGCTGGGAACGATGCGGTAGAGCAGATGAAAAATACCGGAAGAATATCCATTGATAAGAGTGGCGGTCATGCCCACAAACTGCTTCGCGGCGCCGAACACTTCCGCCATGGCGTCGCCCTGTCCGCTGGCATTGTTATACTCGTGCAGCTCGTCGCATAGGGCTCCGCCGATACGCCCACGCATCTTCTTTTTGATGTAGGTGCTCAGGGGATAGCGCCGCTGTGCGCCTCTGATCGGGTACCAGACATCCGGCTTCTCCGCCAGGGCGGTGAGCTGCTCCAGCAGAACCTCGCTCTTGGTCCGGTCCAGATGGGCCTTCGCCTGCTCCCGGTAGACCCATCCGTACTCTCCCAGTTTGACCCATGGGTACTGCCTGCCGGGAATGACCGGTGCCCACAGCACCGCGCCGCAGTTGGGGCATCTGTGGTTCTTCCTATGTTCGCTCTGGAAAAAGAACTGGTTGGCATTGACGGTGTACTTAGCTCCGTCATTGCTGATCTCCATCTGCACAGGCTCCATGCAGTCGGGGCACAGAAAGCCTTTCTTGCGCCTGTTCCATGTAACCACGGGATAACGCATATAGCCGTCCCGCGCCCGCTCTTTGGAAAAGACTGCGAAAACGCTCTTGTCCCCCTGCCGGTACATCTCGTACAGCCGATCCAGTTCGGAGATGTTGTGAACCACCATGGCGTAGGTATCCGGCAGCGTTTCGCCGATCTCACGCACCCACTTGCGGGTGACATGGGAGGGACACATGACTAGACCGAAGGATTTTCCCGCTCCGGCGCGGTGCTGGGCTGCCCACAGACCATGCAGCGCCCCCAGGGCGGTGGCGCCGATCTTGGTTTTTCCCGTCCCGCACTCGGCAACAATCAAGGCAACATGCTTCCGGTCCAACTGCCGTTTGACCGCTTCCGCCACGGCCAACTGGGCATCATAGAGAGAGTAGCCGGCCCGCGCCAGGATACATTCGTTGATGGCCAGCACCTCCTCAGACAGCGGCTCAGTCGCCGGGTCAAAGAGGGGCAGGAACTGGTTTCGGATGCGGTCTGCTACCGTGGCACCGAAGGTATTGAGATAGGATGTAACACTGCTGACAGACTCAAATCCGTCCGAGGAACCTGGAACCGCTCCCGGAATTGCAATGGCTCCAGCTTTCAGACCATCCTCCAGCACCTCTGCCACATTTTTGTCCTCCGGAAGTAGGTACAGCACCCAGGCGTCCAGCTTCTCTTTGAGGGAGATGACGCTTAGACGGCGGAGATGCCCCCGCTTTTCCAATTCATCCAGCACATAGTCCCGGAACGCCGGGATCAGCGGCGCCGCAGTCTTGTGGTCCAGTTCCTCAAAGAGCCGGTCCCGGTCCCCTGCGGGGCAGAAGATGTAGCACTTTCTGGGTTGGGCCGACTGGTTTTTGGGATCGGCTCCCCCGGAGCTCTCTGCGTCTTTACCTATGTCTTCGGACTGTGCATCGTCTGCGGCCATCAGGGTGGCTACAGCGTAGACGCCATCGTGACTGAGTTGCCGCAGGTACCTCCGCTCATGGCTTTGCAGCCGGTGCAGATCGTCGCCATGCCGGGCTTCGATGGTGGCGCCGCCGTAAATGGCATCGGACATAGCTCGCACCATTTCCGGGTAGCCGCCAAACCGGATAGCAGTAATGACACCCCCCCTCTCGTTGCGATCAAGAATCACGGTATCCGCATAGGCAGACAGCCGCATCTGGGCTTTGGGATCGTAATACTCCAGCTTGATGAGTTTACTTGCTGCCATTCACAAGGCACTTCTCCTTTCTGCGGACAAAAAAAGACTGTAACCGCTCAAAGAGCCATTACAGTCGTTCTTGTCCATATTTCGTATTCCAGGTCGTATCTGTCCGCCGGCGCCCGCTGGGCCTGTCTCTGTCCGCAGCGGCCATGTGCCGCCGGGAGCCGCACAAGGGCGCACTTCACCCTCCTTTCCGCGTCTTTCCTCCCTAACTTACTCCGCCCTCATTACTCCGCCCTGAAATACACTCTCATTCTACCATTCCTCTGCTGATCCCGTATAGGTGGAGTTTTTCCACAGGCAAAAAGCCCTGCTCTGTCCCCTGCCGTGGGGGACGATGAGGGGCTGTGTGTCTTGCCTAAGCGTCTGCCGTTCCTGGCCCTGCTGTACCCGACAAATGAGGCGGCGGCTAAAAATTACCCATGCGGTTGATACTGGAAATATCGGCGCTCTTGTGTTATACTAAGGCAAATCGACAGGCAGAGAGGTGAAGGCGCATGAGCCCCATGATGAAAAAACGGCTTGCTGCTGTCAAAACAGCGGACGCCATCAACGCAATTGAGGGCGCACCGATCTCCAGCTACGCCCGCACGCTCTCTGTGAACTGGGCCCGCGGAGAACTTACAGGCAATCAGATGAAGGCAGCCTTGCTGGCATATCACCGCAAGGTCGCGGAGCAGGAGCGCCGGAGCCGTGTCTGATCCCTACCTCTACCGGGATGTTCCGGTGCTCCGAAACAAGTTGGACATCAAGAGTGAAACCGTTTTGAACCGCATTGAGGCGGAGCAGTCCCGAGCCAACATGATGCTTTTATATGAGCAGGGGTTCCGGGACTTTTCCCCTGCCGGACTATGTGAGATCCACCGCTTTCTGTTTGGTGACCTCTATGATTGGGCGGGGCAATATCGGATTATCAACATTGAAAAGCGGGAACGGCTACTGGCCGGCCGCAGTGTCTGGTACAGCAACGATGAGATGATTCCCGGAGATTTGGATACCGCCTTCCAATGCATCCACTCCGCTCCCTGGCAGGACATCACACGGGAGCAGTTTGTCCATCAGCTCACACATCTGTTTCCTCCCGTTTGGCAGGTGCATCCATTCCGGGAGGGCAACACACGCTCCGTCGTCATGATGATGACATTCTTTGTGGAGCACCACGGATATTACATGGATCAGGAGCTTTTGGCGGCCAGCGCGGGCTATGTTCGGGATGCTTTTGTCATGGCTTCTCTGGATCAAGTCTCAGAATTTGAGCACTTGGAGCGGATTTTGCTGGATGCCGTATGCAGTGATGTGGTGGATTATGACGAGACAAGCCTGGAATCAGCGGAAACAGAAGTGCCAGAAAAATATCGCAAATATCAAAAAGAGCCATATACCCCTGAGCCCCATTACCGGCGCGAATAAAAACGAAAAATGCCCCGCACCGTCCGTTTTTTCAGGACGATGCGGGGCTGTATCTTTTCTTTGTCCGTTGATGTGTTCTTACCTTTCTTATTGGGCTTATACCTATATGTTCCAAAGTTAGTAGGAACCGTTCTCAAAATGCTGCCGGGCTTCCTCCAGGCTGTAAAAGTCAAAGACTTCATGGAGTTCCGACACCACATGTCGGATATCCGCAGGAAAAAATCCGCAGCTTTCCATAGCGTAGATGACATAGCCACGGCAAGCGTTATTGTTCCAGGGCTGGTTAAGGAGGGTTTCCATATCTGGATAATCCTTCATATCAATTTCCTCCTTGATAGAAGTTCGAGATCACCACGCTCACCTTCTTCCCCGGCCATATTTCAGTATTTTAATGGTCTTCATATCTGCCGGTCTACAGAGAGGTGATCTATGCGGGATATGCCTGGACATGCCGGCCGTTCAGAGATAAATTTGGCCCGATCCCATCCGTGCCATAGCGCCAGCCGCTGCAGCACCATGGAATCACAGGGGGCGGTATGCTATAATTGCCTCGGAAGGATGAAAGAGGGCAACGCTGTGGCCATTGAAAACGGGGAGTGGATCATGCGGGGATCTACTTGGGACGATCCGAACCGGATTCGGACCTGGGAGGCGCTTCTGTACCGGTTCGCCGAGGCAGGCTTTTTGCCCCTGTTCAAAATGAGGCAGAGAGCTTCTCCGCGGAGGAACATACCTCCGACCTCTATTTGTGGACAGGGTACGAGGCACAGAACCCCTGGGAGTGGCGTATCCTTTGTGCTCGGAGTGGCAGAGTAGCCTACTTCCTGTCCCTGACGAAGTCTAAAGTCCTCGTCCACCAACAGATCCAGAAAAACTTTTCGGAGGCATCAGCTCTGGACGCCGTGCTGGGCTGGACCCGATTATAGGACGATGCTGGTGATATACTAAGGGAGAAAGGGGGGAGAGCAGATATGAAGGCGCGAACCTACATCTGCTGCGATCTGAAAAGTTTTTACGCCTCGGTGGAGTGCGTAGAGCGGGGGCTGGACCCCATGACTACCAACTTAGTGGTGGCGGATCAACGGCGGACGGAAAAGACCATCTGCCTGGCAGTGACCCCCCCTCTAAAAGCATACGGCATCTCGGGCCGGGCCCGGCTCTTCGAGGTTGTTCAGAAGGTCAAGGAGGTCAACGCCCAGCGGCGGCAGAGCGCCCCGGGGCGGCAGTTTGCCGACGCGTCCGCTCAGGATCCGGAGGTGCGCCGCAACTCATCCCTGGCTCTGGATTTTATCGTGGCCCCGCCCCGGATGGCCCACTATATCGAGTGGAGCACCAGGATTTATCAGGTGTATCTGAAGTATCTGGCCCCAGAGGACATCTATCCCTACTCCATCGACGAGGTGTTCATGGATGTCACAGACTACCTGAATACCTACAAGATGACCGCCCGGGAACTGGCCCGGGCCATCATTCTGGACATCCTCCAGACCACCAGCATCACCGCCGCGGCGGGGATTGGGACCAACCTGTACCTTGCCAAGGTGGCCATGGACATTGGCGCCAAGCATGTCCCGGCGGACGAGTACGGCGTGCGTATCGCGGAGCTGGACGAGATGGGCTACCGTCGCTGCCTCTGGACACACCGCCCCCTCATTGACTTCTGGCGGGTGGGCCGGGGCTACGCCGCCAAGCTGGAGGCCCACGGCCTCTACACTATGGGGGACATCGCCCGGTGCTCCATCGGCAGGCCCGGGGACTATCACAACGAGGAGCTGCTCTACCAGCTCTTCGGCGCCAACGCAGAGATTCTGATCGACCACGCCTGGGGCTGGGAGCCCTGCACCATCGCGGATGTGAAGGCGTACAAGCCGGAGCACAAGAGCATCGTCTCCGGCCAAGTGCTACAGAGCCCCTACCCCTTCGACAAAGCCCGGCTGGTGGCGCGGGAAATGGCTGACGCCCTGGCGTTGGATCTGGTGGACAAGGGGCTGATGACCAGCCAACTGGTGCTGACGGTGGGATACGACCGGGAGAATCTGGACGATCCCCAGCGGAGGCAGAATTACCACGGCCCGGTGACCACTGACCGCTACGGGCGGCAGATCCCGAAGCACGCCGTTGGCACCGAAAACTTCCCCTACACCTCCTCGGCCAGCGGGCTGCTGAAGGCGGTCTCCGCCCTCTACGACCGGATCGTGGACCCGAACCTGCTGGTGCGGAGACTGAGTATCAGCGCCAACAAACTGCTGGAGGAGGCAGGTGTCACCGGGCGCCAGGAGCCGGAGCAGCTGGACCTCTTCACGGACTATACCAAAACGGAGAAACAAGCCCAGGCGGACAAGGCCGCCCAGGCCCGGGAGCGTAAGATTCAGGAGGCCATGCTGGGCATCAAGAAACGCTACGGTAAAAACGCCATCCTCAAGGGGATGAACCTGGAGGATGGCGCCACCGCTAAGGAACGGAACGAGACCATTGGAGGGCATCACGCATGAGCGGGCCATACGATGACATCATCCACCTGCCGCACCCTACCTCAAGCAGGCACCCACGAATGCCCATCTCCAACCGGGCGGCCATCTTCAGCCCCTTTGCCGCACTCTCCGGCCACGCCGCCGCCATTGCGGAGACCGCCCGGCTGACAGACCGGCGGGTGGAGCTGAGCGAGGAGGAGCGTGGGGAGCTGGACCGGAGGCAGGCTGTCCTGCTGGAATATCTCCCGGAACAGCCGGAGGTCACCGTCACCTGGTTCCAGCCAGACGGGAAGAAAGAGGGCGGCGCCTATGTCGCCACCACTGGGCGGCTGAAGAAGCTCGACGAGGCGGAAAGGACCCTGATCCTGACGGACGGCACCCGCATCCCCCTGGATGATGTGGTAAACCTGGAAAGCGGCTGCTTTCGGGATGCGGTGCAGACAGTATACGAGTGAGGAGGAGAGCGGGCGCAAAGCCTTACACACCTGCTTGGTGCGGTGCGTGCACACGATCCTGACTGTTTCACTTAGAGGGGGCGCGGCTATGGCCGCGTCCCCTCTCTGCAATCGTCCAAGGTATTTGGCATGGATTCCTGTCCGTGGCGGGCCGCGCCTGTAAGGGAAGGCCGGAACTACCACTTGGTCAAAATCTTGCCGTACATCTGGAGCTTTTCGTGGTCAAACCGCTGGACAATCAGCATGACATGGTCCCCCACCAGAAAGTCGGAGTCCTCATGCTGATAGGAGTAATTGCACATACATACCGTGCCGTCAGGCAGATTGCAGAATACGCCGCCACCGTACTTACCAGCGATGACGGCCAGTCGCCTGGAACCAACGGGGTGGCGCTGATCGGCTCCAATGAACGGGTTGGATTCCAGGGCTTTGACGGAGATTTCCAGTTCATCGGTACCGGGATCGTAGCTGGTCACCATGCAATCCAGTTCCTGCCCGGGGTGGTATTCATTCCGCAGATCCGGGATAGCGGTGTACCGCAGCTCCCGTTGGGTCAGTCCGATGTCGTGGCCATAGCACTCCACCAGGCAGCGCCGGGGGCCCACGGAAAGCATCCGACACTTTATTTTCGCGCCTCGTGCGTTCAGATTGGGACGGTGGGAGAAAAAATATCGCTGGCTTCTGAGCGCCAGGCGGCGGGAACCAATGGCAAAGCCGGCCTCGCGCTCCACCTTGATGATAATGAAGTCGATGACAGAGCCCACCATGTTTCGGAGCACAAAGTCTGGACGCTCCTTGTTTTTTTGCCACATCTCCGTGGCGGGGATGACGATACGCACCCGGTAGGGGACGACGGTGGCACAGTACATGCTCTGCCTTTCCATTGCGCCGGTCTCCGGGTTCCGGACCTGTACGGAGAAGGGATCGACGCCGATGATGGTGCCAGTCAAGGCGCTGCGGCCGCGGTAGGAGGCGTAGATGGAGTTCCACTCCTGCCGCTCCTCCGAGGTGAGGTCCCGGTCCAGTCGATTGAATTTCAGCTCAAAGAATTTCTGCCGGTCGCTTTTCACCGGCGGCAGGGTCTCCTCCATGGGCAGTTCAGAAGGGAACGCTTCCACCTCCGCTGCGGAAGTCTCCGGGACGGGGTCCTCCAGCAGGGCATCCAGATCCTCCGGACTGCTCCCGGATGGCGGCGGTGGCTGGACCGCTTCAGAGAGATCCACACCCACGATCTCCGCCACAGGCTCCCAGGCCCCGGTATCTGTCTGGGGGGCGGAGGCGGGCAGTGCACCACTGTCCGTTTCCGCCGCGATGTCTTCCACGCCCGATTGGATCGGCTCAGCCGCCTCCGTCGTATCTCCATCACTGAGATCTATTTCGGGGACGGACAGATCAGACGTGGGAGAGGGCACGTCCTCCGGCGGCTCGGTCTGGAACTCCACATCCGCTGCCTGGGCTTCCGCCTGCTCTGCCAGTTCATCTGCCTGGAACTGGTCGGTCTCTTCGGCGGGGTTGGTCTTTTTTCTCGGCATACTGTGATCCTCCTTGTCGTGATATATTTTTACGGCCCGTTGTAGCCGTAAAAGCGATGGGAGCCGTTCTCGATCTGAACGGCACAGAAATGTTTGGGTGGCAGGGCCAGCCCCTCCGGCATACCGGCGATGCCCGGGAGCCAGATCACGCGGGCACGGCGGTACTGCTGGAGCAGATTCAATCCCACCCCGTCCAGCGCCGGCAGCAGGGCTACCGTAAACGGTCGCGTCTCGCGCTCAGAACTGCCCCAGGTGAATTGCAGCAGCAGCGGGCTTTTGAGTCTGGCGTTAAAATCCAGGGGCACACCTCCGGTCAGCTCCAGCATGATGTTGATGGCTTCCAAACGCTCCGGCTTGGGCACCACACTGCCCAGCTTGACCAGTTCCCCCTCCCACCGAAATTCTGCTACACAGTGGCGTAGCTGGCGGAGCATGGCATCCATGCGGGCATCGGAGAGGGTGAAGTCCTGCCTCTGAAACCGCCCCCGTGTGAGGAGGAGCAGTTGCTCCCGCCGAAGACAGCCCAGTTTTTTCAGGGCATCCAGGATGAACCGCTGCTGTACGGATAAAAGCACTGTCTTTCACCCTCTTTCTGGCAGAGCACGGAGGCTGTTGAGGTAGGGATCTGTCATCAAGTCGCTTTCCCCCTCCGCGATGCAGTTGAAGATCGTTGCCATGGTATATGCGGTGGAGTTTTTCACCGGTCGGTCCAGATTGGCATGCAGCTTGTTCTCTGCGTCCCGGAGCACCATACCGTCCAACAGGCGTAGCTTGGCCCGGACACGGCTGCGAGGTAGCGTGGCTCCGCCGATGCGGAAGGAGTCAGAGTAGTAGAGCCGCTCGATGGCGTTTTCAAACACTCTGGCGGTCTCTGGGGCAAAGCAGTAGAGCTCGCAGGCATCCAAGATCTCCAAAAGCTCTTCATCTTCTCTGTCCGGTCCGTCCTGTCCCGGGTACGCCGCGCCTACGGACGGACTGACTTCTTTCTGAATCCGCTCTGTTTTATTTTTATCTTTCTTACTTGGCCGCCGATCCTGCGGTTCTAAAACCGCCGATCCTGCCGTTCCAGAACCACCCATCTGGCCACTCAAGAAGGGCCGATCCTGCGGTTCTTGCCGGGGTAAGGTGGGAGTAAGAACCGCATCATCGGCTGTTCTTGAACCGTCTGTCTCATCCTCCTCTGAGAGGAAGGGAGCGCACTGGTAGTCCGGGTCGTCCCGGGGTTCTACCTTCGCAAGGTAGATCTGATTGGCGTCTCCGCGGCCACAGCGTTTTTCCCAGATGAGTTCCCGCTCCACCAGGCACCGGAAAGCGGTGGTCACCCGCTTTTCGCAAATGCGCAGTTCCTTCGCCAGCGCCCGCCGGGGGAAAATCACAAACACCTCGCCGTACTCGTTGATCCACCCCTTCCTGCGGGAGAGCTGAAAGCGATTGAGCAAAAAGGTGTAGGCGACCTTCGCCTCCAGGCTCATGTCCTCATATCTGGAGTCAGAAAACAGCCAGCGGGGCATCTGCATGTAGTAGATACTCTGGATGTCTGTCTGCTTCATCAGTGAGAACCTCGGCCGTTCCTTTAGCTTTGCCGCCCGCATCGTAAGGCGCCTCCTTCCATATCAGGCTCGCCCCGCTCATCACCCGGGCGGGCCGCTGTCGTCCTCTTCCTCACCAGCGTCCAGCACTGCGGACATAGGCACCATCCCGATCTCACCCCGAAGCTCAGGCAGGTCATAGGCCGGGATCTCAGTGCCCTGGTCGGGCTCCTTCCCTTCCCGCCGTACCGGGGCTACCGGGGCCGGTTCCCGGACCGGCTGCAGGGCTTCCTTCTTCTCCTTGGCGGCCTGCCTGCGGCGCTTGCGCTCTGCGGCGGCCTCCCGCCGTTTCCACTCCGGCGTGTAGTCCAGGACGCGGCACGGCTCCAACTCCTGATAGCCGGGCAGTTCCTCCGGTGTCAGCTTATAAAGTAGCGCCGGTTTTCGGTGGTTAAACAGAGCGATGCACTTCTCCGGCTCCAACCGCAACACTTCATCGTACTGCATGAGATCCCGCTGGGTGTTGCTCCTGGTCTGGGAATAGGGCCGGGTAGAGCTGTAGACCGGGGAGAACAGAGGCATCAGCGGCATCTGGTTGTTGGTAACTGAGATGGTGACCTTGCCGCATTTCTCAGCGATATATTTGGCCGAGGTCAGGTCGTTGCAGCCCATGTAGAGTGTCATATCAAAGGTATTGAGTTGGTTCTCCCAGTCCTTCCCCGGATACTTTTCCGCCCATTGGCTCAGGCTCTGCACCACGATCTGGCAGGACATATTAAATCCGCGCACGCTGTTGAACACATCGGATATGCCCTCCATATAGCCGATATTGCAGAACTCATCCAGGCAGAAATTGACCAGCACCGGTAGCCGCCCGCCCTTCCCGTGGAGCCTGGCATAATCGGACAGGCGAGGAAAGGCCAGGGAGAAGAACAGGGAGCTTAAAAAGCGGTAGGCGCTGTCCTGGGCGGAGATGATGACAAAGTAGGCGCAGGGTTTCTGGCCAGGCAGCAGGAGATCCACGTCGTGGTTGCGGGTGATCTTGTCCACCAGCTGATTCTGGAAGATAGCCAGCCGGTTGCCCAGACCGATGGCTATGTTCCCCCACAGGTTTTCCCGCGCTTTGAGGAACAGGCCATGATGCCCCTTGGCCGGGTGTTCTGGCGGGAGCTGCGCCAGAATGTTGTTGATCTCATTGATGCTCTTGTTGGCCAGGAGGCGGTAGACATCCCCCAGACTACGCTGCTCGATGGGCAACAGACGTCCTTTCTCATCCTTCAGATTGCAGACATAGTGGATGAGGGCCATCAACAGGTTTAATTCAGCACGGCTCCAGAAGTCGTCCGCCTCCCTGGGGCCAGAGGTGTTCTGAATAATGGTGTTGGCCACCGTCTGCACCAGCTGGGTCTCGGTGTCCAGGGAGTACAGGCAGTTCCAGCCGTCTGAGTGGGCCATGTCCAGGAAGTTGACCGTCTTAACATAGTGCCCCTTTTTTCGGAAGTAGGGCGCCAACTTTTCAAACAGCTCGCCCTTGGGATCTGTGATAAAAACGGATTCTCCTCGCTGGGCCGCGCCCATCAGGAAAGGGATGATAAAGCCCCTGGTCTTCCAGCTGCCCGGTGCACCGATGCATAGGAGATTGTTGTTGTCTCCCGAGCGCATACGATGGGCGGCGTAGAGGGCGTATTTATCCGGGTCATCCGGATGCTGCTTGTACTTGCCCAGCATCATGCCCTTCACCTCTGACGACGCGCCCAGTTCCAGAAACTGATCCATCTCTTTTGCGGTAAGAAAGCCGCTGGTACCATGGGTACCGTCAGGGAGAATATCAAAGCCCCGGGGATCGCGGATAAACTTATAGCCGGAAAACCAAATGTAGCCCTTCTTGGTAATCAGGCAGACCAGCAGCGCCGCCACCGCGGTGACACCCAGGCCAAAGGGAGTGAAGACCACAAAGAGGTTTTGCAGGGGGTTCAGTACCCAGATGCTCTCCACATTTTCCCCAGCGGTGTGGAAGGTGGAGGCCGTCCCAAGGCGCAGGGAGTTGAGGAACATCCCATAAAAGTACCATCCGACCAGCCCCAGTGGGATATAGAGGGGCAGTTTGGCCTTGTGCCTGGCATACCACCGCCCCCATTTATTGGACAGACGATCCTCCAGCTTTTCCAGCAGTTTGGATAGGCGGGGCATCGACAACATCTCCTTTCGCCGTCAAAAACTGTGTGCGCGCTGGCATGTGGAGCGCAGCGGACCGTCCCAGCGCCTCCGCAACTGCCGCGTCAGTCAGGGCGTAGAACCGCACCATACCCCGGTAGCGTCCCAGCAACGCCTCACCCTGACCCTTGAGGGCAGCCATCGCCACCTGCGGACAGTTTTGCGCCGTGGCCGCCCGAATAGCGGCGTCCAGACGGTGCAGGTCCATATCCACCGCCAGGACAAAGGGCCCCCCGCCGTACACGGCGTCCCAGGCTGTCACATCCTCCGGCGGCGGACGGTAGTGGGTTCTGAGCGCAGCGCGGGTCAGCCTCGTCCGGTAATCTGGCACGGACATGATCTGCAACTGTATGGCGCCGATGTCGTCACAGGAGAGCAGATGCACGGGGAGAGTCAGCGCACGGAAAGCTGCGCCGTAGGTGATCAGCTTCCGAGCCGGCTCAGGGTCGTCCTCCGCCAGTTCCGACATGAGCGCCCCATAGGTGTCACCAGCCAGGATGAACGCACGCCGCAGCCCCGGAAACCGGGCGGCATGGTTGTTAAAGGCAGCAAGTTCATCTGCCAGGGAGATCCTCCCGATCCCCGGGCAGACATAGTGCATGGCGCAAAGTTGGCCGCCCAGGTGGGCCAGCGCCGCGATGCGGGTGTTGCCCCATGGGTTATGCCCCTTACCCCGGGCGATGGCTGGAAGGAACAGTGTGGAACTGTCTGAGAGATCCTCCAGGCCGGTGGTGAATACTTGGATGTGCGCTCGGTAGGCGGTGACCGCCAATTTGGAAAGGCGTATCCTTCTCAGGGTCTCTCCCGGGCGATAGGACGGCGGCGTGTCGGGCGCCACGGTGGAGAGCGTCGCGTTGAGTAGCTGATTTCCCTTTGCCGTCAACACATAAGAGCCACTTCTTTTGTGCAGCTTCATTAACCCCAAAGCCACCAGATTTTGAATGTCCCGTTCCGGGAACAGGCCGTCAACGCTCTCCGGCAGGATATGTCGTCCCCACCGCAGCAGACGCAGCAGGTCGAAGTCCGCTTGACTGAAAATCACATCCTTTGCCACCTCCCGCTTTCCTTCCTGCGAGCCGCCGAAACCGTGCTTGCACCGAGACCGGTGCAAGCACGGTTTCGGCGGCTCAAGGGCTGACTCCGCGGAGCACCCGATAGCCCGCCGTGGATGTCGGGTGCGCATGTGCGCGCCGAGCGCTTCAGGTGTGGAAAAACATTGTCCTTCCAAGGTTCGGCGGACGCAGAGGGATTATCGGGCGGGCAGGCCCTTTCAGCAGGCGCCGCGCCCTTCGTTTTTCGCCTGCCGTCCGATAGGGTCAGAGCCCGTCGTAAAGCCGCCCAAGCCCGTGGTCTCCGGCACGCAGAGAGAAAAAATCCGCCGCGTCCCGCTGTTCCAACAGCGTGATATGGCAGGTGTCCTCCCGGCTGACCTGGGACAGCAGGGCTACATTCAGCGTGTATTGGTCATCGTCCGGGATCAGCCTGCCCTTGACGGCGTTGTTCACCGCCTTCCAGCCCTTATTGTCCTGGTCAAACACATGGCGTCCGCTGATGGCGCTGTGCTCGTCTATGACCATCAGCGCCCGCTCATACCGGGGCAGAGCCTTCCCCTGAGCCTCGTACTCGTCCAGCAGCCGGCGGATGGTGTCCGTCAGCCACCCTGAGGTCTGAAAGCGGCAGTGGGGCAGCAGGGTGTTCAGCCGGATATGCAGCCAATCCTCGCAGAGAAGCTCCACCCGCCCGATCACAGGGAGCGCGGTCACTACGGGCCGTCTCCCATAGCCGCCCACACCGGGGCTGTACCGTTCGCACAGCCGCCGCAACTCCAACACGGACTGCTCGAAGTTTTCCATCGTCTGTTCCAGCGTCCGCTGTAGCTTTTCCGGAGGCATGATGCCGCCATCGGCCATTGCTACAAGACCCCCTGTCTGCCCAAAGGCGGCACCGATCAGCTCCTGTATCCGAGCCATATCCCGCCTGAGTTCCGTCATGCCTCTTCCTCCCTTCTGCGCTGCTGAAGGTCGGTGGGCGAGGTGGTAATGGCGTCATATTCCTTTTGGGTGGCATGGAAGGCAATAGGAACATGGTTATATCCAATGCACAGCAGGCCTTCTCCCCGGCGGAACCGGGTGATTTGGCGCACCTCATCCTCAGACAGGTTGAGCACCCCCTGGATGAGCCGGGCCTCCTGCTCCTCCATCTGCATAATGAGCTTGATGCGGCTGGAGTCCAAAATGCCCTTGCCATACTTTCCGCCCTCCAACCCGAACAGATCCTGCATTCCCTGTGTCGATGTGACGGCGATGCCGCCCAGCCCGCGGATGGTTTTTACCATTTCCAGCACGAACCCGGCCGCCAAGGGATTGGAGCTTGCCCCTACTAGAGACCACAGCTCGTCTGCGATAAGGGCAGAGAGACTGCCGCCGGATCCGGTGATCAGATCGTTGGCCACATCTGCGGCCCAAAATGTACCCGAGGGAACCAGGTCGTCCGGTAGGCCCGAGGTATCCACTACAATGTACTTGTTGTCAAGGTCGATGTCATTGCGCGCCCCCATTGCGGCGGCAGAGCCGGTGACGTAGCGGCCCAGCACCACCGCCAGATGCCGGGTATCCGGACTCTGCTGGAGCACCTCATGCCAGTCGGCAAAGATAGGCATTTGCTTCATAGTGCCGTTTTCATCCAAAAGGGACGCATTATCAAAGCCGATGCCGTACCGCCGGTAGCACTCCACCAGTGAGGAGTCCAGCAGGCTCTTGTCTTCCTCGCTGAGATCCCGCTTCTGCAGCGAGTACCAAATAATGAGGCGGGAGATCTTGTCCGCCAGCACACTGTCGTCCCGCGCCGTTAGGCCGTGGAGCCGAGAATAGGTGTCCAGGGAGGTGCGGCGGATTGCCATCAGGTTCGGGCAGTCCTTGGACGAGGGGGACAGGCGCAGGTACAACCCGCCCAGCAACTCGCACAAGGGACGGAACTCATGTCCCTTCTTGGGAATGATGAAAATGATCCGCTTGCCTTGCTCCCGCAGCCGGGCACCCATACACTGCAGGGTGAAGGTTTTTCCGGCGCCGGAGGTGCCGCCCAGCCAAAAGTTCCCGTTGGTGTACTTGTAATCATCGTAGGGGTCCAGGAACACCGGGGAGCGGTTATACATATTGAGGCCGAGGAAGATCCCGTTCCGGTCGCTGAGCTCATAGCTGGCAAAGGGAAAGGCCGCGGCCACACCGCTGGTCAGGGCATTGCGCCGGGATTTACGCTCAATGTCGGTGTCGAGAGACAGCAGAGGCAGCGCGCTTAAAAACGCCTGCTCATTTTTATAATCGCAGCGCCGGGCGATCATATCTACTGAGACGCACAGTCTCTCCACCTCCGTCACCCGCTGCTCCAGAGTCTCCGCGTCTTCCGCTGTAACCTCGATGAGGGTGTGCATATAATAGAAATCCTCTCCCTGGCGGTTCATCACATCCTTGAGATACAGTCCGGAACTGATGGCACTGTCCAGCTCCTCATAATCCTGCCGCGTGTCTCCCACATCCCGCATCCGGGAGCGGTTGAGCATTGTGGTCTGAGCGATTTTGGAGAGGATTTTCTCCTTGGACTGGCGGCGCACGGTAAAATTCAGGTTGACCCCCTCGCCGGCCTCCACCAAGGGGGCCAGCCAGCTGGAGCCCACGGTGGTGGAGTAGCCGTATCCTGTCACATAGAGATAAGCATGAAAAATGCCGTCCACTACAATGTAGTCACGGCTTTTGGTGTCGATGGCAGTGGGGGAAAGAATATCCAAGATGGTGGTGGAGCCGGCCTCCAGCTCCGTCAGGTCCGGTTTCTCCTCCCCGAAGATCAGCCGCTTCAGCGCTGGCTGCTTGCTCTGGCCTTCCTCCTCCGGGACTTGCTGCTTTTTCTTCATCGGAACTGGCTTGCCCGCCGGCTTTTTCTTTCTGCTTAGACTGCTTTTCTTCTGCATAGCCTTCACTCCTCGTAGATACCGTGAACAGCGGTCGTCATGTCAAAGACCCCCTCGGGCAACCGGATACGGCGGCTGGTTTTCTTGTTGATGATCTCATAGAGCAGCGAGAGGATAAAGTTATCCGCATATCTGGGCTCCAGCACCTCCAGCTCGCACACATCCAGATAGCGCCGGGCCGTATCCGCCTCCTCGTTCAGGCGCTGGATGATGTCCTTGACGGTGTTGCGCTTCGCCTTCATCCGCGCCTCATACTGAAAGACAAGGAAAAAACGGTGGCGGATGGCGTCGCTGGCCACGCCTAGGCCGATCTCCCGGATGTTGTCCTCGATCATCTCCCGACAGCACTGGTTCTCCTCCCTGTCCGCATACTGGCGCATCCGCTCCACATACTCAGCCGTGTCGGCCGGGAGCGTCCGGGCAATCATCATCAGATCGTCCGGCGCGATTTTCAGCCAAGCAGCAAAGGACGCGATGATATTCTGCCTGTCATTGGGCGATTTCAGATAGATATTGACCGGCAGAACCTCCAGGATCTTGATAAAGCGATTATCCTTGGTAATGACCACACCCCTGATGATGTTTTTGATAGGCAGCCAGGCTTGGATGCTGTCCCGGTAGGCGCCGCCTCCGGCGGTGGTCTTGACACCGCCGCCAAAAATCAATTCCTTCAAATTCATGCCTTGCCCTCCCCGCGGAAAAAGAAGACCCTGCGACGACGGCGCCAGTGCCACCAGGCGCCCAGCCACCGGGTCAGGCTGTCATCGCTGATCCCGATCAGCCCAAAGCCAGCCAGTGGGACCACCGCCGCCATGGTGATAATCAGCTTGGGCGTCAGAGTGAAGGGCAGCAGCGTAATACACAGGTAGAGGGCAGGCACTGCCAGCAGGACCGCCTCCACCAGGTTGCGCAGCTCAAACAGTCCCATGACCCGCCCTGCATCAGTAAAGTTATTGGGAATGTGGTAGACTTCATAGTTCATCGCCGTTTTCCTCCATAGGCATCAGCAGCCGTCCTCTGCACGCCTCATATGCCGCTTCCAACTCATACAGAGCCGAACGGCGGGCGTCGATGACCCGGAGTAACGCAGCGTTTGCCAGCCGCTCCTTATGGGGCGTCCTTTTCACCAGGCCGAGCTCCAGGCGGCTGAACTGCTGGTTGGATATACCACTTTGTACCGCCAGATCGTTCAGTGAAATCCCATATTGCAGCCGAAGGGCTCTCAGTTTTGTCGTTGATTCCATTCAGTTGTCCTCCATATAATCGAGATAGGGCAGTTTGCACCATCCACTCCAGCCGCGGCCAGCCACTTCGGTTTTGACAACGCCTTTCCTTGTATTCATGGCCTCAATCGCGTAACCGCCGCCGATGTAGACACCCGCATGGCCCTCCTTCCACAGCATCAGGCCGGGGATATCCGGCATGGTATCCATGCCGCCGTAGTCCACCCCTGCCAACCCGTTTTTCTTGGCATACTGGTACATCTGGTTGGCGCCGTAGTCCGGCGCCCCATTCTCTCCATATCCAATGGTCATATCCGAGGTGTCCAGCCAGGCGTACCCCTTGATCAATCCGATGCAGTCTGCCGTTCGGCGGCCCAGCCAGTTCTCCCGGATAAATGTCTCATAGTTGCCGACGCCGTCCGGGTACTGCTCCAGCTTGTAGGAGAGCAGGGACTCTGTGAGCACATTTCCATAAGTGCCCCAGACATATCCCCAGTTGTTCTCCCAGGCCTGGATCGCGTAGGCGGCCAGGTCAAGATTGTTTTTGGTGCTGGGGCATACAAACTGAGAGATGTCGATCTTATTGCTGTAACTGGAGCCGTGTTCCACCTCACCGTTCCAGCCGCTGTCTCCGCTGTAATCCGGCTGGTATGCCTCGAAATATGCGCCATAGTCTTCCAGGGCATTGCTTTCAAACAGCGTCTCGTACAGCGCCCCTGCCCAGGTCCTCGCCTCATCGTCAAAGCCCAACTCCTCCATCATCTGGTCCGGGTCAAGCCGATCCACCCGGATCTTCAGCATGGTGACCGATCCATCCTCGCCTCCGTCCACTGTGAGCAGCGCAGGAGATACGGACAGCCGGGAGGAGCAAAAAATACGGACAGCCTCGGCACTCATGGCGTCAAGATCCTGTTGGTGGGCCACAGAGTTGATCGCCACCAGCCACAGGAGATCCTCTTCCCGCATATTGTTGTCGATCTCAATTTGATCGATCTCCGTTCCCGCTTCCTCGTACTCCGCCACGATGCTGGTCACAAAGGAGTCCACCTGGTTATTCTCAAAATCCTCCAGGCTGATGTAGGCCCCGCCGATGGTCATGGCCTGCTCACTCATCCGAACTACCACATCGGTATCCGAGGAGTTGTAGCCGAAAAAAATGTTGGGCAGAGCGGTAAAGACCACCATAGGAATCACGAGAATGGCGATCGCAATGCCGACAAGCAGTTTTACCAGAAAGGGCAGGGCCTCTTTTGCGGCGGCGACAGCCGCCCCCTTCAGCCCTGCAGCCATCGACGCACGGATGATGTTGTAAACGGCTTTTGCTATGCGGGCCAGTTCCGCCGCGGTCTGGGCGCCGGTGCGGGAGTGGTCATGATTTCCCATGTCCGTCCCCCCGTTTTCTTCTCGGCGGTCTGACCTCAGCCTTGGGGCTGACTGGGCTGCCCTTTGGTGGCATCTGCCCCTTTCGCACAGCTTCCGCGCCGGACTGCGCACGCCTGCCGGAGCTTGATGTCCGCTCTGACAAGGGTGCTCCTGACGCCTGCCGTGCCTGGGAGACCGATGCGCAGTCCGCGCCTGCTGTTCCTGCTGTACCGGTGTGCGGGCAGGTACTGCTACCGGCGGTCGGTGGCGCAGCAGGCCCGGTCATCCGGTGACCTTCCTGCTGTATCGGGTCGGCGTGCGCGGTCGGAGCCGGGGTCCCTGCGCTTGCGGGAGGTGCATTCCTACCATGCCGGGGCTCTGCTCCGGGGTGCTCAGAAAAGCGGACTCCTGTTCCTGCAGAGCCGGCCTGTCCACCCGGAGATGGAGTCCCAGGCTGGGCGGAAGAAGGAGCCGGAACGCCTTGGGCGCCGCGCCCTGCTGTATGCTCCCTATGGGTAAAACGGGTGTCATGCTTCTCCTGATGGGCCTGCTGTGTAGCGGTCGCGCCCGCCGTATGAGGCTCAGCGCCCGGCCGCTGGCCGGCGATGCCCGGCGTGTCGGCATGGCTCCGCTGCTCTGCGGAAACATTGGTCCGCTCGGTAGTCTGGGATCTGCCGGAGACAGCTCCCCCCTGCACGACAGTCTGCGCCGTCTGTGTCATGCGCACAACCGACCCGTGTTCCGTATCTGTCTGGCCCGCTTGGTGCGAACCGGCCCTGTCTCCCGAACCGGGCCATATGCCGGTTCCTGCAGTGCCGGTATGGGGAGCCTGCTGCCTCTGGAAGAGAGCCTGCGCATGAGCGACGCGTTCCTGCTGTGCCGTGGCATGAGCTGGTCCGCTATCCCCCTGCGGTGTCCGCCCCTGCGCAGTGCCGCCCATAGGTGAGGCCGTTGGGCTGACATAGTTCGGCGCCCGGCGCGTATGGGGCGGCACGGAACTCTTTCTGCTCCGCTGGGTGTTGTTCAATACCTGATTGAACTGATTGGAGGTGCGGACAGCACCGCCCAGGTCCTGTTCCTGTGCGGCAGACTGTTGGGCGCCGGCATATACCGCACCGTTCTGGCTGTTGGCATCCTGCTGATTGCTGTTCTGGAATTGGGCACTTTGCTTCGTGCTTTGTTGCTGTGTATATCCGCCCGGAGCCGCCCCACCCGCGCCCCGTCCCCCAAAGGGACCGCCGCTGCGGGGACCGTTTCCGCCTCCGCCGCCCGGCGGCGCGCTGGGTGCGGCGCCCTTTCCGGGACTGCCTGCGGACTTGCCAATAGCCTTTGTAACCTGGGAGGTTGCCGTACGGATCACCATATAGGTCAATGCTCCGGGGAGCCGACTTCCCAGATTGTCTCCCGTGATCGCCGGATTCAGGCCGATTCGGGTCACAATGGCATCCGCCTTCCGCGCCACCTTTGCGATGGCCATAATCAGGACCATCCAGGGGAGCACATCCAAGCCGCTGGGAACAGTGGATAAAACGGAGAGCAGCAGCTTGAAGAAAATCACATTGGTCGCCATTAAGAGGCACATGGAGCCGAACATCCGGCACCAGCCAGTGAAGATCTCCGATGTGCTGCGGCTGCCGCCCATTGCAAAGGCCATAGGGGCCGTTATGGTCAGCATGGCGAGGATGATGTACCGTTCCGCGATCTCCAGGATCAGCCGGAACACCTTGAACATGATGATCAGCCCACAGATGATGACCAGCAGCCAGGCCGCTGTGAGCTGCCCAAAGACACTTTCATCCACAAAGGTCACATTGACGGCATCCGGGACATCCAGAATGTCCATGATCGTGGATGTGAGGCCCAGGCCGATCTCGCAAATCTGCGGACTGGCCATCAGAAGAAACGAGAACACAAAAGTGCGGGCAAATAAGATCTTGGGGTCTTCTCCGTCAAAGCCAAGACCGGATGCCATGCTCTTGACGGCCTGGAACGCCAGATTGCCGATGAGCAGCGCCCAGCCCACCGCAAGCATGACCTGCATGATGTCGTCGATCACCGGCGCATGGGCTCTCAGATAGGCGAAGTCCAGGCTCATGATATCCAGCAGGGCTGACGAAAAATACTGCCAGCACTCCAGGGTCAGCCCATACGCCCACTCAACAAAGCCCTGAAAAATCAGTTCAAGCAATGTGCCTTCCCCCTTCCTGCCGGAACTGTTTACAGTGTGATGCGTGTATTCCCCGGCATTACGGGGTCAGTGTAGCAAGGCCCGAGAAGAATGGGGCGACATACGCGATGAACGCACCGATGCCGTTGATGATGGCCCAGGCGATCCAGATCCGCTTCAGCCAGTCCCAGGCCTGATCGACCTTGTGCTGGTTGTTTGAGAGTTTCGCGCCTATGACTGCCACAGCCGACATAAGGCCGGCCAGCACCGTGCTGATGCCGGCGATCTGCGTATAGACATCCACAATGATCGTATTGGCCACTGTCCACATATCGTCCACAGCCAGGGCGGGTATTGTAAGAATGGACAGCAGCAGAACAAGGGTGAGGCAGGCAACATAGATTCGGTACAGTTTCTTCATGGAGTCCTCCTTGCAAAGTAAGATTTCTTATTGCGGGATCTTGTCAAGCCGATGCCGACGTTTTCCCAAACACCTCAGTCTGAAACTCGGCTTGATGCCCGGCAAATATCGCTCTGAGCGCCGGTGAGAAGGCGCCGCAGTCGCCCCGGAGCAGCATACAGGCCGCTCTCTCGTGGGGAATCGCCGGCCGATAACAGCGGGGTGTCACCAGCGCGTCATAGGCGTCCGCCATGCCGATGAGCTGGACCAGGGGCGAGAGTTCCTCCCCGCGCAGTCCGTCCGGGTACCCACTGCCGTCCCACCGCTCATGGTGGTGGCGGCAGATGTCGCAGAGGATACGGGCCTCCGGCAGCGCCCAGAGGCCGGCGCTGGAGCGCACCAGCTCACCCCCCGCCGCAGCGTGGCTCTGTATGAGCGCCCGTTCCGGCGGCGTGAGACTGCCAGGCTTCCGCAAAATCGCCTCCGGCACAGCCGCCTTGCCTATATCGTGGTACAAAGCGAGGTGGGTCCAGAAGGAGAGCTCTCCATCCGGAGAATTGGGAATAAATGCGGCATCCCTGGCGGTACGAAGCAGGTAGCGAACCAAGGCAAAAAAGCGGGCGCTGTGGTCGATCAGCACCGGGGCCAGTCCATGCTCTCCCAGGCACCGCAAAAACTGCTGTTGTGAATGGGTCAAGGCGGCCTCCTTTTTGAACAGAAGTGGTAGGCCCCGGGCGCTTCCACGAAGGGAGCCCCGGGGCCTCGTTTTGCCGTTTAATAGCCCGTTTTGGGCAGGGTGGGGACGGTGGTGTATCTGCGGATGATGGTCACCCAGCTGGCGTTGGCGGTCTGCCAGGTGCCCTGGTACTTTCCACCCGCATCGGCCCGGTTGACCAGCTGGTAGCCATTGACGGCGCTGCCACTGACCTGGACCGTCAGGGTGGGGCCGGCCACGGACTGGAAGCCCGCCGGCACTCTGCCAAAGTCAAAGTAAATGTCGGTGACCACCTCGCCGACCTGCCTGGGAATAGCGTTGAGAGCAAAGCTGTAATTGTTGCTGGTGAGCAGGTTGGAGGCCAGCACCTGGTAGCTGCTCTGGTAGTTGGTCTTGTAGAGGACACGGTAGTTGAGACGGGCGCTATAGGTGCCGGTGGTGAGGACGGTGGCAGCCGCCGCATCCGTGGGAATGCGGTCGTGCCAGAAGAAGGAGTCCAGAGGCACATTGGAGGTGTTGGCGACGGTGAAGTCGTAGCGCATCTGGCTGCCAGCCAGGACCTCTGCATTGCCCCTCTTGGTGATGGTGACTCCCAGGCTGGAGGGTTTATCGTAGGCGGAGAGCTTGATGATCTGCCCGGCATACTCCAGCGTCACATCATGGACGGTATCATCCACCTGCCAATAGGCCGGCGCATTCACCTCCACTATTTTATAGCGGCCCAGGGGCAGGGGCTTGGAGGCCGCCACGCCACGGGCGTCGGTGGTGATATAGTCCACCACCTTGCCGCTGCGTTCCTGGACAATCTCGTAGACCGCACCCTGGAGGGGCGTCCCGGCGGGCGTGCCGGTGACAGCATTGTACTCAGCGGCGTACTTGTATATCTGGATCTGGCCGGTGATGGCCTCGTTGACCCACTCGATCTCCGCAGTACAGCCCGGACGCACATAGACAGTCTTGTATTCTTCATCCAGGATGTATCCCTCGGCCGCCTCAAGCTCACGCAGATAGAACCGACCGCTGGTATTGGCACCCTCCGGGAGATCCTCAGCTGTGATGTAGACATAGCCGTTATCGTCGCTCACAAACTCCCCGATGGGGTTGCGGTTTTCATCGTAGAGCAGAAATTTGACCCCATAGATACCCTCACCGCTGGTGTTCACTTTATGGATCAAAATGCCGGAATTGGCCTCATTTTTGATCCGCAGAGTGGTCATCTGGCCGTCCTTGACCTCAAAGTAATGTGGGGTGTCGTCCAGGCGGAAGTCGGGATTGGCCTCGATTTCCACGGCATAATAGGCGCCATTCTCCAGGGCGAGGTAGGCTCTGCCATTGTGGTCGGTGGTGATCGTGTCTACCAAGGCGTCATCCATACGGCGGATCTCAAAGGTCGTATCAGGAATTCTTTCAGAGGTCTTGCTGGCATTGACTTTGATAATCTCTACGCCCCCCACAGGGTCGTTGAGCACAGTGATGGTCTGAGTGTCGCCGGGGTTGATCACCACGGTCTGAGAGCGGGTCGCCTCATGGATGGTGTAGCCCTCAATAGACTTGGTCTCCGTGACAATAAAAGTGCCCACTAGGCCGCTCAGGAGGATCTGTCCGTTTTCATCGGTGTAATAGACGCCCATGCTGGAGGTTGCGCCGCCGTTGTTGTCCACAACCGTTCCGTCGGCCTCTGTGATCTTGAACTCCACGCCTTCCAGAGGCTTTCCGGTAACGGAGTCCTTCTTCACGATGATCATACCGCCCAGGGACTTGTTGCGGAACTCCAGGATCATGGTCTCATTGGCCTTGATTTTGATGGTCTGGGGCGTATCGTCCAGGACATAGCCGGGCTGGGTCCTGGTTTCCCTGGCGATGACCGTCATACCGGGGACCAGGCCGTCAATGCGGATGGAACCAGCACTATCGGTGACAAACTTGCCGTTAGAGTTACCAATGACGCTGCCATCGCTGTTTGTCACAAGGAACTCCACATCGGAGAGGGGCGCGCCGGTGTCGGCATCCTTTTTCACGATCAGGAGGCTGCCCATCTTGCTGTTTTCAAAGACGACGGTGATGACATCCTGCTCTTTGCCGCTCAGATACACAGTCTGGGCGCTGTCGTTGATGACATACCCATCCGGGGCCGAGATCTCTTCGACCACATAGGTGCCGGCCTCCAGACCGGTGACGACGATGGTGCCGTTGCTGGAGGTCTGATACTCGCCGATGATGGTGCCTCCGGTGCCGGAGGTGCCGCCCAGATAGCGCAGGCGGAACCAGGCCCCCTCCAGAGGCGCGCCGGTGTCGGCATCCACCTTTTTGATGACCAGGGCGGAGAGGGGGACATTTTCAAATGTCAGGGTCTTGGCTGTCCCAGCCTTGATGTAGCACTCCTGGATAGCGGGCTCCTTTATGGCGTAACCCGGAGCCGGCTCCACTTCTTCCACCCGGTACCAGCCGTCGCTCAGCTTCTCCAGGGTAATACGGCCCGTCTCGTCGGTGTAGTATTCGCCCAGGTCGTTGATCTCTCCGCTGAAGGTGTCGTTGGAGGCATAGGTGATGTGGAATCTGGCCCCCTGGATGGGGTCTCCGGTGACACTGTCGATCTTCTTGATCACCAGTTGGGGCTTAGGGTAGTTCTGAAAGCGGACCGTCCCCAGCTGATTGGGTACCAGGGTGATGAGTTGATGCTCCTCGCCGAGCAGATAGTCGTCAGGAACCGACTGCTCCCAAATCTCCACCACGCCGGGGTCCATATCCTCCAGAAGAATCTCGCCCTGTGCATCGGTGGCCTCAGTGGTAATGGTGCGACCATCTGCCATCTTCACGGTGAAGGTCACCCCGGCCACCGGCTCTCCGCTGACGGCATTAGTCTTGACGATCTTCAGGTCCGGCTTGGCTTCATTGTTGACCACCAGCTGGGACTCCTTCCCGGCAAATAGCTCCACATGGTACTCCGTATCATTACGCACATAGCCCGCCGGGGCCTCCAGCTCCTGGACAGAGTAGACCCCAGGCTCCAGGTCAGTGAGCACGATACGCCCATCCGTTCCGGTAACCCGATCCAGATACCGGGTCCCATCCTCGATGCGAGCGATGCGGAACGTGGCTCCGGACAGATAGGCGTCCGCATGGGGGTCGTACTTGACGATGACCAGGGAGGGCTTGGGGGTATTGGTGAATACAATATTGGCGTTTTCATCCGGGTCGATCTGGACGATCCGCACACTGTCGTCCATGAGATAGCCCGGAGGCCCCTCCAGTTCTCGCACCTCATAGGACCCCGGTTCCAGCTTGGACAGGTCGATCTCACCGTTCAGGTCGGTGAGCAGTTCCTGCCGATAGGAGCCGCCTACCAGCTTGAACTCAAAGCGCACATTGGGGATGGACTGGAGGGTCTGGCTGTCCAGCTTGACCAGATGGATACCTGGCTTGAGTTGATTGAGGAACACCAGGGTCTGCGTTTCCTGCTGGCCGGCCTTCAGTTCAATCTGCTGTGGCGTGGAGATGACCACATGGGCATCGTCCACAGCCACTTCCTTGACCAGGTAAGTCCCCGGCTCCAAATCAAAGAGCAGGATCTCCCCGTTTTCATCGGTGGTGCGGGTATCAAACAGCTCCGCATCCAGATAGATCTCAAAGGTGGCACCAGGGAGCCGGTCTCCACTCTGCTGATCATACTTGATGATCCGCAGGGAGGGCGTATTAAAGTTTTCAATGGTCAGAACGGGATCGTCCTCTGTTTGAGGGTCATAGGGGTCGATATAGATACCGTGGCGGGTGCGGTCCAGTTGGTACCCCTCCGGCGCCGTGGTCTCCTCAAACTCGTAATAGCCCTCCCCGGCCGCAATGGGGAAACGGATCTCGCCGGCATCATTGGTCACCGCCGAGTCGATGAGTTCCCCGTCTTTATAGATGTTGAACACCGCCCCGGGGAGGGAGATACCGGTGGCCCCATCCACCTTGGAGACAACGATGGTGGGCTGGCGCACATTCTGGAAGGTCAGCGTCACATCCTCTGTGCCGTCCCAATCTACGGTCTGCACACTGCTGTCCTTTTCATAGCCGGTGGGGGCCCGCTCCTCGGTAATCCGGTAGCTGCCAAAGGGCAGTTCATCGCCGGCAAAATCAAGCATACCGTCAAAGCCAGTGGTAGCAGTGGTCACATAGTCGCCGTCGATCTGCTCAAATCGGAACACTGCCCCTTCAAGAGTAGAGCCGTTTTGCGCGTCGATTTTTTTGATGGTAAGATGCTTGGCGGTGTCATCCTGAACGGTCACATGGGACGTTTGTCCCACTTTGAGGGTGATGTTGCGGGGCTCCACAATGGTGTAACCCGCCGGGGCCTTGGTCTCTGTCAGAATGTAGGTCTCGTCCGCTGGAAGATCGGTCCACTCCACCAGCCCGTTCTGGTCGGAGATCCCGGTTCGGCTGGTGCCCTTGCTACCGGTCAGTTCAAACACAGCCCCTTCCAGGGGCATGGCGCTGCCATCCACCTTTTGCACCTGGAGGCTGGCCCTGTTTGGCTCCTCGGCCACTTGGTTCCAGGCAATACTCGCCTCGGCGAAACGGCCCACATAGGCCGGGTCGGCGATGATGTAGCTCTGCTCACTGGCCACTGGATTATAAGCCAGATACAGGTTGAACTGGGTGATGTCCGCATAGGCTTCAATCTTCACGCTCCCCGCTTCCGCCGCGTTGTCACAGGGAATGCAGATCTTGAAGGTCCCGGAGTAGGCCAACCCATTGGCGTTCAGACTGGTGGACTCCGCTCTGGGGGTGGGCACCTCATACATGGTGGCTCCCCACTGGCTGCGGGTCTCAAAGACCTGGTTGTTTTCATTGACAAAAATGGTGCCGGCGGGAGCGTTCATGCTGTAGACATAGATCTCATAGTCATTGGGGTAGGTGGAGGTGGCGCTGTCCACATACATGAGCCGGGTATAATACTCCGTGCCGTTGATGGTCTCCTTTTGGACACCGTCCTGACCCGCTTCCGCCGCGCCGTCAAGGCCCGCAATATTGTGGATTGTCAGGGAACTGCCCAACTGATCCTTTTCCATGTGGAAGTACAGCCCGGTATAGAGCTGCTTGGTCCAGCTATTGGCCAGCTTCAGGATCTCTACAACGGACTCATAGACCCGGATCTGCTGGGCATCCGAAGTCGGCTTGACCAGGGAGGCCCGCCCGGCGGTAAAGGCTGTATCTGCCACCGCGAGCTGTCCGCAGGTGGCCCAGATCGCCAGTTGGGTGGCATAAGCGTATTCCTCCGTGGTCAGATTGGCGATACCCTGGATATCCGGGTGTAACTCCTTGAACTGCTCCAGGGTCCGCTGGGGGTACCCGTTGGCAAAGGCCCCCATGGTCTTAGGATTACGGTCATAGCTACCGGTGATCTCCAGCCGCTTAGAGGGCGACACCATATTCAGCCCCCAGTTGACGCAGTAGGCAGGACCAGTCACCCCCTGATCCGAGGTGTAGGCCCAATAAGAGCCGCCGATGGAACCACCGGTGGACTTGTCCAGAATGTGGAGCTGGGTCCCCTTCTGGATGGTGACCGAAGAGCTGCCGTCGGCCAGGGAACCGCTGTTGTCCAGGGACACCGCCGCAAAGGCCGGCGCAGCTGCCAGCGAGAACAGGGTCATTACTGCCAGAAGCATAGATAATAGGCGTGTCCAGCATTTTGCTTGCATCATAAATCTCCCTTCTTATCGGCTGTCTTTTATAAAATAGGATGAAAAAAGAGAGCCATCGCAAAGATGGCCCTCTCTAGAGGGTGGGTGCGGCGCAGTGCCGCGCTCTTATGATTTGGTTGAGCCGGGGACCAGAAGCTCCCGGGCGAAGCGGGTAGCATCCGGAGCAATGTCCGTATCAGCGGCCCCTATGGTCAGCAGGTACCAATCCCGTTCCAGGGAGGCATCGTTGTAAGTAACATCTACGGTCAGCCACTGTCCATCCACATAGACCTCATTCCATGCGTGATCAGCGGATTTTACAGTGATACAGGGGATGTCTGCCGCCTGGCAGAGGAATTTAAAGGCAGAAGCGTAACTCCCACATTGTCCATAGACGGGCTTTGTGTCTGCCGCGAGAATCTTGGCGACTCCGGCGTGCGCACCGTCCAGATAGTCCAGCCGATCACACACGAAATTGTTCAGCGCCATCACCTTGTCGCGGTCGCTCTGCCTGGACAACGGATCCAGCACCTGCTCCAGCATATCGGAAGCATCTGCATCCAGGGACGTACGGTCCACCTTGATTACTGTATATCCGGGGTACTCATACTGGTTTTGCGTATAACTCTCAGCGCCGTAGGTGTATTGGTACAGGCCGGACAGCCTTCCCAGCACATCGGAAAAAGCCGCGCTCTGGGTGTCAGGGACAAGGGTGTGGGCGTAGAGATAATCCGTGGCAGCCCCAGCCAGAAGCATGTCCCGATCCACTATGCTCTGCCGGATGGCGTTGTACCATGACCGGGTGTAGACGCCTGTAAAAATCTCCGGGTTGGCCTGTCGGCTGAAATCCTCCCGGCTCCACGCTGGCTGGGTGATGACCTTACCGATGATGGTACCGTCAGAGGCCCGGGTGATCCCCTCCAGTTGGGGGCGGGACAGATCCGGCTGCGCCGGCGTTTCTCCCGCTGCCTGCTGGGCCCTGTGGATCATCACGCCCATCTCGCCTCTGGTGATGAGTGGGTTCTGAGCAGTGGCCTGATCCATCAGGCCCAATTGCACAGCATAGCGGCTGGCCGTATCATAGGACCACACACTGCCCTCGTCATCGGCGTAGCCGAAGCTGCGGAGGATCACAGTGGCAGCCATCTGGGGTGTGACCGGGTCGCCGGCGCCGTATCGCTGATCGCCGTAGCCGACAACCAGAAGGTGGGCGGTGCAGTAGCCCACATAGCCCCTGGCCCACTCCGGGACATCGCTGTAATAACAGGCCCAGGCGTAGTGCGCCGGGTCGATTTCCCCTCCACCGTGGAGCCGCGTCAGGATGGCGACCAACTCCGACCGTGTGAGGCCCGCCTCTAGGTTTAAGGCCCCGGTCTCATCACCTACCATAATGCCCTGAGCCTCGAGAGAGGCCGCAGCCGTCTCCAGTTCTGATTCTGCGGCAACGACGGGACAGGACAGTGACAGCAATAGTGCTGCGCTCAACAGACCTAACATGATTTTCTTCATCCAATCACATTCCCTTCCGATAAAGCGTGGTCGCCACGCTTGCCGTCATGCGCCGGGTATCCGCGTGAAAGCGGCATGTTTCAAACACACAGATACCCAGCAGTTCCAACTGTTCGGCTATCTCTGCGGGAAGGTCAATGGTGATGTCCATAAAAATCGTGATTGCATCTTCCTTCGGAGCAGCTGGAACATCCTGCATCATGTTTGACCATTCCTTTTTCAAAATCCCCTACCGGGTATCTTGACCATAATACAGGAGTGTTCTGCTGTCAAAGGTTTATTTAAAATGCTTACGCTGAAAAATGGCTTCGTCCATCACTTCCTCTCCAAATCCTTACGGCACAAGGGGTTCACTCCACTTCAATAGCCTGGACCAAGACCCTGCTCTCAGGATGATCTGCCAGGCAGGTGGTAATTGTGATGCGGTTGTCTGCCGTCGCCTGGAGATAGCTCCAGTCTGAGCTGGAGATGATTTTGACTATGGAAACCGCATAGGTGCGGGTACCATAAATAGTGTTGTAGGTTACGGTATCGCCGACCTCAAGCTCCTTGATACTGCCGATGGTATACCGTGCGCCCCTGTTGTGTCCACAAACACCGATATTTCCATCCCAGGCGGAAGTGGAGACATAGTGGCCCAGGCCCTTACTCATGCTGCTGTCTGTCTCCCCCTGCCACACCTTCATGCTGATGTCCAGCTTCGGAATCTTCAAGGTGCCAAGGCTGCCATCTGGGCGCTCCATACCCTCTGCGCTGGTGTATGCAGGCTGTGTGAAGGCGGGAAATTGATCCAGCCCCGGAATGTCCGCGATATCCGGCATACCGCTCCCCACACCATACCCGCCTTCGTCTGCCGTACTTACCGCGCTTTGCAGCCCAGGCAGACGAATCTTCTCCATGTTCCCTGTCTGTGTGTTGGAGAGGACGCCATATGTAAGCTCCGGAATCTGGTAGTCTACCACATTGGGCCCGCCATAGTGATATTGGGAACCATAGGTATCCTCATAAGCTGTAGGTGGATAGTAGTCCGAAGGGGCCTCCGTCAGGAAGGAATAGTCTGCGGCATAGGCGCTCAAGGGCAAGACCCATGTCGCCAGCGCCGCAGCTATCAGACACTTTACATGTTTCATCAATCGTGTTCCTCCTTGTCCGTCTCTCCCAGTTCCTCCTCCATCGGCAGTTCCTCCTGGGCAGCCCGGAGGCAGGCCGCTTCACGGCGGGAGCGAATCAGCAGCACGGCTAACACCGCGATAATTAACAAACCTGTTCCGCCTAAAAGGTAGGGCCAGCTGACAGACAATGCAGCCAAGGCACTCCCCAGCGTTTCCGTTTCATCCACGGCGTAATCCGGTTCTCCCAGATAGGTGAGCTGATAGGTCACAGTTTCTACTCCACTGCGGGTGATCTCGCCCACATACTCAGCCGTGGTAATGTATCCGTCTGCTGCCTGGTAATAGGCTCGGCCGGAATAGGACGCCACCGCCTGATAAGAAGACGGCATCAGGGCTTCTCCCACCAGGTCGGTCCCCGTGACCTGCCAGTCCACATCGCTGAGTGTCAGCGTAACGCCGTCCTTTATGGTGGTGGCCGGGACATAGGACATATCGTTGCGATCCAGGGGGCCAAAAGTCTTGGTCTCTGATACCGTATAGCTGTGAGTAGAATAGCCGGTGGCCTGGGTACGGATACTGGTGTGATCCAGCGCCAGGGTGCCTCCATATTCGCCATCTGTATATTCAATGGCAGGGGCCAGCTGCTCCAGGATCACATCCAAATCGTCATCCTGAGTCTCCACCGTCACAATCTCCGTATGTAACTTCGATTCCTCCACACGATTTTCCTTTTTTACGATGTCCGCAAAGGTATACCGGTAGCCGTCCAAGATAAAGGGCTCCTCAATCAACTCCTGTGGATCGGCCTCTGGCAAGATGGTATAGGTCTTGATCACCTGCTGGCTCCCATTGAGATTCTGCACAACGGTATCTGTCGGCACCTCCAGGGCGGATGCCCCGGTAGACAGGAGCATAGACAGAGCCAGCCCCGTCAAAATAATCTGCCCTTTCATGCGTTTTTCCTCCTTTCCATACCTGTGAGCATAGCACCTACGGCTATCGCGGCCGCTGCGGATGTCGCCAGGAGCGCGAGTATCTTTCGAGTTTTCATCTGCAGTTCCTCCTTGATGGTTCAAAATTTACTGCGGACTCTGGCATAGCCCGGATGTCCGCAAGTATCCTGAGTGAGTGCTCCAAAGCCTTCATAGTATCCCTGGGCTGACGCTTGACAAAAGGTTCCAGTAGAATAATATCCCCGTCCTGGATTGTAAAAATGACCCGGACGAGGATCTTGCCTTTCTCCCGCACTTCATACAGATGGCTGTATTTCTCCAGTACAAAGTGCTTGAAATGAGGCTCCTTCAAGTCGCAAAGAGGGACCTGGGCCAAACGGAATATCTGGCGGAGCAGCTTCTGTTGCAACCTTTCCTCCAGTGTGTCGAGAAATTCTGCAAAGGGCCCCGGTTCTCCCGGAGGCACATAGACCTTGATGGCACGCATACCTACATCTCCTCACTTTCCGCGGAAAACTCCGCCAGGCACTTGATAAAGTCATCGGTAAAGCAGGATACCAGCTGTAAATTACCCGCAATCCACCACATTACATCCGGTAACGCACAGTAAATGGCATCGTATGCAGAGCAGATCGCCAGAAACGGGCGGCGAGGATCTTTCATTCCCACATACTCCAGCAGTTCCCGGCAGACGGCAGTTACCCCGCCCATATCGCTGTGGAAATCACACAGACTGTCATAGAAGAGCCCGGCATACAGATGTGCCGCCACTGCGGCGGCATCTCGATCCGGGGCGCCGCTTTCTGTCAAGAGTCCCATGCGGCGTAGGCGCTCTGCGGCCGAGTCGTCGAACGGGCTGCAGGACCGGGCCGATGAATATTTCTCTTTGCTCAAATTTTTCACCTCCCCAGGCATAAAACTTCATGCCCCTTGGACGCGCTAGTAAGGCAGGGCAAAAGCCGGGATGTATGAAATGATGCGTATGTGGGTCACCTCTGCCTACACGCTGGATCTTCAGGCCGTGCTGCCGAAGGAACACAGGACTATTTGCCTATGCGTTTGCATAGAAAAACAGCCCGGCGCCGCGATGTGCGGCGCCAAGCTGTGAGCAAATACGCTGGCGGACCCAGGCGGGATCATAGCCCTTCTTCAAGTAGTCCGGTCTATGCTCCGGGTCAATGGTTTCCACGATCCGCTCTCGTCCGCCCTGAGCAAGCTAGGCTTTCAGCGGTTCGACCTCGTGGGAGTGGATCGACTGAATAACGCGGAGCAGTTGCTCCGTTGTGGCTGCACCGGTGGCATAACGCTTGCCGATCTTGAGCGAGCGCATTTTCAGTTGCTGAAAATTTGTCAGCATCTAATCATTTTCTTCTTCCTTTAGCTGCTGCTTGAGTTTCGCTCAATAATTGCATGTACCACGCCTTTCCTGCTCCTCGTCCCGCACGGAACAGATAGTCTGAGCCTCGAAAAGCTGGATCTTATCCCGTTCACACATGGCGGTGGCATCCTTTCTTACGTCCTGTCTGCATGATATCTCACCCCCACCCTTTCCCGCAAGAATTCCAGAAAAAGCTCCTCCAGCCTGCTGTCACTGCCCAGCTTGTCCAGATAAAGCGCAAATTTTTTTCGCTCGAAACTGATCTTCTTTGGCGGTGCCAACTGCTTTTGTTCTGCTTTGGCCCGGGCCTCCCGCCACGCGGATAAAATGGCCTGCCTCTCTGCCCTGGGGGGAGGACAGATGTGGGCAATGTACTGCATCGTAGATTTGTTGATGCGATGTCCCTCAATGCCGCACATCTCCGCGAAGGCCCCCTGACTTTCCTCATCGTAGTCTGCCATCAGCTGGGCGCAGGCGAGATTGAGCTGCTTGGGGGAGTTCTCCAGAATAACTTGCAACTCAGGCACGAGATTGGCCAGCTTTATCGCCTTCCGGATTTCGTACTCAGTGACGCCGAAAAAATCGGCTACAATTTGCCGTGCGTTATACCTTTGGCGACTATCGCCAAAGGTTTCTTCAGCCGCATTTCTCTGCCCGTTTCGGTTTTTTGCATCCAGCAGAGCCTTGTACGCCTTTCCGCGCTCTATAATTGTAAGTTCTGGCCGGCGAAGAAGGTTCGTGGCTATGGCAATAGACGTTGCCCGAGCATCGTCTGCCTCAATAATCTCTGCCGGCATGGTCAGCCACCCATTCAAGCGGCCGGCTCTCGTTCGGTTTTCCCCCGCAATGATTTCATAACTGTCACTGCCGGGAATAGGCCGAACAATAATCCGCTCAAACAACCCCTCCTCGGCAAGCTGCGCCGCAAAGGCTTTCAGACGATCCGGCGGGTAGGGGTGGAAACCGATGTCCGCAGTGAAGAAGGAAACCAGTTTGCCCACTGGAATGTCACGAATTGTCGGCTGTTTAACTGACATTTTCGGCTGAAACAATTTCTCGTATGCTTCATCGCCGATCTGCAGTTCCGACGCCTGCTGCGTGGCCGTCATCCGGCGTTTTAACACCGCATCCATACTTGCTTTAGCCAAGGCGCAGCACCTCCTGAGCCAAACTGCGATAAGACTCTGATGCCGGACATTTTGGAGCATATTCCAGGATGCTTTGGCCGACGGCAGGGCTTTCCGCAACTTTAATGGAATATTCAATGGGGCGGTCAAACACATGGTACTCACCGTCATAGAGCTCCCTGACTGTTTCCTGGACACTACGGCAAAGCTGAGGCCTGGACTGGTACATGGTCAGAAGGATGCCTGCGATCTCCAGTTTGGGATTGAACCGCGCCTTGACCGAGCGCACCATATCCAACACCTCCGGTACTCCCTCGCTGGCGAGAAAGTGCGACTGGACAGGAATAATGCAGTAGTCCGAGGCCGCCAGGGCATTGACTGTCAACAGCTCATGCTTCAAGCCGCAGTCAATAATGATATAGTCATATAGATCCCGCAGGGCTGATACTACTTCACCCATGACCCTCTCGCAGCAACGCTCAGCGTCCCCAACAGCATTATATTGGGACAACTGCATAACTTGAAGCCTGGCTGCCGCATCAGCAAGCCTGCGGTTGGCTGGGATCAAACCAAGGCCAGATTCAGTATGCAGTACCACTCGCTCAATATGGAGCGCCAAATCCTCCGGGTAGTCAATCGCTGCCAGGATGAGATTTGCGAGTGTGCGCTTCTGTTCAGCGGGGATGTACCCAAGTGCTGCAGTCAGGTTGCCCTGGGGATCATTGTCGATGAGCAATATTTTTTTGCCGGAAAGGCCTAGTGCTGTCCCCAGGTTTAGCACTGTCGTTGTTTTTCCAACGCCACCCTTTTGGTTGGAAACAGAAATAACCATGTTTTCACGCATGATAGCTCCTCCTCAACAGATCAATGTGCTGGGATGATTTCGGATGAACGCTATGGAATTCCGGGCTTGCAATGAATTCCAGCAGACATTTTTGAGGAATGTAGTGTATTCCTGAGATTTTTAATCCATTTAGACCTAGTTTTTTGATCCATCGGTAAATTGTTTCGCTGCGATAGCCTAGCAAATGGGCAACATCTTTCACACAGAGAATATCCGGAAGATTGGACCACTCTACTTGAGCAATCTGACGCATTTTAATTGCCCCTGAACGCTGGTATTCTCTGAAAGCTCCACAGGTCGAAACAATGGGCTTTACTGATAGCGCATATTTTGATGGATCGCGCTCTCGCTCACGCTTAAACTCCTCAATGTCTTCCCGCGCAATGAAATACCGGTTGGTTTTCTTTTTTGTATCAATCGCAGGGATAAGGCCACTTTGGATCAGCCTTAGAGCAGTTGCTTTGCTAATGTGACATTCTTTATAAAACTGCTCTTTGCTGAGATATGCAGATGTTTTTGACAAAGTACCCGTGACTGTCATCACACCCTCACCCTCAACCGACGACTGGCGTAGTCCTCACTCAACACATAATCTATGATTGACTGCTTATAGATCCAGTAGTGCGGCTTCACGAAAGTGTGCTTTACTTTGTTTTCACGTACAAGACGGCGAGCGAATGTATCACCGATGCCACCCAGCATCTTCCGAAATGTAAAGAGATCTACAACATCAGGATATTTTGAAAATCTCTTCTCATAATATTTTCTCTTACAATTCATACTGAACCTCCCGAAATTGGAATCTCATTGTCATTGGCAGGAGGTTCTATGCCATCTTGTTCTCTCCTATATTTTTGAGTTCTCTCCATTTCCATAGGGCTTTTGTACCAGTTTAGTTCTCTCCTGAGTTCTCTCCTAAGCCTTCAAAAACGGAGGAATGGGTATAAGTGGAAAGTCCTTTCTTTTGGGGAAAAACCCTGTAATCATGCGGGTTTGCGGGGACAGATAGCACCGGAGAGGCGCAGTGGAAATCGTAGCTGAAACGACTCAAAATCCGTTGGTGGCGACATCGTGTCGGTTCGAGTCCGACTACCGGCACCAAAAATCCGAACCTATCTCCAATCGGTGATAGGTTCGGATTATTTGCTTTCTTTTACCGCTACGTAAGCATCTACTTCCGCAACGAAGTAAGTGCAAGCCAACCTCCAAGTCGAGATGCTCCGGCCAAGTCAGAGGCTAGAGCGATCCCTGAAAGGTCTGCTGGCTACATTTCTTTCCCGGGCTATCCTTTAAGAGGTTTCATCGTTCTCTAGAGATCCGTAAATGAGTCAACAATTTCTTTCATCCCATCTTACTCTGTTAGTTGCTCTGCCTCAACTGGTTTCGTATGTATTCCGCTATCTGATTTTTATTCCGCCCTGCCATGTCTACGCAATAGCCTCTAGCCCCAAAGTGGCGGTTAGCATATTAGCAATAGGGATACTTTATTGTTTTGCGGCGGCTGTCTCATTACTGCTATCTCTATTAAAAATAGGAGGGCTCTTCTATGAAAAAATACTATGCCACACACCTAGTCAAAAGTGAAGATCTCAATCACCACGGCACGCTGTTTGCCGCGCGGACGGCCTCTTGGTTCGTCGAGTCGGCCTTTATCGCCGCCGCCTGCGAGCATGGCGACCCCAGCGAAATCGTCTGCCGCAATATCCACGGTATGTCTTTCCGCACACCGGTACGCAACGGCTCCGTGGTCCGTTTTACCAGCCGCGTCGTCCACACCGGCTCCACCAGCCTGATGGTCCATGTAGAGGTCTCGGATGAACTCACCGGGCAGTTGGCCGTGGACGGCTACCTGACCTTTGTCACCGTTTATAAAGAGACCGGTGAAAAGCATCCCCATGGTATCGTACTGGATGAGCCGGAGGATGCGCATGAGGTTGCCGAGCGGGAGGGCGCGCAGCGGCTGCGTGCGGGCCTCTAAAACCACGGGAGCATTTCTCCGTCAGATCGCTCGGGGCGTTGGAGATACCGTCGATCTGCAAGGAGGCTCCGCCCACCGGCGCCCCCAAAAGATTTCATGTTCTCGTAACAGTTTTAAAGCGCTTCTTTAACATCTATGGGGTACTATAAGACTTGCAAGAGACAGATTCTTTCATTTCATTGTATCCTCTTTCCTTTCAGAGCGGGCCGGACGTCAGGAGCAGGCGTCCGGCCCGCTCTGTTTTTCACCGGAAGCCACCGCTCGACTTTTTCATCTCTCTATGATATACTAAACGGGCAAGAGACCGCTGCGGCGGTCTTTTCCGTGCAAAGGATGTGTATTCCATGGCCCATTTCCCCGAGAAACAATCCATCAGCTTTTTCGGCCTGGTCGCTATGGGGATCGGCTGTATGCTGGGGACCTCCTGGTTGCTGCTCACGGGCACTTGGCTGGAAACCGCCGGCGGCCCCCTCAATCTGATCGTGGCCTTTGCGCTGTGTATCATCATAGAGCTGCCCTTCGCCTTTGCCTATATGGAGGCCATCCCCATGCTGCCCCTGGCAGGAGGCGAGGTGGTCTACTCCGCCGCCGCTTTCGGGAGCCGGGGCGGCTTCGTGGTCGGTTGGGCCGGCGTTCTGATGAACGCGATCGTCTTTTGCTGGGTGGATCTGGCCGCGATCTCCCTGCTGGACGAACTCTTTCCCGCATTGGGCCGGACTTGTTTTTTGTATGCGGTCGGCGGATACAGCGTCACCTTGCCCAATGTGGTCGTACAGCTTGTGCTGGCCGGTGCCATCCTCTACATTCAGTATAGGGGCGCCAGCGTGTGCGCCGCTTTGGCCAAAATCGCCACCGTCACCTTGCTGGTGATGTGCATTGCCGGGCTGGCCGCCGCTTTCGTTCACTTCGATCCCGCCATCTACGCCTCGGACGGCGGGCTGGACTTTGATCTCAGTGGTTCCCTGTCCCTTCTTTCCCTGCTGGTGTTCTCCGTGGCCGGCTGGGAGACGGTGGCTAAGGCAGCTGCCGACGCCACGGGAAAAGCGGCCCGAAAAGCAGGCTGGGCCCTCATCGTCTGTCTTTTCCTGGTCACCTCCATGCTGTGTCTGGTATCCACAGCCGTAGCGGGCAACCTGCCCTGGCGGGAAGCCATTGGGCGGACCGCCCCCTTTGCCGACGTGTTGGTCGACATCACCGGCGTCCCGGCCGTGCGGCTACTCTTCTTAGTCACCGCTTTCGTGGGCGCCGTAGGCGTAATGAACTCCACCCTCTATTCTGCCGCCAGGATGATGTACGGCCTGGCCCAGTTCGACTTGGTGTCCCGCTGGTTCGACCGGCTCCACCCGAAATACGGCACACCCACCCGGTGCATCTGGTTCACCGCCTCCTTCGTGCTGCTGGCCCCTTTTACCGGGAAGCTTTTCTTCCTTCCCCTCATCAATATTGCCTCCTTGGCCACCATCGTCATGTGGGTCATGACTCTCGCCGCGGTGCTGTGGCTGCGGAAAAAGTATCCCGACCTCCACCGCCCGGTTTATATGCCGGGCGGACGGCCCATGGCGGCCTTTGGTATCGCCGCCTCTTTGTTTCTCTGCGCAAACATTCTCCTCCCCTTCTTCCCCGGGGCGCTTGGCACATTGGAATATGGGGTGGCCGCTGCGCTGGCTGTGGTGGGCGCTCTGCTCTACCACCACAGGGACCGCATGGTCACAGACGCGCTCCGGGCGTCAAGCATGTTCGGCGGTCTTCTCACAAGAAAGCCTTAGTCGGCCGCACCCGCACAAACACGCCGGGTTCCCCTAGAAAATCCTTTCTCCCCACGATCGTTTTACCGCCCCGAAACGCCGGACGCAGATTCTGCGTCCGGCGTTTCTTATGCGCGCGCCACTCTGACCTGGAGCTCCGTCACATACTCCTCCTCCCGGTTGGTATCGTGGGCGTCGATGTGGTAGAGCTCCAGAGGCGGGCCGTCCGGAGTCAGCCCCTGGGCCTCCAGACCGGCCCGCAGTGCTCTCCAGTGTTCCTCCAGCCGATCATAGGCCCCGCGGTAGAAGAGACTGGCATACTCTCCCCCAGGAAGCGCCGCGTCGTGGGGACGCTCCTGCTCTGTGAGGAAAAACACGCAGGAGAAGTGGTTGTATACGCCCTTCTTCAGGCTCTCACCGTCCAGGATCGCGCCCATAGTCTGCTTTCCAATGATCTTGATGGAGTCCTGGTGGCGCTTCTCCAGCTTCTTGAGCAAAAAGTCGATCTCCCGCTCCAGGATCACGTCTTCCCGCAGGAAAACATAGGGCCGCGCCCCTATGGTTCTGCTTGTCACCCGCCCCGTCGCCGCCCCGCCATACCGCAGCAGGCGGCTCCGGCGCTCCGACGCCTCCGCCCTGGCCGCCTCCAGTTCGGCCATTTTCCGGCGGAGCAGCGCCTCCTCCTCATCCAGAAAATCCAGGGTCACCTCCACCGTGCGCCGTTCCAGGTAGGCTCCGATCTCCTCCACCGGCACCCCCAGCTCCCGCTGGGCCCGGATGATATTCAGAGTGCAGATGTCCTGGATGGTATACATTCGGTAGCCGTTCTCCCCCCGCTCCGGGTGGAGCAGCCCTTTTTCCTCGTAGTACCGCAGGGTATCCGGATGCAGACCGAAGAGCTTGGCGATCTCATGGATTTTATAGAGGTCTTTCATTTTTCTTCCTCCCGGGTATTGACTTTCGGATAATACGAGGGTTTATAGTTGTGATGAGAGAAAAGGAGGTTTTACTTTGGACCTGCTCAAGAGGTTTTTCAAGTTCGTCATCCCATCCATCGTCTCCATGTGGATCTTCTCCCTTTACACCATGGTGGACGGCATCTTCGTGGCCTGGGGGGTGGGAGAACACGCCCTGACGGCCGTGAATCTGTCCATGCCCTTTACCTCGCTGGTCTTTATGGTGGGGATCCTGCTGGCCACCGGTACTTCCACGGTCATCTCCATCGCGCTGGGCCAGGGGGATCTGGACCGCGCCCGGAATTATTTCAATCAGAATCTGTTCGTCACCGGCATTGCCAGCCTGCTGCTGGGTGCCCTGGTCCTCCTCAACCTGGAGCGGGTGGCCCTGTTCCTGGGTGCCACCCCGGACACCCTGGTGTATGTAAAAGAGTATGTAGGCACCATCGCCGCCTTTGCCATCTTCTTTACCATATCCTATAACCTGGAGGTCCAGGTCAAGGCCAACGGCGCCCCCCACATCAGCACCATCGGTGTGATCTCCTGCGCCCTCATGAATATGGTGCTGGACGCCGTTTTTGTACTGGTCTTTCATTGGGGCGTGTGGGGGGCCGCCTTTGCCACGGGTCTCGCCCAGGTCACGTCCACCTGTGTCTTTTTCGGCTACTTTCTCACCCACCGGGAGCGGCTGCGGGTGGGGAGGTTCAAGCTGGATCTTGCCGCTTATCGCCGCATTCTGCCCCTGGGCCTGTCCGAGGGCCTCAACGAGCTCTCCAACGGTCTGGTCATCTTTCTTTTTAACCACACCATTCTCCGGGTCATCGGCGAGGGCGCGCTGGCATCCTACACCATCATCAGCTACGTCAATACCCTGGTCCTCATGACCATGACAGGCACCGCCCAGGGCATGCAGCCACTGGTCAGCTTCCATTTGGGGGCAGGGGAACGGAAAAACTGCCATAGACTGTTGAAATACGGCGTATCCCTGATCGCCGCATTTTCCGTCGTCTCCTTCGCGCTGGGAGAATTAGGGGCTCCCGCCATCGTCTCCGCCTTCCTCCCCACCGACAGCGCCGTTTTCTCCTACTCCATTTCAGCCCTTCGGATGTATTCCTCCTCTTTCCTGGTACTGGGCTTTAATGTCATCTTTGCCGCCTTCTTCACCGCTGTGGAGCGGCCTGTTTTCGCCTTTTCCATCTCCTTTGGCAGGAGTCTGGTATTGCTGGTGGCCTCCCTGTTAATCCTCTCTTCTCTGTTTGGCGACAAAGGCATCTGGTTTTCCACACTCTGCTCCGAGCTTCTCTGTCTGTGCCTCACCGCGTTCTGCGCCTGGCGTTACTTCCGCAGCCACCGGCATGAGAACCCGCTTCCGGCGGCGGAACAAGTCTGAGGCTATCATACCTCAATTTCATGCTTCTCCGCAAGGGAAAAGGCGGTCTGCTGTGGCAGACCGCCTTCTTTTATCCTCGTCTTGCTTTGACTGCCCGCTCTATACGCCTGAGCGCCTCGTCCAGAATGCAGCGGGGACAGGCCAGGTTGATCCGCACAAAACACTCCCCCGCCTCACCGAATTCATAACCTGCGCAGAAGGCCACGCCCGCCTTCTGGACCATGAAATGTTCCAGTTCCTTTCCCCGCAGACCCAGCGCGCCACAGTCCAGCCACGCCAGATAAGTCCCTTCCGATGGAATCATGCGGATCTCCGGAATGCGTTCCCGCAGAATCCGCTCCAGATGCCGCTTGTTCTCCGAGACATAGTCAATGGCCGCATCCAACCACTCCTCTCCGTCGTTATAGGCGGCAATGAGGGCCTCTATACCGAAGATATTGTCCAACCGGGTCTGGGCGGCCAGCATTTCGCTGTTGAACCGTTCCCGCAGCCCCCCGTCTTCCAGGACTACCGTAGCCATGCCCAGCCCTCCCAGATTGAAGCCCTTGTTCGCGGAATAACAGATCATGGATCTTTTTAGCACGTCCTCCCCCAGAGTACCAAAGGTCACATGGGGATGTTCCTTCGGGACAAAATCACAGTGGATCTCGTCCACCATCATAAAAATGTCATGGCGCAGGCAGATATCGGCCAGTGTCCGCAGTTCCTCCCGGGTCCAGACCCGTCCAGTGGGATTGTGAGGGCTGGATAGGAGCAGGGCCTTTACACCGTTTGCCGCCTTGGTCTCCAGATCCGCAAAGTCGAAGGTGAACCGCCCCTCTCTCCAGACCAGCGGGGTCTCCACCAACGTCCGCCCGCTCTTCTGTACCATGTCAAAGAGAGGGTCGTAGTTGGGCATCGGGATCATCACCTTGTCTCCCGGTTCTGTGATGAGCCGCAGAAGCACATACATCGCATAGATGACGCCCGGAGGCGCGAAGGCCAGATGCTCCTGCTTCACCTCAAACCCATGGCGGCGCTTGAGCCAGCCCATCACCGCGTCGTAATAGGGCTGCTGGCGGATCCCATAGCCGTAGATGGGATGCTCCGCCCGGCGCTTCACCGCGTCCACCACCGCAGGGGCACAGGGAAAATCCATATCCGCCACCCACATGGGGATCACATCATCCCGGCCATAATATGTGCCGTTGGCATCCCACTTAAAGGAGGCTGTCCCCCGACGGTCGATCCATGTATCAAAATCAAATTTCATTCCGCCCCACCTACCCATACCACAACGATCCAAAGAGTTATGGCGGCCGCTGTCGATGCCCGCGCCCGCCGTTGTCCGGCCAATTTCTGCACATAGAAGCGCCGCTCCTGCCTCCGTTTCTCTCGGATGGCCCCCTCTTGGCGCGGCTATAGCTTGACCATTCAAATAATTTTATTTCATATTGATTATAATTTATTATCATATATTTTGTCAAGAGTAAAATTTTTTATCCTCCAGGATTGAATTTTTTCTCTTTCTGCGCTAAAATGATACTGCTACGCGGCAAATGGCAGAAAGTAGGGATACTATGAGCAACCGCGCACAACTGGAGCGCTACATTCCCATGGTCACTTTTATCAGCGAAATTTGCGGTAAAAACTACGAAGTCATTCTCCACGATGTCTCTGATCCGGAGAATTCCGTGATCTCAATCTTTAACGGCCACTTAAGCGGGCGCAAGGTGGGGGACCCCATGACGGAGCTGGCCCGTAATCTGGTCCGGGATCAAATTTATGAAACACAGGATTTTATCGCAAATTACGAGGGCCGTACCCGCAACGGAAAGCAGTTTGTCTCCTCGACGTACTTTATCAAGGAGCACGGAACGCTGATCGGCCTGATTTGCATCAACCACGATGTCTCTGATTTTTTTGCGATCTCTCAGCATCTTCACGGCCTGATGCGGGCCTTTTCCCTGCCCGGTGAAGACAGCCGGAACAGCTACACGGAAGATCTGGACGACTCCATTCCGGGCCTTTCCACCACTCTTATCCATAACACTGTGCTCAACTTCGGGGTGCCGCCATCCCGGATGACGCCTCAGGAAAAGGAGCAAGTCATCCAAGCCTTAGAGCACCAGGGGGTATTCTCTACCAAAGGTTCCGTCGGTCAGGCCGCCAAAGAGCTGAATATCTCAGAACCCACAGTCTATCGCTATCTCCGCCGTATCCGCACCAGGGGCGACTCCGACGTGTGATCTTCTCCAGCCTCGCTGTTTTCAGGGAGGCCGTTTTCCTTTGCAAAAAAGATCGCCTGTCCTTACGTAAGGACAGGCGATCTTTTTTGTTCTACGCGCCATCTCATTTTTATTTTGTTCTATTGTTCAGAACAGATTATTTATTTTGTTCTATTATTACATTTTCCATTTTTCTCTTATAAAATGAATATAAATGTAATATAATTAATTTATACAGAATTTTTCTTTATTTTCTGCATTTTATCACTTAACTTTTTTGTGCAAAGTGCTATGGTTTTATTTGGGAAATACTCGTATGGGAGCGGCAGGTCACCTACTGTTCCATCCCGCTTTTTTGAAAGGAGCGTATACCATGGGAAAAATAACACAGGACCACTTTGATCTCTATATCAGCGGAAAGTGGGTCCCCGCCAAGGACGGGGCCACGTTTCAGACCCGCTGTCCCGCCAACGGGGAGCTTCTGGCCGACTGCGCACAAGCCACTCGTGAGGATGTGGATGAGGCCGTGAGCGCAGCTTGGGATGCCTTTCAATCCTGGCGCAACGTCACGACCAACGAGCGCGCCGCTATTTTGAACCGAATCGCCGACGTCATCGAGGCCAACGCGGAGCATCTGGCTATGGTAGAGTCCATGGACAACGGCAAGCCCATCCGTGAGACCATGGCCATCGATATTCCTTATTCTGCCCGCCATTTCCGCTATTTTGCAGGCTGTATCATGGCGGAGGAGGGCTCGGCCAACATTCTCGATGGCAACACCCTTTCTCTAATTCTCCGGGAACCCATCGGCGTTGTTGGGCAGATCGTCCCCTGGAACTTTCCCTTCCTTATGGCCGCCTGGAAACTGGCGCCCGTGCTGGCCGCCGGCTGCTGTACTGTGTTCAAGCCCTCCAGCGATACTCCGCTCTCTGTCCTGGAGTTGGCCAGACTTACACAGGATGTGATTCCGACCGGTGTCTTCAATGTCATCACCGGGTCCGGCTCCAAGGCCGGGCAGTACATCCTGGACCACCCCGGTTTCCGTAAGCTGGCCTTTACCGGCTCCACCGAAGTGGGGGGCTGTGTGGCCTGCGCGGCTGCGGAGCGGTTGATCCCCTCTACCCTGGAGCTGGGCGGCAAGTCGGCTAACATCTACTTTGACGACTGTAAATGGGATATGGCCATGGACGGCGTGCAGTTGGGCATTCTCTTCAACCAGGGGCAGGTCTGCTGCGCCGGTTCCCGTGTCTTTGTACAGGACACCATCTATGATCAATTTGTCGAGGAGGCCGCCCGCCGCTTCAACGCCGTAAAGGTGGGAATGCCTTGGGAGCCGGACACCCAAATGGGCGCTCAGATTAACGAGCATCAGGTGAAAAAGATTCTGGAGTACATCGAGATCGCCAAGCAGGAGGGCGCCAGGGTCGCCTGCGGAGGCGAGCGCGCTACCGAAGGCGACCTGGCCAAAGGCTGCTTTATGAAGCCCACCCTGTTGGTGGACGTAGACAACCATATGCGGGTCGCCCAGGAGGAAATTTTCGGACCTGTGGCCTGTGTCATCAAGTTCCACGACGAGGATGAGGTCATCGCCATGGCCAACGACAGCGCCTACGGTCTGGGCGGTGCCGTCTGGACCCGGGACATCAACCGTGCCATCCGCGTGTCCCGGCACATAGAGACCGGACGCATGTGGGTCAACACCTACAACGCGATCCCCGAGGGCGCCCCCTTCGGCGGCTATAAGTCCTCCGGCATCGGCCGTGAGACCCACAAGGTCATTCTGGAACATTATACGCAGATGAAAAATATTATGATCAATCTCTCTGAATCTCCCTCCGGGTTCTATCCCGAGAAGTGAGGTATCCCCTTTCAAAGCGGAGCGCGGAGACCGATATCGGTCTCCGCGCTCCGCTTTGCTCTCCCCTGCCCTATTTCCAATAGTATACCACCAACAGCGTCCCACGCTCTACTGACACGCTGCCCGCAACTCCCGTGAACTCATTGCTTACGCCCAAGGGGAAATCACAGGTAAGCGCCGCGCCCTCCAGCGGATATTTGAGCCCCCGCAGCCAGACCCCCTCCGCTCTGTCCCCCATGCAAAATACAGAGAGGAGTCCCCGATGCTCGGGACCGAAGCTCCACATCCCATTGGTGACCGCCCTGGCAGTCCACCCATCTCCGATGAGGGCGCCCTGACAGCCCCTTCGGGACAGCCAGACCAGGGATTGGAGATTTGCCAGCGTATGGTCCACCCGCCCTCCGGTCCCGCCATAGAGGCAAAAGGAGCGGAACCCCCGCTCCCGTCCCAATCGGATGGCCGCCATCATATCGGTATCGTCCTTTTCCACGGGCAGGTCCACCACATTCGGATGATCCGGCCGAAAGCCTATGGAATCAAAGTCCCCCACTACCAAATCCATAGTGACGCCCCGCTCCAGCAAGATCTGATATCCGCCGTCCGCCGCAATGACAAAGTCTCCCCGTTCAGGCGCAAAGCCCTCCTCATAGAACGTTCCCGCGCCCACAATATAACAGATCGGTCCCTCCATATGGCGTATCCTCCCGCTCGTTTTCCTCTATCTTGCCGCAAATCTCTGAAAAAAGCAATACCGGCCCGACTTTTTGCAGAGGCCGAACCCACCGCAGGAGCGGACCGCTTTCCCTTTCAGGCGGAATCTCGCCAAGCAGAACCGCCTCCGGGTCACCGGAGGCGGTTCTCACTTTACCGCTTCTTATTTTTGCCGCAGCGCTTGCCACAGGATGCACAGTTCCCGGTGCACCCTCCACAGCCGCAGTCTCCCCGTATCTGACTTTGAATGTGGCGAATCAAGTAGAAAAGGGCCCAGACGACCAGCACGGCAATCCCGGCATAAATCACATATTTCATCCCATGCGCCTCACCGGAACAGCAAGCTTCCGATCTGGAATACCAAAAAGGACCCCAGATAGGCCGCTCCGATCTGCCAGGCAATGGACCGCAGCGTCCACTGGAGAGAGTTCATCTCCTTGCGAATGGTGGCTACTGCCGCCACGCAGGGGACATAGAGCAGTACAAAGACCAGAAAGGCGTAAGCGGCCACCGGCGTCTGGAAGGTGCCCGACAGCGCCCCGGCGATGGCCGCGCCGCTGTCTCCCAGGGAGAAGCCATAAAACATGCTCATAGAAGACACCACCGCCTCCTTGGCGACCAGGCCGGAAAGCAGGGCCACCGCCGCCTGCCAGGTACCGAAGCCCAGCGGCCGAAGGACAGGGGCGATCAGGCCGCCGACGGCCCCCAGGAAAGAGTCCCCGGCATCCGCCACCATGGTGATCCCTCCGTTCCAGCCAAAGCTCTGGAGAAACCACAGCACTACGCTCATGGCCAGGATCAGAGTACCCGCCTTGACCAGGAAGCCCCGCACCTTTTCCCAAACGTGCATCATGCAGTTCCGAAAGGTCGGCAGGCGGTAAGGAGGCAGCTCCAGCACAAAGGCTGCCGGCTCCCCCCGAAACATGGTCTTCTTCAGGATGAGGCCGGAGAGAATGGCGCAGCATATCCCGATGACATAGAGGGAAAAAACCACAAGCCCGCTGTACCTGGGAAAGAACGCCGAGGCCATCAGTCCATATACCGGTAACCGCGCGGAGCAGGACATGAAAGGCACCAGCATGATGGTCATGCGGCGGTCCTTTTCATTCTCCATGGTCCGCGCCCCCATGACCGCCGGAACCGTACACCCAAACCCCATCAGCATGGGGATGAACGCCTTTCCCGAAAGGCCGAAGCGGCGCAGGAGCCGGTCCATGATAAAAGCGGCCCGCGCCATATAGCCGGAGTCCTCCAGGATGGAAAGGAACAGAAACAGCAGGGCGATCTGGGGCAAAAAGGTAAGCACACCCCCCACACCCGCGATCACACCCTCCACCAACAGGGAGTTGACCCAAGGCGCCACTCCGGCGGCAGTGAGAGCCCCGTCCACCCATCCGGCAAACCAGTCTCCCACCAGCGTCTCCACTCCGTCGGAGAGAAGGGAGCCCAAGGGGCCAAAGGTAAGCGCGAACATAGCCAGCATCATCAGGAGAAAGACCGGTATGGCCAAATATTTGTTGGTCACAATGGAATCGATCTGATCCGAGCGGGTCAGCGCACCGTGGGGCCGGCCCTTTTTCACAGACACCCGGACCACATTTTGTATGAACTGGTATCGGCTGTCCGCGATGAGCGTCTCCCGGTCACCCAAGGCATAGGCATCCTCATATTCCCGGCAGACGGACTCCAGTCTGGATTTTGTGATCTCGTTGAGGTCCAAGGCCTTTTCCACCAGCTCATCTCCCTCGATGAGCTTGATGGCCGTCCAGTGGGCGGGCAGCCCCACCGCATAGGCTCGGTCATGGATCAGCTCCCCCACCCGATGATGGATCTGGTGGGTATAGTCGTCGTAGAGGTCGTCGGGCTCTACCGTAACTCCCACGTGCATCTGCTCATGAGCGATGCGGAGCATCTCCCCCACATTCTCACCCGAGCGGGCCGTGATAGGGATGACCGGTACGCCAAGGGTCTCGGAGAGCCGTGCCACATCGATCTGATCCCCGTGCTTCTCCACCTCGTCCATAAAGTTGAGCGCAATGACCATCGGCCGCTCCAGCTCCAGAAGCTGGGCCGTGAGATACAGATTGCGCTCGATGTTGGTGGCGTCTACAATATCGATGATGGCGTCGGGTTTTTCTCCCACGATGAAATCCCGGGCCACGATCTCCTCCATGGAGTAGGGAGAGAGAGAGTAGATGCCCGGCAGGTCCACAATGGTGACATCCTTACCGTCTACCTGGGCCCTGCCCTCTTTTTTCTCCACCGTAACACCGGGCCAGTTGCCCACATATTGGTTGGACCCGGTCAGCGCATTAAAGAGCGTGGTCTTGCCGCAATTGGGGTTTCCCACCAGTGCCAGCTTCATCTCCCGGGTATCGTGACTGGCATAGTCCGGCGGACCCGCGTGGTATTCCCGCTCATGCTCATGGTCGGCGTTCATCCGCCGGAGCATCTCCTCATCGGGGATGTGCTGGACCATTCCTTTCCGGCGGCTTCGCTCCATACGACAGGCCTGCGCCTCCGCGTCGCTGGCGGTGACGGCGATCTGGGCCGCATCCTCCTTCCGCAGGGAGAGCTCATAACCCCGTATATTCACCTCAATGGGGTCCCCAAAGGGCGCCACTTTCCGCACGGTAACATAGGTTCCCGGCGTAAGGCCCATATCCACCAGTCGGCGTTTGACGGGCCCCTTATCGCTCCCCACCCGCAGGATCACTGCGCTGTCACCCGGGGTGAGGTCCATCAGGGTCCCGCCCCGCCGCTGCTCTGTTGTTGCTTCCATTGCAACTACCTCGTTTATTAGTTCGTTTTAACTTTCGACGCGCTCATTATACTATACCTCGTGTGGAATGACAAGCGAAACTCTCCCGTGTCTCCAGCGGAGCCGGGGCCTACCCCCAAAAACTGTGGAAATGCTGGAAGTGTCCCCACTTTCCACTCCCATCGCTGGCAAAATTTATGTCAACTAATTTTCTCCCGTTCCATTGACGAATTCAGTCCTATCCTATAAAATAAAAGGGATTTTTCCGACTAAGGAGCGGTCCTCATATGCGACAAAAAATTCCATCTCTCCTGCTGGTCCTGGCCCTGCTGTGCTCTCTGACGGCGGCTTGGGCGGCCCCGCCCAACGGAAGTCTCTCTATTGAGCTATGCGACTGGAATGCCAAAACCTATACGCCTGCCACTGCGGAGGCAGTGCGTTTGACCCTCAACGGTGAGACGCTCTCCGGAGACGTACCGGCCATGATCATCGATGGGCGCACCCTGGTCCCTGTGCGGTTGGTAGGTGAGGCGCTGAGCGCCCAGGTTTTGTGGGTCCAGCAGACCGGACAGGTTATTTTAAAGCGCGGAGAAGACCTTATCGTTCTTACACTGGACAGCGACAGCGCGGTGGTCAACGGCGTCCCCGCCTCTCTGCCCGATGGCGTCCCCGCCCAAGTGGTCCGCTATCAGGGCGCGGACCGGACGATGATCCCTCTCCGTTTTGTCTCCGAGCAGCTGGGCGCGGAGGTCCTCTGGGATCAGGAGACCTACTCGGCCCATATCACGGCGGACACATCGGAGGAACCCACGCCCGACCCGCTTCCACCCGAACAGTCGGATAAACTGGTCACCGATATTCAGGCCGACGCCAATGCGCAGACCGTGCTGATCACCACGGACCACACACCTGAATACCAGGTCATGGACCTGGGCGACCGGCTGGCCGTGGATGTACTGGGTGCCTCCCTGAGCTCCGGTTTCCCGGGGACGATCGTTGTAGACAATGAGCTAATCTCCGCTGTTCGCTATGCAGAGCACGGACCGGGCCTGCGCGACGGCTATGACCACGTCGTCCGGGTAGTGCTGGACTTGCAACCCGGAATCTCCTACGCGAAAAATGTAACGGTAGAGGCCCAGGAAAATGGCGTTCTGCTCACCACCTTCCTGGAAAACCGGGACGATGTGGACTTTACTCCCACTGTCCCCATCGACCCGGAGAAGTCCACCATCGTCATCGATCCCGGCCACGGCGGCAGCCGCCCCGGCGCCCGGTATGAGGGCATCGCCGAAAAGGATATCAACCTGGCGGTGTCCAAAAAACTGGAGACTCTCTTGAAAAATCACGGCTACAATGTGGTCATGACCCGCAGTACCGACGTCGATGTGGGACTCTATGAGCGTGCGGACATTGCCAACGCCGTAAACGCCGATCTCTTTGTCTCCATCCACTCCAACGCTGCGGAAAACCGCCCGGACTATCAGGGCATCTATACCTATTACCACCCCTCCAGCCGTCGGGGCGCCCGGCTGGCGCAAGCCATTCAAACTCCGCTGTGCCGTATGACCGGCGGCATTGACCGCGGCATCAAGGACGCCGATTTCGTGGTCATCCGTGAGACCAAGATGTGCGCCGTACTGGTGGAGATGGGTTTTATGACCAACCACGAGGAGCTCATGAATCTTATTGATGACAGCTATCAGGACAAACTGGCCCAAGGCATCTCCGAGGGCATTGTCAGCTACCTGAATAGCCTCCAATCCTGAAAAGGGTCTCTGCAATGCAGCCTCAGACTGCGGGTGGACGGAATACATGAAAAAGTGATGGGTGCAGCCGGATCTGGCAGCGCCCATCACTTTTTCAGCATACCCTCTGGAGTCCTATTTTTACAATGGGTCTCTTCCCTCTACCGAAACAGCCAGGCAGCCACGCCCATCAGTAAAATGCCCACACCGTTCACCACCAGGAACAGCCCCAGATAGCTCCCTGGCCGGGCCCCCTGTGAGCGGAGATACAATTTGAGCGAGATCAGGCTGGCCAGAGAGGCGATCGGCGTCCCCAGGCCGCCTACATCCGTGCCGACCAGCAGCCCGCGCCAGTCTTCCGTAAATCCGGAGAGCAGCACGGCGGCGGGCACATTGCTGATCACCTGACTGGCCAAGCCTGCGGTCATGGCCGTGTTGCTCCCCAGCAGCCCCGTGAGCAGCTCCCGCACTGTCGGAATGCGCCCCAAATTGCCGGAGAAAAGGAAAAAGCAGACAAACGTGGCCAGCAGCCCATAGTCCACCCGCAGGAAAAGAGGTCGTGTGCAGAAAAGCGCCGACAGCACCACCACTGCGAACAGCACGCCGTATGGCAGCACCCGAAACACGGACAGCAGACTCAATCCAAAAAGGACCAGCATCAGCCATAACAGCCCTTTGTTCTCTATGTTGCGTGCTTGACAAAATTGTACCTCAATCGCCTCGCCGCTGACACAGAGCGCCGCGGTGCAGAGTCCCAGCAGGCTCACCGCCGTCAACGGCAGCATGACTGCGAAGAAATCTCCCATCGGAATCTCAAATTTGGAGCAGAGAAACAGATTCTGTGGATTTCCTACCGGTGTGGCCATGCTGCCCAGGTTTGCCGCTACCGTTTGAAGCACAACAAGATACGCCAGACGTTCCTGCCGTCCGATCAGCTCCAGCATCAGGATAGCAAACGGGACAAATGTAAGCAAAGCCACATCGTTAGTAATGAGCATGCTCGAAAAGAAGGGCAACAGGACCAGCGCCAGGCTGAGGATACGGAAGCGTTTCCGACCGACCAGCAGACGTTGGGCCAGGACCTGGAAAAGTCCAGTCTCCTCCAATCCAGCCACCACCAGCATCAAACAAAACAGCAACGCGAGCACCCTTATATCCAGGTAGCCCAAATAGGTCCGGTCCGGCGGCACAAACAGCATGGACACTACAGCGCAGAAGAAGGCGATGCACAGCACCGCCTCCCTCTTTGCGAACCTGCCCAGTTCAGAACAGACCCGTGATTTTCCCATTTTCGTCCACATCGATGTTCTCCGCCGCGGGTACCTTGGGCAGACCGGGCATGGTCATGATGTCTCCGGTGAGCACGACCACAAAGCCCGCTCCGGCGGACACCTTGGCCTTTTGTACCGTGATGCGGAAGCCCTCAGGAGCGCCCAGCTTCGCCGCATCGTCGGAGAGAGAGTACTGCGTCTTTGCCATACATACCGGAAGCGTTCCATAGCCCAGCTCTGTGAGGCGCTGGAGCTCCTTGTCCGCAGCAGGGGCATAGTCCACGCCGTCCGCGCCGTAGATTTTCCGGGCCACGGACTCGATTTTCTCCTTCAGAGACAGCTCAGAGGCATAGGCGAAGCGAAAATGCTTCGCCCCCTCCTCCAGAATGCGCAGGACCTCTTCCCCCAGCTCCACGCCGCCGGCGCCGCCTTTGCCCCACACCTCGGAGAGGGCCACCCGGACGCCGTATCTGCCGCAGGCCTCCCGAATCATCCGCACCTCGGCGTCCGTATCGCTCTCAAACTTGTTGATGGCCACAACGGCGGGCAGACCGTATACCTTTGTAATATTCTCCACGTGCCTGAGCAGGTTGGGCAGGCCGCGTGCCAAGGCCTCAAGATTCTCTTTCCCCAGCTCGGTTTTGGGGCAGCCACCGTGGTGCTTGAGGGCGCGGACGGTGGCCACAATGACCACCGCGTCCGGTGAGAGCCCGGCGGCGCGGCACTTGATATCCAGGAACTTCTCAGCGCCCAGGTCCGCGCCGAAACCCGCCTCCGTAACCACATAGTCCCCCAGCTTCAGAGCGGCATCTGTGGCGGAAACGGAGTTACAGCCGTGGGCGATGTTGGCAAAGGGTCCACCGTGGATGAAGGCGGGCGTATGTTCCAGCGTCTGGACCAGATTGGGGCGGATGGCATCCTTCAGCAGGGCGGTCATAGCCCCCTGCGCCTTCAAGTCAGAACAGTATACCGGCGCCCCCGCACGGTTGTACGCCACCACCATACGGCCCAGCCGCGTCTTCAGATCCATGAGGTCAGAGGCCAGACACAGCACCGCCATGATCTCGGAGGCCACTGTGATATCAAATCCGTCCTCCCGGGGCACACCATTCACCTTGCCGCCCAGCCCACAGACGATGTTCCGGAGCTGGCGGTCGTTCATATCCACGCACCGCTTCCAGGTGATGCGGCGTACATCGATATCCAGCGCATTCCCCTGCTGAATATGGTTGTCCAGCATAGCGGCCAACAGATTGTTGGCCGCGCCGATGGCGTGGAAGTCTCCGGTAAAATGGAGATTGATGTCCTCCATGGGCACCACCTGGGCATAGCCGCCGCCGGCGGCCCCGCCCTTTACGCCGAACACCGGGCCAAGAGAGGGCTCCCGCAGCGCCAGCACCGTCTTTTTTCCCAGCAGCGTGAGGGCGTCTGCCAAGCCTACGCTGGTGGTGGTCTTTCCTTCGCCGGCAGGCGTAGGATTGATGGCGGTCACCAGAATCAGCCTGCCTTTTCTGGGCCGGTCCCGCAGGGCCAAGGTATCCACCTTGGCCTTGTACTTACCGTAGTATTCCAGCATCTCCTCGCCAAGTCCCACCTTGGCTGCGATCCGGGAGATGGGCAGCATTTCCGCTGCCTGTGCGATCTCAATGTCCGACTTCATCCATGTTTAACCCCTTTCCATTCTCTTTCGGAGCATCCGCTCTGTCATATGTCACGGGTTGAGGAGCGCCGCGGCGGCGGTGCCGATCAGATTTGCATCCGCCACCTGCCGGAAGGCATAATATCTGCCCAGCCGTCCGGTGATATATTCGGCGCACAGCCGCTCCAGCTTGCCCCGGAACAAATGTCCTTTGTAGAAGGTGGACCCCTCCGCCACGATACAGGCGGGCCGATGGATCCGCATACCCGCACCGGTCTGGAGCAGGATTCCCGCCAAGTTGGCGCACACCAAGCGGGCCGAGCGTTCCACCAGGCGATCGATGATGGTATAGACCATCTCCCGGTCCTCCTCTTCCTGGCATATACCGGCCAGCACCCCATTTCCATAGGGTCGGGCGCAGAATGCGTCGGCCTGGACCATGGTAAGACCGTCCAGCTCCAACAAGCGCTGAGAAGAGCCCGGAGTAAAAAGTCCGTCCATGGCCCCCTGGCGCAGAGTCCGGTAGACCACCTCTCCCTGGTAGCGGCCCGACACCATTTTCTCATAATGGCACATGCCAGGATCCACCGAAGCCTGGTCCAACTGCCTGTCAAACTCCCCCTGGCACCCTCCGTCAAAGCGCGCCGACTCCATATTGACGAGCATATCACCCTTCTCCCAGGGCGTCGTCACCCGTTTCAGGCGCTCCGGCCGCTCTGCATAGCAGGTATTGACGCCGGTGCCATAGATGAGTCCCACATAGCCGTCGAACACCTCATCCCGCAGCTCTGCCACGCCGCCCAGCAGTGCGGCCACCGTGTCGTTCAGGACCACAAAGCGTACCCCCGCCGCCCCCTTCGCCTCCAGAGCGGCGGAGAGGTCCCGTCCCAGCTCCATGCCCTCAAACCCAACGATCCGGACCTGTTTGGCGATCCCAAGCACCCTCCCATCCCGGTTTGGAAGGCTCTCGGCGGCATAGGAAAAGCACAGCCCCACCCGGCGGCTCCGGTCCGTAAGGGGCAGGATTGCATCCGAGACCTGTTCTATGAACTCCGCCCAAGTGATGGCGCTCTGGGAGCCGGGCATGGGAAACACGCTCAGGTCCTCCACCTCCGTTCCTTCTGGGTGGACAGTAACAAGGCCGATCCTGAAATTGGTGCCCCCGGCGTCGATGACGATGGTGGGCTCCTCCTCAGGGACCTCTCCCTCCAGGGACAGATAGGTGGGCAGCATCATCATCCAGGCATCTTTTGCTCCCTGGAGCCCCCGCTCCATATCTCTTTGAAACGCCCGGGCACAGGCATCCACATCTGTCAAAGAGGGGTCCATGCCATATGCTTTGAGAAATTCTTCCACACGTTCCACCGCGTTGGGCATTTTTCGTCACCTCACTTGTTCATTGCAAAAAGCGGGACGGGTTGTCACCCGCCCCGCTTCTCTATTCTACCTGTTTTCTTACTTCTTGGCAAGGTATTTCCGCATATCCAGCGCACATGCAAAGAGAATAATGGCGCCCTTGATAAGATAGAAAAAGTTCTGATTCATGCCGGGGATCATATTCAGACCGATAAAAATCAGCCGGAGCATGAGCACGCCGATCACAATACCGCTGATCTTGCCAATACCGCCGACAAAGCTGACTCCGCCGATGACGCAGGCCGCGATCGCGTCCAGCTCATAGTTGAAGCCGGTATTGGCCGTATTGGAGGCGATACGGGCACCCTCGATAAAGCCGGTAAAGCCATACATGGCGCCGGCCAGGGCAAACACCATGACCGTAGTGAGAAACACATTCACCCCGGAGACCCGAGCGGCCTCCTCATTGGAGCCCAGGGCAAACATGTTCTTGCCAAACTTGGTCTTATTCCAGATGAACCACATAACAAAGGTGAGGATCACGGCGTAGAGGACGTACCAAGGCACGGACGCACCGCCGATATTGAACATTTCCCCCTTGACGAAGTCGGTATAGCTCTTATCCAGGTTGGCGATGGCCATACCGTTGTTGTTACCCATGGTCACGTAGATCAGCAGCAGGGTATAGACGATGAGCTGGGTGCCCAGGGTGACGATAAACGGATGGAGCTTGAACTTGGCCACAAAGAAGCCGTTGAAGGCTCCGATGGCGGCGCCGATGACCATGGCGACGACGATGACCACGGGGATGGGCAGCGCGCCGATCTCCGGCCACATCTTATTGGCCATGTTGAGGGTGCTCTGCAGCAGGGAAGCAGATACACAGGCGGTCAGGCCCACGATACGTCCGGCCGACAAGTCGGTACCGGTGAGAACAATACAGCCGCCGATGCCCAGAGCCGCGGGCAGATAGGCCGCCGTCTGGGAAATGATGTTGACAATGGAGCCGGTGCTCAGGAAATTCGGGTTGATGATGGCAATGTAGATGACGGCAATGACCATCAGGATGATCAGGGCGTTATTGAGGACGAAGTTGCCCACCTTTTGGGGTGTGATCATGCCACGGGCCGACGTCTGAAGATTCTTGGACTCTTGACTCATATCGCTTTCCTCCCCTTATACATATTTGGCCGCCAGGGTGAGGATTTCCTCCTGGCTGGTATTCTTGGCATCCACCTCGCCTGCCACCTGGCCGCCGGACATCACCAGGATACGGTCGCACACGCCCAGCAGCTCCGGCATTTCAGAGGAGACCATGACGACCCCCTTGCCCTGGTTTGCCAGATCGATGATGAGCTGATAGATCTCGTACTTTGCGCCCACATCAATGCCGCGGGTCGGCTCATCCAGCAGCAGGACTTCCGGCTTGGTGAGGAGCCACCGGCCGATGATGACCTTCTGCTGGTTGCCGCCGGAGAGGGCACGGATCTGGGTGCTCTGACCAGGCGTTTTGATGTGCATGGCCTGGATCGCCCAGTCGGTGTCCTCCTTCATCTTTTTGTCGCTGAGGCAGATGCCCCCCATCAGGTAGCTGTTGAGATTCGAGATCACGGTATTTTCCCGGATGTCCCGGATACCGAAAATACCGGTGGCCCTGCGTTCCTCCGTCAGAAGGGCGAAGCCGTTTTTGATGGATTCCTTGGGCGTACGGTTTTGGATCGTCTTTCCATGGAGCTTGATCACGCCGCCGCCCTTAGTCATGGCGCCGAAGAGATTCTCCAGCACCTCAGTACGGCCCGAGCCGTCCAGACCGGCGATCCCCAGGATCTCTCCCTTCCGGAGCTGGAACGAGGCGTCCCTGAGGCGGGTATATTTGCCGGAGAGATGTTCCACCTCCAGGATGGTCTCACCCGGCTCGTTGGTCTTGGGCGGGAAACGGTTGGTGAGCTCACGGCCTACCATCAGCTTGATGATCTCATCCATGGTAAGCTCCTTGGCGGGCCGTGTGGCCACCCAGGTCCCATCACGCATGATCGTAACATCGTCGGAGATACGGAGGATCTCCTCCATCTTATGGCTGATGTAGATGATGCCGCAGCCCTGGTCCCGCAGCATATTGATGATGCGGAAGAGATGCTCCACCTCGGTCTCCGTCAGGGAGGAGGTAGGCTCGTCGAACACAATGATCTTGGAGTGGTAGCTCACCGCCTTGGCGATCTCCACCATCTGCCGCTTGGAGACGGGCAGCGTACGCATGATGGCGCTGGGGTCCACCTCCACCTCCAGATCGCTGAAGATCTCCTTTGTCTTTTTCCGCATGATCCCCTCGCTGACCATGATACCGCCCACGGTGGGGTACCGTCCCAGCCAGAGGTTGTCCTGAACGCTGCGGGTCAGGGCCTGATTGAGCTCCTGGTGGACCATCGCCACACCGTTCTCCAAGGCCTCCTTGGAACTCTTGAAGTTGACCTCTTTGCCATCCAGGACGATGGTACCGCCATCCTTGCTGTAAATGCCGAACAGGCACTTCATCAGTGTGGATTTTCCCGCGCCGTTTTCTCCCATCAGGGCGTGAACGGTACCGGGACGGACGGTGAGGGAGACCTTGTCCAGGGCCTTGACGCCCGGGAACTCCTTGGAGATGTCACGCATCTCCAGCAATGCGTTTTCTTGCATTTGCATCCTCCTCTCTGTTCTGTGGCTCCTTGTGAAGCCGACGCTTCAGACGCGACGGAGCGCGGCGCGGCTGAAGCAAGGGCTTCCCAAGTCGATTGGGAACGAGCGGGGCTGCCGATGGTTGGCAGCCCCGCTCGGCCATTTGTGCTATTGATGCCGGGGATCTCGCCAGGCGGGGCCGATATCAGTCCTCGCTGTTGGCGTCGTAGATGCCGTAAGGCACGCGGATCTTGTTGACCTTGACGCTTCCATCCTCGTTCAGGTCGACATTGTACCCGCCGTCGGCATTGATACCGTCCATCAGCCCGGCGCCGCCGCTGACGTTGCCGACCAGGGCGGTGATGGTCTCCGCCATACCCACGGCGTCCTGTTTGACGGTAGCCGTCATCTGGCCGGCCTTGATGAGGGCCTTGGCGGAATCGGTGGCGTCCACGCCAAAGACGGGGATGCTCTTGCTGCCCTCCTCGCCGGTGTTATAGCCGGCGGACTGGAGCGCGGAGACAGCACCTTCGGCCATACCGTCGTTGTTGCAGATGACCAGCTCGATCATATTGCCGTTGGCCTCGGAGTAGGAGGACAAGTTGGTGCTCATAAAGTCGAAACCGGCCTGAGAAGACCAGGAGCCGTTGGGGTCGACCTGATACTTGGTGGCGGCGTCGGCGCCCATGAAGTACTCCAACTCAGGCTTGCCGGCCTCGACCAGGACAGCGTTGGCGTCCTCCACGCCGTACTGGGTGCGGGCCTCAGCCTCGGCATTGCCTTCCTGCCCCTTCATCATAGCATAGGTGATCTTGCCATCGCCGTTGAGGTCCACGGCGTCCCAGTTCTCTACCAGGTACTCGCCGATCATCTTACCCTGCAGGTGGCCGGCCTCGGGAGCGTCGGTGCCCACAAAGGCGCACTTCTCGTAGCTGTTGACCACGTCGTCGGAAACCTCGCGGTTGAAGAAGATGATGGGAATATCCTTGGCCTTTGCGGCGTCAACGGCGCTCTGGGCGGCCTCGGGAGAGGCAGTCTCGACAATGTTGACGATCAGCAGATTGTAGCCGTCGGTGATGGCGGTGTTAATCTGGTCGGTCTGGGTGGGCTGGGAGTTGGCGCCGTCAAAATCCTGATAGGTCACGCCCAGCTCGTTCAGCTTGGCGTCCAGGTTGGTACGAACGCTGGTGATGTACACGTCGGAGTACTGATAGTAGAATACACCGACCTTCAGATCGCTGGCAACGGGAGCGCTGGTATCTGCAGGTGCGCTGGTATCTGCGGGAGCAGGCGTGCCGCTGCCGCTGCCGCCGGAGCAAGCGGCAATGCTCAGGCACATGGCCCCGGCCAGGAGCAGAGCAGACAGTTTCCTCAGTTTCATGGAAAAATCCTCCTTGATTTTGATTGGCGAATGTTCGCCTGGTAGTATCCTACCGAAAAAGGGGACAAATAGCTATAGGAAAAATTACTTGATTCCATAAATAATCTCTCCACACCCTCCGTGTTTTTGGCTATGTTGTCCAATCCATGAAATTTTTTATGCTTCAAAAAGTCCTGCAACCCTTGCAATTACCAGCTTTTTTGCATGTGCATGGGGATCAGCACCGTCTGATCCTTGATTTCTGCCGCCTCCTCGGGCGTCTCATTCAGAGCCAGGGCCCGTGCCAAGCGGAAAATGGTCTCTCCATGGGCGGCGTAGTCCATGACCACCGTCCCCAAAAGTCTCTCCTCTCTCACCGCCTCCAGACCCTGGGGCGTCCCATCGATCCCCACAATGTTATGAAAGTCCATGCTCAGCCGCTCCACGGCATCGGCGGCGCCAAGCGCCATATCGTCGTTGTTGCACAAAATGAGCTCCAGATCCGGATACCGCTCAAAATATCCCTCCGTAAGAGCGGCAGCCTGGTTCCGGTCCCAGTTTGCAATGCCGCCGTCCACCCGTTCCAAGGGTATCCCCCCATCCTTCAGCGCCTGTACGGAGACCTCGGTGCGGATCATGGCATCCTGGTGGCGGCTCTCACCCTCCAGCATCACGTATTGGAGCACGCCGTCCCCATTGAGATCCAGGGACGCGGGGTCCTCCTCCCACTTGTCCAGCACGATCTGGGCCTGGAGCTGGGCGGACTGCCGGGCGTCGGAACCCACATAGTATACCCTGTCCCAGGTCTGCAAATCCTCCTGGACGGGTTCCCGGTTAAAAAATACCACAGGCACATCGGCGGACCGTGCCTTATCGATCACGTGGGCGGCGTCGGTGCGGTCCACCAGATTCACACACAGCACATCGTAATCCAGGGAGAGGAACCGGTCTATCTGCTCGTTCTGGGTGGTCTGGCTCTCTCCGGCATCGGAAATGGTGAGATAGACCCGCTCGCCGTTCTCCTTGCTCCACGCCTCCACGCTCTCCTGCATGGCCGCAGTCATATTGGAGATGTAGGTGTCGTCTCCCTTATAGACTGCCACGCCGATCCGCAGGGGGGACTCCTCATGTTTGCCCTGGCCTCTGCATCCGGACCCGGCCAGCAGCAGGAGCGCGCCCAACACAAGCGCGCTTGCCGCCCGTCTTTTCACAATGTCCCCTCCCTTCTACCCGATGGGGAACAGGATCTGATCCATGGGGTCGGTAAACATGTTCTCCGCCGTGGCCACATAGGACTCCAAAACGCGGTTTTCCTGGCGCTCCCCCTCCAACTGGGCAATCACGCTCAACAAGCTGAGATAACCCGCGTCGTAATCGCTTTGGACTGCCAGCGCCGCAGCCTTCCCCTCCTCCAGATCGTGGAGGAGCTGGTTGGACGCCCCCACGCCGTATACCTGCGACGTGCCGCCGCTGCGCTGACACAGCGCCTGGGTCATCTCCGGCTCCAGTGCCACGGCGGCCCGACCGTCCGGCAGTGCAAAGTCCTCCTCCGGGTCCACAGTAACTTGTTCGCAGGCGATCCTCCGCTCCAAAAGGCGGGTGACCAGCCCCTGATACCGCTGGGACGCGGCCTCCCCCGCCCCCCGGGAAAGATATACAGTACAGGCGCTCTGCCCGTCGGCAATGATGGCGTCGGCCAGTTGTCTTCCCATTTCCGCCGGGTCGGATGAGATATAGCATCCCACATCCGCCCCCTTCAGCTCCGGACCCACCACCGCCACCGCCAATGTGGAGGGGGCCTCCCGCAATCCCGCCGCAAGCAGTGTTCCGTCCACCGGTATGAGCACCACGCCGTCGGCTTCCGCCTCCCACTCCCCGCGTAGCGCATCCACCTGAGCTGGCCCCGGCTCCCCCTCATAGCGTGAGAGGAACCGCACGTCCACATTGTGCTTCTGCGCCGCCTGGTTCACCCCCCGACGAAAGCTCTGCCAGTAGTCCTCGCCCGCTCCATCCAGCAGGACGGACACCCGGTAGATCCTGGGAGCATCCGTGGCAAAGGCATTCTGAAACAGCATGGCGCCCAGCGCGGAGAGCAGCACCAGAAGGACACCGAAAAAGATGCGCTTCTCGATCCTTCCCATCACGTATCCTCCATTTCCCCATAAGGAACCGCGGGCAGATGCAGCGTGACCGTGGTGCCCTCGTCTGGCTCCGACTGGATACTCACGCCGTACTGAGGGCCGAAATAGAGCCGGATGCGCTCCTGCACGTTCTTCAGACCGATCCCCGAGCCTTTTTTTGTGCTGTCCCTGCGGTTGGATTCCGGTCCGGTGGTGAGAAGGCTCTCCACCACATCCTGGGTCATGCCCAGGCCGTTATCGGCCACCGTGATGGAGAGCGCTCCATCCGAGACCCCGGCCCTGATCTCGATCAGCCCGTCCCCGTCCATAAAATCCATGGAGTGGTAGATGGCGTTCTCCACGATGGGCTGGACCACCAGCTTGATGGTGGAGAGATTTTCCGCCTCAGCGGGGCAGTCGATCCGATAACGGAACTTATTCTTGTAGCGCATCTCCTGAATCAAGAGATAGTTGCGCACATGCTCCAGCTCATCCTTCACCGGGATGATGTTGCGGCCCTTGGAAAGGCTGATGCGGAAAAAGCGGGCCAGAGCGGTGACCACCCGCACGGCGTCCTCCCGCTGTCCGTTTTCGATCATCCAGACAATGATATCCAGCGTATTATAGAGAAAATGGGGATTAATCTGTGCCTGAAGGGCATTGAGTTCACTTTTCTGCTTCTGCTCGTGCTCCCGCACCATGTCTTCCGTAAGCTGCCGCATCCTGTCCACCATACCCTGGACCGCTGTGCCCAACTCCCGCGTTTCGGAGGTCCCGCCCACATAGATCGGCAGGCTCTCCCCGCCCTCCTCTACCCGTCCTACCGACTCCTTCAACTTCTGGATGGGATCGGTGAGCTTTTTGGAGAGGAGCACATTCATGAAGATCAGCAGTTCAAAGTAAGCGCAGAAAATGACCAGTACAAAGAGGAGATCCTGACTGGACCCCATCGTAAATCCCGGCTGGTCCACCACGCCGACCACCTTCCACCCGGTATACCCCACGCCTCGGACAATGATGGAGCGCTTCTCTCCATTCCACGTCTGCGTATAGATACCGTCCCGGTAAGCCGCCGCCGTCTGGTTTCCTTCCGTCACCAGCCCCGACGCGATCAGCGAGCGCTCCGGATGATAGATGAGCACCCCATCCCCGTCGATCAGGTACACGTATCCGCTGCCGGAGAGCTTCACGCTGCTGAAAAGACTGGCAAGGGCGCTGTATTTGAGATCAATGAGCAGAACGCCCAACTGCGTGTCCTTTCCCCGTGTGAGTTCCACGGCGCAGGAGAGGGAGATCACCCACTTGTAATTGTGCTCTGCATCCACGAAAAGGTTTTGGACCGCCGGTATCCCGAAATGGAGGTTTTCCGTGCGCTCCATTGCCCGGGCAAACCAGGGCGTCCCCCGGACATCCACCCCGGAGCGCAACTTGGCCGCAGGCGCGGTGGCCACCACCTCTCCGTCACCGGTGAAGAGGACCATATTCTCCACATAGTCGCTGTAGGTATTATAGAGCAGCCGCATCTCCTCGCTTACCGAATGTTCGTCCAGGTCGGTATTTTTGACCACATTGTAGTAGATGGAATCAGAGAGCCGGATCATGTCCCGGAGATAGGTGGCCAGGGACTGGTTGACCTGCTCCACCAACATCTGATTTTCCCCCTCAATGGTGTCGTCCAGTTGGGTGGAGAACCGGGCGTACAGCGTGACGCCGGTGAGGAGAATGGCCAGCAGCGCGCTGACAGTAAAGGAGGCGAACATGGCATAGCGGATGGTTCCCCTGGAAAATCGCGCCCCGATCCTCTCGATCAGCTCCCGCAAAACCGGACCTCCCCCCTTCTGAAACGGTTTTTAGGCGCCGTATGCAGCCGCCCCTTGAAAACAGCCTATTTGCGGAACTGCGACGGCGATATTCCAAACCTCTTTTTGAAGACGTAACTGAAATAGTTGGGCTCGTCATAGCCCACCTTTTCGGCCACCAAATAGGTCTTGTCATCCGTAGTGCGCAGCAGCTCCACCGCGTGCTCCATCCGCACGTCGGTGAGATACTGCACATAGCTGCGCCCCGTCTCCTGCTTAAAGATGTTGGAGAAATAGGACTGACTGATGTGCAGATGTCCGCACAGCCGTTCCACCGACAAGCCGGAGTCAGGATAGTTCTCCCGGATGTACCGTTCCGCCTCCTCCACCAGCCGTTTGGCCGTGGAGACCCGGCGCTGGTCCATGCTGCCGCTCATCTTGAGACAAACACCCAGCAGCCAATCTCGCTGCCGCTGATCCGGAACCTCCCCGGTCAGGAGTGGGAGCCACTCCCCTCGGTCGCCCAGCATCTCCTTCTCCCCCAGGCGGTACCGCTGGATGATGGGCAGAAGCGTTCCCAAAATGCCGATCAGCCGGGCCTGGCTGCTCCAGCCCTCTTCTCCGGCATAGAGAAGCTGATCCACCAGAGCGGCGATCTGCTCCTTCGAGCCGAACTTGATTGTGGACAAGAGTTGCTGCTCCCGGTGGTTATCCTGCTCCACCGGGCTTCGGTCCAGGCGCTCCATGTCCTGGATGTAGATGGGCTTTCCACCGCCGGTGACCGCCTTATATTCAATGGCGGCGCGCGCCTCCGCATAAGAGCCGTGGAGCTCCCCCACGTTCCGGCAGGGCCGCCCGATGCCCACGGTCACCGTCACACCCAGGATCCGGGCACACTGATCGCACACCTCTCCCATCAGGCTCATCAGCGTTTCAATGGGGTCCTGGTCCCAGCCCGTCATCACGATGACGGAGGAGAGGCTCAGGAAAATCTCCCGGCGGCAGCGTCCCCGCAGAGCGTCGTCCACCATCTGGCGGACCGAGACCGGCACCAGTTCGTCCGAAAGGGGCTGGCTCTGCCCGGTCCGGTGGCCGATCTCACACACGGCCACCACCTGTTGGGCGCACATCCCGATATCCATGCCGAAGCGTTCTATCTGCCGCTCCAGCTCCCCGCGCTCCATGGGGCCCAGAAGCAGCTCCTGCAAAAATTTCTCCCGCAGCAGCGGCAGGCTCTTTCGGTATACCTCCGTGAGTTGGGCAATGTTCCTCCGCTGGGCGAATTCTTCGTCCAGCAGGTTCCGCACCCTGCCCAGAATGTCCGTGAGCTCTTCGGCGTTTACCGGTTTGAGTACATATTCCACCACATTGAGCTTGATGGCCTCCTGCGCGTATTCAAACTCGTCAAATCCGGAGAATACGATCAGCTTCAGATTGGGCTTGCGTCGGGACAGCTCTGCCCCCAGCTCCAGCCCGTCCATGAAGGGCATTTTGATGTCGGTGAGCACCACATCCAGGTCCAGCGCTTCCGCTTTCTCAAGGGCGTCTCTGCCGTTCTCCGCGTCGGCCACGATCTCAAAGCCCACTGCTTTCCAGTCTATCTTATGGGCGATGCCCTCCCTGATCTCGGCCTCATCGTCCACGATCATGATTTTATAGAGGCTCATTCGGGCACCTCCCATCAGATTCAGTCATGGCGGAATGCGAACACGATCTCCTGCTGATAGATCTCGCCCGCCGCCAGCACAACGGTGGGGAAGGTCGGTTCGTTGACGGCGTTTGGAAAGCCCTGCCCTTCCAGTGCCACTGCCCCCCGCGGCACATAGGACGCGCCGGACTTGCCCTGCCTGGCGCTCAGTCCGTTGGCGGTGTAGACCTGGAGCCCCGGCTGCGTGGTGCTCAGATGCAGCGAGATCCCGCTCCCCGGCGCCCGGAGCACAGCTGCCTCCCGCAGGCCGTCGCCGCGCAGGATCCAGTTATGGTCATAGCCTCCTCCCAGTCTGATCTGGGGATGGGTCGTGTCCCAGCCCTCCCGCAGGGCCCTGGGCTCCCGCAAATCAAAGGGAGTACCCACCACTGAGGCAATGGTCCCGTTGGGACAGCCGTCCTCCGCCAGTTCGGTAAAGGCAATGGCGTCGATGGACAGGGTGTGCTCCCCCACCTCCCCCGCCCCCTGGCCATTCAGATTCCAGTAGGCATGACCGGTCAGATTTACCACCGTATCCTCATCCGCCTCCGCAGTCAGCCGCAGACACAGGGCGTTGTCCTCCGTGAGGGTATAGGCCGCTTCCACACGCAGGAGGCCCGGATAGCCCTCCTCGCCGGCCGGGGAGGTGCGCGAAAAGACGACGCTTTCTCCCTCCAGACGGTGCTCCCAAACATACCGGTCGAATCCCCGCGCGCCGCCGTGGAGGTGGTTCGCCCCCTGATTGACGGTCAGAGCGTACTCTCTGCCGCCCAAGCGGAAGCGCCCTCCCCGGATCCGGTTGGCACACCGCCCCACCAGCGCGCCCAGATAGTCGCCGTTCGCTTCGTACTCCGCCACGGAATCAAACCCCAGGCACACGTCCCGGGGCTTCCCATCCCGGTCCGGCACGACCATAGACCGGAGCCGCGCCCCATAATCCAGCACCTCGGCACAGGCTCCCGCGGCGTTCTCCATGCGCAGCAGCGTCACCGGGCGCCCCTCTCTGGTATGTCCAAAGGAGCGGATGGTGATACTCATGCCTCCGCCTCCACAGGGACGCCGCCCGCCGGACGGACGGCCAGGACATGGCAGGCGCCCGCTCCGAACACCTTCTCGATCTCCTTTCGGAAGCGCTCCAGGCCGGCCACGGGCACAAAGGCCTGCACCGTGCCGGCAAACCCGCCGCCATGGACCCGCCAGGCCCCGTCTCTCTCCAGCAGGCGGGCACAGAGGGCCAACGCCAGGGAGACGCTGCGCTCCTCCGCCTTATGGGCGGGATAGATGTTTTGCAGAAGGTCCATGGAGGAGCGCCCCGACTCCCGCACAAGGGCCAGGAAGCACTGGAAATCCCCCTCTTTCAGCGCCGCTGCCTGGCGGAGCACCCGCTGATTGTCCCCATAGAAGTGCATCGCCCGGAGAAGGGCCCGGTCCGACACCTTTCCCCTGAGCTCACCCAGGCGGGTATAAAACTCCGCTTCGCTGGTCCTGCCCAGCACATCCTGCCCCAGGCATTTGGCCACGGCGCACATCTCCTGGGGAATGGCCGCATATTCGTCGGTGAGATCTGCATGGCTGCCCCCGGCGTCGATGAGGCACAGCGCGTAGCCATAGTCAGCGGGCCGGCAGGGAATGGACTCCACCACCGGGGTTCCGGGGTCTGCGAAGTCGATGAGGCAGAAATCTCCCACCGCAGAGGCGCACTGATCCATCAGCCCGGAGGGCTTTCCAAAGTAGACGTTTTCAGCGAACTGTCCCACCTTGGCGATCAGCACCGGCGACATTTTTCCATGATTATACAGGCCGTTGAGGATGGTCCCCACCAGCACCTCATAGGCGGCGGAGGAGGAGAGCCCCGAGCCGGGCAGCACATCGGAACTCACATAGGCATCAAAGCCACCAAACCGCAGGTCCAGTTCGTAGAGCCGGGCCACAATGCCGCGGATCAGCGCGGCGGTGGTCCCGTTCTCGGCGGGTACGATCTCCAGCTTTTCCAGGTTGATGCGCTCCTCGCCGTGTCCTTCCGAGTAAATACGGATCACATTGCGGTCATTTTTGGCGCAGATGGCCACCGCATCCAGCGTCACTGCGGCGGCCAGCACCCGCCCCTGCTGGTGGTCGGTGTGGTTGCCGCCGATCTCGCTGCGGCCCGGTGCGGAATAGAGTTCTATCGGCCGGTCTCCGCCAAAGCGTTCGCCGAATTCCTCCGCAATATGGAGATACCTCTTCCGCTGCCCCTCCCAGCAGCCGGGATACAGCCTTTGAAAAGTCTTGTCATACGCCCCCGCGTGCAGTGCGGCCTTTAGTTCCTGTACGTTCATCTTCTCACTCCGCCCTTCTCAAGGCCCGGGCGCGCCTCCATACCGTCCGCGCGCGCCGATCCGGTTTCTTACATTTTAACCTGTTTTGCGCCCCATGACAAGGCTCAATTCGTTGAAAGCGCAGGGGGACGGACGCCCATCGGCTTCCGCCCCCTGCGCTTTCTTTCAGTTCCCCTGTTCGGCCCGGTAGAGCTCCAGCTTTTTTGCAAGTCGCTCCACCGCGTCCTCCAGAGTCTCCCCTCCGGCAAAAAAATCTGCGGTCTCATTTTCCAGAATAGACTGGACGGCACCCTCCTGAAACACCGGCTGGTCCAGGGATCGGATCCGTCGAGCCCAGGCCCTGCGGTATTCCTCGGGCGGATAGGAGATATGCAGGAAAATAGGGACATCGGCCCCTTCCCGGTCCACCAAGGTGGTGCCATAGGTGGAATAGTAACCGCCCCGGGCCGGGTCTTCATCCGTCTGGACGGATGCCTCAAACGCGGCGGAATTTATCGGGATACCACCGCCGACCCCCGCACTCTGTACCTCCTCGGAGAGGGCCGTGCGGAGGAAGGCTCTGGCCAAATCGGACACACCGCTCCGGGCATTGACCCCCAACATGGTGCGGGGCGAAAACAGCCCACCGCCGAAGAGAGTGTCGGTCTCACCATCTCCTTTGTCCTTGCTGGTCTGCCACGCAGGGTAGAGGCCCCCGAACGTGCAGAGCAGACCCATATCCATGCCGCAGCCATCCACCGACCAGTTCAGCGCTCCAAAATTGAATTCCGGCTTCCCATCCTGCCCGTCCTCAATGGGGCTGGACTTCTCCATATCCCAGATGCGTTTCATCTGGGATAAAAACTCCGTTAGGACCGTCCAGTCCCCGCTTTGGATCGCCTCTTGCTCCGGTATGGAGAAAAAAGAAAGCAACCAGTACAGTTTTTCCATGGCCAGGGGGTGGTTGAACGACTTCCGGTTGGACTCCAGCCAGTCCGCCAGCCCCCTCAGATCCCGGCTGGCCGCAATAGCCGCAGAGGAGCCGTGAAGCAGCGGCACATCAAACTGCGCAGGGAGAGCCGGGCATGTCCCGTCCGCCAGGACGCAGGCCCCGGCAATATTCTCCAGCAGTTCTCCATCGGCGCTGAGCTCCGCCAAGTCACCTGACAAGTCCAGGAGCACCCCCTTCTCCGCGTATGACTCCCAAGGCAATCCGGTCAGGTCCAGCACGTCGGGCCCCTTCCCCGCCAGGAGCTGTGTGGAGAGAGATTTCAGAGCGTCCTCCCAGTTGAAGCCTTCCTCGCCGGCGCAGCCTATTTCGTAGGAGATGTACACATCCGTATGTTCCCGCTGGAACACACCGATGGCCTGCCGCAGCAGCATATCTTCCTCCATGGACCAGATGCGCAGCTCCTTCCCCGGTAGAGTGGGGACTTCCGGGTCATAGACATAAGTGTGAAGCTCCCAACCCTCTTCCGTCCAGGAGAGGATCAGAAAGCTGTCCTCCAGCACGGCAAAGTTTTGGATGAGGAAGGAGGGTGTACTCAAGCTGGTGAGGCTCCCGTCCACCACCTGTTCCAGCATGCTGTTTCCCTGGCGGGCTCGGTAAATCCCCGTAGTGTCGGCATAGCAGATGGTCCCATCCGGGGCAAACTCCGCCAGACGGCTCCAGGTGCTGTTGTCGTTGCTGCTGCTCACAGCAGTCGCGGACCAAACCTCGCCGGACTCTTCTCCCTGTTCCATATCGTAGAAGACCAACCTGTCCTCTCGGCACCACACCGCCTGATTGCCCTGAACAGCATAGCCCTCCACCGAACCGCTCTTCGGCGTTATGGCGTTCCGTACCTCGCCGGTCTCTCCATCCACATGGAACAGGCTCCACCAGCAGTCCACCAGCAAATCCCCATTGTCCGCCGCCCGAAAGCTACGCACCATAGCCCCGTTTGAGTCTTCCGGCGCCTGGAAGGGGAGGCGCCCCAGCGCTCCGCCCTCATCCATGCGGAAAAAGCAACCCTCTGTTTTTCCGTTCTCCTCCGTCGCACCGTAATCATAGGCGAACAGATAGAGTCGTCCCTGGTCGTCCCAGCAGGCCGCCTCTACTTGAACATCCCCCTGCGCTTCCACCATGCTGTCCAAGTCCGTCTCGTCCGGCTCCCAGGTGTTCCCGGCGTCATCCGAGTGGAACACTGCCAGCTCCACCCACCGTTCCGGCTGTTCCCGGCTGGTCATATAACATAGCATATCCAGGGTTCCCGCTGCGTCCGTGCGCAGGGCCAGCACCTGGCGTATGCCCTCCGGCAGAGCCCGCTGTTCCTCTACATAGCGCCCCATGGCGGGTGCAGCCGCTCCGCCACCGCCTCCGCAGGCCGTCAGGGTCAGGATCAGCAGCGCCAGCGCAGTGGCAGCGTATTGTTTTTTCATTTCGGTCCCTCCATCTCTCTTGTATTTCAAGCAGTCCTACTGCCGGCTGTCAGACACAATATACCTCTGGAATCTCTAAGTCTTTCTCCAAGCCGGCTTACCGACAGATTTTCAGGAAATTTAGAGACAGATATGATACAATTTATTCTGGCATCTGCAGGAAGGGGGACTCTTTGTGCGTATCCTGATGATAGAAGACGACGAAAAGCTCTGTGAAGTGGTCTGTTACCACCTGGAACGGGAAGGCTTTACAGTGGATGTATGCCACGATGGGGATGACGGCCTGCGCTGGGTACGCCAACAAGCTCACGACCTAGTGATCTTGGATCGGATGCTCCCTACGCTAAGCGGCACCACTGTACTGGAGTGGATGCGTGCCGACGGCATTTCCACCCCTGTCCTCATCGTCACCGCACTGGACGCAGTGGCGGATCGAGTCCAGGGTCTCAACGCCGGCGCGGACGACTACCTAGTGAAGCCCTTTGACCTTGCCGAGCTCACCGCACGAGTCCAAGCTATGGCCCGGCGGCCCCGCCGTTGGGAGCGTCCGGGTCCTCTGCGCCTGGGAGATGTGGTCTTCGATCCCGGGCAGCGCATCCTCATAGGCACAGAGGGGGAGTGCTCCCTCTCCAAGCGGGAGTCCGCCCTGCTGGAATCCCTTCTTCGCCACCCGGGACAGACCTTTACCCGTGAGGTCCTTCTCTCCCGGGTCTGGGGTCCAGATGCCCCTGTGGAGGACGGAAATCTGGATAATTACGTCTATTTCGTCCGCCGGAGGCTCCGGCAGGTGGGCAGCGCCCTGGAAGTCTGCACCGTACGGGGCGTGGGCTACCGTTTGGAGCGAGGCCATGTTTGAGCGAGCCCGGCACATGCTGGCACTGCAGTGCACCCTGATCACGGGCATCATTCTGCTGGCGATGGCTGCCGCCTTCTCCCTGGTATCCCAGCGGCAGCTCTCGGAGAAAGCCGATGCCTCCTTTCAAAGCGATGTAAACGCTATCCTCTATCACCTGCGCAGCCAGCCTGTTTTGGACCATACCTGGCTTTCCCAGACGGAAAACAACGGCGCTCTGATCCTCGCCATAGAGCTCAATGGCGCTCCGCTCCTCTATTCCGGCGCCACTCGCCTGGAGGATCGGGACCGGTTGGTGGCGCTGGCCTGGGCCTCCGCTTTGTCCCAAGGCTTCGATCCGATGCAACCACCGGATTCCCGCCTCCAGGACCAGGAGGTACGCTTTCTCTTTTCCGACAGTGGCGAGCGATTCCGGGCGGCCTGTGCCGTCGTCCCGCTGGACAGCGGCTGGGCCAATATCACAGTGGTGCGCTCCATGGCTCCGGAGCGGGCGCAGATCTCCGCCCAATTCTGGGCCTTCGGTGCCCTCACACTCCTAGGGCTGGGCCTACTCGCCCTTTTCTCCTGGGGCTTTGCCGGCCATGTCCTGCGCCCCATTCAAGAGAGCCAAAAAAAGCAGGCTGCGTTCATCGCCGCCGCCTCTCACGAACTGCGCTCTCCTCTGGCCGTCATCCACAGCGGTCTCACCGCCCTCCAGGAAGCACCGCCAGATCGAGCAGAGCACTTCCGGGTGCTGGCCGACGGGGAGTGTCTGCGCATGTCCCGTCTGGTAGGCGACCTGCTGTCCCTGGCCAACGCCGACAGTGGCTCCTGGTCCATGCTCCCCGGAGAAGTGGAGTTGGAGACCCTGGTCCTTACAGTATGCGAGGGTTTTGAGGCCCAGGCCCGTCAGGCAGATATCCAGTTGACGCCTCTGCTCCCCGCACAGCCCCTTCCCCGCTGCCACTGCGACGGAGAGCGGGTGGCTCAGCTTCTCTCCATTCTCATCGACAACGGCCTAAGCTATACCCCTGCAGGCGGTCGGGTCGAGGTATCCATCTCCGCAGGTGAGGGCCGCTTCCTCCTCCTTGTGTCGGACACCGGCCCCGGTGTCCCGGACGATCAAAAGGAGCAAATTTTTCAGCGTTTTTATCGGGCCGATCCCTCCCGCAGGGACCGGTCCCACTACGGTCTCGGGCTCTCAGTGGCCCGTGAGATCGCCGCTCTGCACAACGGGAGCCTCACGCTCTCCGACGCACCCGGCGGCGGCGCGCGTTTTGTCTTTGTCCTGCCCCAATCACAGTAAAAAGGATGGCGCTCCGCCTTTTCCGGCAGAGCGCCATCCTTTTTTATCGGGAGCTCATGTCACAAAATTTCACACAACAGCGGGACACGATCGCCGTTTTCCCGTTCACAGCAGGTTTTTTCCCGTCTCCGGGTCGAAGAGGTGGACCAAGTCCTCACGGAAGGTAAAGTGCAACTCGGTGCCGTAGCCCATACCGCCCCGCTGCTCTTCCGCCAGCTCCGTAGTGGGGATGCGCAGTACCACATCCTTGCCGCCGGCGTTTACGTGCAGGTGGATCTCGCTGCCCATCATCTCGGACACGTCCACTTTGGCGGCGATGGTGTGCTCCCCCGCGCCGTTCTGGAGATGGATATGCTCGGGACGGATCCCCAGGGTCACGGGCCGCGTCTCCGCACCCTTGTCGGCCAGCCCTTGCTGGATCTTTTCAGACAGGGGCATCATGGCCCCGCACACCTCCACCGAGTAGCCGCCGCCGGTCTTTACCAGCTTGGCGTCAAACAGGTTCATCTGCGGAGTGCCGATAAACCCGGCCACAAAGATATTGGCAGGGTGCTCAAATACCTCCTGCGGGGTGCCGATCTGTTGGATATAGCCGTCCTTCATGATGACGATGCGGTCACCCAAGGTCATAGCCTCGGTCTGGTCGTGGGTGACATAGATGAAGGTTGTGTCGATGCGCTGGCGAAGCTTGATGATCTCAGCCCGCATCTGATTACGGAGCTTGGCATCCAGGTTGCTGAGCGGCTCATCCATCAGAAAGACCTGGGGATTGCGCACGATGGCGCGGCCGATGGCCACGCGCTGGCGCTGACCGCCGGAAAGCGCCTTAGGTTTACGGTCCAGATAGCTGGTGATGTCCAGGATTTCGGCGGCCTCCCGCACCTTCTTGTCGATCTCGTCCTTGGGCAGCTTCCGTAGCTTCAGGGCGAAGGCCATATTTTCGTACACGGTCATGTGGGGATAAAGGGCATAGTTCTGAAAGACCATGGCGATGTCCCGGTCCTTGGGCTCCACATCGTTCATCCTCTTGTCGCCGATCAGGAGGTCCCCCTCGCTGATCTCCTCCAGCCCGGCGACCATACGCAGCGTGGTGGACTTGCCACAGCCGGAAGGGCCCACCAGAACGATGAACTCCTTGTCCGCGATCTCCAGATTGAAATCGTGGACCGCCGTCACCTTGTTGTCGTAAATCTTCTTCACGTTTTTCAGGGTCACAGTTGCCATGTACACAGGCCGTAGGGGCAATGCCTCCGCAAGTACCCCCTCGCCCGCAGAGCGCATAGCTCCGCGGACGTTACGACAGGTCTCCACACTGCCGCACCGCCGGCCCGGCGGGTTAGGTCTCCTCCTTTTTTACGGCTCCCGTGCCCCTATAAGGTAGGAGTAAGGGCCCGGGGCCTTTTTCTATGTCACCGCGGTCAGCCGCGGGGGACACCCATTCCGGTCATTAACACGCTTCCTCACTGGTGTCCGGCAGTCTGGACAGCGCCGCCCGGTCTCCCACCAGGACCACGTCGCCATGAAGCTGCAGGATGGAGCCGGGTACCTCCGGTGTGATCGGGCCGCAGAAAGAGCGGTAGACGGCCTCGGCTTTGTCCTCACCGCTCACCGCCACCAGCACCCGGCGTGCCTCCATGATACAGCCGATGCCCATGGTAATGGCCTGCCGCGGCACCTCATCCGCACTTTCAAAAAAGCGCGCGTTGGCCTCAATGGTGCTCTGGGACAGCTCCACCACATGGGTTTCCTTGATAAAAGCGGGGCCCGGCTCGTTAAACCCGATGTGTCCGTTCCTCCCCAGGCCCAGGAGCTGGAGGTCCGTGCCGCCCAGCGCGCGGAGCATGCTGTCGTACCGACTGCACTCCTCTTCCGGATCCTGCGCCATGCCATTGGGCACATAGGTGTTCTCTTGTCGGATATCGATGTGGTCGAAGAGGTTTTTCTGCATGAAATCACGATAGCTCTGGGTATGGGTAGGGGCGAGCCCTCTGTATTCATCCAGGTTTACCGTGATGACGTCCCAAAAGCTCAGATCGCCCTTCCGGTTCCATTCGGCCAACTGATGGTAGATTCCCACCGGAGTGGACCCGGTGGCCAGCCCCAGCACACAGTCCGGCTTTCGGATGACCTCGGCCGAAATCAAATTGGCGCATCGGCGGCTCATGGCCGCATAATCCGCCTCTTGATAAATTCTCATAAATGACAGACTCCCTTGCCTACATTCTGTAGTCATTATAAATGAAATCGTCCGAAAAGCCAAGTACAATTTTTCCGACGCAGGACGGCCCGCATCTGTCGCGCATCCGCCCCTGGAGCAGAAAGGCAGGGGTCTTGCGGCCCCTGCCTTTCTGTGCGGCAGAATCGTTCCGTCCGGCGGCCCGTGTCTTACCGCTGGCCCTTGTCGTAGGGGATGCCCTCTGCCTTCGGCGCCCTGGACTTTTTGGAGGTGAAGGCCAGCACGATCAGCGTGATCAGATAGGGCAGCATCCGGTAGAAATGGGGGCTCACGCCGATCTGCGCCAGCAGGTACACCCCATCTCCATTGATATCGATGCTGGCGTAGGAGGCCGCCACGCACTTGAAAAGGCCGAAAAGCAGCGCGGCGCCGGCAATGTTCAGCGGCTTCCAATTGCCGAAGATCATGACCGCCAGAGCCAGAAAGCCGAACCCCGCCACATCGCCGGTAGCGGCACAGTTGGCGGTGGTCAGAGCGTAAACGAAGCCTCCCATGCCCGCCAGCGCGCCGGAGATGGTGGTCCCGGCGTAGCGCATCTTATAGACGTTGATCCCCAGCGAGTCGGCCGCCTGGGGATTTTCGCCACAGGAGCGCAGACGCAGACCGAATCTGGTCTTATAGAGGATGATGGACAGCACCACAAACAGAAGGATACAGACATAGGTAGCCAGATAGACCTTATGGAGAAAGGTGTTGCCGAAAAAGCCCAGATCTGCTGTGCGGTCAAAGCCCAGCGTGGTCTTTTTGATCATGAACCAACTGGCGGCATCGCCTTCCGCCATCTGAAGCGTATTCTGGTTGGCCAGGATACGGATGAGAAAGAGCACCAGGGCGGGGGCCATAAGGTTCAGGGCCGTGCCGCCGATGGTCTGATCGGCCCGCAGATTCACGGAGGCGAAGGAGAGCAGCAGGGAGAACACCGCCCCCAGCACCGCCGCCACCAACATGGCCAGCAGCTCAAAGCCCTGAAGCGCCACCCAGTTGTCCGCCGCTTTCGCCGCCGCGAAGATACCGGCCTTCTGCGTCAGGTTGACAAAGAGCACCCCCGTGAAGGCACCGAAGATCATAATGCCCTCAAGAGCCAGGTTGATGATACCGCTGCGCTCGGCAAAGACGCCGGCCAGGGCCACGATCATCAAAGGGACCGCGTAAATCAAGGTCTGCTGAATCAGAAACGTCATGCCTGCTCGCCTCCTTCCTGCGCCCCGGAGGACGGTCCGGCGCCCGTATCCGTCCCTCCGGCCTGTGCCGCGATCGCCTTTTTGCGCTTTTTCCGTCCGTCGAGCAGCATCCGGATCAGCAGTGAGAATGCGCTCAGATATACGATCGTGGCGATGATCACATCCGTGATATACTCGTTGTAAGCGGTCAGGTTGGTAAGCTGCAGACCCACGATATCCAGCATGGACATAAAGCAGCCGGTAAAGATCACCGCGATGGGGTTGTTTGCCGCCAGCAGGGCCACCGGAATACCGTTGAACCCGATGGCGGGCAGGGACTGGTAGGTGGACCAGAAAAACTCGGTATTGCCGGAGAGGTAGTAGAGGGCCGCCGCCGCACCGGAGAGTCCGCCGGCAATGGCCATAGAGAGCACGATGTTGCGCTTGTCGTTGATGCCGGCATAGCGGGCGGCATGGCGGTTGCTGCCGCAGGCCTTGAGCTGGTAGCCCAGGGTGGTCTTGGACATCAGGATATAGACGAGCACGGCGATCACCACGGCAATCACGATCCCGCCGTTGACCTGAGAATTGGGGAAGAGCTTGTTGAGCCCCAGCTTGGCGGTCTCCACGCCGTTGAAGCTCGTCTTATAGATGTAGCCGCTCTTGGTGTTCTCCACCACGTTGCGGAACTGGCTGCCGTCAAACATCCAGGTGACCAGGTTTGCCGCGATCCAGTTGGTCATGATACAGGCCAGCACCTCGTTGATGTTCAGAAACGCCTTTACCAGGCCCGGCAGGCAGCCCCAGAGGGCGCCCGCCAGAATCCCGCCCACAAAGGCCAGCGCCCAGATCAGCCAGGCGGGCACCGTCTCGGAGGGGATACCCAGGGCAATCATCAGGGTGGCCGCAGTGCCCATCAGGTACTGTCCCGGGGCGCCGATGTTGAAGAGTCCGGTTTTAAACGCCACCGCCACTGACAGTCCGGTCAGGATCAGCGGCGTGGCCCGGAAGAGCATGTTGCCCATGTTTGTGGGGTTGAAGCCGAAGGTCAGGCTGCCCGCCGCGTCGCGCCCGGTGCTGACCAGACCACCGAAGACCAGGCGGATCCCATCCCAGGCGCTGGACAGCCCCAGGGCGGGATTGGCAAGGCCCACAATCAGGATGATGACGCTGCCCACCGCCAGGCCGATCAGGATGGAGATCAGGGATGCCAGGACCGCCTTGGTCCCATCCCTGCCGTATAAACTGGAAAGCTTCTGCTTCACACCTGCTCACCCGCTTTCGTCGTTCTCTTGGCGCCGGCCATATAGAGGCCCAGCTCCTGTACGTTGGTGGCCTTGGGGTCCAGCTCGCCCACGATCTCACCCTCATACATCACGAGGATGCGGTCGGACAGGCTCATGACCTCGTCCAGCTCCAGGGAGACCAGCAGCACCGCTCTCCCTTTGTCCCGCTCGGCCACCAGTTGGCTGTGGATGTACTCGATGGCGCCCACATCCAGGCCTCGGGTCGGCTGCACCGCCACGATCAGGGGCTTTTCCCGGTCGATCTCCCGGGCGATGATGGCCTTTTGCTGGTTGCCGCCGGACATGCTGCGGGCGATGGTGACCGGCCCCTGTCCGGAGCGCACGTCATACTGTTCGATCAGATGCTCCGCGTAACTGCGCACAGCGCCCCGGTCGATAAAGCCCATATGCTGGAACTGCGGTTCCTGGAACCGCTGCAGCACCATATTCTGCTCCAGCGTAAAGTCGAGCACCAGGCCGTGCTTGTGCCGGTCCTCCGGAATATGGCTCATCTGGGTCCCCCGCTGACGGATGGAGGCATGGGAAATATCGTGTCCACACAGGGTCACGCTTCCTCCGCCGCTCTTTTCCAGACCAGTCAGCCCATAGACCAGTTCCGTCTGACCATTGCCGTCGATCCCTGCAATGCAGAGGATCTCCCCCGCATGGACCTCAAAGCTGACGTTGTTGACCGCGTTGCGCTTGTGCCCCTTGGACGGGACCACGAGATTCTCCACCCGCAGCACCGCGTCCCCCGGCCTGGCCGTCTCCTTTACGACCTCCAGCTGGACAGGGCGTCCTACCATCATATTGGACAGGGACTGCTTGTCCGTATCCTTGGTCTCCACGGTCCCGATGTACTTTCCCTTGCGCAGCACGGTGACACGATCTGCCACGGCCATGATCTCGTTGAGCTTATGGGAGATGAAGAGGATGGATTTCCCCTCCTTGGCAAACTCCCGCATGGTGGCCATCAACTCGTCAATCTCCTGGGGCGTGAGCACCGCCGTGGGCTCGTCGAAGATGAGGATCTCGTTGTCCCGATAAAGCATCTTCAAAATCTCCACCCGCTGCTGCATCCCCACCGTGATGTCCTCCACCTTGGCGTCCAGGTCCACCTTCAGGCCGTACCGCTCCGACAGGGCCTCCACCTTTGCGCGGGCCGCCTTTTTCTGCAAAAACCCCATTCTGGTGGTCTCCGCGCCCAGGATGATGTTATCCAGTACGGTGAATACCTCGATGAGTTTGAAATGCTGGTGTACCATGCCGATACCCAAGGCGGTGGCGTCGTTGGGATCGTTGATCTTCACAACCTCGCCGTTTTTCTTAATGGTCCCCGCCTCAGGCTGATATAGGCCGAAAAGGACGCTCATCAGGGTGGACTTGCCCGCGCCGTTCTCCCCCAAAAGGGCATGGATTTCTCCCCGGCGCAGCTGCAGGGTGATGTCGTCGTTGGCAATGATCCCGGGGAACTCCTTCGTGATGTGGAGCATCTCGATGACGTTCTCAGATTGCATAATGATCAGCCCGCTTCCTCCGTTAAAATACATAAATAATTATAGTATACCCATCCCAAAAAAACAAGAAATTTATCCATCCCACCCGAAGTCGGCGGCGCACGGCGGATGCGTCTCTCGTCCCACCGCTTTTTCTGAAGGTTTTTTCCTCCTCCAGCGCCTCTACAAAAGGGAAGGGCGGGGACTTGATGTCCCCGCCCCGCTGGTTTCACCACATTCAACTCTCAAAGCGCGCTGAAAGCCGGAGGGATTCGATCCCGACCCACTCGGCTTCCGCCTCGCCGCACAGGGCGGCCAGCGTTTCCGGCCGGCCTGAGACGTAGACGCCGTAAGTGTATGCGCCGTTCTCCTCCACATAGCACAAGGCGTCCCGGTAGTAGCTCCCCGCCGGCCCGCCGATCTTTTCCACCAGGACCGCCCGCTCCGCCTGGTACCCGAGCAGGGCCAGGAAGTGCCCGGTATAGACCTTTCCCAGGTCGCTGTCCTCCCTGTGGAGGGACAGCCACAGGAAGGGATATCGCTCCTCGTCCTCCTCCGCGCCCAGCATGCTCAGCCCCGCCGCGTCAAAGCCCGCCAGGGGCAGGAGCTGCCTGCGCTCCCCATCGTTGATGCGCACTCCCACCCACTGGAACCGCAGGTCCGGATACCGTCCGGCCAGCCCGGCGAATTCCTCCATGGAGAGGTCCCGCGCAAAGGAGAGAGACAGTGTCGCATCCAGATAGTCCGGCAGTTCGGCCAGAGCCGCCGCCGTCTCCTCCGGGCTGTGTCCGGGTACCTGCTCCGTGGCATAATAGGGATAGGTCCCCCGGGTGAATTGGTTGATGGCCACCCACCGGCGATAAAAGTCCTCCTCAAAACGAATGCCCGCCAGATCCATGGTTCCCTTGGTCGCAGTCCACTCCCCCGCCGCCAGGTCGCTCTCATAGAGGGTGAGGTCGTAGGAGCCCAGGCCGGTCTCCTGGGCATACACCGTCTGGCTGGACCACTCCGGGAAATGGAGGCTCTCCAGCACGGCCACTTCCAGCTCCAACGAATCCAGATAGTTGTCGCCGTCTGCCGTCGGATCGTAGAGCACATATCGGTTGAGCAGGGGGACGGCGGCAAACCGCCAGGCCAGGAGGGCTAGAAGCACGAGGACGAAGGCCAACAGGACCGTTCCCGCCCGGACCCTCCGCACCGCCTGTCTAACTCTGCGGACCTCTCCCCTCTCCTCCCCCGTCTCCGGCCCTCCGGGCAGGTCCAGTTCGTCGTGTTCAGCCACGTAGTCGGTAAGCAGGCGGTATTTTGCAAGCTCTTCCTCCACCAGCTCCGCCTCCTCCGGCGTGGCCGTGCCGGAACGATAGCGTTCATAAAGCGTTTCAAATTTCATAGCCGTCCTCCTCCAGAATGGTTCTCAGCCTCTGCCGCGCCCTGCAAAGCGCCGTCTTGGCAGCTCCCTCCGTCATCCCTGTGAGCTCTCCCGCCCGTCTCAGGGAGAGTCCGCTGAAGTAGTGGAGCGTCAGAAGCTCCCTGGGCTGGTCCGGCAGTTTTCTCAGCGCCCGGTAGAGGGCGGCATACCGCTCCTCCCGCAGCAGCCCTTCCAGAACCGCCTCCGGTACCGGCAGGTCCAGCCCCTCCGCCGGCACGGTGGGGCGGCGCTTTCGCCTGCGCAGTTCATCCAGCCACAGGTGCCTGCACACCCGGAGCAGCCAGTAGCGGACGCTGGGGTGGCTGTCGTCAAGGGTCAGCAGCGCTGCCTCGAATGCGTCGGACACAAGGTCTTCCGCCAGGTCCCGGTCCCCGCACAGGGAGAGGGCATAGAGGAGCGCGGCGCGATAGTGATCCCGGTAGAGCGCCTCCAGCGCGTCGGCATGCATCGTTCTCCCCCCTCTATCTCATAAGCGCCGGACACTGAAAAAGGTTACAGAAAAAAGGCGCGGGTCCCCGCGCCTTTTTCGCCTATTTCTGCATATGGCTCCGGGCATATTCCGCCGCGGCCTCTTGCGCCGCCCAGTCGGGGAATGCCTTGGCAGGAAAGACATGAAGCTTGTTGTCCCTGCGGAAGAGGAAGAGCCCCTCCTCCTCGGAGCAGACCGCCGCCACCTGGTCCCAGCGGGCGGTCTCCCGCTCGCCTCCATGGAGGCTCACCATTCCGCCGGACCACCACAGCTCCCGCTGGGGGCCGTCCAGCATGCTCCACAGGGCTCCTTTTCGTTCCTGCCGGGACACCAGGAACCGGAGCACGGGCGGGAGCAGCATCAGCAGCGGCACACACAGACCCAGCCCTATCAGGACGATCCCCAGGGCATAGAGCCATTCCGCCGTCCCCTCCCGGGGAATGGACGTCCCCACGCTGATCCCGGTCAGAATGCCTGTGAGCAGTACAAAGGGCCCAAAAACCGACATCACGATCCTGGCGGGCGTCCAGAATAGCCGCGTGTGGGCATAGCGCAGGTTGGCCAGCGTCAACACGCGGCACAGTTCAGGCGCTTCCCAGGTATACTCCAGGGTGATCTCCGCCTGGGGGAGCCGGTCCGCAGCCTCGACATCCTGTTCGTCCGCCTCCCACGGCACGTCTCCGGACACAGCGCCATGCAGCGCCGCCGTGAACGCCTTCCGTTGCGCCTCGTGTTCAAAGGCGCAGGGCGGCAAAACCTCCCATGGCCCGCTTTTCGTATAGAGGAGGCAGAAACCCTTTTTCGTCCATACCTCCGTGAGCTGCCCCCAGGGCAGCACCAGGCGGTTCTCCCCATACCGCGCCGCCACCCCTTCCGCCGTCAGTGTTACCGCATGGGGCCCGAAAAAGGCCGCGTCGGGGCGGTTCACGCGCAGCCGCCTTCCGGCACGCCACTGCGGGGACAGCAGGGCCACTTCCAGCGCGCCCACGATCAGCAGGACCAGCAGCAGACCCAAGACCCGGGTGAACCCCTCCTCCCACTCTCCCCAGACGCAGACCACCCCCAGCATCAAGAGTCCCAGGGCGCCCACTCCCGTCGGCAGCAGGAACAGTAGCCGTGCCGCCAGGCGCAGCACTGACAGAGGCCCTTTCAGCCGCCCTTCGTGGAGGCTGAGTCCCCGGAGATAGTCGTCCCTTGTCAGATTATAGCGCAGTTCCATGGGTCACCTCATCTCCTCTTTTTGCCGTTTTGACGCCCCGTCGCCTGAAAAGGTTGCGGCCCGCGGGAAAATTTTTACCGCCGCCCCTTCCCCGGCTTGGCGTTTTTCCTGGCCTTCGGCTTGGCCCATCCCGCCTTCCGCTTGGGCTGGACGTCGTTGTGCTCCACCCGTTTGCCCCTCTGCTTGAGCTTCTGGTCCTGGGGCTTTCCGGCGGGCCTGGCTCCGCCGCTCTGGGGGCGTGAGCCCGCCGCCGGGCGGTTAGGCCGCAGAAGGCACTCCCGGCCATAGCCGATCAGGTCCTCCCGGTGGGTCCTGCGAAGCGCCTCCAGCACCAGGGGCCGCTTCTCCGGGCGCTTCCACTGCATCAGGGCCCGTTGCATCGCCTTGTCGTGGGCGTCGGTGGGAACGTACACCGCCGCCATGGTCCTGGGGTCCAGCCCGGTGTGATACATGCAGGTGGAAAGGGTGCCCGGCGTGGGATAAAAGTCCTGGACCTGCTCCGGCTGACGGCCCGACTTGTTCAGCCATTCGGCCAGGCGCACCGCGTCGTCCAGGGTGCAGCCTGGGTGGGAGGACATCAGATAGGGGACCAGATACTGCTCTTTGCCGTACTTCTGATTGAGCCGCTCATACTTCTGGCGGAACTTCTCATAGACCTCCACATGGGGTTTGCCCATCTCGTCCAGCACGCCGTTGACACAGTGTTCCGGAGCCACCTTGAGCTGCCCCGAGACGTGATATTTCACCAATTCTGCGAAAAACTCCCCGCTCTGGTCCTTCATCATGTAGTCGAAGCGGATCCCGGAACGGATGAACACCTTTTTTACCCCCGGAATCTCGCGCAGCTTCCGCAGGAGCATCAGATAATCCGTGTGGTCGGCGTCCACATTGGGACATGTCTCCGGGGAGAGACATGCCCGGTTCTTGCAGAGCCCCGCCTTGAGCTGCTTTTTACAGGCGGGCCGGCGGAAGTTGGCGGTGGGCCCGCCCACGTCGTGGATATATCCCTTGAAGCCGGGGTGCCTGGTCAGCTCCGTGACCTCCCGGACCACGCTCTCATGGCTGCGGGAGGAGATGATGCGCCCCTGATGAAAGGCCAGGGAACAGAAATTGCAGGCGCCGAAGCAGCCCCGGTTGTGGATGACGGAGAAGCGGACCTCCTCGATGGCGGGCACGCCCCCCATCTGGTCATACATGGGGTGGGGCTCCCTGACATAGGGCAACTCAAAGACCCGATCCAGCTCCTCGGTGGTGAGGGGCATCGCCGGGGGATTGCAGACCAGCAGTTCCCGTCCGTGGCGCTGAAGAATGGCCTTTCCCACGATGGGGTCGTGCTCGTTGTACTCAGTCATATTGGCCCGGGCATAAGCCCGCTTGTCGGAGGAGACGCTCTCAAAGGAGGGCACCTCTACCATGGGGTAGGCGCACGCGCCGGGGTCCCTGGCGGCGAAGCAGGTGCCCCGCACGTCGGTGATCTCCGATATCGGAGTCCCGGAGGCCAGACGCCCGGCGATCTCCCGGGTGGCCGTCTCCCCCATGCCGTACACCAGCAGATCAGCCTGGGCGTCAAAGAGGATGGAGCGTCGGACCTTGTCCTCCCAGTAATCATAGTGCGCGAAGCGGCGGAGGCTGGCCTCCAGACCGCCGATGACCACCGGAATATCGCCGAACACCTCCCGGATCCGGTTGGCATAAACGATGGTGGCCCGGTCCGGGCGCAGTCCCGGCCTATTTCCGGGGGAATAGGCGTCGTCGTGGCGGCGCTTTTTGGCCACGGTGTAGTGCGCCACCATAGAGTCGATGTTCCCGGCGGAGATCAGCACCCCCAGCCGGGGCCGACCCAAGGAGGCAAAGGCCGCGGGCCCCTTCCAGTCCGGCTGGGCCAGGACGGCCACCCGGTATCCCTCCGCCTCCAGCACCCGGGCGATGATAGCAGGACCGAAGGAGGGGTGGTCCACGTAGGCGTCGCCGGTGATGAGCAGAAAGTCGTACTCCTCCCAGCCGCGGGCCCTCATATCAGATTGGGAGACAGGGAGGAATTGGGTGTTCATGGTGTCATACCTCTTATCCATTGTAGTATTTTTCCCGGAAACGGAAACGGCGGGCAGTTCAGGACCACCCGCCGCAGCCGTGCTATTTCCTGTTCTCGTCCGTGCGGCCCATCAGGTAATCCACCGTCACCCCAAAGTGATCGGCAAGAGCCCACAGGTTGTCAAAGCCGGGCTTCTGCTCGCCTTTTTCAAAACGGATAACCTGATTGACAGAAATACCAATGGCAGATGCCAGCATCTTTTGTGTTTCGCCCGCCTCTTTGCGCAATTCCTTCAACCGCACATAAAATTCCATAGTCCACCTCTTGACACACCTAATTAGTGTGTTATAATGATATCACCTAATTAGTTATTTTTTGGAGGGATTTTTATGAATCATTTTTTCAAAAAGAGTCACATCTATCTGAATGCCGAGGCGGAATTCACCCAAAGCGTAGACGCGCTGCGCCGGACGCTGGACCAGCAGCAGCGCAGACTGCTGCTGCGCATTGTGGACAGCAGCACCCTCAAGGAGGAATGCGGGGCCCGGTCCGCCTTCCGGCGGGGCTTTCGTCTGGGCTCCAGGCTCATCGCAGACGCCTTCCGCTGACTCTCCGGCATTGGGCATACAAACAAGCGGCCCTAATGCCCGATGTACTTCTCCATAATGTCCAGAGGAACACGGGTGCCTGCGGCCTCGGCCACCTTGCGGAATCCGTACCGCCTATAAAACCGCTGGGCCACCAGATTGTCCGGCGCGCACCGCAGGCGCAGATACTTCCGGCCCAGAGGCCGGTAGACCGACACCGCCTCTCCGATGAGCTGGACGCCCAGCCCCTGCTTCCGATAGGCCGGCATCATATAGACAAAGGGGATATACCCCACTCCCTTGTCGGCATCCCGGCGGATATCCATCTGCACCAGACCGGCCACCTCGTCCCCCAGCATTACGCAGGAGACCGCCCGGGGGTCGTCCCGCCACTGGAACAGGGCGTCGCGGGCAAAGGCGTCTCCGTCGTAATAGTCCCAGGAGCCATGGATATTGAGCCACGCCTCCCCTCTGCACTGGCGGTACAGGTCGCTTTCGCGCTCCATATCCAGGGGGCGGAACCAGAGGTTGGCGTCGGCCAGCGCGCCGGTGTCCTGCTTCCACCACTTCTGCCGGGCAAAAGTGGAGATCTCCTCTGGCAGGTGGCTGTTGTCGTCGTGAAAAACCACCCGGACCGCGTCCCCTTCAAATTCCAGCAGGGACACGGCGGTATTGTCGCTGTGGTCCAGGGCGGCCGACTCCTCAATGGACATGCCCTGAAACACGGCCAGGGCATTCCGAATGGCGGTGCCGTGGCTGACCACGGCCACCGTCTGGCCGGGGTGGTTACGGGCGATCTGCCGGATGGCGGCGGAGATGCGCTCCCGCAGGCGCTGGAAGGTCTCGCCGCCCTCCACACCCCAACGGGCATCCGTGGCGTTGAACCAAGCGAGCTGCTGTGCGTCGGTGCGGTGGACCTCCCCCCAGGGCCTGTCCTCCCAAACGCCCATCGAAACCTCGCGCAGGGCCTTCCGGGTGACCAGGGGCAGGCCCTTGGGTTTGTAGATGGCCCCGGCGGTGGTCCGGGTGCGGAAGAGGTCGCTGGAGTACACCGCGTCCACATGGATGGATTCGAACCGGTGGGCCAGAGCGGCGATCTGCCGGTAGCCCAGGTCGGTGATCAGGCTGTCGTAATGGCCGTGGATGCGGCGGTAGAGGTTCCCCTCGGCTTCCGCGTGGCGGACCAGGTAGATTTGAGTCATGGGTAGAATGGCCTCGCTTTCAAAGGTTTCATTGGGGCGGAGCGCCTCCGCCTGCGCTCACCAGGGCTGCGCAGCGCCGGTGAGCGCGGAGATGTGGGCGAGTCCCTGCCGCTCCGCTAGGGCAAAGAGTTCATCCCGGACCCGCACCGGCGCGTAGACGTCGGCAAAGGAGGCGGTGCCCACGGCCACCGCCGCAGCTCCCGCCAGCATCAGCTCGGCGGCGTCCGTTCCCTTGGAGACGCCGCCCATGCCCAGAATGGGGATCTTCACGGCGTTCGCCGTCTCCCACACCATGCGCACCGCCACAGGCAGCACCGCGGGGCCGGAGAGACCCCCGGTGTTCATCTTTAGAATGGGGCGGCGTGTGTTCACATCGATGCGCATCCCCCGGATGGTATTGATGAGGCTGATGGCATCGGCCCCCGCCTCCTCTACCGCCCGGGCGATCTCCGTGATGTCGGTGACGTTGGGGGAGAGCTTCACCATAACGGGTACGGTGGAGTTCTTTTTCGCGATCTCCGTGACCTCGGCGGCCAGCTCCGGCCGGGTGCCGTAGGCCAGTCCCCCCGCCTTCACATTGGGGCAGGAGATGTTGACCTCGATCATATCCACCCCCGCGGCGGAGAGCTTTTCGCACATGCCGCCGTACTCCTCCGGGGTATTGCCGGAGATATTGGCGATGATCTTTACGTCGTGCTTTTTCAGCTCGGGCAGATCCCCGGCGATGAAGGCGTCCACACCGGGGTTCTGGAGTCCCACGGAGTTGAGGATGCCCATAGGGGTCTCGGCAATACGGGGGGAGGGATTGCCCTCCCGGGGCTGGGGCGTGAGCCCCTTGACACAGATGGCCCCCAGCTCGCTCAGGTCAAAAAACTGTCCGTATTCCCGGCCGAAGCCGAAGGTGCCGGAGGGGACCACGATGGGGTTTTTCAGCTCCACCCCCGCCAGCGTGACCTTGCTGTCAATCATTCCAGTCCACCTCCTCGGCGCGGAATACGGGACCGTCCTTGCACACATGCTTTCTGTGTCCGTCGCTGGTCTTGCAGGCACAGACCAGACATGCTCCCACGCCGCAGCCCATCCTCTCCTCCAGGGAGACCTGGCAGGGTGCACCGTACCGGGCGCAGACCTCCGCCACCGCCCGGAGCATGGACTTGGGCCCGCAGGCAAGCACTGCCGGGATCGCAGGCGCCAGGCCACAGGCACCGCAGGCTGTACAGCCTTCGCACACCCGGCTCTCCAGGAACTCCTCCACCAGTTCGGTGACAAAGCCTCTGCGCCCGGTGGAGCCGTCGTCGCTGATGACGTTCAGGGAGCGGCAGCACTCGGCGAAGTCTTCTGTAAGCATTTTGTGTTCCGCGTCCCGGAACCCCAGGACCGCGTGGACCTCGCTTCCCCGACTGGCTGCATATTTGGCGCAGCCCAGCATGGGGGGCGCTCCGATGCCGCCTCCCACCACCAGCAGGCTCCCGGCGGCGACGTCAAAGCCGTGGCCCAGCGGGCCCAGCACATCCAGTCTGTCCCCGGCCTTCCGGCGGGCAAGCCATTCGGTGCCCTCGCCCCGAACCTCAAAGACCACCCGCAGGAGATTTTCCTGCCAGTCGCAGATGGAGATGGGGCGGCGGAGCAGACGGGAGTGACCGCACTTGATATGGACAAATTGGCCGCAGGCGATCTGCCCGGCCATCTCCTCCCCCACGTCCAGCGTAAGGGAGCAGGCAAAATCGTTGAGGCGGACGGCCTCCGCCACCGTGCATTTCGTTTGGACCGGCATGGGGCACCTCCCGTTGGTTATTTTTTCTCTTTCCGGCGCTTCTCCTCGTCCCGCTGGATCCAGCGGGGGTCCCGGTAGAACTCATACCGCCCGCACTGGGGGCACAGGTACAGGTCCGCCCGGGCGGAGAGGAAATTCAGCCGGTCCGGCAGCAGGGCCGGGCGGACATATTCCAGCGCCGCCCCGCAGGCGACGCACTTCTTTTCCTCCGCCATGGCTGATCCCTCCGCCTCTTTTAAAGAATGGTCACATATTGACCGATGGCGTCCCGCATGGCCTCGGCGGCGGCGCGGGCGGCCTCCTGGAAGTCGGCCCCGCCCTTTCCGGTCTTCTGCCAGGCGCACATAATGGACCTAGAGGCGTTGACGACGGCCCCACAGCCCTTCCGGTCGAAGGCGTACTGCACGTCCTCGGCGGTGCCGCCCTGTGCGCCGTATCCGGGGACCAGGAAGAAGGTATGGGGCAGGCGGGCGCGCAGCTCTCTGAGCTCCTCAGGATAGGTGGCCCCGGTAACAGCGCCGGCGAGGCCGTAGCCATAGTCCCCTTCGGTGCCCGTGCCCAGCCTTTCGGCCATATCGCCCAGAAGCTGATAGACCAGCCGATCCCCGGCGGTCAGGTTCTGGAGCTCGCCGGAGCCCGGGTTGGAGGTCTTGGCCAGCAGGAACAGGCACTTGCCGTACTTCCGGCAGGTGTCGACAAAAGGGAGCACCGTGTCGGAGCCCATGTAGCCGTTCAGGGTCACGCAGTCGGCATGGAAGGCGCTGCAGGCGCTCTCTCCCACCTGGGTCTCCCCCAGCCAGCCGTCGGCATACGCCTGGGCCGTGGACCCGATGTCGCCCCGCTTGACGTCCGCGATGACGAAGAGCCCCCTCTCCTGGGCATAGGAAATGGTGCGCTCCATGACCTCCATGCCCCGCCAGCCCAGCCGCTCATAGTACGCCGACTGGGGCTTCACAGCGGGGACCACGTCGCTGAGCGCGTCGATCAGCCCTCTGTTGAACTGCCACACCGCCTCGGCGGCGCCAGCCAGCGTCTCGCCATACTGATCGCAGGCCATCTTCAGAATATGGGGCGGAATCTGTTCCGGCTTGGGGTCCAGCCCCGCGACGGTGGGATTTCTTTTCTCGATGATTTTTTTCTGTAATACGTCAAACGACATCCGCGCGTCCTCCCTCATCCCCGTAGACGACTCTGCCGCCTACGATGGTGTATTTCACTCTGCCCTTGAGCTTTCTTCCCTTGAAGGGGGTGTTCCGGCCCTTGGAGGCAAACTGGTCCGGCTCCACAGTCCACTCCTCGTCCGGCGAGAAGATGGTGAAGTCCGCCTCCCCCCCCAGACTCAGCCTGCCCTTTGGGATGCGCAGGATACAGGCCGGGTGGAACGTCATTTTTTTCAGGATATCCGAAAGGTCCATGAACCCGGTGTGGTAAAGGGCGGTCAACGTCACACCCAGCGCGGTCTCCAGGCCCACCATGCCGCTGGGCGCTTCTGCCAGCGGCTTGGCCTTTTCTTCGACCGAGTGGGGCGCGTGGTCGGTGGCGATGACGTCGATGGTACCGTCCCGCAGGCCCTCCAGGATGGCCTCCACGTCCAGCTTTGTGCGCAGAGGGGGGTTGACCCGGGCCAGACTTCCCTGCTCCAGCACCTTATCCTCGGTAAGTGTGAAGTATTGCGGGCAGGTCTCGCAGGTGATAGCCACGCCCTTTTTCTTGAATTGACGGATGATCTCCACGCTTCCCGCAGTGGATACATGACAGATATGGACTGCCGCGCCGGTCTCCTCGGCCAGCATGGCGTCCCGCATGACCATGATCTCCTCCGCGATGGCGGGACGGCCGGGCAGCCCCAGTGCCCGGGAGACCCGGCCCTCGTTCACCGCGTAGTTGCGGACCATGTCGGCGTCCTCACAGTGGGAGAGGATGGTGAGTCCCAGCCGCTTACAGCGGATCATGGCGTCCCGGACCAGATTGGCGTCCTGCACGGGCACGCCGTCGTCGGAGAGGGCCACGCACCCGGCCTCTTGCAGGGCCGCCGCGTCGGTGAGCGACTGCCCCTTCTGTCCCCGGGACACCGCCCCGATGGGCCACACCCGCACGCCGCAGGACTCCCCGGCCCGCCGGAGCACATACTCGATCTGCTCCGGCGTATCCAGCACGGGCCGGGTATTGGGCATACAGGCTACGGAGGTGAATCCTCCCCGGGCCGCCGCCGCCGCTCCGGTGGTGATGTCCTCCTTATATTCAAAGCCCGGCTCCCGCAGGTGGACGTGCATATCCACAAGGCCCGCGCATACGTTGAGGCCCCTGGCGTCGATCACCCGGGCCTCCGGTTCCCTCAAATCGCTTCCGATGACGGCCAGCTTGCCGTCCTCGATGAGAATATCCATCACGCCGCCGATCCCCCCCACGGGGTCCACCAGGCGGCCCTTCCGGATGAGCAGCTTCACTTTGTCGCTCCTTTCCCGCGTTCGTTTTTCCTCTTGGTATACATAAAGAAAGGGACCGGTTCCCCGTTCCCTCCGGCTTGACGAATTGCAGGTATATTATATCGTATCGCGCATTTTTTAGCAATGGATTTTTCTCCATTTCCGGACACAATAACGTCATACCGGAGAAAAGGAGGAGAAAAGCAAATGGAACACCATCACACCCTGCGCAATATTGGTATTGGCATGGCCGCCGGCGCCGCCTTGGGCATGGCGGTCCTCGCCCCCAGGCAGAAGACCCTGAAGGCCACCGCCAAGAAGGCTGTCCGCGCCATGGAGGACGTGGCTGAAAACGTGACTCAGACCCTGGGCATGTAATATGGCCGAACGGTTCTCACAGGGGTCGTTCTCTGTCCCCTTGGGATCCGTCCGGTCATAAAAAGGGCCCGCTCCGCACAAAAATGCGGGGCGGGTCCTTTCTCACGTCCGTGGAGACAGCCTGGGCAGAGGGATCTCCGGCATCAGTTCCCCGGAGATGATATCCAGCATCTCCTCGATCTTTTTGACATCCTCCTCGGGGAACCGCGCGCGGATGCGCGCCATCACCGTGCCCAGATAGCTGTAGCTGATGTTGTAGTAGTCAATGTACTTCTGGGTGACCACCAAATGGTACTCCCGCTTGTCCTCCTCCGACTGTTCCTTGCGCACATAGCCTTTCTGGATCAGATTGTTGATCTTATATGCGGCGTTGGGGGGTGAAATCCCCACAAAGCTGGAGAATTCGTTGACCGTAGGCCGCCCCAGCGCCATGATGATCTCCATGCAGAAGGTCTCCACAGTGGTGAGGCTTGCCTCCCGCTTCTGAAACCGTCCAAAAACCGCGCGATAAAAATGAAGCTTGAATTTGGTATACACTTCGTTAAAGGCCTGCTCCAGCATGCTGCTCCCCCCAAAAACGGCGTTCGTCCTACTTTATTTATTATATCTGATCCGCGCCGTTTTGGCAACGGTCATAGGCGCTTGGAGCTCCCGGAGCCATGCCGGTCGTCAGGTGTCACCCGATGGCAAAGGTCAGCTCGCCCTGAGCCGCCACCTTGCCGTCCACCTTGGCCACCGCCTTACCGAACCCCACGCTTCCCCGCCGCTCCACCAGCTCACAGGAGAGCTCCAGCACGTCGCCGGGCACCACCTGCCGTTTGAAGCGTGCATTTTTGATCCCGCCGAAGAACGCGATTTTTCCTCTGTTTTCCGGCAGAGACAGGATCGCCACCGCTCCCACCTGGGCCAGAGCCTCAATGATGAGCACCCCCGGCATGACGTGGTGCTGCGGGAAATGTCCGGCAAAAAAGGGCTCGTTGACGGTAACCGCCTTTCTGCCTTTGGCCCATACGCCGGGCTCGTAGTCGGTGATCCTGTCCACCAGCAGGAAGGGCGGACGATGGGGAATGATCTCCTGGATCTGATTGGCGTTCAGTTCCATCTCTTTATGCCTCCCATTTCTTCAGCAGAATACTGGCGTTATGGCCGCCGAACCCCAGGGAGTTGGACATGGCATAGCGGAGCAGGGCCTTCCGGCCCTCGTTGGGCACAATATCCAGATCGCACTCCGGATCGGGTTCCCGATAGCCGATGGTGGCGGGGGCAAAGTCCTCCTTCAGGCTGAGCGCGGTGAAAATGGCCTCCACCGCTCCGGCTGCCCCCAGCATATGGCCGGTCATGGACTTGGTGGAACTCATCATCAGCCTGCGGGCGTGTGCTCCAAAGGCAGTTTTGACCGCCTGCGTCTCACAGACGTCGTTCATCGGGGTGGAGGTGCCGTGGGCGTTGATATAGTCCACCTGCTCCGGCTCCACGCCCGCATCCGCCAGGGCCATGGTCATGCACCGGGCGGCTCCCGCGCCGCCCGGTGCAGGGGCCGTGATGTGGTGGGCGTCGCAGGTGGCGCCATAGCCCACCACCTCCGCCAGGATGGGCGCCCGCCGCCGCCGGGCGTGTTTCAGCTCCTCCAGCACCAGAATGCCGGCCCCTTCACCCATCACAAAGCCGCTGCGCGCCGCGTCAAAGGGGATGGAAGCCCTGTCCGGCTCCTCCGCCGTGCTCAGGGCGTGCATGGAGGTAAAGCCTCCCATGGCCAGCTCGTTGACAACGGCCTCCGCGCCCCCGCAGAGGACCACATCGGCATAGCCGTCCCGGACCTGTCGGAGGGCGTCGCCCACGGCGTTGGTCCCTCCCGCGCAGGCCGTGGTGGGACATGTCGCCATGCCTGTGATCCCATATTTGATGGCGATCTGAGCCGCGGCCATGTTGCCGATGGCCATGGGAATAAAGAAGGGGGATATCCTGTCATACCCCTTTGCCTCCCCTTTGGCGCACTCATGCTGCATGGTGGTGAGCCCTCCGATGCCGCAGGAGACGATGAGCCCACACCGATAGGGGTCCTCGGCGGAGAACTCCAGCCCGCTCTGCGCCACCGCCTCTCCGGCGGCGGCCAAGGCGAATTGGGCAAAGCGGTCCATCTTCCGCGCCTCCCGCTTTTCCATATAGTCGGCGGGCTCAAACCCCTTTACCTCGCCCGCCAGCTTGGCCTTCATACCGGAGGTATCGTACAGGGTGATGGGTGCGATGCCGCAGGTCCCGGCCCGTACTGCCAGCCAGCTCTCCTCCACGGTAAGCCCCAGGGGCGTGACCGCTCCCATACCGGTAATGACTACCCTTCTCTTCTCCATGGTCTCCTCCTTATTTATACGGCCATGCCGCCGTCCACACAGAGGACCTGTCCCGTCACATATCCGGCCCCGTCCCCTGCGAAAAAGGCCACCGCCTTCGCCACGTCCTCCCCCTGGCCCAATCTCCCCATGGGGATAGAGGCCAGCATGGACTCCCGCGCCTTTTCGGGGAGCGCCGCTGTCATATCGGTATCGATAAAACCGGGGGCCACCGCGTTTACCGTGACGTTCCGTCCGGCCAGCTCTTTGGCCATGGACTTGGTAAGGCCGATGAGCCCCGCCTTGCTGGCGGCGTAGTTGGCCTGTCCCGCGTTGCCCCGCAGGCCCACAATACTGGAGAGATTCACCACACGGCCGTATTTCTGTTTCATCATGGGCCGGTAAGCCGCCCGCATGCAGTGAAACGCCCCCTTTAGGTTAGCGTCCAGCACCGCATCCCAGTCGGCGTCCTTCAGCATGGGCATCAGGCCGTCCCGGGTAATCCCGGCGTTGTTGACCAGGATATCCAGCCGCCCAAACCGGGACAGCACCTCTTTGACCATGGCGTCACAGGCCGCGGCATCCGCCACGTCGGCCTGTACGGAAAAGGCATCCACTCCCATCGCTTTGCAGGACTCCACAGTCTCCTCCGCTGCCGCCGCGTTTCCCGCATAATTCACGGCCACACATGCGCCGCGCCGGGCCAGCTCCAGGCAGACCGCCCTTCCAATGCCGCGGCTGCCGCCGGTGACCAGCGCCGCTTTCCCTTTCAGCTCCATGGGTCACGCTCCTTTCAGGACGGAGACGACATGTTCCAGGTCCTCTGCCGTCTCTACCGCATAGGTCTTGATTCCCTTGGCTGTCTTTTTTACAAAGCCGGAGAGCGCCTTACCGGGCCCGATCTCCACCACGGTGTCCACCCCCTGGGCCTCCAGGAAGCGAATGCTGTCCTCCATGTGGACACTGTTCTGCACCTGCCGCACCAGAAGGCCTGGAATGGTATCTCCCTCCCGCATGGGACCTCCCAGGCAGTTAAAGAGCGTGGGCACCTCCATGGGCCCGAACTCCACTCCCTTCAGCCGCTCCTCCAGGGCCCTGCCCGCCGGCGCCATCAGCGAGGTGTGGAAGGGTCCGCTCACTTTGAGGGGGATCACACGTCTGGCACCCGCCTCCAGTGCCAGACATCCCGCCTCTTCCACAGCTAGGGCGTCTCCCCCGATGACGATCTGTCCGGGGCAGTTGAGGTTGGCGATCTCGGCCACCCCTAGATGGGAGGCCGCGTCACAGCAGGCCTGGAGCTCCTCCCTGCCCAGCATAAAAATGGCCGCCATGGCACTGAGGCGCCCCTGGACCGCTTCCGCCATGGCCTTTCCCCGGAACGCCACCAGCTCGATAGCCGTGGCCGGGTCCAGCACTCCAGAGGCGTGCAGGGCAGAGTACTCGCCCAGGCTGAGCCCTGCGGTCACGGAAGGCCGGACGCCCTTCTCCTGTAATACCTCCGTCACGCCGGTGGCAAAGGCCACCATACAGGGCTGGGTGTACTGGGTTTGATTCAGAGTCTCGTCCGGGCCCTCAAAACAGACCTTTTCCAGATCGAAATCCACTTTGGCGCTTTCAAATACAGAGCGAAAGGCGGGATAGGTCTCATAGAGATCCCGCCCCATCCCCGGGTGCTGGGTGCCCTGTCCCGCATACAGAAAAGCCACTTTCATGAGAAAACCTCCTGTTCCAATTCCCGCAGGTGGGCGCCGCAGCCGCCACACAGCTCCTCCAGGATGGCCCGCAAAGGGCGGATCTCCCGAAGCATGCCGGACACCTGTCCCGCCATCAGGCTGCCGTTTTTCACATCTCCATCGAAGACGGCCCGGCGCAGGCTGCCCAAGGTAAACTGCTCCAACTCCATCTTGTCCGCGCCCTCCCGTTCCCTGGCCACATAGGCCCGGGCCATGGCGTTTTTCAAAATGCGCACCGGCGTACCGCCGATGCGGCCCGTCACCACCGTACCGCTGTCCTTCGCCTTCAGCACGGCCTCTTTATAATTGGGGTGGATGGGGCATTCCTCACTCACCAGCAGGCAGGTGCCCACCTGGGCGCCGCAGGCTCCCAGAGCATAGGCCGCCAGGAGCTGACGGGCGTCCGCGATGCCTCCGGCGGCCACCACCGGGATGCCCACCGCGTCGCAAACCTGCGGGACCAGAGCCATGGTGGTGAGCTCCCCCACATGTCCGCCGGACTCGGTGCCCTCGGCGATGACCCCGTCCGCGCCGGCGCGCTCCACCAGCCGGGCCAGCGCCACCGCAGCCACCACCGGAAATACCTTGGCGCCGGACTCCTTCCAGCGCGGGATGAAGCGTGCCGGATTCCCCGCGCCGGTGGTGATCACCGCCACCCGCTCCTCCGCTGCGATATCCGCCATCTCCTCCGCCTGTGGGTGCATCAGCATGATATTCACGCCAAAGGGACGGTCCGTCAGGGTCCTGCACCTGCGTATGCTCTCCCGAAAGCCCGCTGCATCCATGCCGCCTCCGCCGATGAGTCCCAGGGCGCCGGCGTTGGAGACGGCGGCGGCAAATTCGGCGGTGGCAATATTGGCCATACCGCCCTGAACAATGGGGAATTCCGTACCCAGCAGCTCATTGAGTCTCGTCATCGTCTTTTCTCCTTACTTACCATTCCAGCAGCGCGCCGCCCCAGGTAAGGCCCGCGCCAAATCCGATGCACATGACCTTCTGGCCCCGCAGCAGCAGGCCAGACTCCGCCATCTCATCCAGGGCAATAGGAATACTGGCCGCCGAGGTATTTCCATAGCGCTCCATATTCTGATAAAAACGGCCCTCCGGGAGGCGCAGCTTTTTTGCCACATGATCGATGATCCGGCGGTTGGCCTGGTGAGGCACGAACCAGTCGATGTCCTCCAGTTCCAGTCCTGTCCGCCCCAACAGCTCTTCGATACAGCGGGGGATGGCCTCCACCGCAAAGCGGAACACCTTCTGCCCGTCCATCTTAATGTAGGGGCGCGCTTCCTGTCCGGGACCCGGCACGAGGATGGCCTCTTCCTCTCCCCTGGCGCCCAAGGTACTGGCCCAAACCGCCTGTTCCTCCAGCGTGAGCACCGCCGCGCCGGCTCCGTCCCCGAAGAGGACGCAGGTGCTCCGATCCGCAAAGTCGGTGATTCGGCTGAGCACCTCCGCACCGATCAGCAGTGCATAGCGCCTCGGGCTCTGCAGCAGCAGCCCCCGGATCACCTGGAGCCCATAGAGAAACCCGGTACACCCCGCATTCAGGTCAAAACAGGGGATGTCTTCCGGGAGCCCCAGCCGCCGCTGGAGCAGGCAGGCCTCACTGGGGGCCAGATAATCCGGTGTGATCGTGCATACCACACAAGCTCCCAGCTCTTCCGAACGGATACCTGCCCGCTCCATCGCCTGTTGGGCCGCACCGGCCGAAAGGTCCGCTGCCGTCTCCTCTCCGCAAAATCGCCGGGTCCGGATGCCTGTCCGTGAAAAAATCCACTCATCGTTGGTCTCCACCAGCTCGCTCATGTCCTTGTTGGTCACACTCCGCCAGGGCAGACAGCGACCGGTGGATATCATCTTCAATCCTCTCATGGGGCCTCCCTACGGGACCGGGGCGCGCCCATCCCGCGAAATTTTTCGTACCTTTTCTGTGCAAAATCCCCCTCCCGCAGGACTTGCTCCAGTCCCAGCGAAAGGGCCCGGTCCACTGCCGCAAAGGCGGCCTCCGGGCAGGCATGAGCCCCTTCAGGCGGTTCAGGAATGACCTCGTCCACCACGCCTAGGGTCTTGAGGTCCCGTGCGGTCAGCTTCATGGCCTCCGCCGCCTCGCTGCTGCGGGCGGCATCCTTCCAGAGGATGGCCGCAAACCCCTCTGGCGAGAGAACGGAGTAAACCGCGTTTTCCAGCATGAGGACCCGGTTGGCCACCGCCAACGCCAGGGCTCCTCCGCTTCCCCCTTCTCCGGTCACCACGGTGAGCACAGGCACCCGGAGCCCGCTCATCAGGGCCAGTGTGGAGGCGATGGCCTCTCCCTGGCCCCGGGCCTCCGCCTCCGGGCCGGGGTAAGCGCCCGGCGTATCCACAAAGGTAATGACCGGGCGGCCGAACTTTTCCGCCTGACGCATCAGGCGTTGGGCCTTCCGGTACCCCTCGGGGCCCGGCATCCCGAAATTCACCTTCAGATTTTCAGCCCGGTCTCTCCCTTTCCGATGTCCCAGGACCGTGACCGGGAGTCCCCGATAGCGGGCGATGCCTCCCAGAATGCTGGGGTCCTCCCGGCACCGGCGGTCCCCCTTCTGCTCAAAAAAGTCGGTAAACAGGGCTGCGATATAGTCCGCCGTCCCCGGCCTGCCGGCATGACGGGCTAGAGCTACCCGCTGAGCCGCGGTGTAGTCAGCCATTTCCCCTCCCCCCTCTCTGGTGGAGCCGCAGAAGCTGCGAGATCACCTGGCGCATCCGGTCCCTGGAGACGATTTGATCCACAAATCCGTGTTCCTCCAGATATTCGGCGCACTGAAACCCGTCCGGCAGTCTTTGTCCGATGGTCTGCTCGATCACCCTGGGACCGGCAAATCCGATCAGTGCCCCCGGCTCCGCCAGCGTCACGTCACCCAGGGAAGCAAACGACGCAGTCACGCCTCCGGTGGTGGGGTGGGTAAGCACAGAGAGGTAAAAGCCTCCGTGGGAGGAAAATCTGCCTAGGGCGGCGCTGGTCTTAGCCATCTGCATCAGGGATAGGATTCCCTCCTGCATCCGAGCTCCGCCGCTGGCGGAGAAGATCACCAGCGGCAGCCCCATCCGGTCGGCATACTCCACCGCCCGCGTCACCTTTTCCCCCACAGCGGCTCCCATACTGCCCATGAGGAATCGGCTGTCCAGCACGCAGAAAATCGCGCTGCTGCCGTCCACCTTTCCCCGCGCCGCCACTGCGCCCTCGGTAAGGCCGGTGGCCTTCCGCGCTGCACGGAGCTTTTCCTCATACCCGGGAAATCCGAGCGTGTTGGGCGCCGCCAGCCGCTCCTCCAGCTCGCAGAAGCTCTTGGAGTCCAAAAGCATGCTCAGGCGCAGGTAGGCGCCGATCGGGTGGTGATAGCCGCACTGGGGACAGACATACAACGTCCGCGCCAGCTCCCGCTTCGATACCCCAGCGCCGCAGTGGGGGCACTTGCTGAAAGCCGCCTTTGCCGCATGCCGGCGGGGAACGTCGGTCTCCACCCCCTCACGGCGCGCCTTGAGCTGAATCATATGCGCCCGGCGCCGGCTGAAGGAATCGCTCATCTCTCTCCCTCGCCCTCCCACTGTAGCAGCGCCTCCAGATGCCGCTCCAAAAAGCTTGTGTCGTACTTGCCCTTGACAAAATCAGGATGATACAAAATAAGATGGCAGAGATCGGCGGTGGTGGGATAGCCCTCAATGACCACTTCCTCCAGCGCCCGCCGCATCCTGCGGATCGCCTCCAAGCGGGTGTGGGCGTGTACCACCACCTTTGCCGCCAGTGAGTCATACTGGGGCGGCATGACACACCCGCAGTACAGCGCCGTGTCCACCCGCACACCGGGTCCGCCGGGCAGGTGAAGGAACCGCGTGGTCCCCGGTCCGGGCCGGAATCCGGCCCCCGGATCCTCGGCGTTGATCCGGCATTCCAGCGCATGGCCGTTCTGCCGCACCTCGCTCTGGGTCATTCCCAACGGCAGCCCAGCCGCGATGCGGATCTGTTCCCGCACCAAGTCTACCCCCGTGATCATCTCGGTCACGGGATGCTCCACCTGGATCCGGGTGTTCATCTCGATAAAATAGAACGCACCCGAGCCATCCAGCACAAACTCCACGGTCCCGGCACTCTGATAACGGGCGCACTGCGCCGCCCGGACAGCGGCCGCCCCCATCGCCTGGCGCAGGTCCGCATCCAGTCCTCTGGACGGGGATTCCTCCACCAGCTTCTGGTTTTTTCTCTGGATGGAGCAGTCCCGCTCCCCCAGATGGACCACGTTTCCATGGCTGTCCGCCAGGACCTGAAATTCAATGTGGCGCGGATGCAGGATCAGCTTTTCCACGTAGAGCTCCCCATCACCGAAACAGGCCACCGCCTCGGCCTGCGCGGCAGCATAGAGCCCGGGCAGCTCTTCCGGCGCATCTACCCGGCGCATCCCCCGACCGCCGCCGCCGGAGGAGGCCTTAACCAGGACGGGATAGCCGACCGCCCCGGCCACTGCGGCCGCCTGCTCCAGGCTCCGCACGGGGCCGTCGGACCCCGGCACCACAGGGACGCGGTTCTCCCGCATAAGCATGCGGGCGGCCGCCTTGTTGCCCATGGTCCGGATCACGTCCCCGCCAGGGCCGATAAACTTGAGGCCGCATTCTGCACACAGGTCTGCCAGCTCCGCGTTCTCTGAGAGGAACCCATAGCCGGGATGGATGGCGTCACATCCGGTCTCCACCGCCGCCGTGAGGATGGCCGGCAGGTTGAGGTAGCTGTCCGCCGCGCGGGCCGGGCCAATGCACACCGCCCGGGTGGCCAGCTTTACATGGAGCGCCTCCGCATCGGCCGTGGAGTAGACGGCCACGGTCTCGATCTCCATCTCCCGGCAGGTACGGATGATGCGGACGGCGATCTCTCCCCGGTTGGCGATCAGGATCCGATGGAACATAGGCTCACTGCTCCTTGATCCGGAAAAGCGGCGTGTCGAAACCAACCAATTCTCCGTCCTTTACCAGCACCTCCAGAATGGTGCCGTCCGCCGGCGCCAGGACCTCGGACATCATTTTCATGGCTTCCAGAACACAAAGGGTCTGCCCCTTTGACACCCTGTCCCCGGCAGAGACAAAGGGCGCGGTGCCGGGTGCCGGGGAGGCATAAAAGGTCCCGACCTGAGATGCCTTCAGCAGCGTTGCTCCGTCCTCACCAGCCGGCCTTTCTCCGCTCCCGGCCTTTTCTTCCGCCGCGGGCACAGGCCCGGTCACAACCCCTACGGCCTTGGCCGCACCTTTTCTCAGCCGCAGCTTCCACCCGTCCGCCTCCAGCTCCAGCCGATCCGCCGCAGAGCCATCAAAGCGGTCCAGCAGCACTAAAACGTCTGCAAGTTCCATGGCTCAGCCCTGGTGGGCTTCCAGATAGCGGACAATATCGCCCACTGTTTTCATATTTTGAAGCTCCTCGTCCGCCACAGAGTATCCCAGGGCCTCCTCCAGCGCCATGTTCAGCTCCACGGCATCCAGAGAGTCTGCCTCCAGATCCTCCACCAGCCTGGCCTCCATCGTGATATCTTCAGGCTCACAGCTCAAAGAATCCAGGATCACAGCTTTTATTTGTTCAAACATTGTCATGCGCTCCTTTCGCAATACGAGGGTTAGTTTTTATTATTTTAATTAAATATATTTAACTAAAATAATTTAAGCGATATTTTACCAGAATCCTAGAAAATGTCAACCGTTAACTTGCACAATCTTGTTTGATGTTCAAATTTCTATGCCGCCGCATTTCCCCTCCGAAAAATAAATTTTTCTGTTGACAAGCTCATCGCCCGATGGTAAAATAATACACGTTCTGTGCAGGACATCTTGTTCTGGAGCAGGGTCAGCTTTTTGGGGGTATAGCTCAGCTGGGAGAGCGCTTGAATGGCATTCAAGAGGT
>CDZJ01025940.1_pt1 | contig 107381 bp, 114 predicted proteins | sample 557391 | NCBI WGS metagenome assembly CDZJ01 (sample SAMEA3182111, study PRJEB8094) | gut metagenome | biome: human; feature: gut; material: Stool; isolation source: human stools | place: Canada | collected 2013-05-07 | reverse complement strand
ACCCCCCCCCCCCCCGCCGTACATAAAGGAATGTAGCCTATGACCACCATCTATCTCATCCGCCACGCCGAGGCCGAGGGCAACCTCCACCGGCGCATCCACGGCTGGTATGACGCCTTGATTACAGAAAATGGCTTTGCCCAGATCAAGGCTCTGGAGGATCGCTTTCGGGATATCCACATCGACGCGGTCTGGTCCAGCGACCTGTACCGCACATGTACCACCGCCCGGGCCATCTATGTGCCCAAGGGTCTGCCCCTCCACACTGACCCCCAGCTCCGGGAAATCAATCTGGGGGACTGGGAGGACCAGACTTGGGGGCAGGTGCGGCACTTTGATCCGGCGGGGATGGCGGCCTTCAACCGTAGCGACCCTGCCTGGCGGGCCCCTGGCGGCGAGAGTCTGGCCGAGGCGGGGGATCGGCTGGAGCGGGCCTTGACCTCCCTGGCACGGCAGCACCCCGGCCAGACCGTCGCCGTATTCAGCCATGGCACGGCTATCCGCCAATTTCTCGCCAATGTGAAAGGCATCTCCCCAGAGGACTGGCACACCCTCAGCCACAGCGAGAACACCGCCGTCAACTGCCTTACCTTTGACGGAGAGCGGTTCCAGGTAGTCTTTGACAGCGACGCCTCCCATCTGCCGCCGGAGCTGGCCACCCTGGGTAAGCAAGCCTGGTGGCGGAAGGACAAGCAGAAGGCGGAGGACGTGAACCTGTGGTTCCGCCCCATCCGGTGGGATACCGAGCGGGAGCTGTATCTGGGCGCTCGGCGGGATGCCTGGGAGTCCACCCACGGTCTGGAGATCCCCTTTGATGGCGCGGGCTTCCTCCGGGACGCCCAAAAGCACCTGGACCAGTCCCCCTGGGGGGTGACGGTGGCCATGGCCGGGGAGGAGCCGGTCGGCCTGCTCCAGTTGGACCAGGAGCGGTACAGTACCGACAACGCCGGGTACATCCCCTTCTGCTACATGAACCCTCAGCGGAGGGAGCAAAACTTAGGCGTCCAGTTGGTGGGGCAGGCCGTTTCCTACTTCCGCCCCCTGGGACGGGACAGGCTCCGGCTGCGCTGTGCCCCCTACAACGACCGGGCCCAGCATTTTTACCGCAAGCACGGCTTTGTCAAAATCGGGGAGGAAACGGGGAGCCGGGTCCCCCTGGACATCATGGAGAAGTACATCGGCTACCAGCGGTAGGGCCCCCCTCACCCCAGCATCTGGCGGATCAGCTCCTGCCGGAGGCCCAGCCCGAAGGCGTAGTAGCCCCCCTGGAGGTAGATGCCAAAGTCGGCCAACTTGGCGAAATAGTCCTCGTACGCCGGGAGCCCCACCGCCGCCTCGATCTGCCGGGCCGCCTGCTCATACTCCCGTTTGGCGGCCTGATAGGAGGGCACCGTGTCCAGAAAGCGCTCCACCGCCTCGGGCACTTCCCCGTTGAGCCAAAAGAGCTGGGCTAAAAGTTGTTGCATTTCTAATTCACCCCACATATAATATATTCGCTTTCAGCGCATATTCATTATATATGCGCAATAAGCGTATGTCAAGAGGATTAGAGAACAGTTATGGAATTTTTTGAACGAATCCGACTGCTCAGAAAAGAAAAGAAAATGACCCAGAAAGAGGTGGCCGCTGCTCTGCATATTGGGTATCGGGCCTATCAATGCTATGAACTGAATCAGCGCTTTCCTGACTTCCACGGCCTGATCGCCATCGCTGACTTCTTCGATGTCAGTCTGGACTATCTGGTGGGCCGCTCGGATGTCCGGGAGCGCCGGTGACCTCTCTTCTCCATATGGCAAAACAAAGCCGGGACCGTCCACAAACGGTCCCGGCTTTGTTTTATCCTTCGATGGTCAGCCCCGGCCTCCCCTGCCGCACCCCCTCCACCAGCAGGAGGGAGGGCGGATGGCCCGGCCCGTGGGACACCAGCTTGAGCCGCTTAGGCTCCAGCCCGCTGGCCCGGAGGGTGCACACCACATCCGTTAGCCGTTCAGGCCGGTGGCACAGGGCAAACCGCCCCCCATTCCGCACCAGTCGGGCGGCGGCGGCGCACAGCTCCTCCAGGGCACAGTGTTCCTCGCTCCGAGTGGGACCGCCGCTCCCTCCACTGCCCAGGGAAAAATAGGGTGGGTTGGACACCACCAGGTCAAAGGCCCCGGCAGGCAGAGGCACGGACCGCAGGTCAGCGGGCAGGATCTCCCCCGCCAGACCGTTGCGCTCCAGATTGCTCCGGGCGGTTCGGGCGGACAGGGGGTCCAGCTCCACCCCGGTAAGGGACAGGCCCTCCGCCCTCCGGGCCAGCAGCAAAAGCAGGACGCCGCTCCCCGTTCCCAGGTCACACACCCGCCACCGGGGCCGCACAGTAGCGAACTCCCCCAGGGCAAGGGCGTCGCCCCCCAGTGGAAATACCCCTTCCGGCCAGGAAAGGGTGTAAGGGCCAAGCTGTTCCGTCTTCATGAGCTTTCTCCCGCCTCTCTCAAACAGATAAGAAAAGAATACCACAAAAGAGAGAACTATGGTATAATACGGAGGAATCTTTTGACGCTGACAGAGGAGGCGAAGGGCATATGGCCGGAACCTTATATCTGGTCCCCACCCCCATTGGCAATCTAGGGGATATCTCCCAGCGGATGGCGGACACCCTGGCTCAAGCGGACTTCATCGCCGCCGAAGACACACGGGTATCCATCAAACTGCTCAATCACCTGGGGCTGAAAAAGCCCATGGTGTCCTATCACCGCCACAATACCGACAGCGGCGGCCGGGCGGTGCTGGACCGGCTGCTGTCTGGAGAGAATTGCGCCCTGGTGACCGACGCAGGGATGCCTGCCATCTCCGACCCCGGCGAGGAGCTGGTGGCCCAGTGCGCCGCCCTGGGGATCCCGGTGTGTCCCATCCCTGGTCCCTGTGCCCTGGTAGCCGCTCTGGCGGCCTGCGGCCAGCCCACAGGCCGCTTCACCTTTGAGGGCTTTCTGCCCATGAACAAGAAAAACCGCCGCTCCCACCTGGACTCCCTTCGGGGGGAGGAACGGACCATGGTGTTCTATGAGGCCCCCCACAAGCTGGCTGCCACCCTCCGGGACCTGGCGGACACCTTTGGAGCGGACCGCCCCATCTCCCTATGCCGGGAGCTCACCAAGCTCCATGAGGAGATCCGCCGCGCCACCCTGGGGGAAGCGGCCGACTACTATCGGGACAACACCCCCAAGGGGGAGTTCGTGCTGGTGGTCCGGGGCTCAGAGCCGACGGAGGAGGGCGAGGTCACCCTGGAGGACGGGCTGCTGCTGGTGGACCGCCTGCGGGGAGAGGGACTATCCCTCCGGGACGCTGTCTGCCAGGCGGCTAAAGAGCTGGGCCTTCCCCGGAAGCAGCTCTATGACCGGGCCGTGGACCGATGAAAAACAAACAGGCAGTCATCCGTTTGGATGACTGCCTGTTTTTGTCTTCACTCCAGGTCGGACTGGCTCAACAGCTGAAGGCCCGCGGCACATTTGCGGCAGACATTTTTCCCCCGGAACGAAAAAATGTCCTTCTCACTGTCACAAAAGACGCAGGAAACCTGATACTTTCTCAAAACGATGCTGGGCCCGTCCATATAGATCTCCAGCGGATCTTTCTCCTCGATCCCCAAAGTACGGCGCAGCTCGATGGGCAGTACGACCCGGCCCAGTTCGTCCACTTTCCTCACGATACCGGTGGATTTCATCGCTCTCTTCCTTTCTATATATTTCTCCGGCCCACGGGGAGAGGGGCCGGCGGATTGTTTGAAATCATTGTATTGGTTAAAGTTTACTTTGTCAATGTTTTCCTGTCGAAAAAGGGCGAAAAGGAAAAATTTACCTGATATTTTCCTAATTTTTGTCCCATATTTATCCAATTCTCAAAAGGCAGGCATACCGGCCGGGGCCCGCCCGTATAAATGGGGACAAGAGGGGGTGGGCAGTATGACGATGACGGTAATCTGGACAGGGATGGTGGTCATCTCTGTGCTGTGCGGTCTGGCCACCGGCCGAGGGCCGGAGGTGGCCGCCGCCGCGGTGGAGGGCACCTCGGCAGCGGTGGAGCTGTGCCTCTCCATCGCCGGGATGATGTGCCTGTGGACCGGAGTGATGGAGGTCATGCGCCGGTCCGGTCTGGCCGATCGGCTGTCCCGCCTGCTGGGTCCGGTGCTCCGACGGCTCTTTCCCCAGATGGCCCGGGATCGGGCGGTGATGGACAGCATCTCCGCCAATGTTTCGGCCAACCTTCTGGGACTGGGAAATGCCGCCACTCCCCTGGGACTGGAGGCCGCACGGGGCATGGCCAAAAAGAGCCCCGGCGTGGCCTCGGACAGTTTGTGTATGCTGGTGGTGTGCAATACCGCCTCCATCCAGCTCATCCCCACCACAGTGGCCACCGTGCGGGCGGCGGAGGGGTGCGTCTCTCCCTTTGACATTCTTCCAGCGGTGTGGCTGGCTTCCGCCCTGTCTGTGAGTGTGGGGATTCTGATGTGCAAAATCTTGGCAAAGCTCTGGCCAGAGTGAGTTTGGCTTATTCTGGCCGCCGCCTGTTTTTTCCCCTTGAACTCTATTCAAATCTGTTTCCGTCAGGGAGGTCTTCCGGACTGTGCAGCTCTTTTTCAACATGATCGTCCCCTTTACCATCTGTGGGGTGGCCCTCTATGGGGCCTTTCATCGGGTGGATGTGTACTCCTCCCTGGTCCAGGGGGCGGGGGAGGGCCTGTCTACTCTGGTCCGCATCGTCCCCTCTCTGGTGGGGCTGATGACGGCGGTCTATATGCTCCGAGCCTCCGGCGCCCTGGAGCTGGCCGCCCTGGCTCTGGCCCCTCTGCTGGAGCGGGTGGGACTGGACCCGGAGCTGCTGCCCCTGATGCTGGTCCGGCCCATCAGCGGCTCCGCCGCCCTGGGTGTAGGCGCGGAGCTCATTTCCACCTACGGTCCCGACTCCCAGCTGGGCCGGACGGCGGCGGTAATGCTGGGCTCTACAGAAACCACCTTCTACACCATCGCCGTCTATTTCGGGGCCGTTGGCATCACCCGTACCCGGTACGCTGTCCCGGCGGCCCTTTGCGCCGATCTCACCGGCTTTCTGGCCGCCTCTTGGGCTGTGGGCCTGCTGTTTGGAGGATAAGAAAGAGGATGCGGGAACCGTCCCGCATCCTCTTTTTGCTATGTATCGTCCTCTTCGGTCAGCTGCTGTGGGTCCGGAGGCACCAGGGGCTCATCGTGCTCCAGGGGATCAAAGTAATCCTGATCCTGGATGACAGGCTTGCGGTGCCGGGCGATGGCGACGATAGTGGCATAGAGCACAATGGCCACCAATCCGCCGGAGAAGCCGTTGTTGTACAAGTTCATCCCCGCCACTGGGGAGCCGGTATACAGCACCACCGAGGAGTGGATAAAGCCGGCCAGCACCCCATAGGGCCAGCCGAAGTACCCAGACACCGGGGCCAAGGTAGTGCAGAACAGGCAGGCCAGTTGGACTGCCGGGTCATTGAGAGACCAGTGCATCACAAGGCTGCCCAAAAAGACGCCTCCCATCACTGGGATGATATTGAAGGCATGTTTACCAAAGGCGGAGAAACCCATGATGGTCAGGATGCCGCCGATGGTCGGACCGTTGAGTTCGCCCCCTCCGGCCAGAATAAAGGTCATCCCAATCAGGCCGTTGACTCCCGTGTTGATAAGCACCGGGGCGGCGCCGAACATACGAAGATAATCGCTGGGGGCACGGCCGCTGGTCTGGAGCAGACGACGGTATCCCGCCCACGCCGCCCACACCGGCCTTTTGCAGAAAAACAGCCCGGCCAGAATCAGCAGCAGGCACAGGGCGGCCAGCATGGGGGCGAAAATATGGTCATAGCCAGTCGCCCACCGATAGTAGGTGGTGGGATCGGCCCCCATGGAGCTCATGAGGGGAACCAGGATAAAGGCCACCAGCCCACAGGCAAAGCCGATGTTGTACAGGTTCATACCATTTTGCACCTTGTAGGTATAGGCCGAAAGCGGCGGCATAATGAAGCCAATGAGCACTCCTACCAGCACCCCGGAGGCGGGGGTCCCCCAGCCGTTGTCCAGGGCGATGTAGCTGACCACTGGGGCTAGGGCGGTAGCCATCAAGCCAGTGGCGGCGTATTTGCCGAAGGGCTCCTTCCGGCTCTTGGCATACAGCCAGCTGCCCAGCAGGATAGGCCAGATGTTCACCGGGTTTTTGCCGAACAAGGAAAAGCCGGACATCAGGCCGATGACCACCAGGCTCATTCCGTTCAGGGGCTCCCGTGAGGCCCGGAGGACCAGAATGGAAATGGCGGTCACCAAGGCGGAGTTGACCAGGGCCGACCCCGGCCCGGACACTAGGATATAGTCGGTGATCAGGGCGTCCTCCGTGAGGACGATACGGGCCAGGCCGGACAGCACATCCCTGGGACCGGCCCACACCAGACCAGTAAAAAACAGGATAGCGGTGTAGATCCATAGGCAGGGGTACATCTTTTCATAGCGCCAGTGGTGATGTTCCAATGGACAGGCCTCCTTTCTTTCCGGGGGCGGGTCAGTTCAGGGAGCGGAAATAGGCTCGGGTCTGATCGGCGTTGCGTCCAATCTCGTCCGCCAGGGCCTCCAGGGAGGGAAACCGGCGCTCTCCCCGCAGGCGCTTGAAGAACTCCACCCGGATCTCATGGCCGTACAGGTCCCCATCAAAGTCCAGGATATAGCTCTCCACTGTCACTCGGCCGTCGTTGTCCTCTACCGTGGGCCGGACGCCTACATTTGTCACGCCGTTCCGGCACTGGCCGTCGAACCAGACGCGAGTGGCGTACACCCCAAAGGCCGGGACGATAACCCCTGTCGGCACCCGCAGATTGACCGTGGGAAACCCCAGGGCGGAGCCGCCGATCTTCTTCCCATGGGCCACCCGGTCGGTGAGCGTATGGGGGTGGCCCAGAAACTCTCCAGCCCGCTCCATCTCCCCCTGGGCCACCAGGGTACGAATATAGGTGGAGGAGATGGTGATGCCGTCCTGCTCCACCTTGCCGATGATGTCACATCCCAGGCCGAGCTGGGCGCATTTCTCCCGCAGCCGCTGGGGATTTCCTTTCCCCATATAGCCGAAGTGGAAGTCATGCCCAGCCACCACATGGACCACATTCAGCTCCCGGACCAGATAGTCGGTGATAAAATCCTGCCAGTCCATCCGCTGCATGGCGTCAAAGGAGGCCACTATCACCTCCTGGATGCCGTAGTACCGGCGCATGAGCCAGATCCGATCTTCCACACTGCTCAACAGCGGGACCATCTGTCCAGTGATGACGGCGGTAGGGCTTCGGTCGAACGTAAAGGCGCAGGGAGCGGCCTCCAGCTTGTCGGCGGCAGTCCTCACCGCCCGGAGCAGCTCTCCGTGGCCCAGATGAACCCCGTCGAAAAAACCCAGGGCAATCACACGTTTTGGTTTATCTGCCATATCTCTTTTCTCCTCTGCCGCCCGACGGCGTGCGTCCGGGCGCTGTTTCCATAGGGGGCCAGTCAAACCTGGAAAAAACTTTTGATTGTCGTCAGCTTGCCGCTCCCAGCCCGACACAGGGCCAGAAATTCACCATTCTGGCCATACACCCGATATTCTCCGGTCGCTAACCTGGGCATAACCACTGTCATGCCGTTGCGGACTTTCCGCTCTGCCGCGGGGTCTAGGACCAGCTTCTCCCGGTCAGCAAAAAAGGCGTCCACAGGGCGCAGCAGGGCCGCTGGGTCGGCCGCCTCCCCTGCCTGGTCTAAGGTCAGGGCATCCTCCAGGCCGAAGCCGGCAGCCATTGTCCGCCGCAGTGAGGACATACATCCGCCGCAGCCCAGGGCCATCCCGATATCGTGGCACAGGGTCCGGACATAGGTGCCCTTGGAGCACCGCACCCGGATGGTAAACTCGTCGGGGGCGCTCTGCCCTTCCACCATAAGGGAGCGGATGGTCACCGGCCGGGGCGGCCGCTCTACTTCCCTCCCTTTCCGGGCCAACTCGTAGAGCTTTTTTCCATTAATCTTAATGGCGGAATACATGGGAGGCACCTGGAGGATATCTCCCCGAAACTGCCCCAGCACCTCCTCCAGCCGGTCCGGCGTAACGGAAACCGGGTGCCGCTCCTCCACCTGGCCGCTGGTATCCTGGGTATTGGTGATAACTCCAAGTTTTAATCCAGCAATATATTCCTTATCGGACTTATCAGCAAACTCCACCGCCCGTGTGGCCCGGCCGACGAACACCGGGAGCACTCCGGTCGCCATGGGGTCCAGTGTGCCGGCATGGCCCACCCGCTTCTCATGAAGGATACCTCGGAGCTTGGCACACACGTCCATACTCGTCCAGCCCTGTGGCTTATCGATGATAATGATCCCATTAGCCATTCCGCACCTGCTCAATCGCGTCGATGACTGCCTGACGGGCCTGGGCCATAGTACCCTGAATGGTGGCTCCGGCGGCGGCGGCGTGGCCGCCGCCGCCCATCCGGGCGCAGACGGCGCTGGCGTTCAGGTCCCCTGGGTCGGTACGAAGAGACAGCTTGCATACCCCCGGCTCCAGCTCCCGCAGGGTCACCCCGGTCTTGACGCCCTCCACTTGGCCCACAAAGGCAGAGATATCTTCGATATCCCGCTCCTGGGCCCCTACCTGGGAGAGCATATCCAGAGTCAGAAAGACCAGCGCCGTTTCTCCTCTATCCCGCAGTTCCATCCCGGCGGCCAGCAGTCCCTCCAGTTTCAGCCGCTTGAAGGACTTTGTCCGGAAATGCCGCCGATTGACAGGATAGGGGTCAAAGCCGCTGTCCATCAGGTCGGCGGCGACACGGTGGGTGGCGGCGGTGGTATTGCTGTAAACAAAGCAGCCGCAGTCTGTGGAAACGGCCACATACAGGGCCTCCCCTATCTCTGGAGAAATCTGGCAGAAATGTTGTACGATCTCATACATCAACTCGCCGCAGGCGGCTTTTTTTTCATCCAGACAGGTCTCATGGGCGAAAAACTCTTGGGACGGGTGGTGGTCGATGGCCAAGTCCACCCGGTCTACATATTTCACAGCATTGTCTGGAAACAGGGAGCGGGCGGCGATATCCACCGAAATCACCGTTTTGGGCTCATAGCCCGACCGGGCCAGCAGTCCCTCCAGATAGGGGGTAAAAAGGGAGGTAGCCTCTGGATTTTCCAGCACATAGGCCTCCTTCCCAACCCGGCGCAGAGCCCGGCACAGGCCGGCGGCACAGCCGATGGTATCCCCGTCGGGACGCAGGTGGGTCAGGATCAAAAAGTTATCGCGGGCCATTAAAAATTCGGCCGCCTGTTTGGCTGTCATCGGTCCTCATCCTCCTGATAGGGGTTGTCCGGGTTGACCGGCTTGACCACCTCAGGGTCCCGGAGCAGCTCCAGGATGTGGGCTCCCTTGACAATGGAGTCGTCCTGGACAAAGGACAGCTCTGGGGTGTAGCGCAGCTGGAGCGCCCGGCCCAGCTCCCGGCGCAGATAGCCGGAGGCGGACCTCAGCCCCTTGAGCACCTGGGCGCAGTCCCCCTTGTCCAGTACGGAGATATAGACCTTGGCGTACCGCAGATCCGGTGTGGTTTCCACCGCCGTTACTGAGATCATGCCGGTGACCCGTGGATCTTTTACATTGGGGATCAGAGAAGCCAGCTCCCGCTGGATCTCCTCATTGATCCGGCCGATTCGATTGCTTGCCATAAATGTTTCCTCCTTTTGGGGATGTCTTCGGGCAGAGGTTCACCGCTCCTCGTCCTGAAAGCCCAGCAGATAGTCGGCGGACACCTGGTAGTGCTCGCAGATCAGAGCGAATTTTTCAAGGGTCGTACTTCTCTTCCCGGTTTCCATATCACTAATCTGTGTAATAGTCACATCTAATATAGCAGCCAAATCTCCTTGGTTTTCATTGGCCCGCTTTCGAAGTATCCGCAGACGTTCCCCGAATTGATTTTTATTGAACACAAAATTCCCCCTTGACTTTTAGCTAAAAGCTGATATACTAAAGATGATTAAGCTTATAGCTAAATTTACGTGAGGTGAATAGGATGACTATGCTCTTTGAACTCTTGTACCATTACTGGTGTGTCCCGTACGACCCGGAGCGTTTCCCGGAATACCTACGCAAAGATCCGGTCCACGCCTATGGGCAGTACGCCTTTGAGGAGGGCTTTAAGCTGGGGGCCCAGCTGACCTGCCTCTCCCTTCAAGATCCGCATGTGCAGACGCTGGAATAAGCGGCACAGGGCGGGCACTTTGTGCCCGCCCTGTGCCATATTGTATTATACAATGATTTTCGGAAGATTAAAAGGGAAATTTTCAGGCCGGGGCCGCCTTCGGCGGCCTTTTCCCTTAAACCTCGATCTGTTCCATAACGAAGGCCTCGATAATGTCGCCCTCTTTGATATCCTGGAACTTCTCGAAGGTGATGCCGCATTTCCCCACGGGATGTCCCATCCCGCGGGGACCCCTTTGATTTGAAATGCTCGGGCGGAATAAATCCGCCCTCCGCAAATCTCAGCCTTTGGCTTCGATTTTACGCGCCAAAGGGCGCGCCCCGCTACGCGGGGTACTCATGCGCCATCAGCGCTCCACTTCCTCCATCAGGAAGGCCTCAATGACGTCGCCTTCCTTGATGTCCTGGAACTTCTCGAAGGTAATGCCGCATTCGTAGCCGGCGGCCACCTCCTTGACGCTGTCCTTGAATCGCTGGAGGGAGGCAATAGCGCCATCGTAGATCACGATGTTGTCCCGGAGCAGGCGCATCTGAGCGTTGCGCTGCATCTTTCCGTCCAACACATAGCAGCCGGCCACCATGCCCACGCCGGTGATACGGAACACGTTGCGGACTTCGGCCCGGCCCAGCTCCACTTCCTTGAACTTGGGCGCCAGCATCCCCTTCATGGCCGCCTCGATCTCGTTGATGGCGTCGTAGATGACCCGGTACATCCGCATATCCACATGATTGCGGGCGGCGTTCTCCTTGGCGTTGGCGTCCGGGCGGACATTAAAGCCTACGATGATGGCCCCGGAGGTGGTGGCCAGCATCACGTCGCTCTCGCTGATAGCGCCTACGGCGCAGTGGATGACCCGGACCCGGACCTCCTCGTTGGACAGCTTCTCCAAGCTGGCCTTCACCGCCTCGGCAGAGCCCTGGACGTCGGCCTTGACAATGACGTTTAGATTCTTCATCTCTCCGGCCTGAATCTGGCTGAACAGATCTTCCAGAGATACCTTGCCTACAGGGGAGGAGGCCGCGTTCTTCTGTTCGTGCTTGCGCTGCTCCACCAGTTCACGGGCCATGCGCTCGTCGGCCACGGCGTGGAAGTCGTCGCCAGCGCCGGGCACCTCGCCCATGCCGATGATCTCCACAGGGACGGAGGGACCGGCCTCGGTCAGCTTCCGACCCTTAGCGTCGGTCATGGCGCGGACACGGCCTACGGCGGTTCCGGCGATGATCACGTCGCCCTGCTTCAGGGTCCCGTTCTGGACTAGCAGGGTGGCGATGGGGCCGCGGCCCTTGTCCAGCCGGGCCTCAATGACCGCGCCGTGAGCGGAACGGTTGGGGTTGGCCTTCAGCTCCCGCATCTCGGCGGTGAGGACCACCATGTCCAGCAGGTTGTCAATGCCCATGCCTGTCTTGGCGGAGATGGGACAGACAATCGTTTCGCCGCCCCACTCTTCGGGCACCAACTCATACTCGGTGAGCTGCTGCATGATGCGGTCGGGGTTGGCGGTTGGCTTATCCATCTTGTTAATGGCCACAATAATAGGGATCTCGGCGGCCTTGGCGTGGTTGATGGACTCCACGGTCTGGGGCATAATGCCGTCATCAGCGGCTACCACCAGGATGGCCACGTCAGTAATCATGGCGCCACGGGCCCGCATGGCCGTAAATGCCTCGTGGCCGGGGGTATCCAGGAAGGTGACCGGGCTGCCCTTTACCTCCACCTGGTAGGCGCCGATGTGCTGGGTGATGCCGCCCGCCTCGCCGGACACCACGTTGGCGTTGCGGATGTAGTCCAGCAGGGAGGTCTTGCCGTGGTCCACGTGGCCCATGACCACCACCACGGGGGCACGGGGCTCCAGATCCTCGGCCTTGTCCTCGGCGGTGTCGATGAGCTTCTCCTCGATGGTGACGATGACCTCCTTCTCCACCTTGCAGCCCATCTCCTCGGCGATGATGGCGGCGGTGTCGAAGTCGATGATCTCGCTGAGAGAGGCCATCACACCGTTTTTCATCAGGCACTTGACCACCTCGGCGCCCGTTTTCTTCATCCGGGAAGCCAGCTCGCCCACGGCGATCTCGTCGGGGATCAGGACCTTGACCGGAGCCTTCTTGGCGATCTCAAGCTGGAGGCGGCGCATCCGGTCCTGCTCCTCCTGCTTGCGCTTGTTGCCGAAGGAGCCCGCCTGCTTACCGCCCCGCTGGCGCTGGGCGTTGCGGCCCTGGAACTTCTGCTTTCCACCCCGGTCCTGCTGCTTCTGATCCGTAAAGGACTCCAGGCGCTCGTCGTACTTATCCAGGTTGACGGTGCCACTGCCCCTGGTATCCACCACCTTCTTCTCCCTGGTGGTGGGGCGGGGCGCCGACTGCTGCTGCTTGGCCTGATGCTGCTGAGTCTGGGACTGGGGCTGGGGCTGACGGCCCTGCTGAGGCTGGGCGGCCTGCTGGCCCTTCTGCTCGGCTTTGGGCTGCTCCCTGACCTCTGCCTTAGGGGCGGAGGGAGCGGGCTTTTTGGCATCGGGGTCATGGTAGATATCAGCATAGACCGATTCAATGGAGTCAATCTGGTTATTTTGAGTCAGATACTCAAAGACGATGGACAGCTCCTCGTCGGTCAAGGGCTGCATATGGTTCTTAGGCGGGTGTCCATACTGGGTCAAGATGTCCATGACCGCCTTGGAGGGCAGGTCCTTGCCTCCCTTTTTAAAATCCTTTGCTACTTTATGGAGCGGATATTTTATCATCATAGATAGAAGCCACCTCGTTTCTTAGCTATCATGCCGGAGCTTACCAGACAGGCGCCGGCCGCCGGGGCCTGTCTTGCGGGTACGGTCAGTCCGGCGGCCGCCGGTCTTGGCCAAACGGGGCCCGCTCCCCTCTTGGGGAGCCTTGGGTCCAGCTTTTTTCCTGGCGGGGGCAGGGGGGGCCTCCTCCCTCTTGGGAGGCGGGGCCCAGGGCTTTCGTTTGCCCTCCCGCAGGTTTTTCTCGTGCTGCCGCTTCTCCCGCTGACGCTGGAGGGCCCGGTCGGCCTTCTCCCGGATCTGCTGGGCGGCGGGGCCGTATTTTTCCGGATCGCGGGCGGCCAGCTTCTCCAGGATGGAGGCGGCAAAGCCCGAATCTGCCAGGGCGACCATGGCACAGGACGAGCGGCCCAGCGCCAGCCCCAGTTCCGCTTTGGAAAAGGGGAGGGCCAGCCAGAGCACGTTGCCCGCCTGGCCGAAATGGGCGGCCCTTCGGCAGGTGTTAGGGGCGGCGTCAGCGGCCAGCAGCACCAGCTTGGCCTGCCGGGCCCGGCACAGGGCCCCCACCGGCTCCTCACCGACCTCCAGCCTGCCGGCCTTTTTGGCCAAGCCCAGCAGGTGGAGGATGGGATCATTAGCCATCCGCCGGCACCTCCTTCATCTGCTCCTCCAGCCCAGACCAGACCTCATCGGGCATCTGGGCGGAGAAAGCCCGCTCCAGTGCTCTGGCCTTTCTGGCCTTTTTCAGACAGTCTGGATTGGGGCACAGATAGGCTCCCCTACCGGGCAGCTTGCCCTTAAAGTCCAGGGACACCTTTCCCTCAGGGGAACGGACCACCCGGATCAGCTCCATTTTTGGTTTCATTTCCCGGCAGCCAAGACATTGGCGCATGGGAATCTTCTTGGGCACGGTCCGCACCACCCTTTTGGTCAGAGTTGAGAGCAGCGAGCTAAGATAGGAGATATCTTCACTCTCCACTCGATTCAAATCAGGCTTCTTCCGGAGCCTCAGCGTTATCGTTCTCAGTGATCTCCCCCGCAGGCAGGTCCTCCTCAAGAGCCTCAATGGGCTCCAGGGGGGCGGAGGCGGGCTTGATGTCGATCTTATATCCAGTCAGCTTGGCGGCCAGGCGGGCGTTCTGCCCCTCCTTGCCGATGGCCAGGGAGAGCTGGTCGTCGGGCACCACCACCCGGCAGCTCTTGCCGTCGGGCAGCTCCTCCACCGAGAGAACGTCGGCGGGGGACAGGGCGGCGGCGATATACTCCGCCGGGTCCTCAGACCACTTGATAATGTCCATCTTCTCACCCTTCAGCTCATCCACAATGGTGTTGACCCGCTGGCCCCGGGGGCCGACGCAGGCGCCGATGGGGTCCACGTTGGGGTCGGCAGACCAGACGGCCAGCTTGGTGCGGGAGCCGGCCTCCCGTGCCACAGACTTGACCTCCACGGTGCCGTCATAGATCTCAGGCACCTCCAGCTCGAACAGCCGCTTGACCAGTCCAGGGTGGGTCCGTGAGATGAGGACCTGGGGACCCTTGCTGTTGGGACGGACCTCCACGACATAGACCTTCAGCCGCTGGCCCTCCACATACCGCTCGCCCTTCACCTGCTCATTGGCGCCCAGATAGGCGTCGGTGAACTCAGAGCCGGAGTGGATGCGCAGGGACACGGCACCGTTCCGGGGATCGATACGGGTAACCACACCGGTAACCAGCTCCTGCTCCTTGGAGCAGAACTCGTCATAGATCATCCCCTGCTCCGCCTCACGGATGCCCTGGATAATGACTTGGCGGGCGGTCTGTGCGGCTACCCGGCCGAAGTTCCGGGGCTTGATCTCCATGCGGACCACATCGCCCAGTTGGGCCTGGGGCAGGGCGTTTCGTGCCTCGTCCAGGCTGATCTCCGTGGCGGGGTCGTCCACCACCTCCACCACTTCCTTCTTCAAAAACAGGCGGACAGTGGCGGTCTCCTCATTGGCCTCGATGACCAGATTTTCCCCCATCCCCTCGTGGTCCTTCTTATAGGCGGACAGAAGGGCCTGGGTAATCTTCTCCATCATATAGCCGGGCTTGATGCCCTTCTCCTGCTCAATCTGGGCGATGGCGGCAAAGAACTCCTTGCCGTCCAGCTCATTGCTGTTGACTTTTTTGGTTGCTCTCTTAGCCACGATAGTTTCCTCCTAAAACAGCGGAAGCGCCGCCGTTCATTGTATAGCTTTTGCGCAGCGGGCCGCCCCAATGGCGGTCGTGTCCGTCAAAACCGGGGATACAGCCGGACCAGGGCGATCTCCTTCTTCTCAAAGTTCACCGGGCTGCCGCCCACCTCCAGGGTCACATTTCCGTCCTCAAAGGCACGGAGCAGACCCACATGGTCTTTACGGCCATCTCTGGGGCGGTAGAGCTTTACCTCCACCTCGGCCCCCAAGAATTGGGCGAAATGATTCGGCTTTTTCAACACTCGGTCCGCCCCGGCAGAGGACACCTCAAAAGTGTAGCTGCCCTCAATGGGATCGGCCTCGTCCAGCAGGTCGGACAGGGGCCGGGAAACCGCCTCACAGTCATCGATGGACACGCCGCCCTCCTTATCGATGTAGACGCGGAGGAACCACTCCCCCGCCTCCTTCACATATTCCACATCCCAGAGGGTGCATCCAGCCCCCTCCACCACGGGGAGGGCCAAAGCGGCCACGGTATCGGTAACTTTTGCCATAAAGTTCCTCCTATTTTGCCCCTCACTCCCGGAGGTTCGGCCCATTTGGTCAATCAAAAAGAGCGGAGCCTTGACCCCACTCTCACCAATACTACCTTAATAACATCATGACTATACCACAAACCAAGGCGGATTGCAAGAGCTGGAGAAAAGTTTTTTCCAGATCAAGGGCTTTTTCCAGCGCAAAACATAGAAAAAATTGTCAATGAGAACAGTCATTACCGGATTTTTCGGCAGACAAAAGACACATACTACCACCCGGATGGAACTTCCGTTGGACAAACAGGACGGGAGGAAGTTGAGAATGAAACGATATCTAATGGCTCTTGGCCTGGCTGTGACCATGGTGGCCACCCTGGCCTCCTGCGGCAACACGGACGGGAATACCAACAGCGGTACCAATGGCCCCGCCAACGGCTCTGTGTCCGGTTCCGCCCAGACCAGAAACCGGCGTACCACCTATGACCGCAGCAACGCCTATGACTATCTGGAGGACGGCCGCTATTCTGCTGACGCCAATGGGCGAGTATACGGCAGCCGGAACGACAACATGGGCCGAGACCTGACCCAGGGAGCACGGGACCTGATCCGCGGAGCCGGTGACGCCATCGGCGACGTGGGCCGGGGCATCGGCGATGCCGCCCGAGACATCACCGGCGGGACCGCCGGCACCCCCAGCTGGGAGCCTAATCCCGGTAACCGGAGCACGATGAATTATTAAAAAATAGGCAATCTCCAAAAAGGGGTCCGGCAAAACCAGTTTGCCGGGCCCCTTTTCATTCTATTCACGTCTTTTTTCAGGCCGGTCCGGGGCCTCATTTCTTGCGGCCTCCCTTTTTGGGCTTGGCCTTTGCCCAGCCCGCCTTGCGGGCCGGACGGGCCTCCTTCTTCTCCACCCTCTGCCGGCTGTGCACGCTCTCCCGCCGGGTGGGGCCGACGCCTTTCTTGCCGGCTGATTGGCCGCCGCCCTTTCCCTTGGCGGCCGGAGCCCGCTCCCCCGGTCCGTCCGAGGACCGCGCTCCTCTGTCCGGCCGGACCAGACAGTGCTTGCCGTAGCCGATCAGGTCCTCCCGGCCCGTCCGGTGGAGGGCCTCCAGCACCAGCTTACGGTTTTGGGGCTTGCGCCACTGCATCAGCGCCCGCTGGAGGGCCTTGTCGTGGGGCGTCTTGGGGACGAACACCGGCTCCATAGTCCGGGGGTCCAGTCCGGTGTACCACATGCAGGTGGCCAGGGTGCCCGGTGTGGGATAGAAGTCCTGCACCTGTTCAGGCATATGGCCCTGCCTGTTCAGCCACTCGGCCAGCTTTACCGCGTCCTCCAGAGTGCAGCCCGGATGGGAGGAGATGAGGTAGGGCACCAGATACTGGTCCTTGCCATACCGCCGGTTGAGCTTAAAATACTTTTCTCGGAATTTTTCATATACCTCAATGTGGGGCTTTCCCATGTAGTCCAGAGTATGGGCCACACAGTGCTCCGGCGCCACCTTGAGCTGGCCAGAGATGTGGTGCTGGACCAGGTCGGTAAAAAACTCCCCGCTGGGGTCCTTCATCAGATAGTCAAACCGGATGCCGGATCGGATGAACACCTTTTTCACCTTTGGGATCTCCCGCAGCTTGCGCAGCAGCAGCATATAGTCGGTGTGGTCCGCATCCAGGTTAGGACAGGGCTCCGGGGCCAGGCAGGCCCGGTTTTTGCACATCCCGTGCTTGAGCTGCTTCTGGCAGGAGGGCCGGCGGAAGGTGGCCGAGGGGCCGCCCACATCGTGGATATAGCCCTTGAAGCCGGGGTGCTCCGTCAGGGCCTTCACCTCACGGATGACCGACTGGTGGCTTCGGCAGGAGATGGTACGTCCCTGGTGAAAGGCCAGGGAGCAGAAGTTGCACGCCCCAAAGCATCCCCTGTTGTGGGTGACGGAGAAGCGCACCTCCTCAATGGCGGGCACACCTCCCATCTCGTCGTACATGGGGTGGGGCTCCCGGACATAGGGCAGCTCGGCCACCCGGTCCATTTCCTCTGTGGTCAGGGGGAAGGCCGGAGGATTGACTAGCAGGAACTGTCGGCCGTGTTTTTGCAGGATGGCCCTGCCCACCACAGCGTCATGCTCCTGATACTCCACCATATTGGCCCGGGCGTAGGCCTCCTTAGAGGCGGACACCTCCTCGAAGGAGGGCACCTCCACCCTGGGGTATGTGCACACATCCGGGTACTTCACCGCCGCACAGGTACCCCGCACATCGGTGATCTCCCCCACCGGAGTGCCGCTGGCCAGCCGGGCGGCGATCTCGATGGTGGCCCTCTCCCCCATGCCGTAGGTCAGCAGGTCCGCTTGGGCGTCGAAGAGAATGGAGCGGCGGACCTTGTCCTCCCAGTAGTCGTAGTGGGCGAAGCGGCGCAGGCTGGCCTCCAGTCCGCCGATGACCAGGGGGATGTCCCCAAAGACCTCCCGCACCCGGTTGGAGTAGACAATGGTGGCGTGGTCGGGGCGCAGGCCCGCCCGCCGTCCGGGGGAGTAGGCGTCGTCATGGCGGCGCTTTTTGGCGGCAGTGTAGTGGGCCACCATGGAGTCGATATTGCCCGCGGAGAGGAGCACCCCCAGCCGGGGCCGCCCCAGGGCGGCAAAGGCTTCCGGGTCCCTCCAGTCGGGCTGGGCCAGCATGGCCACCCGATAGCCCTCGGCCTCCAGCACCCGGCCGATGATAGCCGGACCGAAGGAGGGGTGGTCCACATAGGCGTCCCCGGTGATCAGCAGAAAGTCATAAAAGTCCCAGCCCCGGCGCTCCATATCCTGGATGCTCACCGGCAGGAACCGCTCTCGGTCAAAACTCATGGTCATTTCCTCGATTTCATGAAAATCAGGGTAAAACAGCGCGCAGCCCTCGCCCCAGGCCCTCCGCCACCGCCCATGGGGAGGCAGCAGGATCGAGCTCCCGGCCCCATCATGATCTTCAGCCGGCAGGCCAACAGCATAGAGATCACTCTCTCAAGAAAGAGCATATCACACCAGGGGCGGAATTACCACTGTTTTCTCCCGTCCAGACTGGCCCCTTGAACCCCCCCTTGACAAACCGCTTTTCTCTCGGTATAATCCTTTCGGTCACTCGGAGGGTACGCCATTCGACAGAAGAAATGGTACGCTGGATAAGGTGACGGGCTGAAATGCCCGTTGGCTTATCCGGCTTTTTTGTTGTCCTTCGGACCGATCTCACAACTGGGAGTAATCTTCTGTGGACCTGCTGACAGGAAATGTAAAAAAGCTCTATTTCCGGTATCTGGGCGCCGCCTTTGGCAGCGCCATCATCTCCTCCATCTATGGGCTGGTGGACACCGCCATGGTAGGCCAGTACCACGGCCCTCAGGGGGCGGCGGCAATGGCGGTGGTGGCCCCGGTGTGGAATATCATATACAGCCTGGGCCTGCTGGCTGGCATCGGCGGCTCCGTGCTGTTCAGCACAGCCCGCGGCCAGGGCCAGAGCCGGCGGGAGCGGGAATATTTTTCCGCCGCCCTGCTGGGCGTGTCCGGGCTGGCTATTATAAGCTGGCTGGTCATCTTCCTGCTGGACGCCCCCCTCCTCACCCTGTTCGGTGCGGACCAGACGCTGCTCCCCCTGGCCCAGGCCTATCTCCTTCCGGTCAAGTGGGTCGTGCCGGTCTTTCTGTTTAACCAGATGCTGGCCGCCTTTCTCCGCAATGACGGAGACCCCGGCCGGGCGGCGGCGGCCGTCCTGTCCGGGGGTATCTTCAACATCTTTGGGGACTACTTTTTTGTTTTTGCGCTGGATATGGGTATCTTTGGGGCCGGGCTGGCCACCGCTATCGGCTCGGTGATCTCCCTTTTGGTGGCCCTGACCCACTTCCTGTCCCCCAAAAACACGCTGCGCTTCCTGTGGCCCAGCCGCCTGCCCCAAAAGCTCCGCGCCATCCTGGTCACCGGCTTCTCCACCTTTTTCATCGACATCGCTATGGGCATCCTCACCACCCTGTTCAACCGGCAGATCATGTCCTGCCTGGGGACAGACGCCCTGGCGGTATACGGCATCATCGTCAACGTAAGCACCATTGTTCAGTGCTGCGCTTACAGCGTGGGCCAGTCCGCCCAGCCGATCCTGTCCATCAACTTCGGCGCCCACCAATGGGACCGCCTCCGCCAGACGCTCCGATATGCCCTGTGGGCCGCCGCCTTTTTCAGTCTGGCCTGGACCGCCCTGATCTGGGCGGCCCCCAATGGGTTTGTCCGTATCTTCATGGACGCCGGGCCGGATATCTACGCCATTGCCCCGGCCATCCTCCGGACCTACGGCCTGTCCTTCCTGCTCCTCCCGCTGAACATCTTTTCCACCTACTACTTCCAGTCCCTCCTGCGCCCCGCCGCCGCCTTCTTTGTGTCGGTGGCCCGGGGGCTGGTCATCAGCGGCGGGCTGATCCTCGCCCTCCCCGCCCTTCTGGGGCCGGAGGCGGTATGGCTGGCTATGCCGGTGACCGAGGGGGTAGTGGCCCTGGCGGTCGTCCTTCTGATCCGCCGGTACACCGGCGGCCTGGGGAGGGCGGAGGTGGGCTGACCCTCTCCCCGGCACAAGGGAGGCGGCCGCCCGATGGACAGCCGCCTGATGCCCTTTGCCCGTTCCCCTTAGTCCTGGGCGGGGGCGCTCCCCTTGTGCTCCGCCTGACACAGCTCTATGCAGGCATAAAATTGGGTGTGGAGCCTGTCGTACATCTGGTCCAGGTAGTCCCAGAGGGCATGAAATCCGCTGGACAGATCGCTGTCCTCCCGGTCCACCGCCAACGACATGACCCAGAGGGCGCAAATGCCGTCCCGCAGGCGGTTCATCGGGTCCTCCATCTCAAAGAGGACCTTATGCAGTTCCATCTGAAAACCTCCTTGTGTTTCCCCCGGAGGTGTGGTATCATAGATTTGCCAGACCTTCGGGGATGGTGTTTGTGGGGTGTTGGTGTGCTTGTCAGGTGGGCCAACACCCTATTTTATTTTCTCATAGACCTCACGAATCCCTTGACGAATCACATCCGCCTTTGTCATGCCGGTTTTCTGGCAACAGATCTCCAGCAACCGGATATCCTCGTCTGACATGCGGATTCTTGTTTCGTGATTCTTTGGCTCCGATGTCGGCCTTCCCCTTGGTGACAAATTTTTCGCCTCCTTTTTGTATCACCAAAATAATTTTAATATATGGTGATACAAAAGTCAAGTATTATTTTTCTGTTCTCCTATCTGCCTGCCATCGTGTCCTCCTTGTATTTTCCCTGGAGGTATGATATCATAGATTTATCAGACCTTCGGGGATGGTGAGGGAGTAGTCGTTGACACTTGTCGGGTGAGCGGCTACTCTCATTTTTTAAGGCTCTTTTCCACCAAATCAATTCCCTTTTCGATGACCTCGGTCCGAGATATTTGAAGCTTTTCCGCACACATTTTCAATTTATCAGCGGTTTCCGGCGTCAATCTCACACCGAGGTTCACACTTTTGGTAATCTCTTTGGGCGGACGGCCAGTCCGTGGAGACATCTTCTCACCTCACTTTTTGCTCCTGCAATAATTATATTATTGTATGAGCAGAAAGTCAAGTATTATTTTTTTGTTCTCCTATCTGCCTGCCATCGTGTCCTCCTTGTATTTTCCCTGGAGGTGTGGTATCATAGATTTACCAGACCTTCGGGAATGGTGTTTTAGGAACAGTCCGTGACTTTTTGAGGGTGGCGGGCTGTTTCTATTTTTCTTGGTAAAGTTCCTCATCCAGCTTTTCACGGAACCATTCTGTTCTTCCGATCCCCTTTTTTGCCAGCTTCTGGTCCAGCTGTTCCGCCTTTTCCCGGTCGACCATGAATACAAGCTGCTTCATGTTCTTCCGCCGCTCTCTGAAGTACTCTGCCCTGCTTTTATCAGCCACATATTCACCTCCTTTGTAGCTAACTACATTATATACTTGTAGTTAGCTACTTATCAAGAGTTTTTTTTGCTGTGATCTTTTCTTCTATCTTCTTTTTGCCCCTTTTCATAATAGGTGCTGTCAGCAGGAGGCCCACGGCAGGTAGGGCATGACCGCCGGGCACGCCCAAAGCACGGTCCAGAGAGAGCGGCGCGCCGAGGTCGCCGCGCTCTACCCGCAAATCGTGACATTTCCCCTAAAAGGAGCTTATCATCATGAGGCCGTTTTGATTCGTTTTCCCTTTCCCACACAAAAAGCACCGTTCCGCAATTACGGAACGGTGCTTTTATAGATAAAATTACCTTTTGTATTCAAACTCCAGGTCGTACATGGACACGATATCCCTAACAGCTTGATCACCAGTTCTCCTTAGTTCTTAAGCATTCTCCACAGCGTGGTTCGGCTGATTCCCAGCCTTTCCGCTGTTCGGCTCTGGTTTCCGTTCTCCCGCTCTAAAGTCCGCAACACAATGTCCCGATTAATCTCCTGCAATGTCCGGTTTAAATCCAAGGGCGCCTCAGTATCCTCCCCCCTGTCCCCTACCGGCACTACAGAGCCTTCCCGTTTCAGCACCTCCTCAACAGCTTCGGCGGTGATATAAGGCTGTTCAGTCATCATGGCCAGTTCTTTTACAATACGCTGGAACTGAGAATAATTTCGCGGCCAGTCGAATTTTTGCAGCTTTCGCATCGCCTCTGCCTCTATACCCGATACCTGCTTGGTCATAGTGGTATTCAGATGGCTGAGATACATATTGACAATGGCCGGAAACTTCTCGACTCGCTGACGCAGCGGGGGCAGATAGAGGGTAAGACAACTCAGCACCTCAACAAACTCTACCCCGGCGTCAGGCATTGCCTCGTCCTTTTTGCACACACAGGAGAATATGAGCCGGTTCATCTTATGCACGTTCATGGCAATAATGTTAGCCAATAGCTGCCCCCGCTGGTCCGAGGTGAGCACGTCTATATTTTTGATAAAAATGGTACATTCGCTCCTGGTCAATGGCGAATTATGGTGGTTCATCAGATAGCTCCACCCCTTTGTATTTAGCAGGAAGCAGTCTACCACCACCAGCGGCGAATCCCACCAGTCGCTCTGCAGGTACAGATAATTGACGGCCTGCTCTTTGCATGTCCCCTCCTCGCCAAATACCATAACAGGCTGGCTGGTACGGTTGATGTTTTGGATCGTATGATACAGATCTCTCAGCAGTCCTACCACTGAGTACAGGCTGCCCGAATACTGCTCTTCCACCTCAGATTGGCCCGAATAGCGGATGCCACGGCGGATATCCGACAGCGGCACCTGACTTTCGGAGAAATAGTAGGCGGTATAATGCTCATTGCCCACAGTTTCTCGGTGTAAGCGGATAGAATATTGAATATTGTCTATCTGCTTCAGGATGTGCTTCTGACTGTTTGTTTCGCCTCGAAGGCTTTCTTGACGCAGGTAGTCTATAATAGCAGTGCCGCTGTCCTCGATGGTGGAGAAAAACAGTTCCCCCTGGTCATTAAACACTACGGTTTGATTGATCTGATTCCAAATCAAGCTCCGCAAAAAACGGTTCTCTGCCCTGAGATTTCGGTAATTCCCGTACAGTTGAATCGTCTGGGTAAACGCCATACGCACTCCCTCTGCTCCAGAGGTGATAAGCACTACATCCAGTCCCAGCTGCATTGCCGTGGTGTGCGCTACCATATCACATAGGATGGCCTGGGTCCCCTTTTCTCGGATAGACTGTAAGACAGGCTCAACCTCCGCAGCGTTGCGAATAGTATAGATGTCGATTTGGTATTGCATCACCTCACACAGCAGCCTTGCGCTTGTGGTCACATTGGGAAAACCTACAATCGCATAGTGGTCTGATACCTGCTCCGCCAACTGCATTGCCCGGAGCAGGTCGAAGGGCAGGATCGGAATCTCAATAACCGGAAGGTCCAGCCGTTCTCGAAGCATGGTAGCGGTCCCGCCCCGGGAGATAATGACATCATAATCGTTATAGAAATTCCGGCGGGCCATCTCTACCCCCTTCTGCAGATCTCCTACATAAACTGTCAAGTCGATGTCCTGATACTCCTTGGAAACCTCCAACATTAAGGGGCGCATCTCCGAATAAGGGGCTATGCCCAGCAGTCTAATTTTCTGTTCCATCGACGATCCTTTCTGATGGTTCCGATCCAATACCATTACGTAAGGGGATCTCAAATTCTCCCTCCGGCGTATTTTGGTTATAGATCACATTTACAGGGCGGTCCGACTTCACCCGATCAATATACTCCGAAGGAGGAATCCCAGTCATTTGTTTAAACAGGCGACTAAAATAATGGATACTCTGATAACTCAGTTTTTCAGCGATCTGGCTCACATTTAATTCTGAGTAAAGCATCAGTTCCTTGGCCCTCTCGATCTTCCGGTGGTTGATATATCGGTTTGGCGGCACTCCCACTCGTTCCCGGAAAATTAGCCGGAAATAGTTTGCACTATATCCACATCTGGCTGCCAAATCCTTCACCCATAGCGGACTGTCAATATTCTCTTCAATCATCTGGAGGATCTTCCGCATTTCCGGATCTTCTCGCTGGGCAGCTAGATCATACAGCTGCCAGTTCTCCATCTCCTTGTGTTCCCATCTCATCAAGGAAATAAGCAGTTCATACAAGCGCAGACTAATTACTTCGTCATAATCCTGATTCTGGTTGATCGCTTCCTCAAAAATATCTCGCACCATGCTCCCTACAGGCTCCACTGTGGACGCGAAGAATAGTGGTAACTTTTTCACCCGCTCTTCCAACTCCCTAGAGCAGGTAAATTTCAAATCCAGGCAGCAGGAAGTGTCCAGGCTCGTGATAGAGTGGCATATCTCTGGTGGAACCAGAACCAGGCTTCGTGGTCCGGTTTCAAATCGTTCCTGCCCAACCCGCACACAAGTGTGTCCGCTCAGACAATATATATAATGAAAAAAGTTGTGCCTATGGGGCTCGATATACTGCCCTGCCATCTTTTTGTTTTTTACCACTCGGTGAACTGACACATCGTTGCGCATAAAATTACTCCCATAGGTCTTTCTACTGATCATACACTCTTAAAACATTTGCTTGTCTCCCCAAGGATCCGCAAGTCTGCAACAGAAATATTCAAGCCATTCCTGACCGCTGTAATATTTCTTCTTATTCACTCTTGGATCCCAGAGATCTCCTCAGGCCGGATATTGGTTACCTGGCCATAGATACACAGAGCATCCAGGAATCCTCCTTCATCATATCCAAACACATGCCACTCCAGCTCTGGAAAATGCATTATATCTCCCGGGCAGAGCCACTGTTGATGTTCTAAGCTGTCTGGCCCACTCCCCCATTTCACATATGCCCTCGCGCAGTCCAGCACTACTACAGACTCCTCCGCGTGGTTATGAGGGGCCATAGGGCCGCTGTCTGCGCAGTAACGGCAGTAACTTACAGTCATTTTCGCGCTGGCTATGGCGCTGTCTTTGCCTACGGCATTTTGTACTACCCGTCCTGGCAGACTAGTTCTGAAAATCTCATCTCTATGCTTAAAATCCATCTGTATTACCTCCTGATTTTTTTCATAGGCTTTTTTCTTGTGGCGGTGACATTACAGGAAATCATTATAGTCAATGCACGCTTTTATTGTATTTATCTTTTTCGCCTGTACCCGTATCCTTTTCAACTTTTCCATTTTCACTGGTACTAATCCTACCGTTCTGATAATAGATAGAGCGAAAAGTATAAATGAAAGAGTGCTTTATATCAATACTTTTCTCTTGTCTATCCTTATACTGGATACATCAAATATCAGGAGGTATTCCTTATGAGCAAGAAAGAGATTATCGGTGTCATTCCGCCGATCATTACTCCTATTGACGATCAGGAAAAGGTAGATGAAAAGGCTCTGCGGGCCCTAATTGACCACTGTATCAACAACGGTATCCATGGTATTTTTGTGTGTGGATCAAACGGCGAATGTATGGCTTTGACACAGGAACAGCGGGATCGAGCCATTCAAATCACCTTGGACCATTGTGCTGGCCGAGTACCTGTTATTGCCGGTTGTATGGACTCCAGTACCCAGCGCGCCATAGAAAATGTAAAGCGTTTTGAAGATATGGGTGGCCAGACTGCTGTGATTACTCCTGTGTTCTATGCCCGTCACGCAACACAAGATGAAACCGTCCAGCATTTTGAGCAAATCAGCCGCAACACCAGCGCAAATCTGATGATATACAACATCCCGCCTTTTACCGGTCAGTTGCTTACAGCAGATACCATCATCCAGTTATCTAAAATAGACAAGGTCATCGGTGTAAAAGACACATCTGGTAATTATCCTCTTTTTATCAGGCTGCTTAATCACTTTAAAGGTACAGATTTTCTAGTACACCAGGGCTCTACAAATCTGGCAGTCCCCAGTATGCTTATGGGAGCCGACGGGTATATCCCTTCTCTGGCCCCCCTGTTTCCAAAGGCTCACATCAAACTGTATGAATATGGCAAGGCCGGTAATATTTCGGAAGCCATGAAATGGGGCGCCATTGTAGATGAGATCTGTAAGCTTTACCCTATGGCGAAGAGTCAGACCGCTTCCACCAAGTACGCCATCAGCACCCTCGGCTTTGCCAGCGAACGGGTATGCCGCCCCACTGAACCTATCACTGTTGAGGAGCGAAAGCGCATCGATGCCCACATTGCCACGCTGAGGCAATATATGTAGAAACGGGGGTGAGTGACATGGCCGACAACTTCATCCTGATTCATCTGGATCCAGCCGACAATATAGCAGTGCTCCGTGCCGCAGCGGAGGCTGGCACTGTACTTACCCCAGATGGTCTGACCATCCGGCAGGACATCCCTATCGGGCATAAGGTGGCCATACGCCCCATCGCCCAAGGTGAGCCAATCTTAAAATACAATACAGTCATCGGCTATGCTTCCCAGAATATCTCTCCTGGAGATCATGTCCATAACCACAACATCCGTTTTGATACCATCAAAGAAGTCTACCATTACTGTGCTGATTACACCCCAGTCCCCATTCTACCGGCCCAGGAACAGCGTACTTTTCTGGGCTATGTGCGGCCTAACGGGCTAGTCGGCACACGGAACTGTATTGCTGTCACCGTATGTAGCAATTGTGCCGCAACCGTGGCCAGAAAAATTGCCAACCACTTTACCCCAGAGATATTGTCCGCTTATCCCAATGTAGACGCCGTGGTTCCCCTCATCACATCTTCCGGTTGCGGTCTGGAGAAGTCCGGTGACCCCATGATCTATTTGCGCCGGGTACTGGGCGGCCTTATCAAGAACCCCAATATAGCAGGCGCCCTTGTATGTGCCCTGGGCTGTGAGTCTAACAATATCGACAACTTTTTTCAGGAAGCAGGTCTAGTCCCCAGTCCCACACTGGGTCGCTTGGTAATCCAAGAGGAGGGCGGCTCCCGAAAATCAGTGGAAAAGGGCATCTCTATGGTAGAGGCCATGCTTTCCCTCGCCAATCATTCTGTTCGCCAGGAGGTACCTGTTTCTCATCTGAAGGTCGGACTGGAATGTGGCGGCTCCGACTCTTTCTCTGGTTCCTCAGCCAATCCAGCGCTGGGCAAGGCAATCGATCTTCTGATCCAGAACGGCGGTACCGCAGTCCTCACAGAACCCACCGAGCTACTCGGTGTGGAAGGAGCACTGGTCCGACGCGCCAGATCTCCCCAGGTAGCGCAAAAGCTCATCGACATCATGCGGTGGTGGCTGGACTACTGCCGTGGAAAGGACTCTCAAATCTATGGCAAAGTTACCCCCGGCAATAATGCTGGCGGCATCACCAATGTCCTGGAAAAAGCTCTTGGAAGCGCGAAAAAAGGCGGGAGCACCCCACTCAACGATGTAGTTGGCTATGCGGAACCTGTTACCACTCCCGGCCTTAACATCATGAACTCTCCTTCTTATGATCCGGTATCCGCTGCAGCCATGTTTTCCGGCGGCTGCAATCTTTGCGCTTTTACCACTGGCCGGGGCTCCTGCTATGGCAGCCAGCACTTCCCCACTCTAAAGATTTCTTCCAATACCCCCCTCTATCTCCGCCAAAAGGATGATATTGACCTCAATGCCGGCGCTGTTATCGATGGGGAAAAAACTTTGGAGCAGATGGGGCAGGAAATTTTCGATGCTCTCATCGAAGTGGCCTCTGGGAGGCGAACTAAAAGCGAGCTGTTCGGAATGGGTGGCGATGAGTTTATCGTTTGGTGGCTTGGCATCACCGCTTAACTCAGTCCCAGCATATAGAATGCCAAACCTGCTGGAAGGGGAAATCGGCCAAGCCGGTTTCCCCCATTTTATCAATCCAGACTTCTGGAAATGTCCCTCATCTCTTTCCCCTGGCCATTCCAGAACTCCCGCAGCTTTGCCATCTGATCTCCAAGGCTGAAATGCCGGACGCCCAAGTCGATGTAATACTGGGCCTCTGCGGGCGAATTGATCTCACATCTCGGCTGAACACCATGCCGCAAGGCCGCTGAGATGACCTGTCGTTCAGCCTGCTTAAACTCCTGTGTATGATCCGCTCGATTCCAGCCACGGCTCATGCAGTAGTCCGCCGGGCCAAATTGCACCATATCTACGCCTGGGATATCGCAGATCTCCTCAATCCGTTCCACAGACTCCCGCTTTTCGATCATGAAGCATAGTACAATATCGTTAAGCCGTTGAATATGCTCCAACTGGGATACTCCATTCGGGCTGCTGATGAATCGCCGGTTTGGACATCCATATACGCCATCTGTGCCTTCTACCAACGGACGGATGGCTCTGACAGAAGCATACACATCCTCCGGAGTCCGGCAATCAGCAAAATTGACCCCTTGGAATCCAGAGGCTACCGCCTTTTGTGACACATAAAATCGATTTTGAAAATCCACCTTTATCATAGTGCCCATTTCATACAGTTCAGCTGCCCGGGCCATGTTCTCCAGATCCATCTGTGTGAATGGAGCGTATTCCGCTACAAATTCCATGTAGTCAAAGTTTCCGCAGGCACCTAAAGTTTCGGTGAAGATCGGCCAAGTGGACCACATACGAGTACTCACCGATGTCTTTCCTTCCTGTAAGATCCTGCGCAGTTTGTTTTCTCTCATCATTTCTTTTCCTCTTTCCCATAGAACGCAAGACATGTAAGCATACTACTATTACAGCGGGCCTGCCAGCGGTAAAACCATGCGGCTGTGTCTCGCTCATTCATATCCCCAATGGCATTTTTACCATAGCTGACAGCACTGGGATGATATCTAACCGACCAGGTGTTCAATCACTTTTATACAGGAGGGGCCCCCGCTTTGGCGGGGGCCCCTGTTGTTTATTCGACGGCCTCGAATCACAGGAAGGGCACAAAGCTTTGGAACAGGTCACGCTGCTCCTTCAAATTCGCAAGGGTTTCCTCCACGTTAAGTACAAAGGGATTCTGGAAGCAGTAATCATTCACCATTTGTTTCCAATCGTCCGTAGCGGTAACGTCTAGGATGGCGGCATTCATAGCCTCAACAATTTCAGCAGGAGTCCCCTTAGGCGCCAGAAGAACATACTCCGTATCTAGCTTCAGCTCAGGGATCAACTCGCTGGCCGCAGGCTGATCTGGGATCAGGTCAGGGGCCTTGGAAAGTACGGTGCATAGGCTCTTCAGCTGACCGTTCTCAATATAGTCAGCCGCAGTGGAATAGGGCAGGGAGGTAGCGTCGATCTCGCCGCCCAACAGAGCAGTCAGACGAGTGGCGCCATCGCCTGCGTCAATAATATTGAATTGAGCGCCACCCAGGTTGGCCAGAACACAGGACAGAATGTATACGCCACCGCCGGTAGAGATGCCCAACTTGATCTGACCAGGATTGGCCTTGGTGGCTTCGATCAGTTCCTCCAAGGTATTATAGGGGGAATCCGCGGGAACAACGATATTCTCACCGGACTGCATTCCATACACCGCTACTGGCTCAAAAGCATCATAGCCGAAGTCCACCATGCCGGTCGCTTCGTTGCCGTTTAGCGCCGCAGTATTAGTGGCAATAAAGGTGTAACCGTCGGTCTCTCCATCCTTATATTGCTGCATACAGGTAGCGCCGTTGGCGCCGGTCACGTTGGTGACGACCACAGACACGCCCAACTCACTTTCCAGCGCAGTGGCCAACTGACGCCCCATATAGTCAGTATCACCACCGGCTCCGTGGGTCATATAGATGTTGATCGTCTTGTCGGGCCAACCCTCCGCAGCATTGGGATCGCTGGGAGCATTTGAAGTAGAGGCGCTGGTAGTGCTCTTGTCATCCCCCGAAGAGGGTGTTCCAGGATTGGCGCAGCCGGTAGCCATAACCAGCACCATAGCTGCACTCAGCATCAGAGAGATCATTCTTTTCATCTTGTTCTTCCTTTCTTTTTGGCTTTTATTTATTCATCACCGCTGGCAGCCATCTTGATAGCCTCAGCTTCTTCTGCACGTTTCGCGTCTTTCAGGTTCGCACGGGCAGAGAAGATGACCACCAAGACCGTCGCAATGATCAATACACAGAAAATCGGATGATTCCAGAAGGGATCGCTAGAGGCCAGCTGAGATACGCGGCGCAGGTTCTGCTCAAAGGTCGGGCCTAAAATAAATCCAAGGATCATAGGGACCGTTGGGATCTTGGCCTTTACGAGCAAATAGGACATCAGGCCAAATAAAACCATGGCATAGGTATCAAAGAGCATATTGGCGTTTCCGATAGCGCCAATGGCGCATAGCACTACAACCACCGGAAGCAAATAATTCTTGGGTACTTTTAATACAGATATGAAAAATCGCATACCCAGCATCATGAACACCAGCATAAAAATCGCGGCTAATACCATAGCAAAGAAGATCGCATAGACCACCACGCCGTTCTTCTCATAGATCAGGGGCCCTGGCGCCACATTATGCACCTGGAGTCCACCTAGTAACATTGCGGTAACAGCATCGCCGGGAATACCCAGGGAAAGGAGAGGGATCATAGCGCCGCCTATCGTTCCATTATTGGCGGTCTCAGAGGCTACCACGCCATCCATGATACCTGTCCCGTACAGTTCGCGGCGTTTGGAGGTGTTCTTGGATACAGTATAGGAGATCATACAAGACACACCGCCACCGATGCCTGGCAGAATTCCAATGCCGACACCGATCAGCGCGGATACAATGGCGTTTGGAATATTACTCACAAACTCCTTCATAGAGAAGCCAACGCCCCTGATCTTTACGTCCTGTCGAATGGTGTAATCCTGTTTTTGGCGCACTGTTTCGGCATAGGCCATGACCTCGGAAATGGCAAACAGACCGATTAACAGAACTACAAGGGCAAAACCGTTGTTCAACTGATACATACCGAAGGTAAACCTAGGCTTGGAGTCAATGGGCGAAAGGCCAACTGTAGCCAGCAAAGCCCCCAGCACAGCGGAAATCAGGCCCTTCGGCATATCATGTCCTGTAAGGGCGACAACCATGGACAGGGAGAAAACAGCCAGGGCACAATACTCATATGCCTGGAACTTAAGCGCAAAGTCACACAGCACAGGAGCCAGTACCACAAGCAGGCCAATGCCAATGACGGTTCCAATAAATGAGAACACCACACCGGTGCCTAGCGCTTTGCCTGCCTCGCCCTTGTCTGCCATTGGTTTTCCATCAAAACAGGTGGCTACAGAGGAAGGTGTACCGGGAATATTCAACAGAATAGCGGAAATCAAGCCGCCGGAAATACCGCCAATGTAAAGTGCCATCAGCATCGAAATACCTTCCGAGGCTGTCATTGAGTAAGTGACCGGCAGGAACATAACAATAGCCATGGTGGCGGTCAAGCCTGGGATGGAACCAAAGATGATACCCACCACTGTACCTATGGCTATTAGAGCAATAGTCATGGGCTGAAGGACTTCCATTAAGCCTTGAACAATCATTCTTTTAGCCCTCCTTTACAGTCCGAATATACTCAGGAGTCCAATGGGAAGTAGGACATTCAGCATGTATCTGAAGATATAGAACAGGAGACAGCCTGTAATAATAGCTGTAATCGCTGCGGGCAGCACATTCTTTTTCCGATGTTCGCCCGGAGTAAGCACCAGGATCTGTACAAATACATACAGGATTGTAGTAGGTACAAACCCAATGGGCCCCATTAATCCCACATACAGGCCCAGAGCCACGAAACTGACCACAACCTCTCGCTTCTCGACCAATGCTGCTATCATAGAATTTTTTTGCGTCACACCGCCTTCGGCCTTATAGGCTTTGCGCTTCTTCATCCCTCTTACAATCAGCCACAGACTCAACACCAGCATGGCCCCACCCCATAGATAAGGCACAAAGTGGTTAGTCAAGGGAGTGGCTCCCAGGCCGGTGAAAGTGGGGATCCCAGGGATATTGAGCAAATACCATATCGAGAAAATAAAAATTACCGTACCGGGGATAATATCCAGCCTATACTTGCTGTTTTTCATATACCCTTTTCTCTTCCTTTCTGATCAATCTATCCTGTTTATATCAAATCCAGCAAGTTGCCCTTCTGGTCAAAACGCAGGGGTCTCGCTTCTTCTAATATCTCAATATCTTCTCTGCCTCTCATCTGCTCCAGAAGCGTTTCAGAAATCATGATCGTTTCCAGGGACAGCGTGTTTTTGATATAAACCATCCGAACATGATTCTTGTCCGCTTTTGTCAGCGTACGTACCGCGACTTGAAGTGCCATTTTGTCGTCCTCCAGCACCATCGGAATCTTTCCCACACCCAGCACAGTCGAGGTGATCATGTTGAAATAGGTGGCATTGGTATCTAGCTTTTCAAACACGCGCTTTGTCGTCGTGTCCGCATTTCCAAGTCCAATATAGCTGCCGTGACTTTCGGGGGAGATGTCCAATACTACTACCCTCTCTTTTTTAATACCGCCAGTAGCATAAGGCGTCCCAAAAGTCCCTGTCACATTAGGATCCATGCCGCTGCCTGAAAAATTTTTCCCAATCTCTCTCACCAGTAGCACGTCCGTTTCCGGCATTAGAAGCCGGGGAAGGCGGCTTTTAGCAAAAAGCAGCAGTTCGGGCTCTTTGTCAAAGATTTCCTCCGCGGGAAGGACCTCGATCCGGCAGGTCTGATCAAATTCATTTTCGATAGTACCTACGCCAAAAATTATATTGGTGTGATCAAAAATCACCTTGGCATATTGTGGAAGCCGTTCCCCCATCCATTGAAATCCCGCCCGGTGCAGGGAGTCTGCTCCCTCACGTTTTCCCATACCAATGGCCATCATCTTGACCAGGCCTGACTCATAAGCTCCCCGGAATGCTGTATGGGCTTTGATCCGCCCCACAACGATGACTGCGTCCGCCTCATACGCAAAGCGATCCACTCGCACTTCATCGCCGTTGGAGAGAGAACCCACCTGCACAGTTTCCATACTGGAGAAGATGGGGCATCGACAGGCCTCCTCTGTAATTCCATAACTCTCTAGAATCTCCCGTTGTCCTTCCGCCGTAGCACCTCCGTGACTACCCATCGCTGGTATGATATAGGGATGAGCGCCTTGCGCCCTCACATAGTCAGCCAATTCCCTCAGGATCAGCGGCATATTGGCAATCTTTCTACTGCTGCCGGTGAGAACCACCCGCATTCCAGGCTTAATACGGGACCGCAAGTCCTCTCGATCCAGCTTTTCCATCAGATAGGCAGCAACATCCTCTATTCCATCTCTGGGGAATTTTTGTCTAATCATGGCCATTCGCGGCAATTCTACATCTGCTAGCACCGCACGAAGACCAGATTGTTCTTTAATTTCCATCGTATTTTCCTTTCCAACGGCAAGTCACATCTCTTCCCTCTTGTGCAAGCGAACCAACTGAAGCGCCCACCCCAGCTCTGGAAGAGGGTTATACGTTATGCTGCGCTCCGTGATAGGCATCAAAGGATTGATCCGATATCCGAGGAATCGCCCCCGCAGAATCAGTTCCAGTCTGTCCCCTTTTATGCAAAGAAATAGGCCATTGGCCGCCATAGATCCAATCTGTTTAATCAGCTTCTTTTCCTGTTTGGGCAGTTCCGGCATTTCCTCTCCCTCTATCCAAAGGGGGACAAATTGAATCCCCGGATAGGTTATCCTGATATAGCACCCACTGAGCATAGCGTTCAAGCCATTTTCCACAACAGGAAACGTCACATCTGCCAACTCCACCTGGATGTCTCCCATTTGGCCCCGGACTAGCTCTCGGCTCAAAAAAGCTCGTCCGCTACCAGAGCAGCCCAAACCGCCCGACAGAACCGCGGCCTGGTCCACGCCGTCTTTAGGGCTGTACTCAAATTGGTCCAAGCAGGCGCAGACAGCATAGGTCAAGATGGCCCCACGGACACACCCAATATATCGGCGGTTCAGCGGCCTGACCAGCAGCAGGTAGACAGCCAGCAGAATACCTGCCACCATATAGCCCATCGGCCCGATCCCTACCAAGAAAAGCGCAACTCCCGCAATGAGAAGAGCCAGAAAGTACAGCAGATTTGCCGCCATCATGATCAGCCGTTTTCGGCTCAAATTCTTTATAGCTGTTTCTATGGGACTCATACCTGGGCCCAATCTTTGCCTGCCCATCTGGGATGGTCATATGCTGCTTTGTCTGCTACATACGGCCATTTCTCCCCTCGGCATACTGCCAGACACCCCTTAACGCACATCTGCGCCATCTTAATGACTGCCTCCCGGGTCTGGGCGGCTGAGTGGGGGCTGAGGACCAAGTTTGGACAGGTAAGCAGTGGATCATCTGCCCTGGGTGGTTCACTACAGAACACATCGGTACCTGCCCCAGCGATAACACCTTCTTTTAAAGCTTCCACTAAATCAGACTCATTGACGATCCCTCCCCGGCTACAATTAATAAGTAGAGCTGTCGGCTTCATCATAGACAGTTGTCTCTTAGAAATCATGCCTCGGGTCTCCTCTGTAAGAGGGACATGGATAGTAACTACGTCGCTGATTTTCAGCAAATCTTCGTAATTTTCATAGTAGTCAGCTCCCAAAGCCTCAATCTTTTCTTGTTCCAGGAAGGGGTCATAACCGGCCAGTTTCATGCCGCAGCCCCGGCATATCTTGGCAGTTTCCCGGCCAATGGCGCCTAACCCAATTACGCCAACTGTTTTTCCTTCCAACTCAAAAGCCTTCTTGGCCCCACGAATCTCCCAGTTACCCGTGCACATTTCGTTTTGCCCCTCTATTAAATTTTTAGACAGGGCAAATATCATGGCTACAGTATGTTCGGCTACACTTCGGTTGTTTGCCCCCGGAGTAATTACAACCGGGATGCCCTTTGCGGTCGCAGCTGCTATATCTACTGTGTCATAGCCCACTCCGGTCCTGCCGATAACCTTCAGGTTGGGGCTATGCTCAATAGCATGTCCATCACATTTGGCGATTCTGACAATAAGTGCATCCGCATCCCACATTTGGTCCAAATAGTTATTAGGGTCCTGGTCATCTGCCACATAGATGTCAGCTGTATCCTTCAGCAGCTCCATCCCCTCTGGACAAACAGCCTGGGTCATAACGAATTTCATAGGGTCCCCTCCTTACCTTTTCTTATGGTTCGCCAGAGTGATTGCATAATCCATGGCGTTGACCAAGCTCAACTCATTTGCGTGTCCGTTACCTGCATGGCCAAAGCCAGTACCATGGTCCACACTGGCCCGGATAATAGGAAGTCCCAGAGTAACATTGATTCCCGCTACAGCATCCCAGTGCCTCTCAGCTTTGTTATAGACAAATCCCTTCACTTTCAGGGGGATATGGCCTTGGTCATGATACATGACTACAACAATATCATACCAGCCGCCCAGCGCCTTGGAAAACACGGTATCAGGCGGTGTAGGTTTTTTCTCAGGAATCCAGATTCCTTCAGCCATGGCCGCGTCAACAGCGGGCTGTATCTCCTCAATCTCTTCTCGACCGAACATCCCGTTCTCCCCGCAGTGAGGATTTAAGCCTGCCACGCCGATCTTAGGCTTCTCAATTCCTAAAGCTTTACATCCCTCATTAGCAATGCGGATGCATTCCAGTACCCGCTCCTTTTTCACAAGATTGCAGGCCTCTCTCAGGGAAACATGGGTCGATACATGAACCACCCGCAGGTCGTTATGGGCCAGCATCATAGTATACTTGTCAGTTTTGGTATAGTCAGCATAAATCTCAGTATGACCGGAGTAGTGATGACCGGCCATATTGATCGCTTCTTTGGCTAAAGCATTAGTAACAGTAGCATCTATCTCGCCCGCCATGGCCATTTGAATCACTTTCTCCACATACCGAAAGGATGCCTCACCACCTAACCGGCAAGCGCCTATGCCGAAAGGTTGCGGCACATCCTGGTCAGCAGTATCTGGAATTTGATCTACAGCTACTAATCCCAGGTCTAGCACGTCGATAGTTCCATATGTAAACTTGGCTTCTTCCACACACTTGGCTGGGTTAAGGGTCAGCGTGGCGCCTCTTACTTTCTTGGCCACCCGAAGGGCATAGTCCATGCTGCTCATATCCCCTACAACCAGGGGCCTGCAGCGGTCATAAATGCCCTTGTTCGCCAAGGCCCGGACCGTAATCTCCGGGCCATTGCCGAAGGGATCCCCCATTGAAATACCCAAAATCGGTCTGTCCATTTTCTTCCTCCTCAGCACATGCCCTTATCCGCGTTTTCTTTCAGCACCTTTCTCAACTCCTCTACCCCCTCGTCACATAGGTAGTTGAAGGGGCGTCGACAGTCGCCCACCGGATAGCCCAGCATGGAAACAGCCTTTTTGACTACGGTGTTGGGATTTCCATATTTAAATATCGCCCGGAATGAAGCGATGGATTCCTGGGCCACTTCAGCTTCCTCCAGTTTACCGGCTTTAAACAAATCATAAATGGAGGCCAATACATGGGGATACACATTAGCACAGCCCGCAATACCACCGGCCCCTCCCGCTTTCAAGCAAGGAAGGATTAAAGAGTCGTTTCCAGACAGGACTTTAAAGCCCTTGTCCAAATCCCTGGTCAGGTTGATATATGCCTGCAAGTTGTCCCAGTCGCCGCTGGAATCCTTGGCCCCCATAATCACATCCACATCCTTCGCCAGCTTGGCAACGGTTTCCGGCAGCAACTTGTTGCCAGTACGTGCCGGGATATTGTACAGAACGATGGGAATATCCACATGCTTGGCCACCTCAGCATAGTGGTTATACAACTCCTTCTGAGAGGCCAGGGCAAAGCTCGGGGTAATAATGGACAGTACATCCGCGCCCAATTCCTGAGCCTTTTTGCTCATTCGAATCGTGTCAGCAGTGGAAATACAGCCTGTGCCGGCATAGACGGGTACCCTGCCATTTACTTGGTCAATAGTAACCTCCAGCACCTCAATCTTTTCCTTTTCACTTAGTATATAGCCCTCACCATTTGTTCCAAAGGGAAACAGGCCGTGAACGCCGCCCTCAATCATTCGTTCAATTTGCTCCCGCAGCACATCCAAGTTAACGGACTCATCCGAATTCATAGGAGTGAGGATTGGCGGGATAATGCCTTTTAACTCAATCTGCATCATTTTTGCTTCCTTCTTCCTCTAAATTAAAGTATTTCAAGATACAATGCCCTGGCATCCTCAGGAGTAACCTGTCGCATATTGTTGACCAGTAGTCTCTGGACCTGCATCCCAGCCTCTACTAAGCCGTCTAGGTCTTCCGCCGGAACGCCAAACTCTTTTAGACTGGTTGGAATGTCCAAATCCTTGACGATCTTCTCCATCCAGGCCAGCATGTACGCGCTCTTTTCTTCCACAGTCACACAGGTCTTCTCTCCATGGACACAGCGGTCATAAGCGACAGCAAATCTTTCTCGGCACTCAGGCTCATTGAATCGCATGACAGGGGCCAGCAGGATTGCGTTAGAAACGCCATGGGCAATATGGTACTTGCCGCCCAATGGATAGCTCAGTGCATGAACCGCTGTAGTACCAGAGGCCGTGATGGCTAATCCCCCATAATAAGCGGCGATCTGCATCCGGTTTTTGGCCTCCATGGCCTCCGGATCGTTACAAGCATCCATGATATTATTCAAGATTAAATCCAGACCTTCTAGGGCATACAAATCACTGAAAGGGTTCGCTTTGTTGCTAGTAAAGCACTCGATACAATGGGCTAAGGCATCTACCCCAGTAGCCGCCGCAATTTTCCTGGGCAAATTTTTGATCATTCTGGCATCCAAGATCACATAGTCTGCAATCATATTTTCGTTAACTATACCCACCTTCAAGTTCTTTTCTGGTACGGCCACGATAGCATTTGGGGTAACCTCTGCCCCCGTTCCAGCAGTCGTAGGGATAAGAATGATAGGGACACACTTCTGTGCCTGACCAGGCTTGTCCAGCAGCTCCTTTACACCATACTGGTCTGTTACTAATACGCTAGCGAGTTTTGCTGCGTCCATTACCGATCCGCCACCGCAAGCGACAATTAGGTCTGCACCGGATGCCTTGAATTGGTCAACTAACTTTTGAACTGCTTTATAGGAAGGTTCTGCGGGAAGATCATCCAGCACATAGTAGTCGGCACCAGATGCCTTCACAGCTTCCTCAGGTAAGGCGAACAAGCCGCAGCCTTCGATGCCTTTATCTGTAAACATAGCTACCCGTTTTGCTCTACAGTTTTGAATAATAGCAGTGATGTTCCCGATGGCATTCTCTCCACCATATACTGCGTGGGGCATTTTCAAATTGTATTCTTTCAGCATACTAATTCCTCCTCGCCACTGTGGGCAATTATTTTGGCTAAATCAGTCAGCAATTCCGCTGAACCAAATCCTCCGGATTTTGAAATTAGATCGATTCGTTTCCCATTGTACTCTGTTCGGGAAAGCACCACCCCAGGCACCAGTTCACACACTGGAATCAAACTGTCTTGATTAATTTCCCTCATAAATGCCAACAGTGTGTCACCACCAGTCAGCATCAGTGTCGCTTCCAAACCGCCTTCGAGCATCCGCTCTAATAGTCTTCCCATAGACTGGGCAATAGCGCTTCTTGTCGCTTCTATATTCATATCCCTAGTCAGCGCATAGCTGCGGGTCTCCTCAGCTTCCTCCGGTCCTCCACAATCGATTATAGCGGCTGTACTATGTTGGAGCTTGTTCAGCCATTGAGCAAGAACACACTCTCCATCCTCACTCTCCAACCAGGTGGGATCCAATTTCTGTTGTGGTGTCAATCGGATACGATGCATGCCATTCTTTTCCGCAGTGTCCAACTGCTCTATAGTGATGGGATTGATGCTACCACACACGGTGATGAGGCGTGGATTCATAGCGGGTCGTCTACAGTCATACTGTGTCAGATTTAGCAATTTTGGCAATACCGCGGCTAATCCGGCACAACCCGCCAGCAGCTTCAGCTGATGGCAGTCATTCAATCTTTGAGCGATTTGAAGAAGGTCCTCGTCGGTGACTGCATCATAAATCAAAATACCTTCTTTATCGGGTATGTCTTCTCCCGCAGCGACTAAATATGTTGGTATATTACTTTGCTCCCCAATTATGTTTTGGATATTTGAGTGCCTGACTGGCTCAAAAGGGTCAGAACCGAACACGCTGTCTGCCACTGGGACCTGCCCAATATAGTGGATGCCATTTACTGTTACTCGATTCATTTTAGGAAAGGCCGGAATAAAATGGAGCTGTTTACCATGGGCCGCAGCCCGCATAGCAGAAAGTTCACTGCCTATATTGCCCCTCAATGCGGAATCTATCTTTTTATAGATACAGGAGACAGAGGCCTGCTGGGCCTGACTCACGATCTTTGCCACGATCTCTCCAGCCTCTGCTGGAGGCATATGCCGAGTCTCAGCAACAATAATAAGCACTTGGACTCCCTGTTCCAGCCCAGCAAAAATATTCTGGTTTTGGGGGGTATATACTCGAACCAAGGTCCCTTTAGCCTTAAATTGTATTCCTGTGTCCAAAGCCCCAGTAAAATCATCTGCAATAACCAGTAGCTTAATCATGACATTCCCTCATTCAAACTGCTTTATTTTGGAACATCCTTAATCTTTGAAAATGAGTTTGAGAAAAGACATCCCTATATATCATTTACTTAATCAAATCCTAACTTTTGTTTCTTTTCATATCAATCCATTTGACTTGTAAAAATTGTTTATATTTGAAACGATTTCTCTAGCGTTTTATGCAAAAATATATCTCGCCGCCCTCTCATATAGGAAAGCCCTCTATCATCATTGGGCAGTATGACCATATCTAATTGCTTATGGGCATAAAAATCCCCCCGCGGATACCGCGGAGGGATCTTGGGGGCATTTCCTGTTGTCAATCTACGCTAACTCGGCTTCACTGGTATACATTTTACCATTTCACTGTTCCCTCTCCTATGGTGTAGCCGTTTTTATTCCTGGATGTAAGGTAGAAGGAAAAAGGTAGAAGAAAGAAGGCGCGTAACTTTGTCATGACCTTTGGATAATGGGAAGACAGCAATATAAATCGTTTCATACCATATCTAACATACGCAAGGGACCAAATTTCCTTCTGACACATATTCGGCAGTAATAGCAGTAAAATAGTGTATGTCTTATATAAATAGACCTACCCCCCATTTTTAAGTACAGATACTTCCTCTATCAACAAACTTATAGAAATAGATGCAGGTCCGTCCTAGTCTTTTGATAGCCCTCCTAAATTCATTACCCAACTATTCCTGTATGGACTGTTCACTCTATTTTTGCCCTCTTTGGGTAGCCAAATGTATTGCTAAACATTTGCTTAACCGTACGAATACAAATATCGGTTTTCTTGCTGGCGGCCTCGTAATCGTCTATATTGTTGCCTGTATATTTTTTTATTCTGTTAGTTGACGGCAAAGCTGGATTTTACCAATAGACTTACTACGTCTTGGTTTACACTACTTTACTGTGTGCATAAAGTTATACCGTAATATACCAAAAGCCCTTCAAAAAACAACTAGTCGGAATTTCAGGAATAACGAATCTTCTACTATTTTTTAGAAAATATAGTGACGGGCAACAAAATTTTATATAAGATTCTAAAATCAAAAGCTTTATGTAAATACAGTACGAAAAAATTTCCTCCATATACGAAAAACACCGTTCCGCAATTATGGAACGGTGTTTTTATAGATAAAATTACCTTTGGTATTCAAACTCCAGGTCGTACATGGACACGATATCCCCGTCCTTGATGCCCATCTCCTCCAGCTTGTCGAACAGACCGGACTGGCGCAGCTTCTGGTCGAACCAGTTGCGGCTCTCATAGTCGGAGAAATTGACGTTGGCGATAAGCCGCTGGAGCCAGGGGGCGTCCACCACCCAGGTGCCGTCAAACTCCTGGATATTGACCTCTCCCTCGGTATCCACCTCCGGGGGCCGCTCCACATAGGTGGGCTCGTACACCACCACGGGAGGCAGCTGGGCCAGCTCCTGGGCGCATCGCTTTATCAGCTCCTGGGTGCCCTGGTGGGCGGCGGCGGACATCTCAAAGAGCTCCAGTCCCTTTCCCTCCACATGGGCCCGCAGCTTGTCCAGCAGGGCGGGGTCCTCCATGATATCCACCTTGTTGGCCACCACCAGCATCTTCCTCCCAGCCAGTTCGGGGGAGTATTGGGCCAGCTCCTCATTGATGGCCTCAAAGTCGGCCACTGGGTCCCGGCCCTCGCTGCCCGACACGTCCACCACATGGACCAGCAGCCGGCAGCGGTCGATATGCCGCAGGAAATCGTGGCCCAGGCCGGCGCCCTCCGCCGCCCCTTCGATGATGCCGGGGATGTCAGCCATGACGAAGGACACCCCATCCTCCACATAGACCACCCCCAGGTTGGGAAACAGGGTGGTAAAATGGTAGTTTGCGATTTTGGGCTGGGCCCGGCTGACCACCGACAGCAGGGTGGACTTGCCCACGTTGGGGAAACCCACCAGCCCCACGTCGGCCAGCAGCTTCAGCTCCAGCACCACATCCCGGCTCTCTCCGGGCAGGCCCGCCTTTGCGAACCGGGGCACCTGCCGGGTTGGGGTGGCAAAGTGCTTGTTGCCCCAGCCGCCCCGCCCCCCTTTACACAGGATGAAGGGCCTGTCGTCGGACATGTCCCTGATGATCTCCCTGGTCTCGGCGTCCCGGATGATAGTGCCCCTGGGGACCTTGAGGACCAGGTCCTCCCCGTCCCTGCCGGTACATCGCTTGCCGCTGCCGTCGCCCCCATTTCCCGCCACATACTTCCTCTTATAGCGGAAATCCATCAGGGTGGACATATGGTCGTTGACCTCTACCACAATATTTCCGCCCCGGCCGCCGTCGCCCCCGTCGGGGCCGCCGGCCGCCACATATTTCTCCCGGTGGAAGGAGACCACACCGTTTCCCCCGTTGCCAGAGCGGACGGTGATCTTTGCGGTATCTACAAAAGGCGCTGCCATCTGGGGCACCTCCTCACTCTCAAATCAAAATTCCAGCAGGTTCAGCCCCACTGTATCGCTGAACTTCCGCCCCACCTGGCCGTCCCACACCTGGAGGAACAGCTCCAGCGTGGCGCTGATGGTGGCGGAGGACAGGTGGCCGGCATGGACCTGGCCGGTGACCGGATTGCCGATGGTAATGTGGAGGTGGAGATAGGGCTCGCCCTCCTTACGGGTGACATTCCCCACCAGAGCGGAAATTTCATAGTCCCCCTGGTATCGCTGGGAGTAGTATTTCTTCTCCACTGTGTTGAAAATACCAATGGTCACGTCGTTGGCCGCCCCAAGAGCGGATACGCTGGCCAGTTGGATACCCTCCTGCTCCACCAGCCGGGTCAGGCTGCCCACGATCTCCTCGCCGGGGTCCAGGCGAAGCACATAGCCCTGTTCAAATTTGCGGTAGTCCATATTCTGTCCTCCTTCACAGTATTTCCCGTTTTCTGTCCCAATCCCCGTCCAAGGCGGGGCGTCACATTCCGGGACTGGAAAAAGGCCGCAAACGGAGTCCGTTTGCGGCCTTCTGTTAAGCAACGAAATTACTGGGCGATCTCCACAATGGAAACCTGCTTGCGATCCTTGCCCAGGCGCTCAAACTTGACCCTGCCGTCCTTCAGAGCAAACAGGGTGTCGTCGCTGCCCTTACCCACATTGACGCCGGGATGGATGTGGGTGCCGCGCTGACGGACCAGGATATTGCCGGCCAGCACAAACTGTCCGTCGCCCCGCTTGACGCCCAGGCGCTTGGCCTCGGAGTCACGGCCGTTCCGGGTGGAACCAACGCCCTTTTTGTGGGCGAAAAACTGCAAACCGATATTCAGCATAACTTACACCTCCATGACGGAAATATTTTCTGGGTACTCCTCCGCCAACTGGACACAGTGGACCATCAGCGCCGCCAGAAGGGTCTGGCAGGTGCTCTCGTTGGTCTGGCCCAGAGCGCTGGGGAGCTTGAGGGAGATGGATGCGTCCTTTTGCTTCACCTTTACAGCGGCCTCCAGCCCCAGTACGTCGTTGACGGCGCACTCGGTCAGGCGCACGGCGCTGGTGATGGCGGCGCAGACGATGTCCTCTCCCTCCGGGGCATAACCGCTGTGGCCCTTCACCTCGAAGCCCACGATCCGGCTGCCCTCAGTCTGAAAGGTTACGGTGGTCATCAGGCCTTAATGGCGCCGATCTGCACCTTGGTATAGGGCTGGCGGTGGCCCTGACGCTTCCGATAACCCTTCTTGGGGGTGTACTTGAAGATACGGACCTTCTTGCCCTTGCCGTTCTTCACGACAGTGGCAGCCACAGAGGCACCCTCCACCACGGGAGCGCCGAAGGTAGCCTTGTCCCCATCCAGGATGGCCAGCACCTGGTCAAAGGTGATGGTCTGTCCGGCCTCGGCCTCCAGCTTCTCGATAAACAGGGTGTCCCCTTCGTTCACTTTGTACTGCTTGCCGCCGGTCACGATGATTGCCTGCATTTGTTTCAACTCCTTCATTACGGGCTCGCTCTCGCAGGAGGGGGCCGTTCCCCGCTTGTCACACCTGGGTCCCCTTGCGGCCGGGTCGTTCACTCCCCTGACCGGAAATCTGGTGCTTTTCCTGTTCAATGCGGCTATGATAGTTTATCAGCAGAGCAGAAGGTTGTCAATAGAAAACGGAGATTTTTTCTCCTGTTTCCACCTTTTTTAGCCTCTTTCCTCCAAAGGTGGAATATACCATCCAATTAATAAGAATCACTTGCGTTAATATTTGTTCTGTGCTATATTCTTCTCATCCAATACCATTGAGAGGAGGCGTTCCCCATGAAATTCAAGCCCGAATTGTCCACCGCCGTCCTGGAGCGGCAGCTTCTGGACCGGGAATTTTCCGCCGCTTGGGAGGCGGGGCGGGTGCGTCTGGGGGAAAGCTGTCTGTTCTTTCCCAAATTTTCCGGCACTACCTATCTCCCATACAGCCAGATCGTGAACGCCTATCTACGTCAGGAGGAGGTCAACGCCAATTTGTGCTGTGGCCGGGCCAATTTTGACCAGTTTTTCCTCATGGTCCGTGGGACCGACGGCCAGCTGCGCCGAGGGCAGGTGCTGTCCAAGGAGAAGGGGAAGGAGGCCCTGGCCCTCCTCGCTGCCGCCAATCCCGCCATTGAGATCGGCTACCACCCCTGACCAGACATAGGCAAAACGGCCCGGCCGCCTATGCGGCCAGGCCGTTTTCAGTTCCTCTCCAGGGAGCGGACCAGCGCCACCAGATGGCGGGTGATCCGGGCGGTGAGTCCCCAGATGGCCCGCCCCTTCCAGGGGTAGATGGGGACGTTCTCTCCTCCCGGCTGCCAGCGGTAGTCCCGCGGGATGCCTACCAGCTCATAGGGGAAGTTCTCCCCCGTCTGGGGAATCAGCTGATAGTCATACTCCAGGGGCTGGGTGGCCAGCAGGTGGCGGAGGGGCACCAGGAAGGTCTCCTCCACCTCCGCCGAGTTTGGGCACATTTTCTCTACCGCCCTCCTGTCCACCAGGGCCAGGACAGGGTACATGATGAAGTTGGCCCGGTGGGCGATAAAGTCCAGCCGTCCCAGCACCCGGACGGCAGACCGGGGGATGGACAATTCCTCCTCCGTTTCTCGCAGGGCACATTCCTCCGGGGACTCTACCCCCTCAATCCGGCCGCCGGGAAAGCACACCTCCCCCGGCTGGCGGCGGAGTGTATGGGCCCGGACCTCGTACAGCAGGGACAGGCCCTCCTCTCCCTCCACCATGGGGACCAGTACCGCATATCTCCCCGTGGCGTCCATCAAGCCGGGCTGGCGGCGGGCCAGCAGGCGAGTCAGCGCATCCAGTTCCATAGCCACCTCACACCAGGTTGTTGTACAGCAGGGCAAAGGTGAACAGCAGCCCAATGAGGGAGCCAGCCAGATAGACCCACTCTCTTGGCCAGCGCCAAAACAGGGCGGCAAAGATCTCCGTCATTGCCAGATTGAGCAGCAAGCCCTGCCCCTTGGGGACATAGTGGTGGTTCGCCGCCGTTGGGGGCCTGATGGTCACCATATCAGGCAGCAGCCCCCAGCCCACTAGAGCGCCCAGCAGGCCCAGCACCACCAGCAGGTAAGTGATCAGATTGCGGTGGCGCTGAAGGGCATCCCTCTGGCGTGGGAACCATTCACGCTTTGCCATGGCTCATCCTCCTTTGGAAAAACACGCCCCGTCGGGGCGTGTTTTCCCGTTCTTTACATCTTTTCCGGGGCGGACACGCCCAGCAGCTTCAGGCCGTTAGCCAGAACGGCACGCACTGTGTCCGCCAGCTTCAGCCGAGCGGACAGCACAGCGGACTCCTCTCCCTTGATGCGGCAGGCATTATAGAACCGATGGAAGTCCCCAGCCAGGGCGGACAGATACCGGTTGATGCGGCTGGGGTCATAATCACGAGCCGCCAGATGGAGCTCCTCGGGGTATTGGGCCAAGGACTTTACCAGGGCCAACTCCTCTGCCGCCGCCATCAGGCTGGCGTCCACCTCCGCGGCGGCGGGCACCTTGGCTCCCTCCTCCGCCAGGCGGCTCACCAGGGAGCAGATGCGGGCGTGGGCGTACTGGACATAGTACACAGGGTTGTCGCTGTCCTGGCGAACCGCCAGGTCCAGGTCAAAGTCCACCGGGCTGGTGGCCGTCCGGGAATTGAAAAAGTACCGGGCAGCGTCCACGCTTACCTCGTCCAGCAGGTCGTGGAGGGCGATGGCCTTGCCCGACCGCTTGGACATTCGGACAGGCTTGCCGTCCTGCATCAGGTTGACCAGCTGCATCAGCACAATGACCAGCCGGTGGGAGCCGTCCAGCCCCAGCGCGTCCAGGGCAGCCTGGAGTCGGGCCACATGGCCGTGGTGGTCGGCGCCCCAGATGTTGATGGCCAAATCAAAGCCTCGCACCTCCAGCTTGTTCCGGTGGTAAGCGATGTCAGCGGCAAAGTAGGTGTAGAAGCCGTTGGCCCGGCGGAGCACATCATCCTTCAGATCCAGCTTGTCCACCTGCTCCTGGCTCTTGCCCTCCCGCATGAATTTCTCCTTGAGCAACTGAGTGGTGTTCAGCCATAGGGCCCCGTCCTTCTCATAGGTCCAGCCCTTTTCGGTGAGCATCTGTACCGTTTTTTCCACATAGCCGCTGTTGTGCAGCTCAGACTCGAAAAACCACTGGTCATAGACGATGCCGTATTTCTTCAGGTCCTCCCGCATCTTGGGGATGTTGACCGACAAGCCGTATTCGGCCAGCTTGTCCAGCCGCTCCTCCTCGGGCAGGTTCCCCCAGCTTTCCCCGTGGGCCTCATAGATGGCCTTGGCCAGCTCCCGGATGTCATCCCCATGGTATCCCTCCTCGGGGAAGGGGAAATTGTCCTCCCCCAGAAGGAGCTGCATATACCGGGCGTTGATGGACACGGCGAACTTGTGGATCTGGTTGCCGGCGTCGTTGACGTAGAACTCCTTCCAGGTGTCCCAGCCGTCCCGGGCCAGCACATTGGCCAGGGTGTCCCCCAGCACGCCCCCCCGGGCGTTGCCCATGTGCATGGGGCCAGTGGGGTTGGCGGAGACGAACTCCACCATGACCCGCTTGCCCCGGCCCTCCTCGCCGGAGCCGTAGCGGTCCCCCTCAGTCTCCACGGCGGACAGCACCTCGCCGTACCACTTGGGGCCCAGAGTGAAGTTCAAAAAGCCGGGGCCGGCGATCTCCACCTTCTGGAAGTAGCTCCCCTCCAGTTCCAGGTGGTCCACGATAATCTGGGCGATTTGCCGGGGGGCCATATGGAGGGCCTTGGCACCGGCCATAGCGAAGGAGGAGGCGTAGTCCCCATGGGAGGTGTCCTTGGGGATCTCCACTGTGGCCCTCACCTCGGCTCCAGCGGGGAGTAAGCCCTCGGCGGCGGCCTTCTCATAGGCCGCCTGGGTCAGTTTGGCCACCTGTGCCTTGGCGCCTTGGATCATATTTGTCATAGCGATCACATCCTCATTTCTCACGCGGACTTTCTCTCCATCGCCCGTCCCGCGTCTGTATATTTCTCTACTGCTTCAGGCTCCCGGAACCCTCCGCCTCCTTAAATTGGATACAAAAAATATTCCTGCTGGCTACCGCGTGGTCCACCTCGATACAGTAGTCGATCTCGATGTTCCCGCCGTGGTCGTCCAGCTCGGCCAGCAGGTGCCGGGTATTCACCCCGATGGCCATTGCGCCATAAGGTGTATTGTACATGGAGAGGTGGCGCCGCCCCTCCCGGAACACCATCTGGGTATTGAACTCGCCCACCCGCATCAGGGTGACCTGCTCCCCCTCCACCTGGATGGTGGTCATCGTCCCCTCCAGGCCGGTGAGCTCACTCTCCTGATAGGAGAGGGTGTAGCCAGCCTCGTCCTGGGCCAGCCGCCCGGCGGTGACCAACTCGACAGCGCCGGGCTCCCCTCCGTCGTATTTCTGCGTCCCTTTGATGGAGATGATGACATCCTTTTCCATGAGTCCCTCCAGGGTATTCATTCTCGCGCCGCGGAGGCGGACCGCCACCGGGCAGGGGGTATTATACCCTTCCCCGCCCTGGTTGTAAAGGGCAGAGGGGGCGAAGCTAGGTATTTTTTATTTTATGTTATCTTCTCTGGAAAGACAAGGGGAAATTTCCATGGAAAATACCCGTTTTTTCTCCGTTCCCCTATTTGACAATCCCTCAGACTTGATTATAATATAGATACCCATTCCAAGGAAGGAGGTCCTGACGATGAACTTGGAATTGAGTAAGAAGCAATTTCGCCGTCTGCTGGACCTGGTATACATCGGCAACTGGATCCTGAACTCCACCCGTGGAGACCAGCGTTTCGCCGACTATGACCAGGTGGAGAGCCTGCTGTTCGGCCGGGCCGCTTTAGAGGGGATGCCTGATCTGGCCGAGCTGTACCAGGGGGAGGTTGTTCCCTCCAGGGCCTTTGTGGAGGGAGGCATCCACGAGGCCATCATTGAATATGAAAACAACGTCTTTTTTGATATTCTGGCCGAGGACCTGGCCCGCCGGGACATGGATGACGCCCCCATCGATGAGAGCAACTACGCCGAACTGACCAGCCGCATCGACGCCTATATCGCCGAATTTGAGGAACACGGCACAGACAACATTTTAGTGGATATTGATAGCTGATCCGCCCTTTTGATTCAACTAGACCGTAAGGTATGGATATACTGGCCAAATCAACGGCCATTTCACCTGAGAAGTATTTCCTTTTTTCAAGAAAAGCAGGCGCGCCCCCAGTTATCTGCTGGGGGCGCGCCTATTTTATCCCTTTTTCCGGAGCAAAAACGACAGCGCAAACCACACCGCCAGATAGAGAGTGATAGACGCTCCAGCGGAGGGACCCAGATGATAGGAAGTCATCAGGCCGGCCACGCCGGCCAGCACCGCTCCCAGCAGAGAAAACAGATGGTACTGCCTCATGTTCCGGGCCAGGTTCCGGGCCGCCGCCGCGGGCAGCACCAGCAGAGAATTGATGACCAGCAGGCCCACCCAGGTCATGGACAGGGTGACCACCACGGCGATGGCTACGGAAAACACCGTCTCCTGCCAGAACACCTGAATCCCCCGGCTGTCTGCCAGGGCCGGGTGAACAGCGGACAGCATCAGCTTGTTGAAGGACAGCAGCCACAGTGCCAGCACCAGCAGCAGAATACCCGCCAGAACCCCGATCATGGCCGGCTCCACCGACAGGATGTCGCCGATAAGCAGGCTGTTGAACTTGGTGAAGGACCGGCCGTTCATTGTGGACAGGAAGATACCCAGCGCCACGGCGGTGGAAGAGAACACCCCGATGACCGTATCGCTGGCCAGAGCGGACCGGCGGCGGACCAGGTTGAACAGCAGGGCGAAAACCACCGCAAAGATCACCGCCGCCAGCGTGGGGCGGTCGAAGCCACAAATGGCTCCGATGGCCATGCCGGTGAAGGCGGAATGGCCCAGGGCGTCGGAGAAAAAGGACATCCGGCTGTGGACCACCATAGTGGACAGGATACCGAACAGGGGCGTGATGACCAGCACGGCCAGCAGGGCGTGCTTCATAAAGTACATCTGCCCAGGCTGGGCCCAGTCAAAGGGCAGGACCGACAGGAGAGAATACCAAAGCTCCATCAGCGCTCTCCCCCTCTCCCCATCCGCAGATGGAAGGTGTCATAGAATTCCGGAGAGGACAGCACCTCGTCCGGCGGACCCGCCCGCAGCATTCTCTTATTCAGCAAAATGACCTTGTCCGCGAACTGGCCCAGGGTGGCGAAGTCATGGGTGGACAGGAAGATGGACAAATCATATTGGGTTCTTAGCTCATCCAGCATCTCCAGCAATTGGTGCTCCCCCTCAATATCCACGCCGGACAGGGGCTCGTCCAGAATCAGAATGTGAGGCACTGGCTCCAGGGCCAGGGCCAGCAGCACCCGCTGGAGCTGGCCACCGGACAGAGCCCCCATGGGCCGGTCCAGTAAGTCCTCCCCATGGACACGGGCCAAGATGGCCGCCGCCCGGTCCCGGTATTCCCGCGGGATAGGGAGAAAAACCGGCCACTTAGAGGTTGCGGCGGTAAAGAAGTCTAAAACTGACACCGGGTCCCCCCGGTCAAAGCTGGGAGACTGGGGCACATAGCCCACCAGTGGCCGGGTGCCCCCAGCCGCCGCTCCGTCGGCCAGCCGGATGGCGGGGCCGCCCGCCGGGGAGAAGGTAATACTCCCTTTATAGGGGGTCTGCCCTAAAATGCTTCGAAAAAGGGTGGATTTGCCAGCGCCATTTGGTCCAATCAAAGCCACGATCTCCCCACAGTGGAGGTGGAAGGACACATCCTCCAGGATCTGGTCCCCCTCCATGCTGACGGACAGGCCCTCCAGTTTCAGGCAGCAGGAGTCGGCGCAGCCACCGGATAATTTTCCATGCTTGAACTTTCTCATCCCAGAGCCTCCCTCACCGTCTCTAGATCTCCCTTCAGCCGGGAGATGTATTGCTCCATGATCTTCTCCAGTCCCCAGTCCTGGGGCACGTCGTCACCGCTCATCAGCATATCCAGCATCCAGACCTGACAGCCCGTCTCCCGTCCGATAGCGTTGGCGGTGGCGTCAGAGCCGTTGACCTCGGTAAAGATTGCCGGAATATCATGCTCCCGCACCAGCTGGGAGATCTCCACAATCTCCTTGGCGGAGGCCTCGCTGCCCGCCTCCTCCTCGATGGCAGCCAGCAGCTCCAGATCAAAGGCCCTGGCAAAATATTGGAACCCGTCGTGGAAGGTAATCAGTTCCCGGTGGGTCAACCCACCACCGTCCCGCCCCTGGTATGTATCCAGCAGCTCTCTCTCCACCAAGTCAGCGGCCAGCCCAGTATTGGTCCGGAGCAGAGGCTCCCACTCCGGCATAATTTGAACAAGTCCCTCTACTAGATTGTCCAACATGGTGGGCACGCTGGCAGGGTCCATCCAGTAGTGGGGGTCATAATGGCCGTGATCATGGTCCTCGTCCCCCTCCTTGTGGTCGTGGGAGAGATTTTCCAGCAGCTCTGCTCCAGCGGAGCAGTCCACCACCTCCGCGTCCGAGGTGGCTAGGGCATCGGACAAAAAGTCCTCCAGCCCCGCCCCGTTCAGGGCAATCAGGTCGGCTCTCTCCAGCTTTTTCATGTCCGCCATGGACAGGGTGTAATCGTGGAGGCAGCTGGCGCTTCCTGTGTCCAGCCGCTCTACCACTACCCCCTCCGTCCCATCGGTCACCGCCCGCGCAAACAGATAGATGGGATATGTGGTGGCCACCACAGTCACTCTTTCCTTTTCTTCCTGGGCCGCACATCCAACTGCGGGCAGGAGCAAGGCCAGCAGCAGGAAAGCTAAAATAATCTTTTTCATGGAAACCTCTTTTGAAAAAATTGAATCCCCAAGCCGCGCCTGCGGCGCATAGGGTATCCGGAACTGATTTAGTATATCGCAGTTTCCTCTGTTTGTAAAGGAAGGCTGTCCGCCAGTAAGCGGACAGCCTTCCTTTTCATTAAAATATTCCGGGGACGAACAGGGCCAGCACCCAACCCAAGGCCAGCGACAGGCCGTTGGCAGCCAGCGCATAGGCGGCGAGTTGTTTCCCCCGCCCCTTCCCACCGGGCATGAGGCCGAGATAGGCCCCTCCTTCTGCCAGCACCACCCCCAGCTCCATCAACAGATAGGGCAAGAACAGGAACATGGTGCCATTCTTATAGGCGTACCAGTTTAGTCCCAGGTTCAGCGCGCCCTGGGTAAGCAGGTTGACAACCAGAATCAGCGCCATCTGCCCCCTGCTCCGCAGATGGAACAGCCAGGCCACCCCCAACTCCGCCCCAACCGTCAGCACCACCCGGACGGCCAAGGAAACCAGCTCCTTGGTGTAGTCATAGCTCCGAGCCGCCGTTGGGAGCCGGACCGCCCCGCCAGGCTCCAACTCCGCCCCGGACAGATCCAGATGGTAGTAGCTGTCAAAGGCGTACTGCTCGCAGGTCTGGCTAAGAACGACGGCATTCTCCCCCGGAAACCACAGCGCTATCTGGAACTGGTCCGGCGGGTAGTAGGTCCAGGCAAACGCTCCATCGGAGGCGTCCCACACCTCCTGAAGGAAAAACCAGTCCCTCCTCTCCTCCTCATACTCGGCGAAGGCAGCCCATGCGGGATACTCCGGATCAAGCTGGGTATACCGTGGCAAGATATGCTGGTTTTTTACCCACTGCCCCCTCTCACTTTCCCGCCACAGAGAGCTGTGTGGGCCGGTGGAGGAACGGGCAGACAGCAGGGTGGCCCAACAAGCCCGCCCCTCCAGTCCCTCGATCGTTACATTCACTGACGGCTTGGGCCCCGTGTCCCCGTAGACGGGCAGAGCCATGGCGGACAACAGCAGAAGCAGGCAGGCCAATCTGATCAGCGTCTTTTTTCTCATGTCATTTCCCTCCCAATCATCCATGTCCCCGCCACTCCCGGCGGTACATTTCTACTGGTATAGACGGAAAAACACGCTTCTCATGACAGGTCCGGGACCATCCTCATTTAATTCTTGCGCTGGTCCACATAGCGGCAGGCAGCCAGACCAGCCACAGCCCCGTCGCCCACGGCAGTAGTCAGCTGGCGGACCTCCTTCGCCCGACAGTCACCGGCGGCGAAAACCCCAGGCAGGCTTGTAGCGCAGTCCTCATGGACCACAAAATAGCCTCTGTCGTCCGTCATGACCAGGTTGGCAAATATCTCGTTCCGGGGCTCCTGACCCACGGCCACAAAAAGGCCGTCAACCTTCAGCTCCTCCTCTGTCCCCCTCTTCCGGTCAGCCAGCCGCAGGCCGGTCAGCTCCCCGTTGGCTTGTAACAGGCTGGTCACCTGGCTGGACAGGCGGAAGTCCACATTGTCACGGCCGCGGAGCTGGTCCACCAGCCGCTGTTCCCCCCGGAACAGGTCCCTTCGGTGGATGACCGTCACTTGGGCGCACCGCTGGGACAGAAAGAGGGCCTCCTGGAGGGCCGCGTCACCGCCGCCCACCACCGCCACCGGACGTCCCTGGTAAAAGGCCCCGTCACACACCGCGCAGTAAGACAGGCCAGCTCCCACCAGGTCGGCCTCCCCGGCCAGTCCCAGCTTCCGGTGGCTCACCCCAGTGGCCAGCACCAGGGCCAGACACTCCTCCGTTCCTCCGTCCGTTGTCAGCTCAATAACCTCTCCTCTGGTGCGCATGGCGGACATGCCCTCCATCCGCAGCTGCGCCCCCTGCTCCCGGACCTGCCGGGCCAATTGGTCGGCAAAGTCGCCGCCCCTCATGCCGGGCAGTCCCGGATAGTTCTCCACCAGGGGGGCATAGGCGATCTGACCGCCCAAAGTCTCCTGCTCCAGGACCAGGACCGACTTGCCCGCCCGGGCAGCATACAGGGCGGCAGTCAGACCGGCGGGCCCGCCGCCCACAACGATAATATCATACATATCAAAGCACCTCTTCCTGTCAGGTCGTGGAAGGAAAAACAGCCCCGGAATCCGGGGCTGTTTTTATGATACACGAGTTTGTCCTCCAGCGCAAGGGTCATCCTACACTGGCGGGCCGATTCTCCTGGATAAACTGGCGGATGGGCCCTAGGCCAACCACCTTGGCCGGGCCGCCCTGTCCCTCAAAGACTAGGGTTGGGGCCTGGCGGACGCTGTATCGAGTGGTCAGGTCGGGATTTTCCTCTGCCAGCACCTTCCGGTAGGGGATGCCCGCCTTCTGTAACTGTTCCTCCGCCTGACGGCAGTTAGGGCAGGTCCGGGTGGCGAAGAGCATCAGTTCCTCCGCGGGAACAGGCCGGGCCGCATGGTCCTCCACCGTCACTTGGCTGCCGGCGATGCCCGCCCGGCGCAGAGAGGAGCGGCTAATGTCGTACACCTTTCGGTCCTTGAACTCCTGACTCTTGCCGTCGTTCCAGTTCTTCACCGGGCGGTAGTAGCCAGTAATACGGCTGTACACCTCGGCTTCCTTGCCACAGTGGGGACAGACGTGCTGCTCCCCTGCCAGATAGCCGTGGTCGGCGCAGACCGAGTAGGTGGGGGACATGGTGTAGTAGGGCAGCTTATAATTCTCCGCAATCTTCCGCACCAGGGCGGCAGCCGCCTTCCAGTCGGGCAGCTTCTCCCCCAGGAAGGCGTGGAACACAGTACCTGAGGTATAGAGGGTCTGGAGCTCGTCCTGGACATCCAGGGCGGAGAAGATATCCTCGGTGTAGCCCACGGGCAGATGGGAGGAGTTGGTGTAGTAGGGGGTCCCGTTCTCATTGGCGGTGATGATGTCGGGGAACTGGGCCTTGTCGTGCTTGGCGAAGCGGTAGGTGGTGGACTCGGCGGGGGTGGCCTCCAGGTTATAGAGGTCGCCGTACTTCTCCTGATAGTCGCTTAAACGCTCCCTCATATGGTTGAGCACGTCCTTGGCAAAGGCCTGGGTCTCCTTGTGGGTCAGGTCAGCCTGGAGCCACTTGGCGTTGAGCCCCACCTCGTTCATGCCAATCAGGCCAATGGTGGAGAAATGGTTATCAAAGCTTCCAAGATAACGCTTTGTATAGGGATACAGCCCCGCATCCAGCAGCTTAGTGATAACGGTGCGCTTGGTCTTCAGCGATCTGGCCGCCACGTCCATCAGGTGGTCCAGTCGCTTGTAGAAATCCTCTTCACTCTCCGCCAGATAGGCGATGCGGGGCAGATTGATGGTGACCACGCCCACAGAGCCGGTGGACTCGCCGGAGCCGAAGAAGCCGCCGGACTTTTTCCGCAGCTCCCGCAGGTCCAGCCGCAGGCGGCAGCACATGGAGCGCACGTCGGAGGGCTCCATATCGGAGTTGATGTAATTGGAGAAATAGGGGGTGCCGTACTTGGCGGTCATCTCAAAGAGAAGCTTGTTGTTCTCCGTTTCGCTCCAGTCAAAGTCACGGGTGATGGAGTAGGTGGGGATGGGATACTGGAAGCCCCGGCCATTGGCATCCCCTTCGATCATGATCTCGATGAAGGCCTTGTTGACCATATTCATCTCTTTTTTACAGTCGCCGTAAGTAAAGTCCATCTCCTTCCCACCCACGATGGCGGGCAGGTTCTCCAGGTCCTTGGGCACCGTCCAGTCCAGGGTGATGTTGGAGAAGGGGGCCTGAGTCCCCCAGCGGGATGGGGTGTTCACGCCGTAGACAAAGGACTGGATGCACTGCTTGACCTCCTTCTGGGTCAGGTTGTCCACCTTGACAAAGGGGGCCAGATAGGTGTCGAAGGAGGAAAATGCCTGGGCCCCAGCCCACTCATTCTGCATGATGCCCAGGAAGTTGACCATCTGGTTGCACAGGGTAGACAGGTGGCTAGCGGGGGAGGAGGTGATCTTACCCGGAATACCGCCCAGCCCCTCCTGGATGAGCTGCTTCAGAGACCAACCGGCGCAGTAGCCGGTGAGCATGGACAGGTCGTGGATGTGGATCTCGGCGTTCCGGTGGGCGTCAGCGATCTCCTGGTCATAGATCTCACTGAGCCAGTAGTTTGCCGTAATAGCCCCGGAGTTGGACAGAATCAGACCGCCCACGGAGTAGGTGACGGTGGAATTCTCCTTCACCCGCCAGTCGTTAATCTGCAGATAGTCGTCCACCAGGTCCTTGTAGTTCAGCAGGGCGGAGTTAACATTGCGCACCTTCTCCCGCTGCTTGCGGTACAGAATATAGGCCTTGGCCACATCGGCGTAGCCCGCCTCAGACAGCACCCGCTCCACACTGTCCTGGATATCCTCTACGGCGATCCGGCCGTCCTTGATCTTGGGCTCAAAATCGGCGGTGACCCGCAGGGCCAGCATATCGATCACACTGGGGTGATACTGCTTCTCCATGGCCTCAAAGGCTTTGGTAATGGCGGCGGATATCTTGTTGAGCTCAAAGCTGGCGGCGGTGCCGTCCCGTTTTGTCACCTGGTACATCAGAAGTCCCTCCACATTTCTTTCTATGACAAAGCCGGCCTCTCCCGGCGTTTCAGCGCCTTTTTACTATACCACCGGCTGGAGCGGCCGTCAATATATAGTTTCAAATATTTTCAACAAACACAATATCTTGTTGCTATATACAAAAAGGCGAGGGCAACTTTTGGTCACCCTCGCCAAAGCCCTCTCACTCCAGCCCCCGCAGGCTCACCTCGTCCACATAAGGGCGAACCAGGGCGGCGAAGCCCTCCAGCTCCTCTCGGGAGCAGGGGTGGAGGCCCGGCTGGAGTACGGTGTCCCGGTCCGCGAAGGACTGGAGGAAGTACCTCCTGGCGCCGGACAGCCAGGGGCCGATGGCCCGGAAGGAGTCCCGGTTGTGAAACTCCCGTACCACGGTGGTCCGAAATTCATAGTCCACCGCCCCAGACAGCAGATAGGACACGCTGTCCCGGACAGGCGCCAGCTCCAGGCCGTACACCCCCGCTGTTTCCCCGTACCGCTCCGGGCTGTTCTTCACGTCCATGGCCACATAGTCCACCAGCCCCTCCTCCACCAGCCGGCGCAGCCGCTCCGGATGGGTGCCGTTGGTATCCACCTTGACCCGAAAGCCCAGCTCCTTGATCTCGCCCAGCAGGAGGGGCAGGTCGGGGCGCAACAAGGGCTCCCCCCCTGTGACACACACCCCGTCCAACAGGCCCTTTCGCCTGTTCAGGAAGGCCAGAAGCCCCTGGTCGTCTGTTTCTGGGGGACAGGTGCCGGTAACCAGCTCGCCGTTATGACAGAAGGGGCAGTGGAAATCGCAGCCGCTCAAAAAGACGGTGCAGGCCACTTTGCCGGGATAGTCCAGCAGCGTCATTTTTTGCAGTCCGTGTATCTCCATGGCTTATACCTCCTCTCTCTCCGTACGGGCCAGCTCCTGGGGGCTGTCGGCGGGCCGACGGCGGACCGTCAGCCTATCCAGGTACCGCTGGTCCTCTTCCTCCCCCTCCGGTCCGGGACGGTGTTCTAAAAGTGTCTGCTGGAGCCGGTCCAGCTGCCCTTCGTCCAACACGGGGTGGCAGACGCTCCCCATAGTCTGCGGCTGTGTATTGGCCAGCCAGGGGTTGCGGTACAGCTCATGGAGGGTATCTATTCCCCGGCCCTCGCCGGCCTGGGCCAGCAGGACCTCTATATCCTGGTCGGTCACCCGGAAATGGAGATTGCCCTGGTTGTCCAGATAGCCGGTTTGGGCACATTGGCCCAGAGAGCGGGGAAAACCTCTCAGCGGGATATAGAGCCGGTCTCCCCTGCCCTCCGCCAGCTGCTGTGCCGTCCAATCCCGGCTGTTCTCCAGCAGGCTAAGGATCTGTTTGCGCAGGTCAGGTCTCCGGTGGAGCAGGGGAGAAAAAATCTCAGAGGGCTCCCCGGTGTAGTAGTCCAGCGCCTCCGTCTCGCCCCCCTGCCAGCATACGAAGTAGTAGGGAGTAAAATACTGCTCCAAAGGCTCTCCGCTATTGAGGACCACCCGGCTCACCCGCTGGGGCAGATTGCGCTCGATCCGCTCCTGGCCGGACCAGGGGTCCAGGATGCGCCGCTTCAGAGCCTCCTCCTCCAATACCACCCGCTCGTCGAACATGTCCAGTGGCAGTCCGTCCCGGAAGGGTACCTTGGCTCCCTCCTCATGGTGGAGGGAAATGTAGAGGTCCTGGCTGTTATAGGGGATCAGCCGGGTACCGGGCTGATACTCCCGCGTCAGGGGAATCAGCCCCAGGGCGTCCACATAGAGCCGCCGCAGCGACCGGGCCGGGTATATCTTCCTACCTCTTTGGATGGACTTGGCGCACAGCTGGGTGTATTCCAACCCCTGGGGTCCTTCCACGATGTGCCCCTGTGTTATCAGCGCGGAGTAGAAACTCTTGGCCATCTCCACTCCCTCCAGCCCAAGCAGGCGGAGCAAATCGTCCCGGTCCTTCAACCGCTGGCTGGGGGCGCACTCCATCACCGCCCGGTCCATAAATTCCTCCAGCACAGACCAGTCGCTCTCCAACTCCTCTACCAGCTCCAAAGGCAGTCCATAGACCGGGTGGTACACCTTGGCGAAGCAGGCCACCGGCCGTACGGCGGCCAGGGCGCTCAATATCTCATTGACCCGGCGGGGCCGGTTATTCTTCCTTGCCATGGGACACCTCCAGCCGCTGATAGACGCCGTTCTGCCGGCAGTAGTCCAGCAGAGCGGAGAAATACTCCCGGGGGTAGCGGCTCCCCTGGAAGGGGGGCTTTTTGGCCCGGGTCTGGGTCAGGGTCTCGCTGTCCCCCACCATGACCAACAGCCGCTTGGCCCGGGTCATGGTCACGTTCAAGCGGCGGACCTCGCTCTCAAAGCCAATGCCGTGCTGGGGGGAGGAGCGGACAAAGCAGTAGAAGATGATCTCCTTGTCTCTCCCCTGAAAGGAGTCCACCGTGGCTATGTCGATCCGGTCCAGGATCTCCTGGGCGTGGAGCTTGTCACCTTCGCACAGCTCCCGGGCGAGGGCAGGGAGTAAGAATTTGCGGATGCGGCCAATCTGCTTCTTATAGGGGGTGATGATACCCACCGAGCGGTAGTTCAGCTCCACGTCAAACTCCCGGCTGCCGTCAAAATCCTTGACCACATAGGGCAGCTGTTTGAGTATCTTGACGGTTTCATCCACCAGGATCCTAGCTTCACAGTCGTTATACACTCCCTCGCCTCCCTCCGCCATGGTCTCCCCCTTGTCGGGCAGGCCGATGGTATCCAGAAAGCGGATGGGGGCTTCGCCCCCCCGAAGGGGCAGGACACGGTACTCATCCAGGCACCCGGTTTGGTAGGTCCCGTGATAGAACTGGTCCGAGATGTACCGCGCGATGGAGCTGTGCATCCGGAACTGGGTATCCAGCATGACTTTATTTGCCTCCGGCGCCCGCTCGAACAGTTCTTCAAAGAGGCTGACGGAATAGTATCGGTCCAGGCCCTCCTCCTGCTGGAAGCGTTCGTCCTCCTCCATGCGCCGGATCAGGTCGCTGTCTGACACAGGGGGCAACTGAAGGTGGTCTCCGATGAGGATGACCTTCCTGGCCTTGGCCATGGGGACGATTACGTCGTGGAGGGTAATCTGGCCCGACTCATCCACGATGGCAACGTCGTACTCCAGCTTTTTAAAGTTCCGGTCCGTTTCGCTGGAAATACAGGTGGCCCCGATGACCTTCACCTGGGCAAACAGGGCATCCTCCAGTTCCTCGCAGCGGTTTTGCAGCTCCCGCTCCCACTGGCTCAACAGTTGGAGACGGGCTCTCCAGGTCCGCTCCTTGGCCTGGAGATCAGCCAACTCCCGGAGGATATCGGTCGCCAACTGGCCCACATCCACATCCCGGCTCCCCATGCCGTGCTCCACACAGTACCGGGCCAGCAGCTCTCGGGCAAAGGCCAGCCGCTCCTCGGTATGCTCCAGTTCCTGCTCCCACTCCTTCGTCCGTTTGGAGCGGAACAGGGCCAGCAGCTTCATCCACAGGCGCTGTCCCATCAGCCTTCGGCGCTCCTCCAGCAGCTCCTGATAGCGTCCGGCGCTCTGGGCACAGTCCTGGAGGGCGGAGATCTGGGGGGCAAGCTCTGTCAGCTCCTCCTCCAGCCTGGCCCGCTGGCGACCGCTGTTTCGGAGCACGTTTCGCTGCATGGTCAGCAGCTTCCGGTTGGTCCATACCTCTCGGACTACGGGGACTTGGATTTTCTCCTCGTCAGTGGTCAGGCGGACACAGTCTACCTGCTTCTCCACCAGCTTTTCCAACACATTGTCCACCGCTAGATTGTTCTTGGAACTGATCAGCACCCGCATCCCCCGGTCTACAAACAGGCGGACCATCTCGATAATAATGGTGGTCTTTCCTGTGCCGGGCGGTCCCTGGACCAGCAGGAAATCCTTAGTGGCCACTGCCAGGTCTACCGCCCGTTTTTGGGCGGGGTTTCCTTTTCTGGCCACCTGCTCCACCGGCCCCATGGGGGCATACCGCCCTTCCAGCAGGATGTCCAGAATAGAGCGGTTCACCGCCTTGTCCTCCGCCAGAGTCTGGAAGGCGCTCTTCTGGATCGCGTAGCCGATATTGGGCCGGCTGAACAAAGTGCCCTCCTTCGGCAGGGCGTCCAGGGTACACTCCCGCCGCTGGGGCAGCTTGACCCATACCGCTGGGCGCTGGCTTTCATACCGGACGATGGTCCCAGTGCGCCGGCTGTTCTCTCCCGGCTCCTCACCCAGGCCGCACAGCACCACGCCCTGTCCCTCCAGCTCCTGACCGCTCTGGGAAGAAGGCTCGGCCAGCAGGAAGCAGTAGGTGCCGCCCTCGGCGTTGAACTGGTCCGTGCTCTCGATACCCCGGTAGGACAGCCGGATGGCCTTCTCCTGCTCCAAAGCCGCCTCGGCGTCGATCAGGTCACAGTGAAGGGTACAGTAATCCACCCGTTTCTGCTGCTCCTCTTCGGGCCGCTGTTCCTCCTCCCGTTCCAACTCCACCTGGCCCAACAGGCAGAAGTAGCTGTCCACCCGGCTAATGAACTGCTCCACATAGGCCAGCTCCACGCCGGACTGCCCCTTCCTGGCCAGAGATATTTTTTTATTGTGCCGGAAGCGGGCAGTCCGCCCTAACATATTCACCGTATCCAGGGTGGTCTTTCTGTGCCGGAAATGGATGGTAGCGTAGTAGTTGCCGCTGGAAACAAATTTTTTCCACTGCAGCTCAAAGACACAGTTAGCGGAATAGAGGAGGTATTGGGCATATTGCTCCGTAATCTTTCCTGGCTGAATCCACAAGTAGTCGTTCAGAGCCAGCTCCTCTTTGACCAGCCGCTCCAGCTCCCCGTTGGGGATGGTCCTCCGCTCCATCTGCTCCGACGGAAAGAACAGCGGAGTGGGGCCGGTCAGGTCCAGGCCCTCGGCCAGCTCCGCCCGTAGGGTGGCCGCCTGCCGCCCGTCCACAGGAGGTGTCAGCCCAGTGGGACAGCCAGCCACCTGCACCCCTGTCTGGCGGGCCGGAGGATTGCCCAGAGGGTATCCCAGATCGCGTTCGGCCTGTATGGTCCTTTCCGGAGCTTCTCCGCCAATCCGGATTCCATTGGCCGCCTTTCCGGTCCCCACAGAGGCTCTGCCCCTCTCCTCCAGCCAGGCAGCGCCTCCATCGGCCCAGCGGAGCAAGGCCCCTATTTTTTCCCGAAAGATCCATAGTCCAGCAGGAATCAGAGGCAGAAAGAATTTTACATACTCGATCAGCCTCCACAGCAGGAAGCCTGCCGTCAGACACAGCAGCAGCCGGACAGTCAGCGTCCGCAGCAATATTCCATGCCTGTGTTCCTGTAGAAACACCAGGCTCCGGCTGCTGATACAGGCACTGACTCTCTCCGCGGCCAGAAAAAGCAGTCCGGTCCCGATTGGCCCTGACTCTATTATGATGTCGTAAAGAACATCACACAAAAACAACCATATCCCAATGGCAAGAAAGACCCATATCAAAGAAACCATACCGCCGCCTGCCGAGATCCAATCTCCGTATCGGCTTCCATCCCGGTATCTGTATTGTCCGTTTTTCTTTTTATGGATCAACCCCGTTCACCTCTCCTCTGGCTAAAGTCGGAACAGGTAGGGCGGCCGCCCCACCCAAAAGTCTGTGGGCAGCACGCCCGGCCACCGCAGCCAGCTCCCTGGCTTTAAGGCGGGGCCCCCCTCCGCCAGACAGAGCCGCCAGCTGCCAGCCCCATCCTCTGAGGGCAGTTCCTCCGGTCTGGCGGGTATACCGGCGGACAGCAGCAGCCAGCGTTCCCCGGCCGCCGGGGGGACATCCATCTGCCCCTCCACAGTCAGCACAGCGCCGGCCATCTCCAGCTCACGCCCCGGCGCCAACGCCAGCTCCCGGGGCAGGAACACCTCCAGCGTCAGATCCTGGTCCGCCTCCCACACCATCCGGTGGACCAGCCCGCCCCGGTCCAGTCGGGCCTGGGGCCGTGGGATGGGAAGACGCACCTCCCCCAGCTCCGCCGGAGCCAATATCCCGTTCTCACAGCGCCAGCGGCCAGCGGCCAGCCGGTCCAATGCCTCCTGAGAGAACCAGGGTTGAAACAGCATCCGAAGCAGGTCCGGGGCCCGGGCTACATACTGGCTTTTCTTCAGCTTCTTACCCAGCGTATAGCTAGCAGCATCCCCCTGATCCCCGCTCTGGACATCGGATGGCCCCAGAGGACTATAAAATGTCCCTTCAGGCAGCAGATCGCTGAGGGCGTCTCTCTCCTCCAGCCCAAAGGGGGCCAGAGCTTGGGCCACGGCGGAGGCCGGTACCGGAAACAGATCCATGCACTGACCCCGCTCCATCTTCAGGCGGAGCGCCTTGTCAGCCATATGGGACCTCCTCTCTGCCAAACAGAGCCAACAGCTCACGGGCCTGTGCCCGGTCGCTGTCCCGGCCACTGTGGTCCAAAATATCCTGGAGGAGCAGTTGGGGAACTCCATAGTGATGGGCGCTCCGGCCAAGCTGCCGGAACAGGTATTCATTCTCCTCCAGCAGCCGGCCCAGCTCCTCCGCCTGTACCCAGCTCAAGGTCCTGCCCCCCATCGCCAGCCGGTCTTTTCCCTGGGCCTTGGCCAGCTCCAGTTGTCCCTCCGCCCGATCCAAATAGTACAGGGCGGGCAGCCTGGGGTCGAAGGAGGGCAGGCAGCCGCAGGACAGGCCGAAGCGAGGGCGGTACGCTCTCAGCGCCCCCCCCCCCTCAATTTGCCGCGCCAGCTCCCGCCGCAGGGCGGCGGCCACGGACAGCGCCCGCTCCGGTGGGCACAGAAGCAGCAGATCATCCCCTCCGGCAAAGAGGGGATATAGCTCCTCCAGGTGGGTGACAGCCCCCAGGATGGCCCGGTCCAGAGCCTGTCCCGCCGCCTCCCTCTGGTCCACGGTGCCGAAGGCGGAGAAGAACAGGCCCAGGTTGTCCAAGTCCAGCTTCAGCAGGCCAGGCCGTGCCCAGGGAGGCGGTAGGAGCTCTCCTTCCCCTTTTAGCAGGGCGGCAGGCTCCAGCCAGGGCATCCGGTCCCTCGCCCGATCCAGCCCGAACAGGGCCCGGCTCTGGAACTTATCCCGCTCCATGGCCCGGTGGACCTGGGCCATCCCGTCCGGCCAGGGCCCGCCCATCAGGCGTCTGCCCCCAGGCCGGACCAGTACAACAGGGACCGTGCCCGCCTCCAGCTCCAACCGGCCGTCAGAGGCCAGAAACAGCCCCCGCTTCAGCCGGACCAGCTCCCTCTCCAGCTTTTCCAGGGGCGTCCCAGGCGCCGTGAGGAGCCAGCCCTTGCCGCTGCTCATCATCAGCGGGTGGGGACGGTATCCCCCCATGGCCCGGACCAGATAGTCCCCCACCGCCTCCGTCGCCAGGGACACATAGCGGGAGGCCCGCCGCACCCTGGCCGGGGTCCACTCCCCGTTTATCCTGCCAAAAAGATAGCCCTGGATGCCGGACAGGGCAAACCCGGTAAGCAGCGCCCGGCTTTTTTCCGGGTAATCTGCCGGAAATTCCTCAAAAAATAAGCCGTACCGCTCCCCCATGGGTGACCTCCTCTCCGCTAGAAGCCTTTTATCGGATGGCCATAGCCATTGTTTTCCTGTAATTCTGCCGGTGGAGGTCGATGCTGCGGGTGGTGACCTCCTTCCCCCAGGCCAGAGCCACATAAGTTTGATACACGTCTGTGGGCAGGGGCAGAGGGGGCTCCGCTCCGCTGTCCCGCTTTGGGACCAGAAGCCGGTATGCCTTCAGGGCCGTCCGGCCCAGCTCCGTCAGTGTGCGGCACACACAAGTCATGCAGTGGTCCAGAAAATCCAAGTCCATACTGCGAAACAGCTCCCTGGGGTGGCGCACCTGGCGGAGCCAGCCCTCTCTGGCCATCTGGGTCACATTATCGGTAAAAAACAGCTGGTAATAGGCAATGACCACGTCTTTCCTGACCGACCGGCCCCGCTCCTGCTGGAGCAGGAACACCTTGGCCGCCAGTTCACAGGCCATGGAGGCGAACACACTGTCCTCCTCCACCCGCTCCAGGGTCTTCAGCCCTTCCGGGTCCTGGACCATGTCGCCCAGCGTGGCCTCCTCCTCCCCCATCGGTACATCCAGCGAGAGGGCGCTGATGCCGCGGTAGACCGCCCGGCGCACCTCGTCCCTGCGGTCCGGGTCCGCCTCCCGGATGCGTTGGCGCTCCCCATGGGTCAATTCAGGCACACCGTCCCGCTCCCTGCGGATGAAGTCAGACTGCTTCCATTTCATCCCCTTGGCGATATATACCAGCCAGGGGGCCCGCTCCGGATCAAAACGAGGAACCCCCTCCCCCTCCTGGCCTGGCCGGCCGGACAGGCCGTTCATGATCAGCTCGGTGAGCAGCTCCATCTTTAGGTCCTGTTCCTCATAATCCCGCCCGCTGTTGGCGATTCGGCGCTCCTGGTCCAGAGCTCGGCCCCCCAAGGTCCGTTCCATAGCCTCCACCGTGCCCAGCCAGATCTGGGTGGACAGAGCGGTCAGCCGCTCGCTGTTCCGGTCCTGGCCGCTGTTCACCAACTCTACATACTGGGCGGCCAGCTGGTTGACCCGCTGCTCCTGTCGGGTGAACGCCGGTCCTGTTGTCCTCTCTTCCATCCCGCTTCCCTCCCCTCACAGGTTCAGGATGCGGTCCAGTACCGCCTTGGGGTCGGATACCCGCTGCTCCGCCAGGCGGCGCACGATGTCGTCCAGCGTGATAAGGGCGGTGATGTCATAGAGCTTTGCCGCCGGGGGCTGGACGCTGTGGTCCATCTGGCCGTACACCGCGCAGGTGATGGTCACATCCCTGTGGATCCGGTAGGCATACTGCATGGCCATCACCTCCACCAGCGGGGTGGGCTTGCTTCCGAAGGTAAGACAGGCATATAGATCGTCCCCGTCCTCCGTCCGGTCGATCAGCTTTTGAAAGGTGGCGATATGGCTGTCCAGGCTCTCGTCAAAGGGGACCTCCACCACCTCCACCCCCTTGGGACAGGAGAGTCCCCTGTCTTTGCAGAGGGCCTCCAGCTCCTCTTCGAGCAGCTCCAGATTGCCGCGGCAGTTGTCATAGTCGGCCGACAGGGCAATAACACGGATCTCCTCTCCCTCCTGGCCATAGCCCCAGATCAGCGGGATCACCGGGAACCGGGTGGTCCCAGGGTAGTCCAGCGCCCGATTCCCCTGGGCCTGGTAGCGTACGTTGCTCAGGTCCCCGGCCTTCTGCCTGGGGATGACACAAATAAACTTCTTCATGGGAACGCGGTCCTTTCTGTTTGATCTTTCCTCCTGGCTCCAATTACGGAGCCATAACGGGCCATTTTTACATATTGTAGCACACATCCTCTCCGTTTGACAGACCTATCCGGCCCTTCTTCTCCCCTATCCGGACATTTTTTTACCAGAGAAGCGGGATTCCCTTGTTCCAAAGATGTTGGGATGCTATAATAATTATGATTATTTTCCGGCGGAAGCTAAAAGGGAGTGTCCCCATGTCCACACGGATCATCAGCTTTTTCAGCGATCTGCGTCCTGGCCTGACCGAACGTTTATACCGCTATCCCGGCCAGCAGGGCCGGCCGCCCCTGTCTGGAGCTCACACGAACGAGGCTCCGCTCTACTATTTGTTGAGCACCTTTGCCCCGGTGGATGAGATCCTGTACCTGCGCACCCGTCAGGTAAAGGAGGATCAGGTGGACTGCGGCCGCGAGGGATCTCTCACTGCTGAGGAGTACCTCCAGAAGCGGGTGGCCCGCTTCTGCCAAGACCGGGGGCTGCCCCAGCCCCAAATGACCCCTCTGGACTACGATCCGGCCAATCCGGACATGGAGCAGGCCCTCCGGGCCCTGCTGACCGGCATCCAGCCCAGGGACCGAATCTATCTGGATGTGACAGGCGGCCCCCGGAACGTCAGCTTTCTTATGCTACTCCTCACCCGTGCTCTGTCCTATAAAAACTGCTCGGTGGAGCAGGTGGTATACAGCAGCATCGTCAACGGCCAGAACGCGGTGGTGGAGCTGGCCAATGTGCCCCAGCTCTTTGACATCATCAACGGCCTCCATGAGTTCACCTCCTTTGGCAGCGCCGACACTCTGGTACGGGTGCTGGCCCAGGACCCCGCACCTCAGGTACAGGACCTGATCCGTGACCTCCAGGCCTTTACCGAGGCCATCCGCCTGTGTCGGGCGGACCTGGACCTTCTGGAGCAGATGCTTGCCGACCTGAACCGCGACCTGGACCGGTGTGGAGCACTCCAGGACAGCCACCCCCTGTTATCCGCTCTCCTCCCTGTCTTTCGGCAGGAGCTGGGCTTTGGCGACCGGAAGCTTACCATCACCGGCCTGGTCCGCTGGTGCGCCCAAAACCGGATGATCCAGCAGGCCATGACCATCTATAATGAGCATCTGGCCCACGCCATGACTCAGGGGGAGACCCCCTATCTTCTGGTATCCCCCGAGGCCAGGGAGCTGCTGTCCCGTGAGCCCTTCTACGCCAGGTCCCAGAGAGAGATCACCGACTCCGACTGCTTCCAGAGCTTCTCCTACCATCTGGTGGGCGAGCTGGAGCGCTGGGCCCTTTCCAACGGAAACGCCCCCTTCCCCAAGCTCGCCGGAGCAGAGCGACGGCAGGCCCTCCAGCGGGCCCTGTCCCAGCCGGAGACGCGGGTGGCCCTGATGGTAGAGGCGGCCGCCGACCCGGTGGAGGGACAGGCCGTTCCCCCCGCCCTGCCCTGCCTGCCCGCGGATAGTCAGGCTTTGGTCCACCTTCTCCGGGCCCTGTTCCAGTCCCCTGGACAGCGGCGGACCCGAGAGGGCAGCTTGTCTTATCTGGCCCAGCAGGACCAGTTGGAGCTGGCTCTGCCAGTGCTTCAAAAGGACTGGAAAAAGGATAGCCAGATGGCCGATGTACTGGAGCGGCTGGCCGATCCCGGACACAATGGCGACCGTCTGCGCCGGATTCTCCTCACCCCGCTGTCCGCCGCCCCTTACCGCCAGGTGGTGTTGGACCTGCTGGACCGCCGGAAGCTCCGGCTTCGTCCCGGTGCGTCGGTGGCGGTCTTTGTCCGCCTGGCCCTGGACAACCAGTACGTCAACCTGATGCGCAACCAGATCAACCACGCCCTGGGCGGCTCCAGCAACCGGGGCAAGATGCACGCCCTGAACCGGCTGGGTTACCATGCCAACCTGGGCCGTCTCACCACCCAGGAGCTGTCCTCCTTCTTCCAGGAGTCTGTGGGCCGGCTGGAGCACTTGGGCCGCGAGGTCAAGGCCGCCAGCGGCGCTCCACTCCCCCAGCCGCCGGAGTCCCCATCCCCCCAGGTCACAGAGGACCTTCTGCGCCAGCTCCAGGAAAAGGACAATGCCAAGATGCTATGAACTATATTTCAAAGGAAAATGCCCCGGCTGTTCAAAAAGAACAGCCGGGGCATTTCTCTATGAAAAAAGTTTCCTTCTTCACTTCTCTGACTGATCCTTCTCCGGATAGGGTAACTGTACGGCCCAGCGCCTGCCGGATATCCCCAGCGGCCCCAGGCCGCTGTTAGAAAGGAAGGATCCACGATGAAAAACTCCCGTTTCCCGGCCCTCCTCCTGGCCATCAGTCTGATCACGACCTCACTCCCCGCCGCCTTCGCCGCCGGTGAGGCGGCGGGCCAGAGTACCGCTTCTTCGGTCGTCCCACTCCTCTCCCATGCGGGGGTGGACGGCGCGTCCTCCTTCCTCTACCTGCTGGGCACCCTTTTGGGGCCCAACCCTCTGCTGGCCCTGATGCAGCAGCCCTCCGAGTCGGAGGAAGCCCAGCCGGTGGGACCTGCGGCCCCCGCCCTGCCCGACCGTCGGGTGATCGACACCCCTTACATCAGCCAGGTGACCCCGGTGTACGCCCCGGTAGGCTGCGAGCCCACCTCCCTGCTCATGGGGCTAAAGGCCAAGGGCTATGCCCAGGAGGTAGACCTGCGCTCCTTCCTGGACGCCATGCCCAAGCATGAGTACGACCCCGCCCAGGGCTTTGCCGGCTCCCCTTATCAGCCCGACCAGAGCAAACGCACCACCATCTACCCCGCCAAGCTGGCGGAGTACGGGCGCAAGTACGGAGACGTGGCGGATTTCTCTGGACGGTCTGTGGAGGAGCTCCAGAGAGAGCTGCTGTCAGGCAACCCGGTCGTGGTTTATGTCACTCTCTGGTGGGCGGAGCCCTACTACCGCACTTACCGCATGGGGGACCATGAGGAGACCTTGCTGCGAAACAACCACGCAGTCCTTCTGTGCGGCTATGACAGCCAGACCGACCAGTACAATGTAGCCGACCCCTATAACGTGAAGTGTCAGGGGCAGGACTACTTTTACTGGCAGGACGCCTCTGTGCTGGAGCCTCTGTACCTGGTCCGGCAGCACGCCGTGGTAGTGCGGTAACTTTTTTCCCAGCTCGCTTCTCTCCCTCATTTCCGTCCGGACAGTACCCTGGGCACCGGAAGCGGTGGGAAAAATAATTTTTCTGTTTCCCTTCTCTCCCGCTCCCGGAGCCGGACAGTACCTTGTAAGTCACAGCGGCCCGGCATCCGTCGAAAGAAAGGAGGTCGCTATGGACCATTCTCCTCTGTCCCATTCCATCGCCGCCATGGTTCGGCGCGAGAGTGTTCAGGCCCATCGGGAGCTGGACCGCCGGCAGGAGCAGCTCCAGCAGTTACTGGACTATAACCAGACCCACGACCTGGACCCCAGGCTGACGGAGGGCTTTTACCGCTGCCTGCGGACCGCCCTCCAGGCTATGGACCTGGCCCAGTGGGACGTTCTTTCCCTCTCCTTTCTGGACCCCCTCCCCTAGTCAATGCCGGCCTCTGGAGGAGCCGCCGCCTGACTTCCCCCATTCCGTCCCAATATGATACATTAAGGAGGTTATAGATATGAAAGAAATTTTTTGGATCTCTCATTCTCCCATCCACCAGGAGGAGTACCAGGACCTCTGCCAGCGGTCCGGAGCGCCTCTTCTCATCCGGCCTATGGAGCCGGAATCGCTGGAGGAGCAGCTCCATCTGCGGGGCAGCCGGGTGGAATCTCTGGTAGTCAATCTGCCTCTGCCCAAGGCCGCCCAGGTTTTCCGCACCGCCGCCGGCCGCTTTCCGGTCCTGTTCCGGGCCTCCCAGAGGATCGCCACCGGGCGCAAGGTCCCCGGCTACTGCAGCGGGCTGCCGGAAGACGAGTACGAAAAGCGGTTTGTGGGCTGGCGCAGGCTGCTCCGCTGCGACGTGGAGGAGCTTCCCGCCGCCCAGCTCTCCCTTCCCCCCGCGTCTGGCCGTGTCTTTCTCTGGCTGTCCCGCCACCAGCTCTCCCAGCCGGCCCTGGACGCTCTCCAGGCCGACTGCGGGCCAGTGACGGTCCTCCAGTACCCCCTCCCCATCCGGGATGTGGCTGACCTGCTCCCTCTGCTGCCTATGGCCGACCTTGTGGGGGCTGTTCTGCCCCCTCAGATGCTGTCCCAGCTGAAGCTGCTGCTTGGGGACACCCCCCTCCTCCGCTCCGATTTCTCCCCCCAGGACGGCTTCCATCGCTGGCAGACACTCCTCTCCTGCTCTGTGGAGTATGAGCTTTTACCTCAGTTGGTCCCTGAACAGCTCCACACCGCTTGATTCTATCCCTCTATCCTCATTTTTTGTATACAGAAAGGAGTTTTATGATGAGAAACTACACCCAGGAGCAGAAGCTCCAGCTCCAGACTCTGATCAGTCAGGAGGCAATGCTGCCCGCCAAGCTGTTCAAGTACCTACGCTCCGAGGAGCATCTCCCTTCTCTGTTGGCCCTGGTGGATGTGCCCGGCTTTTCGGAGCCCCTGATGTGCTCCGTCCCCGCCAATCAGGTGGACCGGTTGAATAAGCCCGTGTCCATCCGGGACCTGCAGCCGGGCTTCCGGGTGGTCCTCCGCGGGCTTGAGGAAGACGGCAGCCTGACGGCCTCCCGCCGGCGGGCCCAGGAGCTGATCTATGACCGCCTCTTCCTTCATCCCGACCGCCGCCAAGTCTACCAGGGCCGGGTAATGGGCATCTCCCCGCAGGGCTTCTTTCTGATGGTGGAGGATCAGCCCGCCATCCTCCTCCGGGAGTTTTACCGCCCCACAGAGGGGCAGGAGGTCTCCGTGGGCGACCTGCTCCCTGTCTGTTTCGCCAACTCCTCTCCCCATCAGCGGCTCTGGTTCCGCTCCCCCCAGGATGAGAACTACCTCAACTATCCCTTCCTGGAGGAGCTGGAGCCCGGCCTGATCTTCCCGGCACGTGTCGTGGGCACTCGGAACGCCTCTATTTTCTTCCAGATCTTTCCCGGCTTCAATGCCATCTCCCCCCGCCCGGATGGCTGGCAGGCGGCAGCGGGTGACCAGATCCTATTCCAGATCAGCGGCGTATCCCGGGATCAGGCCAATCTTAAGGCCTGGGGCAGACCCCTGTGCCCCGTAGCCTGAATCCCACACCCGGTGATGATTTGATTTGAATGGAGGTTTTTTAGATGGATACACTTTACACGCTGAAGGACCGGAATCAGCGCTACTATGCGGCCCAGGTCCCTGGCGGCCGGACCGACTGCCCAGACCGGGCCGACACGCTCACTCTGGATAAAGTCAGGGAAGTAATGAGGCGCCCTGCCATGGCCGGCAGCTGCTGGCAGATGGAACCCGCCGCCAGGACCAAGTCCACCCCCGCCCCTCTGCGGCCCTTTGACTGTTTCCCCACACCCAGGCCAGAGGTACAGGCGGGCTCCGCCCCAGCTCCTGTTCCTGCTCCGCCCTCAGATGGAGCCCCCTCTCCCTCTGAACTTCCGTCCCGTTCCGCCGCCCCCCTTTCCCCCGCACTGGGGCGGCTGGCCTCCTCCCTACGCGCCTTTTTGACCCAGCAAAAGGGGCAGCTGGAGGCACGCCGGGACCAGCTCCGTGGTCGTAAGGATTCTCTGCTCCAACAGGCAGCAGCGAACCAGCTGACGGGGCAGGCGCTTACCCAGTTCTACCAGCAGCTCCAAAACACCCTGCTGGAGTCCGCTCAAGCGGAGCAGGACCTAGCCCTGGCAGTGGAGCTTCTGTCTGCCCCAGACGATAGCCAACTGCTCCAGTCCCTTCAGCGGGCGCAGAAGGGAGGGGCAGCGTGAGCTTCGCCAACGGAAGAGAAAAGGGCGTTTCCTCCAGTATCAGGAGGAAACGCCCTTGCTCCGCCGAAATCAGAGCGCCTTCAGTTCTGTCTGTCCAGCTCCCGACGGACAGTCCGAGACAAGAGCTCCTGCCCTTCGGGAGAGCGGAGCACTTCTAGTACCATCGTCCGCACCAGCTCCTGAAAGGGAGCACTTCGCAGGAAGGAATCGAACACAGTTCCCTCTCCTCCCACAGACTGGGCGGAACTCCGAGGCTCCCGCCTGGGAGGGGGAGATTGGACCGGGTCCTCCTGGTACGCGCCTTCTAGCCAGCTTTCTTGACGGGTACGGTCGTCGCTCTCTCCCCGGAGGTAAAATATGGACACGCCAAAGTAGGCGGCCAGCTTCTCCTGCTGCTCCTGGTTGGGTGTTTGGCGGCCCGTTTCAAACTTCTCAATGGCGTTCTTAGGAAGGCCCAGAGCTGCGGAAAGGCCAGGCCGGCTCATTCCCCGCTGGGTCCTCAACTCCTCGATTCGCTGTGCCAATGTGATCATGGTCATTTCCCTCCTGGTTTTGTTGTCTTCCAGAGCCTATTATACCTCCTCTTTTCCTCATTGGAAAGAGGTATGCGAAGGCCGTCCACGTACTCATGTGGACGGCCCTCTCTTGTTGTCGTCGCTGCCCCTATCTTCTGTTCCTATTGACACCATAGTCCTTCCTGGTAAAATAGGAACTGCTCATACCAGTGTCAAACGGTATTTCCCGCCAGAATAATAGCTGGGTGGTAAGGTGAACTATGAGCCCCCCTGACTTTTGAAACCGTTGGCATAGGAGAGCGGACAAATGACGTCTCTTTTGCCACAGGCATAAAAAGACATCGGAGCAAACGATATAACGTTTGCTCCGACGTGGAAAGGGGCAACAATTCGGATGTTTTCTGATTGGTTAATCCTGTCTTAACGACGATCTAATTCCCTTAATTTGGAAATACATCAGGTCTTAAAATGAGATGATGTGCACCTCCATCTAACACCGAGATATCAGACACCGCAAGCCTTTGAGACTGCTTACTACTCGTCTTATATTAAAAAGTCATGTTCAACGGACGGTGAACCGTAAAAGTTTTACCATTTGCCTTTGATGAGTTTTGACTGTTATCAGAAAGCTGTATAAAAGCCAAAAGCCCAGGTATATGAAGGATTTTTACAAAGAATGTTCCCGCTTTTCGATAAAAATGTTCGAAAAACGGGAACTATTCAATGCTTTGGCATACATTGATCAAGTTTTCGCACACCCAAAGAATTCAGATGAAACGGAATCCAGACAGACGAAGGTCCCCATAATTCAGTACAGCAGCAATTAAGTTTGCTTAGGCCACATTCAATATTGACTGTAATGACCCCATCAAGTTCCGATTCCCCTGAAAAGTTATCGATTATTATGTCATATTCAGCATCCATCCAATGGACGATGCGAATTGTTTCTGTACCATAACCTGAACGACAATCTTTATCGAACCAAGCATGAGGGGGGTTGCTATTTTCTCCATCATTAAAATATCCTATGGTCTGAATTGTGCCATCAGGATCTGTAATCTTAAGAATTAAATCCAGGTCTTGGGGTAATTTCTCCCACTGTAACTGAATACAACATTCAGCATTGGCATTTTCCCATGGGTAGATAAAGCGGCTGTCTTTTTTTGCCTTTCTTCTATAGTACTCTAAAATCGCGTTCTCCAATTTTTCTTTAAAAATCTGCTGGGTCTGTGCATCTGGATAAACACATTCGATTGGAACAGCACTTTGTTGCAATTGTTTGTTACCATTCAGTAACGTTTTTGAAATTGGTCCATAGTTTACAAGAAACACTTTCGCATCTGGTCGTCCATTCGTATAATCGTAAATAGCCTCAAAAAAATTTTTTCGGTGAGATCCTTTGTATTGTTTGCACTCTATGACTGCCACAGTATTATGGATGTCCGAAGGATCCTCTACTGTCAGCGAATAATCCGGCTGGATATGCTTACTTCTGCCTCTGCCTATAATTTTCGAACTTTTAGTCCGTAGTTCCGCCCAAATTTCCAAAGGTGGATTTAATTTTTCACAAGTGGCCATGCGCGTCGCATGAAAAGGAAATGATAACACGCCATCCTGCACATGGAATTGCACCCCCCATTTTTCCATTGCATCGGCGATCTCTGCCAAAATCCATGCGGCATACAGATCATAGCGTCGTTTCCAAAAAGGGAGACTCAAGATATCCTCTAGGCAATCAATGATTTCCACTACTTCCTTTTCACTCATTTTTGATGTATCCAAAAGTGCTTTAAGTACATCGACTAGTTTCTTTGCTTCATCTACCTTTTCTTTTGGGGGTAGTTTAGCAAGACGTTCCATGGTACAGGCTGTTATACGTATAAAACTTTCCGTCCAAAAATTTGTTTCAGACGACCAAAAAAAGTCATCGCTATACTGACACCCTCCCTCCAGGTGAGACGATACCCGCCCCTTGGCCGGATCATATGCCTGCTTATAATAACTAATAGCGCCTTCCACCATGCCCCAAATACGCTTTGCAATGTGATCCAGTTCTTTGTAGCCTGATTCCGGCATTTCTGGCATGAACACCGGCCATGTGTCTTGCCTATATTCATCCAGCCATTTGCACACTGTAGCTGACTCCGGACAAGGCCTATCATATGGAAAATTAAAGATATTGATGGAATCGACCAACTGCCAGCAGTTATTTGGCAGGCGAATTGTTTTCCTCTGGAAACGAACTACTGAAGATTGAACAGTTTTTTTAAAATAGTCTAATTTAAATTGGAATAGAGGAAGTTTCTTATTAAAATCAAACTCAATCCGCAGATTAGTGTTGCTGGATTGAGCCGAGGCCTGTTCAAACATTCGAAGGAGATCATTCAGCATTTGAGAAAATGGCTTCATTGCATTTAAAATTGCAGTGAGCAGTTCCTCAACAGAAATTTCCTTCTTTTTTAATAAGTCTAGCATCTGGCCTCTGGTAGGCAATTTTAAATCACATCGTATTTGCTTCTCCAAATTAGCGTCATAATGGTCATCATGGAATTGTGCCGTTTGCGAGAATGTAGCCCACAAAGATACAGCGTCGGAGGCTATGATATCTTTCCCCATAATTTACCCTCTCTCATGCTTTCATATCTCAAATCCAAATATCTGCTGTGCGTCACTAGTACTTTACTAAGCCAGAAACTTACATTTGCCTTTCGGCGAAATTTCCGAATCACTTCGTTATCGTCCTTGATGGGCGTCAGACCACCGGCGTCCTCTGCCTTGTTCTTCAAAAATTTCTCTCGAAATCCAATCTGCAATTTCTAACTTGGTAGAGTACTAGTATGAATTTGTCCCGCTATATGGCAACACTTACAATCGGTATCCGTGGATATCTTATTGATTGGGTGGGCGGACATAGTTCGTTGAGTTGTTGATACGTTCAACCAGTTCCTCACCTGTACCTATTTACATTCCATTAGAAAATGTTTTGAAATCCTCAGAAACAATATTTAAGTGCAGTTCCCAATAAACAACCGATAATCAGGGATTATCTTCTATTACTATATCACCTCGATCTGCGCTTTCTTGTCTGTCATGGCAAACGCCCCTCTCCATATAAAAGCGCTGATAGGGATATTATACCAGACAACCTGTTGCAAGGATAGTCTTAATTCGGGAATATCTCAAAATATTCCACATATTGCAGTTTAATCTGTAAACTGCAATCAGACTGAACCAAAATGACATCGACCTTGCTTTTGATCTCGTCCCCGTCAAATGTACTCAGTCCTAACTTCTCACAGAGAACACTCTTGATCCTGTCCTCCGATATGGAAGGCGAATGCTGACAGAACCTTTTCCCATGCTCCACTCGACTGGCACAACGCCAGACGATCTCGCCAGATGGTCTGGTAATGCGGCGATAGTTATGGCCACATTCCGCACAAACCAAAAGGCCGCTCAGTACACTCTGCGAGTTGTACCGGGTGGCCTTTCTCTGGTGGGTGTCCTCATCTATATTGCTTCGCCTGCTTTTCTCTCCTTGTGCCAAAAAGAAATCGTCAAAGCTTACAATATAACCAATGTACTTCTGATTGGAAAGCAGATTGCTGAGAACTGGCTGTGTCCAGCGATCCCTGTCTTTAGGGGATGGAATGTCCCTCTTGAACAGAAAATCAGCAATCCTGCCCAGGCTCATGCCGGAGAGGTATTGCTGATAAATCATTCTCACGATATTTGCTTTTTCCTGATTGATGGCCACATGGCCATTTGGCGCGAGATAATATCCGTATTGGACACCCATGGCTGAGATGCTCCTCTCTGAATTTTTAATGTTACTTATATGGAAGTTTTCTCTAAGGCATCATGGAGAAGTCAAGGATATGTGGATTATAAACTTGTGAAAGGGCAACGGAACCTGTTATAATCCTCTGATTTTACTGTTTCTGGAAAAATAATTGCCTCGAAATAGAAAGAAACCTGCTTTTGACCCAAATCAAAAACAGGTTTCCTTTCTGGAAAGGGCGGCTAAAATCGATATTTTCCCTGATAAAACAAAACTGCCGCGCGGCAGCCCCAAAGCGCAACCCAGCGCAAGCGGTTGCGCTTTGGAAGCGAGAAGCAGCAGAATGAGCGCGCGATGAGCTTTGTCCTGGAAGGAAAAGGCTCATCGCAAGCGATATGACGCTTGCGACGAGCTGGCAGGGGGGAAGAATTCCGAACCCTATATCCGAAGATCCTGCGCCGTAGCAGATTTGAAAATCAAGCAACCAAACTTCGAAAAGTCCCACGTGACAAGAAGAACCAGATGCTATTTCCGCCGCACAGAATTTAGATTATTAAATACGACCATCGCTGACCTACCGAATCGGTACTTTGTCAAAGTATTTGTTCCATTTGGACTATATGTTTCCTTTGGCCTTTCATTTTCTGTACCCGATCAAAAGTCTCCCGGTCAATGATCGCCTCATGAGCATCCTCTACCAGGTACATATCCAACTGCCCATCGTTTTTGACTTGCTTTCCGGTCAGGAAATCCGTTGTATAGTTTTTCTGCATTAGCACCTGCCCGATGTACTTCTCGTTACTCAACATTCGATCAATGGTGGAGGTGCTCCACTCCCTTTTCCCTGTCACTGTTTTGATCCCGTGTTCTCCCAGGTAGCGTTTGATTTTCCGTACACCGTTCCCCTGCACATAGAGATCAAATATCTTCCGTACGATCTCCGCCTCCTCCGGGACCACCCGCAATACACCGTCTGGTCCTTTTGTATAACCAAGAAATTGAGAATGGTTCAGCATAGCTTTTCCACTTTTCATCCGCTGACGCAAACCGAACTTGATATTGTCGCTTTTGTTCTGGCTCTCTGCTTGATTAAACGTGGTATACAGATCAACGACACTGTCCGGAGATGTCAGTGTATGGATCCCGCCCCCAATACCCATTTGCTTCAATCTCCTGATCGTAGTCATGGTTTCTTTTGCATCTCTTCCGAAGCGGCTCAGAGATTTCACAAGGATCAAATTGATTTTTCCTTTTCTACAATCTCTCAGCATCTTTTGGTATCCGGGCCGATTCTTCGCGTGGAGCCCGGAGGCATTGTCCGCATACACAGCGACAAACCTCCAAAAGGGATTTCTCTTGATGTATCGTGTAAAGTACTCAATTTGCTTTTCCAAACTTTGCTGTTGTTCTTCGTAAGGGGTGCTGACCCGACAATAAGCAGCGACTCTTAATTGCTGACTCCAGATAGAACCGTTCTCTTTCTCCTGTGGAATCTCAATCACATAGCCAGACATAGCAAAACCTCCATGATACCACTGACCAGTAGTATATCACGGAGGTTTTACAATAGAAAAAGCTACATTTCAGTCTTACTCCCAAGACTAAAATGTAGCTTTTAACTTGGCGGAGACGGTGGGATTCGAACCCACGTGCGGTTGCCCGCAAACTGATTTCGAGTCAGCCCCGTTATGACCACTTCGATACGTCTCCATTTGGATTCACATTTAAGTATATGTGATAGGATATCAAACTATTGGGGAGAAATCAAGCACTTTCTTGTTCTCTCTCCAGGAAAGGACAAACGATGTATCGTATCCTGTTCGTATGCCACGGCAACATCTGCCGCAGCCCCATGGCGGAATTTATTATGAGGGATCTGGTCACACATGCTGGTCTTGGTGGGAAGTTTCATATTGCCTCTGCCGCCACCAGCAGGGAAGAGCTGGGAAATCCAGTCTATCCTCCTGCCCGGCGCAAGCTGGCGGAACATGGCATCAGCTGTGCCGGCAAGACGGCCCGGCAGCTGACACAGGAAGATTATAGCCAATATGATCTTCTCATTGGCATGGACCGCACCAATCTCCGCAATATGTCCTATATCTTAGGCGGCGACCCAGAGGAAAAACTCCACCTGCTGCTGGAGTTTGCGGGTCGTTCTGGAGAGGGCATCGCGGACCCCTGGTATACAGGCGACTTTGAGAGCACCTTCCGGGACGTTTTAGCTGGCTGTAAGGGGTTATTAGCTCACTTTACCGGTACGAAATAAAACAGAGAGTGGAGCACAACACTCCACCCTCTGTCACTCTTTTCTTAATTAGCCGAAGTAGCGCTTCAGCAGGCCCTCGAAAGCCTTGCCATGGCGAGCCTCGTCGCGGGCCATCTCATGCACGGTGTCGTGGATGGCGTCCAGCCCCAGCTCCTTGGCCTTCTTGGCCAGCTCGAACTTGCCGGCGGTGGCGCCGTTCTCAGCGTCCACACGCATTTCCAGGTTCTTCTTGGTGGAGTCGGTCAGCACCTCGCCCAGCAGCTCGGCAAACTTGGCGGCGTGTTCAGCCTCCTCATAGGCGGCCTTCTCCCAGTACAGGCCGATTTCAGGATACCCCTCCCGATGAGCCACACGGGCCATGGCCAGATACATACCGACCTCAGAGCACTCGCCCTCAAAATTCATACGCAGCCCCTTGATAATCTCCTCGTCCACGCCCTGAGCCACGCCCACAACGTGCTCGGCGGCCCAAGTCTTCTCACCAGCCTGCTCCTTGAACTTCTCGGCAGGAGCCTTACAGATGGGGCAGAATTCAGGGGCAGCGTCGCCCTCGTGGACATAACCGCAAATGGTACAAACAAACTTTTTCATGATCGTGTTTCCTCCTTACTTTTTTTCTGTTTTATACAGTCGGGACAAAGTCCATGCAGGGTGAGCTCATGGCGGTAGACCATCAGCCCATATTGCTGACTGACGGCATGGTCCATCTCACTGTCCAAAGTAAGATGGGGCAAATCGATGACCGCGCCGCAGTATTCGCAAACAAAGTGGCTATGGGGGGTGACAACGGCGTCAAAACGCTCCTGTCCCTGAATGACTCCTACGCTCCGAATATCGCCTCTCTCCTGAAAGAAGATGAGATTGCGGTACACGGTGCCCAGGCTCAGGTCGGGATGGCTGGGTTTCAACTGCTGGTAGATCCACTCGGCGGAGGGATGGCAGCTGGTGCCCTGAATGGCGGCCAGGATGGCCTCTCTCTTTTTACTGTATCGAATGGACCGTTCCATATCCGCCCCCCTAACAATAGTAATTATCGTTTGCTATTTAATCATAACATATGGGACTGAGTTTGTAAAGACCCAGTCCCAAAAATTTTTTATCTCTTATCCTCCCCGCTTTAGCCGGCGCAAAATCTCTGCTTCCACCCGGTCCCCGTACTTCATCCCCAGCAGAAAGAGAGCCAGGCCGCCCAGTCCGATAGGGGCCATAGCCCACAGCGGCAGCCGGAGGGAGGCGCCACCTAATGCGCTGGCGAACAGCAGGCCCCAAGGGCGGGCGCACAGCGCAATGAGCGCGAACCTGCGAAACGGGATCTCTGTCAGGCCTGCCAGGATGCACAGCACATCGTCCGGAAAGAAGGGAAACAGGAAAGCCAGCAGCAGAAAGATATCCGTTTTCGCTCGAATCACGTCCTGGTAGCGGTCTGACAGCCTTCGGCTGACCAGCCGGTCAGCAAAATCTCTGCCCAGCACCCGGGCCAGCCAAAAGACCAGGAGGGAGCCGGCCATCACTGCCCCAAAAGTGAGCCAGAAGGAAGGCCAGGTACCAAAGAGCACACCCCCGGCCGCGGCGCTGATATTGCTGGGAATCGGAGCCAGTACCACTGACAGGAACTGGAGCAGGAAAAAAATCAGGTGTGAATAAGGAGCGAACCGGCGGATATACTCCTGCAGCCCTTCTGCTGAGGTTGCTGCCTGGAAAAAGCCGCTTCGGTACAGGAACAGCCCTCCTCCCAAAAGGAGCAGCAGGGCGAGGACCAGGATCAAACTCTGCTTTTTCTTCTTCATGACGACCGCCTTCTCCTGTGGTTTTCCTCATCCTACCACAGGAAAATTAGGATATCTGGTAGTTTTCCTTAAAAATTGTTAAAATCCTACACCGACCGGATGGAGGTCAGGCTGCCGGCAATTTGCTGGGCTACCGCGGGGTCATTCATGGTGTACAGGTGGATGCCCTCTACTCCTCCAGCAATGAGATCGGAGATCTGGTCAATAGCATAGGCGATGCCAGCCTCCCGCAGGGCAGCCGGATGGTCGCCATACCGGGCTAGGATACGGGTCAGCTTGCTGGGCAGGCTGGCGCCGCACATGGACACCATCCGCTGGATGGAGGACCTGGACAGCACGGGCATGATGCCGGCCTCAATGGGCACATCAATGCCGGCAATCCTGGCCCGCTCCAGGAAACGAAAGAAATCCTCATTGTCAAAGAACAGCTGGCTGACCAGATGCTGGGCCCCGGCATCCACCTTTTCCTTCAGGTGGCGAATATCGCTGACCAGGTCAGGGCTCTCCAGGTGTCCCTCGGGGTAGCAGGCGGCAGACACTCCGAAGTCGCTGTGGGCACGGATATAGGACACCAGATCGCTGGCGTGGGCAAAGTCTGTCTTGGGTGGGATATCCGGATTCACATCCCCCCGGAGCGCCAGGATGTTCTCCACCCCTTCGGCCTTCAGCTCCTCCAGCAGCCGGTCCACGTCCTCCCTGCCAGCCGCCACACAGGTCAAGTGGGCCATGGCCGGGATGTGGTACTGGTTTTGGATCAGTCCGGCGATCTCCCGTGTAGACTGGTTCACCTGGGACCCTCCCGCCCCGAAGGTGACGCTAATAAAGTCTGGGTGGATGTCCCGCAGGCCGTCCAACGTCTTGTAGATGCTATCTACTGGGCTAGTCTTTTTAGGGGGAAACACCTCACAGGAGAAAACCGTGCGCCCCTTCCCAAATAATTCTGCTAACTTCATGGAAATTCTCTTCCTTTCTGTTGATGTGCACTAGGCCAAAACAGAGGGCGTCAGGCTCTCCCGATGGTCCACGTAATATTCCACCACCTGGTGGGAAATGGCCGGATGGGCGTTTACCATAGTCAGGGCCTCCTCTGGAGTGACCCAGACCGCCTGGTCCACCTCCTGGGAGAGGTGGAACTCCTCCCGGTGGACGTTGGCCACAAAGCCGATCATCAGCATATCCTTTTTTCCCAGCCAGTAGGTCCCGGTGAAGTGGAGCCCCCGGACCGCAAGGCCCAGTTCTTCCCCAATCTCCCGGGCCGCGCACTCCTCGGCGCTCTCTCCCGGCTTTATATATCCGGACACCAGCACATAGTGCTGGGTGGAGATATACCCCTGGCGCAGAAGGGCCACATTCCCCTCTTCGTCCACCGCCAGAGCGATGATACAGGTGGAGAATATGTCAAATAGAGGCCGCTTACAGCGGTCGCACCATGGCATCAGCCCCTCGTCCCCGATCTCCTTTTGGACGGCTCTCGTCCCACAGTGTGGGCAGTATTCAAATCGCATGGCGTTTCCCTCTCCGTCTTAATATCATACGTCCAGCTCCAGCAGCACCGGACAGTGGTCGCTGCCTTCTACGTCAGCGAGAATCTCCGCCCGGCGGATCTTATCCCGCAGGCGGTCGGATACGATAAAGTAGTCGATACGCCATCCTGCGTTGTTCTTCCGGGCATTGAACCGATAGGACCACCAGGAGTAGGCCCCGGTGGTGTCGGGATAGAGGAATCGGAACGTGTCAGTAAAGCCGGAGGAGAGCAGAATCGTCATCTTCTCCCGCTCCTGGTCGGAGAACCCCGCGTTCATCCGGTTGGTCTTTGGATTTTTCAGGTCGATCTCCTGGTGGGCCACGTTCAAGTCCCCGCAGTAGATGACCGGCTTTTGCCTGTCCAGAGAGCTAAGGTAATCCCGCAGGTCGTCCTCCCACTCCATCCGGTAGTCTAGCCGCTTCAGGCCATCCTGGGAGTTTGGGGTGTAGCAGCACACCAGATAGAACCCCTCATACTCTAGTGTAATGAGCCGCCCCTCGTGGTCGTGGAGGTCCTTGTCCATACCGTAGGCCACAGAGATGGGGGTATGGGGGGTAAACACGGCGGTTCCGGAGTACCCTTTCTTCTCCGCGGAGTTCCAGTATTCCAGGAGACCCTCCCCAAGGGGGACATCCGCCTGTCCCTGTTCCATCTTGGTCTCCTGCAGACATAGAAAATCCGGCCGCCGCTCCTGATAAAAGTCCAAAAAGCCTTTTTTCATACAGGCCCGCAGCCCGTTCACATTCCAGGATATAAATTTCATTGTTTGCTCCTCTGTTGTTCAAAAATCCCCGTACCCACCCTCGTCTCCGGTCAGTGCTGGGTTGTGCGTGATGCCAGATCACAATGCGGTCATGCGCAGTCGGGGCATTACGATAAGCCGGGGAATCGAACCCCCGCGTCCGCCCAAGGACGCATACCAATGGTTGGCTCATTCTCAGCCAAAGAGATCGCACTCGCTCCGGAAACTATCCTTTGTCAGCTTATGACAGTTCTGTGGACCAGTTGGTCTGCTGCAGCTTGTTATCCAAAAGGCGCAGCTGCTGGGCCATCCGATCAGTGTCCTTTTGCAACTGGGCCACGTCTACTGTGCTGAGAATCTTAATCTCAGAGCGGGTTGCCCGGCGGGTGGTCTGCCCCGCCTGTTGAAGAAGATCCCGGTACACGCTGATTTTCAGGGACAGGCAGTCCTTTTTCGCAATCAGTTCCGTAAGGGTGAGACCATCCACCATTGTTCTGCTGTTGGTAAGATTGATGCGGACCATCAGTTCCTCCAGCCTAGCGGCGCAGTGCTCCAGTTCCTCCAGAAGCACCTCGGGAGCTTCCGCAGGGCGCTCTCCTTCCTGGACGAGGGCGCTGTTCTCCAGCCGATTTCGGAGCTGCTCGATGCGACGGTTCAGGTCCGCCCGTTCCTGCAGGGCCTCTGCCAGTTTCATGGCGGGATCCTCCTTGTCATTTTTTATGGTTATCATTATAGCCATGGCGGTCTGGTTTGGCAAGAGATGAAATAAAGCGCCCGCCGAAGCGGACGCTCTGAAATGGGCCGTTACAAAAGCCTGCCCTCTCCGCCCATGAGGGTGGTAATCGCTTCTATACGCTCCAGTGGGAACGGAGGCATAGCAAGGGGCTTCAGCGCGATGGACATAAGCTTCACAGGGTTGTCGTCCGCTGCTGACCGGTTGGAACTTAGCTTACCGCACCGGCGGCACCGGTGGATGACCGCCCACTCTCCGTTTTTCCGGACCCAGACCCCGATGGGGTCCATCACGCCACCACACTCGGCGGCCCGGTCCCCAGGCTCCTCATCCATATGCAGGCTGGACAGACAGTTGGGGCAGTGGTTGCGGTGATCGCTGCCCGCCGCCTCCGGCGTCACCAGCCAGCCGCACACCTTACAGGTAAAGCTATCTCGGCAGGGATGTGTCTTATAGTAGCCTTTTTCAAATATTTTCCGTTTATTTTCCCGATTCATGGGGATATTTCCTCCTAAAAGATATCATGTGTTCTTTTGGGAGGCGCGCGAAGCGTTTGGGCGCAAACCTCCCGGTTTAACCCACAAGCTCCGAATCATAATGATAATTCATCTTGGTTTCCTCATTTTCTATTTTTGTCGTCGCCGCGGCCGCAACACCGCCATTATACTGTAAAGTGAGTGGAAAAGGCAAGTTCAGAAACAAAATCGTAATAAAACTGTAAAAAACGCCGTTGCGCTCCCGCAAATAATTCGTTATAATAAGGGAGATTCGATTGAAAAAGGAGGACCCTGCCACCATGCCTCAAATCCACATCCCCCAGGGTTATACTTCCCTGCTGTCCATCTATGAAACACAGAAGGCCATCGGTCTACTCAACCGGCTCTTTGAGGATAAGCTGTCCGGTGCTCTCCGCCTCCACCGGGTGTCCGCCCCCCTGTTCGTCTCCTCCACCTCCGGGCTGAATGACGACCTGAATGGCGTAGAGCGGCCCGTGTCCTTTGACATCAATGGCTGTCAGGAAACCGCGGTGGTGGTCCACTCCCTGGCCAAGTGGAAGCGCCTGGCCCTGAAACGCTACCAGTTCCAGGTGGGTGAGGGGCTGTACACCGACATGAACGCCATTCGTCGAGACGAGGCACTGGACGCCCTCCACTCCGCCTATGTAGACCAGTGGGACTGGGAGAAAATCATCTCCAGAGAGGACCGGAACCTGGATTTCTTGAAGCAGACCGTCCGCTCCATCGTGGGCGCCCTGGCCGAGACCCAGTCCTTCCTCCACACCGTGTTTCCCCAGCTGTCCGTCCTGCCCAAGCTGACCCGTGAAGTGACCTTTATCACCTCCCAGGAGCTGGAGGACCTGTACCCCCAGTTGACCCCCAAGGAGAGGGAGCACGCCTTCACCCAGGAGCATCCCGTCACCTTTCTCATTGGCATCGGGGGCAAGCTCCGCTCCGGCCAGCCTCACGACGGTCGGGCGCCCGACTATGACGACTGGTCCCTTAACGGCGACCTGCTGGTGTGGGACAGCGTCAACGGTCAGTCTCTGGAGCTGTCCTCCATGGGCATCCGGGTAGACCCTGAGGCGCTGGACCGGCAGCTCGCTCTGGCCGGCTGTGACGACCGGCGCGGCCTGCCCTTCCACAAAATGCTGCTGAACGGCGAGCTGCCTCTGACTATGGGCGGCGGCATCGGGCAGTCCCGGGTGTCTATGGCCCTGTTAGGCAAGGCCCATATCGGAGAGGTCCAGAGCTCTCTCTGGGATGAGCCCAACCTCAAGGCCGCCGAGGAGGCCGGCGTCATCCTGCTGTAATGGGAGAAATTTACCGGCCCGCTTCATCAAATCCCAGGAAACCCCTTGTCAAAGCAGGGAAAATAGGGTAAAATAAATCAGCTTATTTCAACGATAATGGAGGATGATTCCTATGGCAATGATTTCTGCCAGCGACTTCCGCAATGGCGTGACTTTTGAAATGGACGGAAAGGTCATGCAGGTAGTCGAGTTTCAACACGTGAAGCCCGGCAAAGGCGCCGCCTTCGTCCGCACCAAGATGAAGAATATCATCACCGGCGGTGTCACCGAAACTTCTTTCAATCCCACCGCTAAATTTGAGCAGGCCTTCGTGGAACGCAAGGACATGGAGTATAGCTACAACGACGGCGACCTGTACTATTTCATGGACATGGAGACCTTTGATATGCTGCCCATCAGCAAGGATCTGCTGGGCGACTCCTTCCGGTTTGTTATGGAGAATACCCCCTGCAAGGTCATGTCCTATAAGGGCAGCGTCTTTGGTGTGGAACCCCCCAACTTTGTTGAGCTGGTGGTCACCGAAACCGATCCCGGCTTCAAGGGTGACACCGCTACCAATGTGACCAAGCCCGCCACTTTGGAGACCGGCGCCGAGATCAAGGTCCCCTTGTTCATCAATCCTGGCGACAAAATCAAGATTGACACCCGCACCGGCGAGTATCTGGAGCGTTGCAAGGGTTAAGTGTCCCAGCCGTCGTGAGTCCCACCTAACAACCGTAGGCCGGGGTTTGTCCCCGCCGCCTGAAAAGGAGAACGATTATGACTATTTCCGAAAAAGTCGCCTATCTCAAAGGTTTGGCCGAGGGCCTGAATTTGGATACCGAGAAGTCCAAGGAGGGAAAGCTCATCTCTGTGATGATCGGCATTCTGGAGGAGGTCGGCCTGTCCATCGAGGACCTGGAGGAGAACGCTCTGGCTCTGGGAGAGGAAATCGATGTGCTGTCCGATGACCTGGCTGATGTGGAGTCCGTGGTCTTTGACGAGGATGAGAACGACGAGGAGGACTACGACGACGACTGGTTTGAGGTGGAGTGCCCCACCTGTGAGGAGCCTCTCATCATCGACGATGAGGCTCTGGCGGAGGGCTTTATACAGTGCCCCAACTGTCAGTCCAAGTTCTCTTTGGACCTGAGCGACGATGTGGTGGAGGCTGACGAGGAGGAGTAACCCCCTTCCCCTCTCTCCCGTTCAAAAAGCGGCCGAGGAGGCGCGCCAGACGGCGCGCCTCCTTTTTTCCTTTGGTCATGAAGCGCCCTCCCCGCGAATAGAGTGACAGGGAGGGGTGATCATCGTTGGGCGAAAAAATGTTGTCGGCGGGCAAGGGGGCGCTCTTCCTCACCGCTGTAGGCGCGGTATCCCAGATACTGGGCTTCGGCTACCGTGTGGCCCTGTCTCGGGCCGTAGGGGCGGAAGTCATGGGGCTATACCAGCTTATCATGCCAGTGTATTCGGTCCTTCTCTCTCTGACCGCCATTGGCCTGACCTCCGCCATGTCTAACCTTACCTCCCAGTATCTGGCCCTGGGCAACCGTAGGGGGCTGTCCCAGACAATGGGCACCTGCCTGCGGGCCTTTTTTCTCCTTCTGCTCCCTCTAGGCGCGCTGGTCATCTGGCTGTCCGACCCCATCTCTGTGGAGCTGTTGGGGGACGCCAGGACCCAGCTAGGTCTTATTCTGCTGGTCCCCTGTGTTGCCCTTACCGGTGTGGAAAATCTACACAAGCACTTCTTTTATGGGGCGGGGCTGGTTCGGCCGCCGGCCATCGTCGAACTAGTGGAGCAGTTCATCCGGACGGCAGCGGTGCTTGGACTGCTGCTCTTCTTTCTGCCTCAGTATCCGGAGCGGGTGGTCGGGCTTATCGTCCTGGGGATGGTGATCTGCGAGGTATTCTCCGCCTGCACCCTGTCCGTCCTGTACCGCCGTCGGTTAGGCCGTTTAGGGCTGAACGGGCCGGGGGAAACCGCCCGAATCCGCCGGAAGCGAGTGCTCTCCATTGCCCTGCCTGTAGGGGCCAACGCCCTGCTGGGCAACCTGATGGGAGCGGCCAACGCCACTTTAATTCCCCAGAAGCTGGTAGAGGGAGGGATGGAGCGGTCGGCGGCCATCTCCGAATTCGGTGTGGTCTGTGGCATGACCATGCCCATGCTCTCCCTTCCCATTGTCTTTCTGGGCGCCCTCAATCTGGTCCTGGTCCCCCGTCTGGCTCGGGCCTGCGCCTTAAACTGGCCGGGTGAGGTGCGGCGGCTGTCCTCCCGAGCCATGGCTGCCGTCTCTGTCCTCACTCTGCCTGCCATGGCTCTGATGGTGGTGCTGGGCCCTGACCTGGGCCGGCTCATGTTCAAGCAGGATGGCGTAGGAGAGCACCTGATCCCTCTGGCTGTTACCACCGCCATGAGCTGCTACTGCTCCGTGTTGGCCGCCGTCCTCAACGGAGTTGGCCGCCAGAAGGAGGTGGCCGCTGTTTCCCTGCTAGGTGGCGGGGTGCAGCTGGCCTGCACTCTGGTTCTGATCCCCCTGCCTGGCCTTGGAATGAAAGGCTATGTGGCCGGAGCTCTGGTATCCACCGCGCTGGAGCTTGTCCTGTGCCTGTCTCTTGTTCTACGGCACACAGGTCTGCGGCCCCAGCTCTTCCGCTGGATGACTGCCCCTGGGCTGGCCTCTCTCCTGGCCGCATTGAACACCAATCTTCTGCTCCGGTATCTAAAGGCCAGCGGGCTTCCTCCCCTTTGGGCTGGGCTGGGCAGTCTAGCCTTCGCTCTGGTCCTCTACCTGGCCGCTCTTCATGCCCAGGGAGTCAGCCTGCGGGATACACTGCGGGTCAAGTGGTAAACGAAAAAAGGACTGCCGCAAAAAGCGGCAGTCCTTTTAAATGCATGGGGACAGCTTACTTCAGCTCGACCTTGGCACCGGCCTCTTCCAGCTTCTTCTTCAGCTCCTCGGCCTCGTCCTTGGACACGCCCTCCTTCAGAGCCTTGGGAGCGCCCTCGACGGTAGCCTTAGCCTCGGCCAGACCCTGGCCGGTGATCTCGCGGACGGCCTTGATGACCTTGATCTTGGCAGCAGCGTCAAAGCTGGCCAGAACCACGTCAAACTCGGTCTTCTCCTCAGCGGCGGGAGCAGCAGCGCCGCCAGCAGCGGGAGCGGCCATAGCGGCGGCGGACACGCCGAACTCCTCCTCCAGAGCCTTGACCAGCTCGGACAGCTCCAGCACGGTCAGAGCCTTGACTTCCTCGATCAGAGCAGTAATCTTCTCACTTGCCATGATAATTTACCTCCTAATTGTGTAATCAAAATCTAAATTTTTTCTCCCCACCGGGGAGCGGGGAAAGGTACGCCGACTTACTCGGCGGCAGGGGCTTCCTCAGCGGGGGCGGCGGCCTCCTCGGCAGCAGGGGCGGCTTCGCCGCCCTTCTCGGCGATGGCCTTCAGCACGATAGCCAGACTGGTGATGGGAGCCAGCATCATGCCCAGAGCCTGAGCCTGCAGAACATCCTTAGCGGGCAATTCGGCCAGAGCCAGGATCTCCTCCAGGGACAGCACCTTGCCATCCATGAAGCCGCCCTTGATGTTGAAGCGATCGCCCAGCTGCTTGGCGTACTTGTTGACCACACGCATGGGAGCGATTGGGTCGCCGGCGCTGGTCGCCAGGGAAGTGGTGCCGTTGAGCACCTCATCCAGGCTTTCCAGGCCCACATTGTTCAGGGCGAACCGGGCCAGAGTATTCTTCACCACGCCATACTGCACCTCGTTCTGGCGCAGCTCGACGCGCAGAGCGGTGTCCTCGGCAACGGTGATACCCTTGTAATCCACCAGCACGCCGCTGGCGGCACCCTTCAGCTGCTCCGTCAGAGCGGCCACAACAGCCTGCTTCTCAGAAAGGACCTTTGCGTTAGGCATTTTGGATTCACCTCCAGAAATTGTTTCCGCGCAACAAAAAACCTCCGGTCAAAAGACAGGAGGACAGTACCATCAAAAGGTATTCTTTTGAAAGCACTCTCGGCAGGACTTACTCCGGCGGGCCGGAACCTGCTGTCTTTGAACGCGAATAATATTTTATCATCCCGGACAGGCCTTGTCAAGCAAAACCTGTCCGGGCATGACAAACAAAATTGGGGCACAGCGCAGCCGCCAGATTGAGGACCAGGTCCTCCCAGCGGTACGCGCGCGTCTTACATCAGTTTGGCGCCGTTGACTTTCACACCGGGGCCCATGGTGGATACCACGGTGCAGCTCTTGATATACTGGCCCTTGGCGGCGGCGGGCTTGGCCTTAACAATGGCGCCCATGATGGCGTTGAAGTTCTCAGCCAGCTTCTCAGGGCCAAAGGAAACCTTGCCGATGGGGCAGTGGATGATATTGGTCTTGTCCAGACGGTACTCCACCTTACCGGCCTTGATTTCGTTGACGGCCTTGGTCACGTCCATGGTGACGGTGCCGGCCTTGGGAGAGGGCATCAGGCCCTTGGGGCCCAGCACCTTACCCAGACGGCCTACCACGCCCATCATGTCGGGGGTAGCCACTACCACGTCGAAGTCGAACCAGTTTTCCTTCTGGATCTTCTCCACCAGGTCCATCTCACCTACGTAGTCAGCGCCAGCAGCCTTGGCCTCGTCCGCCTTGGCGGCCTTGGCAAAGACCAGCACGCGCTGGGTCTTGCCGGTGCCGTGGGGCAGAACGATGGCGCCGCGGACCTGCTGGTCAGCGTGGCGGGAGTCGACACCCAGTTTCACGTGGAGCTCCACGGTCTCATCGAACTTAGCGGTGGCGGTATCGACGACCAGCTTCATGGCGTCGGCGGTATCGTACAGAGCGTTGCGGTCGATCTTCTTGGCGCTCTCCTGATATTTCTTACCTCTAAACATCTCTAACCCTCCTTACTCGCCCACCAGGATGCCCATGGAACGGGCGGTGCCGGCGATCATGCTCATAGCGGCCTCGATGGAGGCGGCGTTCAGGTCGGGCATCTTGATCTCGGCGATCTTGCGGACGTCTTCCTTGCTGATGGTGGCCACTTTGTTCTTATTGGGCACGCCGGAGGCCTTCTCCAGATTACAGGCCTTCTTGATCAGCACGGGGGCGGGAGGAGTCTTGGTGATAAAGGTAAAGGAGCGATCGGCGTATACGGTGATGATAACGGGGATGATCATACCCACGTCGTTCTTGGTGCGCTCGTTGAACTCCTTGGTAAAGGCGGCGATATTCACGCCGTGCTGGCCCAGAGCGGGGCCAACAGGGGGGGCGGGAGTCGCCTTGCCGGCGGGGATCTGAAGTTTTACATATCCAGTTACTTTCTGTGCCACGAAAGAGCACCTCCATTTGAAAAATGTGGTCGTTTGGCGGAGCGGTAATCGCTCCTCCCACTTGTGCGGGCCGCTTTTGTAGGGCGCGGCGACCCTGGTGCGCCATTTATGACCCAACCTGAAGCATGCGGCGCGCCATAGCCGCCGCATCCTGCGTCCAGTCGGTCATTGTCAGGAATTTGCGGGCTCCACCTGGTCCAGCTCCAGCTCCACGGGGGTCTCGCGTCCAAACATGGACACTACCACCCGAACCTTGCCGCGCTCCAGGTCAATTTCTTCCACGGTGCCCAGGAAGGACTCCAGGGCGCCTTCGGTGATCTTGACCGTGTCGCCCAGCTGATAGCTGACTACGATCTCGCGCTTCTCCACCCCAAGGGCAGCCACGTCGTCTTCGGACAGGGGGATGGCCTTGTTGCCCTCGCCCAAAAATCCGGTGACGCCGCGGATATTGCGCACCACGTGCCAGGTCTCGTCGTTCATCACCATCTTGACCAGGACATAGCCGGGAAAGACCTTCCGCTCCACGTCCTTGGGACCGTTGTCGGTAATCTCGGTAACCGTTTCCATGGGGATGCTGATCTCGTGGATCAGATCTCTCATGTTGCGGTTCTCCACATACTTCTCGATGGTGGCCTTCACCGTATTCTCATACCCGGAATAGGTGTGTACCACATACCAGTTCGCGTTGTCAGCCATAGTCCGCGCCCTCAGCCCAGCAGGGAAAGGATCAGGCCGATCCCCTTGTTGGCCACCAGGTCAAACAGCCAGATAAAGATGCCAACCACAACCACACAGGCGATGACGATCAGGGTGTTGTTGACCGTCTGCTTGCGGGTGGGCCACTGGACTTTCTTCAACTCGCTCTTCATATCCTTGAGCCACTTGCCAATGCGGGCAAAGACGCCGGGCTTGGACTTTTTCTCGGACTTCTTGTCCTTCTTGGCCTTGTCGGCCTTGTCAGAAGCAGTCTGGGCAGTCTGCTCCAGCTTCTCGTTCTCAGCCATGTTGCTACCCTTCTTTCCTTTCAGCCTGTGAGGCTCCAATTACTTGGTCTCATTGTGGACGGTGTGCTTTCTGCAGAAGGGGCAGTATTTGTTCAGCTCCAGGCGGTCAGGGGTATTCTTCTTGTTCTTCATGGTGTTGTAGTTTCTCTGCTTGCACTCAGAGCACCGCAGGGTGATCTTAATGCGCGCGCCGGCTTTGCTTGCCATTTGTTCGGCACCTCCTTTTGAATTTACAGGGACCGCCGCAGCGGCCCGCGTTGAGTCGGACGGGAGAAAAAGCGTTCCTAAAACAGAAAACGCCGGACCCGGCCATATTGCCAGATCCAGCGACACAAGGGCGTAGTACGCCATGGTCTACGGTGGGATCCGGCTCTGTTGCCTCCCTGTGTTCCAAGTATGGCTAAGGGGGTCGGACGTCAAACACCGTAAAAATGCGCACGACAAAAAAGCCCCTTTTCACAGGTATGGGATACTATATCATCTTTCCCGCTATTCGTCAAGCAATTTTTTATTTTTTATAAGTTAAGGTAAGAAACGGGATGGACGGCGGGCCCCTATTTGTAGGACCCGCCGCCGCAGTCTACTCAAATATTCGCTTCAGTCCGCCAGCTTATCCAGCAGGGCAGCCAGCTCTTCCAGCTTGGCGTCCGGGTCGCCGGAGGCGGCCGCCTCCCGGACGCAGCAGTCCATATGGGCCCTGAGCACCATCCGGTTGGCCTTTTTCAGGATGGACTGGGCGGCCATGATCTGGCTGGATACATCCAGGCAGTAGCGGTCCTCCTCCACCATCTTCAAAATGCCGTCGATCTGCCCGCGGGCGGTCTTTAGCAGCCGGTTCACCTGGGCGTGGTCTGCCTTCACTTGACAGACACCACCTCATAGCCTGCCTCGGTGACGGCGTCGGTGAGCACCTTGTCATCCACTTCCTTAGATAGGGACAAAACGGCGGACTTATCCTCCAGACTCATCTCTACCTTGTCCACTCCGTCAATGGCGGACAGGGCCTTCTCCACCCGTCCGGTGCAGTGACCGCACATCATGCCCTCGATTATCATGGTCTTGTTCATCGTTTCTGTTCCTCCTTGCTCTGTTTCCTTTATCTCCAGGGGGCAGGCTCCCTCCCGGGCGCTCCGCTCCTCTGTGGGCGGGGATTTGAATTTGCTTTTGAAAAAGCGCAGGCGCAGGGCATTTGTCACTACGCAGACCGAACTTAGGCTCATGGCGGCAGCGGCAAACATGGGATTCAGCTGCCAGTGGAGGGTGGTGTAAAATACACCGGCAGCCAGAGGAATACCCAGCGAGTTATAGAAAAATGCCCAGAACAGGTTTTCTTTGATGTTTCGGATGGTGGCCCGGGACAGCTCCACCGCGGAGGCCGCGTCCAGCAGGTCAGACTTCATCAGCACGATGTCCGCGCTTTCGATGGCCACGTCAGTCCCGGCTCCGATGGCCAGTCCCACGTCCGCCCTGGCCAGGGCGGGGGCGTCGTTGATGCCGTCGCCCACCATGGCCACTTTCCTGCCCTGATCCTGGAGCTCCTTTACCTTCCGCTCCTTGTCCTGAGGCAGGACCTCGGCCATCACCTGGGTCACCCCCAGCTCTTTGCCAATGGCGTCGGCAGTGCGCCGGTTGTCGCCGGTGAGCATAACCACGTCCAGCCCCAGCGTCCGAAAAGCTGCCACGGCGGCCGCGCTGGAGGGTTTGGGGGTGTCCGCTACCGCGATAAGGCCCAGCACCCGCTCCCCGTCCGCAAAGTACAGAGGCGTCTTTCCCTGGGCGGCCAGAGTGTCCGCCTGGACCCCAAATTCGGCCAGGTCCACTCCAGCCTCCTCCATCATCGCCCGGTTTCCCCCCAGGAAGTATCGGTCTCTGATGGTTGCCCGCACCCCTCGGCCATGGACGGCCTCAAAGTTGCCCACCGAAGTGATGGGCAATTTCCTGCTCCTGCTCTCCTCTACGATGGCGGCAGCCAGGGGATGTTCCGACGGCCCCTCCAAACAGGCTGCCAAGGTCAGCAGGCCGTCCTCCTCCAGATCAGCCGCCGGCAGGATATCGGTCACCACCGGCTTTCCCTGGGTCAGGGTGCCGGTCTTGTCCAGTACCACCGTATCAATGGTGTGGAGGGTCTCCAGCGCCTCAGCGGATTTGATAAGGATGCCGTTTTCCGCTCCCTTTCCGGTCCCCACCATAATGGCCACGGGGGTGGCCAGCCCCAGGGCACAGGGGCAGGAAATGACCAGCACCGCCACGCCGGCAGTGAGAGCTTTTGTCACGTCCCCGCCGGTGACAACCAGCCAAACGACGGCGGTGACCGCGGCGATCAGCATTACCACCGGGACAAAGACGCCGGCTACCTTATCCGCCAGCTTGGCGATGGGAGCCTTGGAGGCAGAAGCCTCCTCCACCAGTCGGATCATCTGAGCCAGAGTGGTATCCTCCCCCACCCGGCTGGCCTCAAAGGTAAAGAAACCGGATTTGTTGATGGAAGCGGCGGCCACCTTATCCCCCACAGATTTGTCCACAGGGAGAGACTCCCCGGTGAGGGCAGACTCATCCACAGCGGATTGGCCCTCTACAATCACGCCGTCCACTGGGATGGACTGGCCCGGCCGGACCACCACTCGGTCCCCCACCTGGACCTCTTCCACGGGAATCTCCACCTCCACCCCGCCCCGAAGGACAGAGGCCGTCTTGGGCGCCAGGTCCATCAGGCGGGTGATAGCCTGGCTGGTCTTGCCCTTAGAGCGGGTCTCCAAAAATTTCCCCAGGGTAATCAGGGTCAGGATCATTCCAGCAGACTCGAAATACAGGTCCATGTGGTAGCGGGCCACCCGCTCCATATCCCCGTGGCCCAGTCCATAGCCCATCTGGTAAATGGCGAACACGCCATAGATAACCGCGGCGATGGAGCCCACGGCGATCAGGGAGTCCATGTTGGGCGCCCGATGCCAGAGCGTTTTAAAGCCCACCTTGTAATACTTATCGTTGAGATACATGATAGGCAGAGTAAGGAGCAGCTGGGTCAGCCCGAAGGCTACGGCGTTCTCATGTCCCAGCAGGAAGGCAGGCAGGGGAGCGCCCATCATGTGGCCCATTGAGATATAGAATAGGGGAATGAGAAAGACGAAGGACCAGATCAGCCGGTGCTTCATAGAGGCCAGCTCCCGCTCCATGGTGTCATCTTTTTGCGGGGCAGCCGCCTTTCCTTTTTCCTGGGGCAGGGAGGCGCCATAGCCAGAGGCGGTGACCGCCTGAATGATATCCTGTGCCGTGACGACACCTTCGTCGTACTCCGCTACCATGGAGTTGGTCATCAGACTGACCGCGGCACTTCTGACGCCCTCCATCTTGCTGACCGCCTTCTCCACATGGGCGGAGCAGGCGGAACAGGTCATGCCTGTGATGTTGAATTTTTGCTTCATCGTATCACCTCGTTGCGCTGTCCCCCTCCGCCCATATGGGGCGCGCCGCGCTCCACACTGCGGAGGCGCACAAATTCGGAGCGGAGGATTTTCGGTGGCGGCTCTGCTGCCTTAGAGATTACAGTGCGCGGCCACCATTCAAATAGAACGGTCTGAATGGGAAACGGAGCAGGCGCTGCCTGTTTGATTGAATTCCCGCTTCCTGTCCTCGCTCCACCATATCCTCCAGCTTTGCCGCTCAAAGATATCGCTTTCGAAGGTATCGCTCACTTATTTATACCCCCCCTGGGTGGGGTGTCTATATCATACCCCGACATCTCAGCTTTGTCAAGAGGATAGTATGGGCGTTTTTCCGGATCTTATCAAAAGAGCCGCACGGCTGTACACCGCGCGGCTCCTTAGTCTGTCACTCCGCTAGACGGTCTTCGGATAAATCCAGACCGCTAATCAATTCTCTTAAGGGCAGAATGAACTCTGGGGATATGGACAAGCTGTCCACCCCCATCCGGAGGAAGGTCTCCGTCAAATCAGGATCTGCCCCCAGATCTCCACAGATCGACACCCGGAGCCCGTGCCGGTGTCCCGCCTCCACGGTGTGGCGGATCATCCGCAAAACGGCCGGGTGCCTGGGATCGTAAGCGCCGCCGGCGCGGCATCGATCTGCCGCCAGAGTATACTGGGTCAGATCGTTGGTCCCCAGGGAAAAAAAGTCCGCCTCTAAGGCCAGCTCATCCGCCAGCACAACGGCGGCAGGCGTTTCCACCATGATCCCCACTCTCACTTCTCCCGGCTCCCGGCCCTGGCTCTGCAACTCACTTCGGCACTCCTCCAGGATCTCCCTTGCCCTCCGGACCTCCCACGGGGCTGTCACCATGGGCAGCATCAGGGAAACTGGTCCCAGAGCACCAGACCGGAGAATAGCCCGGAGCTGTGGGCGAAACAGGTCGGGACGGGCTAGGGACAGCCGGATACCCCGGCATCCCAAGGGGGAGCTGTCCCCCTCAAGCCCCAGACAGGGGGCCTGTTTGTCTCCCCCCACATCCAAGGTCCGGATGACCACCGGCCGGCCAGCCATCGCCCGCACCACCTGGGAATAGGCGGCAAACTGTTCCTCCTCATCCGGACAGGTATCCCGGTCCAGGAAGAGGAACTCACTTCGGAACAGCCCCACGCCCTGGGCGCCCTTCTGCCGGGCCAGCTCCCCCTCAGCGCCGCTGCCAATATTGGCCAGCAACGGCATCTCCCGGCCATCCAAAGTAACTGTATCCCGGTCTCTCCACTGGTTTAACCGCAGCCGCTCCTCCCTGCCCTTACGGGCCATCTGCTCCCCCTCCTCCACTATCTGCTCTGTGGGGTCAAGGTACAGCCAGCCCCGGTCTCCATCCAGCATGGCTGTTCTTCCCTGCCAGTCCTCCTGGATTTCTACCCCCATCACAGCCGGGACGCCCATGGCCCGGGCCAGGATCGCGGTATGGCTGCTGGCCCCCACATCTCGGGTAACCAGCCCCAACAGCTTGTCCCGGTCCAGTCCGATCAACTGGCTGGGGGACAATTCCTCTGCCGCCAGAATGGACGGCTCCCCGCCCAGCAAGTCCTCCTCCCGGACTCCGGTAAGCAGGTCCGCCACCCGGCGCGTAATGTCCCTCATGTCGTCGGCCCTGGCCTGCATATACTCGTCCTCCATAGCGGAAAAGAGGGCGGTGAACCGCGCTCCCGCCCTCTGAACCGCTTGGCAAGCTCCCTCTCCCCGGCGAATGGAGGTGTGCACCGCCTCCTGGTAATCCGGGTCCTCCAGCAGCATCTGGTGGATGCGGAAAATGGCAGCCGCCTCCATCCCCGCCTGGTCCAAGGCCCGTCCATAGAGGTCCTCCAGCTGGTCCATGGCGCCGCGCCGGGCGGCCTCAAAGCGGTTCAGCTCCTCCTCCGGGGACAATGTCGGCCCGGCTGTATCAGTTCGGCCCATTCGGGGACAGATGCGGATGGGACCTAAGGCAATTCCGCCGATGCTCCATGTCCCCCTGATCGCCTCCATGAAACCAGCCTCCTTTACAGGTTCTCCCGGAAAAAACGCTCCAGGACCGCTATGGACCTCTCCTCATCTCCCCCTTGGACGGTCACGGTGATCTGATCCCCCTGGCGCACGCCCAATGTCATCAAGGCGATGATCCGGGTAGCCTCCACCGCTGTCCCTCCTTTGATTATGGCAACCGTGCTGTCCAGGCCTCTGGCTGTCTGGACCAATAGGCCGGCAGGCCGGGCATGGAGACCCAGCGGGTCCTTTACCGTGTACGGAAACTGCTTCACCTGGTCACCATCTCCTTTTCCCTCAAAACTCACAGTTCCTCCGCCCTGGGCATAGCCGGGATCGCTCCGCTTCTGGAGCAGGTGATGGCAGCCGCTCGGTTGGCATAGGTCAGAATGTCCCGCAGCTCCTCTGCCGTCAGCCCCGCCAGCGGCTCCCTTCCCCGGCTGCACAGCCGGGCCAGCACAGCCCCCAGGAAGGTATCTCCGGCTCCGTTGGTGTCAGCGACCTGGACCGAGGCACCGGGGACAGAAAAGCTCTCTCCCCGCCAGCGGCAGAAGGCCCCCCGCTCCCCCAGCGTGACCAAGATCAGGGAAATGCCCCGCTCTTCCAACAGGCGGCTGCCCTCCTCTGGGTCCCGCGTGCCGGTGAGGAGGGGGAGCTCCTCCTCTGACAGCTTGATCACATCCACCAGGGGCAGAGGTATGGCCATCCACTGGGCGGCCTCCTCTGGATTCTTCCACAGGGGCGCCCGATAGTTGGGGTCATAGCTGACCAGGACGCCTGCTCGGTGGGCGTGGCGGGCAGCGAAAATGGTAGCGTTTCGCTCCAGTCCCGCCGTCAGGCTCACCGAGCCAAAATGGAGAAATTTGGTGCGGCCCAGAGCCTCCTCATCCACCTCCTCCGGGCTTAAAGTGCAGTCGGCCCCCCGGATGAACTGAAAGTCCCGCTCTCCCCGCGAGTCTACCGACACCACAGCCAGGGTGGTGGGCTGGCTGCCCGTCCGCAGGCCGGAGCAGTCCACGCCATTTTCCTCCAGCACCCGGCGCAGGTAGGCGCCAAAGCTGTCCCGGCCCACTTTTCCAAAAAAGGCGGTCTCCGCCCCCAGCCGCGCCGCCGCTACCGCCACATTGGCGGGGGCTCCTCCTGGATTGGCGGCAAAGGCTGGGATTCCCTGATCTGTTGTTCCCGTCTGGGTCAGGTCGATGAGGACCTCTCCAACGCTTATGATATCTCTCATAATGCCGCCGCCTTCTTTCTCTTCTTTTCCTTCCAGACCAGGCAAGCCCACCAGCACAGGGACACCAGATAGAGGTAGACCGCCAGGGGCAGCGCTGACGCTCCCACCCCAAGGGTGGTCAGCGGGACGCTGGCGGAGATGGCCCAGGGCACCAGACCGGCTAGATTAAGCACAGAATTTCCGAGATTGACCGCCAGTTCCATGGAATCCAGGCCCCGCCGGCGGTACTCCCCCTCCATCAGTTGGGCCCCCATCACAATGCCCACAGCCTGGTTACAGAACAGGCCGCAGCAGCCAAAGGACAGCAGGATGTGGACGGGGAACAGACCTACCCGGTCTACCAGATGCCCCACCCGGTCAGTCACCGGATCCAGCAGCCCGGTCCCGTTGAAGATACCAGAATAGGCGCAGGACAGGACCACAGTCAGCACGACGTTGATCATGGAACTCAGGCCTCCGCCGGCCATAATGTCCGCCAGACCCGGTTGAGCTGTCTGGTAGCCCACCAGACAGGCCAGCAGCAGTTCACCCAGATCCATCCCTTGGACGAACAGGGCGCAGATGGCGGCCAGGACACAGCTGACAGTGATGGACAGGAACGCGCTTATTTTGAGCCAGGGCAGAAGGAGCACGGCGGCGGCTGGAAGAAGTGTCACCCAGCTCAACTGAAAGCCGCTCTCTAAAGCCTCGATGATGTGGCTGTCTACCTGCCGGATGGGACACAGGATGGATAGGACACCGTAGACAGCCAGCGACAAAGCCATGGGCAGAGGGGTAGCGCGCCACATCTCGTGCTGAAAGGCCCTCTGCTCCGCCCCTGACACCGCCGCTGTCAGCGCCGCGGAGGAGGAAGCGGGGGACAGCCGCTCTCCCACATAGATCCCGGATATGATAGCCCCGGCGGTGACGGTTAGATTGGCCCCGCCGCTGCGGGCGATGGCCATCAGGATCACTCCCGCGGTGCCCACTACACCGAAGGAACTGCCAAAGGCCAAGCTGAACAGGGCTGGCAGCAAAAAGGCCACCAGGATGAAGGTCCTGGGTGTGATGAGTTGTGCGCCTCCCCAGACGAAGAAGGCCACCGTCCCCCCCGCCCGCCACAGGGCGGTGAGCAGCCCGATCAGGACCAGGATACGCAGCACCTTTACCGAGGTCTTCATTCCCGTCAGGGTCATTTGGACCAGGTCAGCCGCCCGGTGTCCCCGGTGCAGCCCGACCAGGAAAAAGCACACCAGCCCCACCAGCAGGGCCAAAAACTGGGGCAGCCCCATGACCATACAGCAGGCCACACAAGCCAGGAACACCCCAAACGCCGCAAAAAGATCCACTTTTTTCTCCCCTTTTATCCCTCTCCGCCCGAGATGGGACACTTTTTCATCCCGCAATACTACAATCGTGCCATGCCGTCGGTCCGCTCGGTCCCCTCCTCAGGGCTGTCAGTCCCGTTGTGTCCCGCCTGTTTGCCGCCATTATAGCATTTTTTCGCTCCAGTGTCATCCGGTTTTTCAGCATGGCCCACCATTTCCTTTTCGTCCTGTCCCCCCTTTCTTTTCCAAAAAAGGTATGGTATAATAAATTCTCAGAGCATATGGGACAATACTATTTTTCGGGGCCGGGCCGCTGTCCGACCATTTTGTTGTGCGCCTCCCTCTCCCTGGAATCGTTCTTATGCCCTTGGCATACTGGAGCATATTATAATAGGGAAAGGCGGAATCTTTTTGGACAACCTCGTACTCATCGGTATGCCTGGTTCTGGCAAAAGCACTGTGGGGGTTCTGCTGGCCAAGGCCCTGGGGTTGAGCTTTGTCGATGTAGATCTGGTCATCCAGCGGCGGGAGGGCGCCCTTCTTCAAGAGATCCTGGATACTCAGGGGGCCGAGGCTTTTCTGGATGCGGAGGAGGAAGCTGTTCTCTCCCTCCAGTGTCAGAACGCGGTCATTGCCCCAGGGGGAAGCGCGGTATGCCGGGAAAAAGGCGCGCTGTATTTGAAGGAACTGGGACGGGTCATCTATCTTCGCGTCCCTCTGGAGGAGCTGGACCGCCGCATCCAGGATTTGGCCACTCGGGGCATTGCCATGGCTCCGGGACAGGGCCTGGCGGATTTAATGGCCTATCGAGGCCCCCTTTATGAAAAATATGCCGATCTCATCGTCGATTGCCTGCCTGGTCAGACTCTTGCCCAGACTACGGGTGCGGTTCTGGACTGTCTGTCCCAGGACCTCTCTGCCCCAGCCCACGGGGTCAATGTGGGCCAGACGGCAGCGATCCGGCTCCGTTCTGAATCAGAAAAGGAAGGATCCAATGACATTTCGTGATTTGGGGCTCAACGCCCCCATCCTGCGTGCCCTGGAGGAGCAGGGCTATGCCAAGCCCTCTCCCATCCAGGAGAAGGCTATTCCCCCTGCCTTGAAGGGCCGGGACGTACTGGGCTGTGCCCAGACTGGCACGGGCAAAACCTGCGCCTTTGCCGCCCCCATTCTCCAGCGGCTGGCCGCCTCTCCCGCCGCCGGCCGTCCGATCCGTGCCCTGATCCTCACCCCTACCCGCGAGCTGGCCATCCAGATTGGAGAGAGCTTTGCGGCCTACGGCAAGTATCTGAAGCTGCGCCACACCGTCATTTTCGGCGGCGTGGGTCAAGCCCCCCAGGCCGAGGCGCTGAAGCGGGGGGTGGATATCCTGGTAGCCACTCCGGGCCGGCTCATTGATCTCCACGACCAGGGGCTGATCTCCGCCAATCATCTGGAAATTTTTGTCCTGGACGAAGCCGACCGGATGCTGGATATGGGCTTTATCCACGACGTGAAAAAAATACTCAAGTGGCTGCCCCAAAAGAAGCAGACGCTCTTTTTCTCTGCTACCATGCCCCCGGAGATTACCGAGCTGGTAAACTCTCTGCTGAAGGATCCGGTCAAGGTCGCGGTAGATCCGGTATCCTCCCCGGTGGATGCCATCCACCAGACCGTATACTTCGTAGACCGGGGCAATAAGACCCAGCTTCTGGCGCTTCTGGTGGAACAGTTGAAGGTGAAGAACGCGCTGGTCTTTACCCGGACCAAGCATGGGGCCAACAAGGTGGCCCGGGACTTGGTCAAAGCGGGGATCCCCGCCGCCGCCATCCACGGCAATAAGAGCCAGACCGCCCGGCAGCAGGCTCTGTCTGACTTTAAGGCTGGCCGGATCCAATGCCTGGTGGCCACTGATATCGCCGCCCGTGGGCTGGACATCGAGGAGTTGTCCCACGTCTTTAACTACAATCTGCCCGAAGTCCCGGAAACCTATGTCCACCGCATCGGCCGCACCGGCCGAGCGGGCCGGGAGGGCATGGCCGTGGCCCTGTGCGATTTCTCGGAAAAACCCCTGTTGAAGGATATTGAGAAGCTTATGGGACGAAAGGTCCCTGTGGTGGAGGACCACCCCTGGCCTATGAAGGTCTTTGAGGCCCCCAAGCGGGACAAAAACGGCAAGCCCATCAACGCTGAGGACGCCGAGGCCCGGGCCGCTGCCAAAGAGCTGCGCCGGATGCGGGACCAGAGCCAGAAGGAGACCCTCCAGCGCAAGGCGGCCCAGGCCCAGCAGAAGGGCCAGGAGGCAGGAGAGCAGGAGGAAAAGCGTTCCCGCTCCCGCCGCCGGAAGAAAAAGGCCGGTCAGTCTGAAGGGGTGCCCCCCGGCACCGCACCTGCCGCCCTCCAGGATTACGAAAGTCCCATCCGCCGCTCCGAACCACCCAAGCGAGGAGTACGTCCCGGCACGCTGATGGACACCGGCGACGCCATGCCACGCACCGATTTCCACCGGCCCAACCCTCTGGACAGCGATGTCATCATGGACGCCACCGCCCGGCTTCTGGCGCCCCGGCGCTCCCCCCTGGTTCCGTCTCGCGGCGGGAGTGACCGAAAGGAGAGCCGTGCCGGCAAGGGACATGGCAGCAGAGAGGGCCAGCCGGCCCCCCAGCCCGGTCAGGCGCACCGGCAGAAGGCCAAGTCCCGCGCCGGGCAGCAGTCCGAGTCCAAGGGGGCTGCGCCCAAAGGCCCGCTGGAAAAGAAGTCCGGCGGCAAGAAGCGGACCTCCCGCCCCGACAGGCGCCATTCCCAGCCACTGGAACCCCGCCGGAATGGTCAGCCTAAGGACTCCACCGAGCAGCATAGCCTGATGAAGCCCTATTACTTGGATATTGGCAGATGATCCCGGTGGACGGAGCAGAGGGGCTCTCTCCCGCTTCCATGTCCGCTCCCAGTCAATTTGTCTTACAAAATACTATTTAATATACAGAATATGGAGGAAAACAGTATGGATTATCAGGCCCTCTATCAGCAGAAGCTGACCACCGCCGACGAGGCGGTCAAGGTGGTCAAGTCCGGTGACTGGGTAGATTACACCTGGTGTACCAACCACCCCATTGCCTTGGACAAGGCCCTGGCCGCCCGGCAGAATGAGCTAACCGATGTCAAGGTCCGGGGCGGCGTCACCATGTGGATGCCCGAGATCGCCAAGGCCGAGGACGCCGGGGAGCACTTCGCCTGGCACTCCTGGCACTGCAGCGGAATCGACCGGAAGATCATCGCCAAGGGAATGGGTTATTTCAGCCCCATGCGCTACTCCGAGTTGCCCCGGTTCTACCGGGAACACCTGGATCCCGTAGATGTGGTAATGCTCCAGGTCACCCCCATGGATAAGTATGGCAACTTTAATTTTGGTCTGGCCTGCTCCCACCTGGCGGATATGCTGGCCCGGGCGAAGTGCGTCATCGTAGAGGTCAATCAAAATCTTCCCTGGGTCTATGGCCTGACTGGTACAGAAATCAACATTCAGGACGTGACATATGTGGTGGAAGGAGATAATCCCCCCATCGCCCAGCTTGGCGCCGGCGGCCCTGCTACTGAGGTGGACAAAGCGGTGGCCAACCTGGTGGTGCCCCAGATTCCCAACGGTGCCTGCCTGCAGCTTGGCATCGGTGGTATGCCCAACGCTATCGGTGCCATGATCGCTCAGTCCGATCTAAAGGATCTGTCTGTCCATACCGAGATGTATGTGGACGCCTTCGTGGACATGGCCGCCGCCGGCAAGATCACCGGACGGCACAAGGCGCTGGATAAAGGCCGCCAGGTCTTTGCCTTTGCGGCTGGCACCCAGAAGCTGTATGACTACGTGGACCGCAATCCCGACGTGATGGCTGCCCCTGTGGACTATACCAATGACGTCCATGTCATGGCACAGATCGACAATTTCATCTCCATCAACAACGCCATTGACATGGACCTGTTCGGCCAGGTCAACGCCGAGTCTGCCGGCATCAAGCACATCTCCGGCACTGGCGGACAGTTGGACTTCGCCATGGGCGCTTACCTGTCCAAGGGGGGCAAGAGCTTCATCTGTATGTCCTCCACCGTCACCGGCAAGGATGGCACGGTCAAGAGCCGCATCGTCCCCACTCTGACTCCCGGCTCCATCTGCACCGATCCCCGGTCCTGCACCCACTACATCGTGACTGAGTACGGAATGGTATGTATGAAGGGCCTGTCCACTTGGCAGCGCGCTGAGGCAGCCATCTCCATCGCCCACCCTGATTTCCGTGAACAGCTCATCAAGGACGCGGAGAAAATGGGCATCTGGCGGCGCAGCAACAAGTAAAAAGCTTGCTAATAAAAAAATCCCTGTGTCCAAAAGGCACAGGGATTTTTCAAATCAGCTCCCACTGAAAGTCCTCCCACTTCAACCGGCTGCCCACCGTGGTCCCCTCCGGCAGCAGGAACATGGTAATAGAGTGCTCCCGCCCCCCATCAGACAGCAGGTCGGCGTAATCTCCATTGACTCTCTGAACTGTGTAAAAAATCGGGTCCAATTTCAGCTCTCTCCTTTCTCACATCCCGTCTGCTCCTTACAGGACCGGCGGATCTGGAAATAAAATACGAGATAACTGATTACATCCAGCACAAAGATCAGTTGAAAAATCACATTTCGGGCAAACTTTTTCCCCGTCAGGTTGCCCAGCCGGTACTGCACATACAGCCCGCTGATGGAGTAGGCCGAGGTGGCCAGCACCACGGAATAGGCAAAGGCTACGCCAAGAAATCCGAAGGGCAGCAAGATCTGCAGACCTGGAATCACGAGAAAGGCGGCTAACATCATTGACCAGATCTGCAGGTGCGTGATAAAAAAGGGGATGGTCAGCAGCTTCATGGCCAAGGCCAAGTGATTCAGCCTTCTCCGGGCGGAAAGGTCTGCCTGGACTCGCCTCACCCGCTTGATCAGAAAGATGATGGCTACCACGGCAAGAATCAGGTTGGCGATCACCGCCGGCGGCAGCAGTCCCCATGGGATATCCAGGTCTCCACTCCCGTCCGACAGCAGAATGGGTCCCAGTAAAACGGCCTGGGTCCCATAGAGGCTGACTAAATAAAGAGCGCTTATGATGATCATGTCTACTCACTCCTCAACGCCCCGTAAAAAGTCCGTTTTATGGGACTGCTCTTTTCCTATACTTAGGTTGTCGATCAGACAAGAAAGGAGCAGAACATTATGGATTACAGCATCGTTTGGGTACGGGGACATGTGGAGGTCTACGACTGGGCAGGGCGGTTCTGCTTCTCTGCCGATAACGAGCGGGAGGCCAGAGAGGAACTGGCTCTCACCGCGTAAATTCAACTTGGGGGTGCGCTACAGGGGCGCCCCCTTTTCTTATTGGCTGCGCCGGTGTTCTCCGTTCAGGAGTCGATAAAGCTGCGGATACGCAGCTTCACTCCCAACCGGTCAGCGATGTCCCGGCAGTTCTGGATCTCCTCTTGCGTCTTGTCCTTGTCCACGATAGTCAGCACTACATGGGGCACATAGTGCTTGGCCTCTCCGGCAAAATCCAGCATGGCCTGATAGGCCGCCTCCCCCTGAACGGGGTGGCACAGGGCGGTGTAGTCCGCCGCATTGTCCGAGTTGAGAGAAATAGACAGGGTATCGATGCGTCCCTTTAGCTCTGGGCACACATCCCGGCCCAGAATCAGATTGGCGTGTCCATTGGTGTTGATACGCACTGGGGGCAGCTTATCCCCGAAACGCCCCTTCAGCTCGTCCACCAGCCACAAGATATCATCCAGGCGGTAGGTGGGCTCGCCATAGCCACAGAATACGATCTCCCGGTAGGAGCACACATCCCGGCTCAAAAAGCTGTCCAGAGCCTCCTGGCGGGTAGGCTCCCGCTCCAGCCACAGGGAGTCCTCGGTATAGATGGACCCCTGCGCCCTGCCGTGGCGCAGGCAGAATTCGCAGTTGCAGTTGCATTTGTTGGTCAGGTTCACATACAGCGCGTCCTCATATTCATAGGTAATGGTCATGGTAGATCCGTCCTCTCCTTTTTCTTCTTGGGCAGCATAGGTGGAAAGACACCTGTGCGCACCCCCACAAACCGAATGATGATCCAGGCAGCCGCGAAGGCCGCGGCCCAGGCCAACAGGCCGTGGTATTCCACATAATCCTCCTGGCTAGCCGTGGCGTGGCCCCCCTCCATGTCAATATAGCAGGTATCCACGGTAACTCCATGGTACTTGTTCAGCTCCTCCAGCTGGTCGTCCGTCAGGGACTCCCGCGCCAGAGTGCCGATGGGCAGGCGGGCATAGCTGGCTGTCATAGGGGCCTCCCCCTCCTCCCGGTATACCACGCTGTCCGAGTTGACTTTGGCGGCGATCCGTGTGCCGTCTTCCAACTGGAAAATATGCCAGAATAGTCCGTCGATATAGCCGCCGGGGCTGTTGCTATTCAGAGTAATGGAGTCCATCTCCATCGTAAAATACTCGTTGTTCTCCATATCAGCCAAGGTCTCAGCCAGAGGGATATCTTCACTGGCCACCGCACCGACTGAGCCTTCTTCCGCGGCGTTCTTCTCCAAATACGCCTGGTACCCCTCCTCCAGTGTCTGTTCGTACAGGTATTGCGCTCCAAAGGCGATCCCAGCCGACAGCAGCACAGTCAGCAGTAAGTCCCAGCGCCAGTACCAGATACTACGGCGCCTCATTAGGCTCTCCCCCTTTGATGCCAAAAAACCGTTTCCCGTTCTCCAGGGTGATACGGGCCACCTCATCCGGAGTCAGCCCCTTCACCCGGGCGATGGCTTCCGCCACCAGATGAACATGGCTGGAGTCGTTCCGCTTGCCCCGGAAGGGTTCCGGCGTCAGGTAGGGGGAGTCAGTCTCAATCATAATCCGGTCCATGGGCAGCCAGTCGATGACCTCCAGGGCCTTCCTGGCGTTTTTGTAGGTAATGACGCCGGTGAAGGACAGCATCCATCCCAGCTTGACCAGCACCTTGGCGTCCTCCAGACTGCCGGAATAACAGTGGTACACCCCGGTAACCTGGGGATACTCCCGGACAATGGTCAGGCAGTCCTGATGGGCTTCCCGGTCATGGACGATAACGGGCAGATGGAGGGACTGGGCCAGTTCCAGCTGGCGGCGAAAGACATTCTGCTGTAAGGCCCGAGGCGGGTTATCCTTCCAGTAGTAGTCCAGTCCGATCTCTCCAATGGCCCGGACCTTCGGGTGGGCGGCCAACGCCCGCAGCTCCAGTAGAGCCCCGTCTTCCCAGTCTCCACAGTCGGAGGGGTGGACCCCTACTGCCGCGTAGACATAGGGAAAGCGGTCTGCCAGCTCCAGGGCCGTCTTTGAGCTCTCCAGATCACAGCCGGGATTTAAAATCAGCTCCACCCCGCATCCCGGCATAGAGGCCAGCACTTCCAGCCGGTCGGCGTTGAAGGCCCCGGAGTCATAGTGGGCGTGGGTGTCGAATACCGCCATAGGCTACCCCTCTCTTCTTCATCAAGCGTGTCTTTTATCATACTCCCATCCCCTTAAAAATGCAAGTGGATGGCCCCCCTGTCTCTCCTTCATTCACGTCGGTATGGGGGGACTCCTCCCTTCTTCCTCCTGCCCCCCAAAAAAGGCAGGTCAGCGGTATTCCCCTTGCCCTTTGGCGCAAAGCCTGATATGCTGTCGTTGAAAGGAGGGGTCCCTCTTGAAGATCTCAGTAGAACACGCCCCTTTAGAGGAAAACGAGGTCATCCTGCGCTGTTCCAACTTGGACCAGGAGATGCTCTGGGTGCTGTCCATTCTCCGCTCCGGCCTGCAAAAATTGTGTGCGTGGGATGAGCGACGCGAGGTCACCCTCCTCTCTCCCAGTGAGGTGGTGTACTGTGAGAGTGTGGATGACCACACCTTCCTCTATACCTCCGCGGCAGTCTATCAGACTGCTCTTAGCTTGGCGGAGCTAGAGGGGCGGTATGGAAGCCTTGGCCTTTTCCGCGCAGGCAAGTCGTCCATCGTCAATCTTCACCGTGTCCGCGCCCTGAAAAGTCAGCCTGGCGGGAGGATCGAGGTCACTTTGGAAACAGAGGAGAGGCTGGTGGTCTCCCGCCACTATGCGCCCCTGCTGCGGGAGCGGCTGGGACTGTGAGAGAAAGGAGTGTTATCTATGTTCAGAGAAGAATTTATCCACTATTACAGCTGGGGCGTCACCATGAAGTACCACATGGGCGTCTATACCGCGGCCCTTGTTTTCACTGACTGTATTGCCCAATGGCTTATGGGGCGGCAATCCATCCCCATCCTGGTCCTGGGGGAGATGCTGCTGGTATCTATGGGGGTGGCTGTCCTTGAGTCCTGGATCTTTCCCCGGAGAGAGGTATGGGAGGGCGAGGCCCTGATACGCCGCACCGCCCTGTGGGCACTGGCATCCAATCTGGGATTCGTAGGAGGGGCAGCCCTGTGCGGCTGGTTTGATGGCGTTCCTCTGTGGGGCGCCGCGCTGTTGGCTCTTTTTCTGGAGTTCGGTCTGGCTTCCATGTGGTTCGCTGACCATGTTGCTCTCCGGCGGGATACCGAACGGCTCAATGAGAGGCTGCGCCAGTATCAGAATGAATAGACGGTAAAACTACGGCAGGACATCTGACGGGATGTCCTGCCGTTTTGTCGGACATTTCCGAGCCATACGCAGCAAAGCCCATTTTGATTCCAAATCAAATTGCAGCCCAGTGCAGCAATACATATGTATTTTACCTTTTGAATCATCACCACCGGTCCAGCCGGTGAGTTCCAATTATAAAAAAGTCGGAGCAAGCGGTTGCGATTTGGAGAGGATGAGCAAGTGGGCGGGGGGATAACGCTTTTTGCACACACATAAAAAAGCGTCGGAGCAAAGAGAAACTTTGCTCCGACGTGGTGACCCAGCGGGGACTCGAACCCCGGACCCACGGCTTAAAAGGCAGTTGCTCTACCGACTGAGCTACTGGGTCATATATATTCTTTTTTGAAATATTGGCTCCGGCACAAGTCCATAAGGAGTCGCCAGAGGCTGATGTTTCCATCAGATTTTGGCAGGGATGGCTGGACTCGAACCAGCGAATGAGGGAGTCAAAGTCCCTTGCCTTACCACTTGGCTACACCCCTGTATCTGCCGCGAAGAAAAGGCAAGGGCCGGAGCCGAAGCTCCCGGCCCTTACGCCTTATTGGTCTGGGGTGGGTAAAGGGACTCGAACCCTCGAC
>CDZJ01010221.1_pt1 | contig 116032 bp, 113 predicted proteins | sample 557391 | NCBI WGS metagenome assembly CDZJ01 (sample SAMEA3182111, study PRJEB8094) | gut metagenome | biome: human; feature: gut; material: Stool; isolation source: human stools | place: Canada | collected 2013-05-07 | reverse complement strand
GACGGCGGGTGCAATATCTGCGGCGGGCTGGGCCCATTTCTCGGTTTCCTACCCTGTTCGCCCCACTGTAAGCCGGAAGTGCAGGAGGACAAGGAACTAAACGGAGATTATGACTTCTACCGGCCCATTATCCGGGTGGAGAACCATGATTGACAATAGAAGCTTGATACGAAATAAAGAAAGAGAGGTGCCGACATGGGAGCATGGGGTATAAAAGCATTAGAGCGTGACGAAGGGCTGGATGTACTGGACATCCTCAAAAATGAATATGTACCGGAGCATCCGGTAATGGATCTGGGCGAGATGATTGAACTGATGAAAGAGGAAGTCATGCTGGGATCTGACTTCTCACAAATCGACTTTCTCTTTGACAATACTGCGATGGCTCTGGCGGAGCTGTATTTCCAATGGAAGGATAACGGCAAGCTGGACTACGATCATGAAGAAGCTATATGGGATAAAGTCACCGGTTTCACAGCATCCAAAGAAGCACTTGCTTTCCTGCTGCGGCAGCTCACCGACATCAAAAACGAGGTGCCGGACGAGGACGGCATCCGTGAGATTATGGATCTTTGGAAGAACGAGGATAGCGGTGAGATCGCTCCTGCGTGGTTGGAACACTTGAATCAGCTCATTGATCGACTGGATTCAGAACAGGAGGCACGACAAATGTATATCAAAAAATACTGGGGCAACTTTATTGGCGGTTCCGATGACAGTCTGAACCTTGTGGCATTTTTAGAGGATCAGAAAAAGGAGGAGATCCCCCTCAGCGAGATTTTCTCCAAGATCGGTCTGGACAAGCAGAACTGGGACTTTCGCCAAACCGTGGAGTACCTGGAGTTTACACATTCCGATGGTGTGGAGATGGACTTTCACTTCGCCATTGATGTGGTCACCGACCTGGCCGCCATCCTGCTGGAGTGCAGCGTCAGTGGCAGTGTAAACCTTCAGGATCTGGACGAGTACAACACCCCCGCCCGCCGTATCCGCATCACTGCTACGCCAGAGGAGCATGACGCCATGAACAAGGCCCTGGCGGACTTTGTCCATGCCCCGCTGGAATACGACCTCAGCGAGATGATGGATAACGAGGAGATCCAGGAGATGGCTCGGGATGTGGAGGCGCTGCGGAAGGAGCTGTACGAGGCCGCTGGCCGCAACCGGGACTACTATGTAAAGGCAGAGGACATGAAGAATCTGCTCCCCGACTGGGAGGGCGCCGATGGCTGTATCGCCACCAACCGCATTACGATGGAGGGCTACAAGGTTGGCTACTGCTACCGGGAGAATCCGGACGGCGGCTGGGACAGCGGCTGGCGCTTTACCGCCGGTGACGAGAGCGAGGCGTACATGGACGACCCCAACAATGCCGGGATTTACAAGCTGAACACAATTTGCAACGACGATCCCGACATCATTTCTCTGCTGAACACCCCCGCCCCCTGCGCCTTTGAGCGGGATGAGAACGGTGTGTTCCAGCAGATCAAAGACTGGAAACCGGATGAGGACGAGGAGGACCCTGATATGGACATTTTGAAGCAGTGCCAGAAGTGGCATGAGGAGAGCAAACAACATAAAATTATTGATGCGCTGGAGGCCATCCCCGCCGAGGAGCGTACCCCTGAGATGGACAGTGAGTTAGCCCGTGCCTATAACAATCTGGCAGACCCACATAAGCCAACTTGCAAAGAAATGCTCAAAAAGGCCCTCGCTCTGCTAAAGCCCCATGAGGAATACTTCGAGGACGATTATTACTGGAACTTCCGCATGGGTTACTCCTACTTTTATCTGGATCAGGAGGGCCGGGCTCTGCGATATTTTGAAAAGGCATTGGAAGTCCGCCCTGGTGACGATGACACCAAAGAGTTTATCGACCGGTGCAAGCAGGGTATTTCTCTGCCGCAGTTCTGGGAGTGCTTCCGGGATCGGACAGAGAACTGGTGGGAAACCTTTGCCGAGATGGAAGCAGAATTGCGCCAGATGATGGATGACGACAAGGATCACACCCGCGGTGCAGAACTCGTGGCCCAAATGGAGGAAACCCTGAATCTGGCCTTTGATGAAATCTCCTTCGAGATGGGCTTCAACGGCGAGAAGTACGAGCTGATCCTCACCCCGGAGGGTGATAAGGTCAAGCTGTTTGAGCTGGTCTACTTCCAGAAACACGCCCCCAAGGAGGTGCTGGAGCACTGGAACATCCTTGTGGGCCGTCAGCCCCTCCAGAACATCGGTCTGCGTACCGAGGATGGATGGGACATCTCCGGGGATGATGTGCAGATCTGGCTGGAGGAGCAGGGCGAAAACAGCTTCGCCCTCTCCGCCTACTGTGAAAAGCTGCTGCCCATGCTCCGGGAGGCGGAAGGCCGGGTCTGGTGGATGCTCACCACCCTCACCGACCAAGTGCTGGGCGAGATTCCCCACATGAGATACATAGACAGCTTTGATGTGCTGGAGGAACCCAGGGCGGAGCCGTCCATTCTTATGTCCCAGCTTCCCGACGCTCTGAAGGAGCGGGGTCTGGAACTCTCTACCGATCCAGAAGCCTATCTGGAGAGCTATCTTGGCTACGAAATGAAACCCAATGAAGACCCCGACGCTGACTGGCGGCTGGATGTAATGGCCGGTTCCACCTGCTGTGTGCCGCTCATCAACGGCTACCTGAATGCCGACAATGACTTCATGGACGATCTCCATGCTGACGGCGCGGTGGCGGGCTTCTTCTGCTACCCTCTGGATACCCTGCGGGAGAAAGAAGGAACCCAGAAGATCTTCGACTTCCGGGATAAGCTGGAGGAATTGTTCACCACCGGCGACGGTCCGGAGGTACTCACTCTCACTGGAGGAGCCACCGGCCTCTACTGCGGCTATGTGGATTTCATCGCCTGGGACATCCAGACGGCGCTCCAGATGGCCAAAAATTTCTTTGAGGACAGCGATATCCCCTGGGCCAGTTTCCACACCTTCCGCCGGGAGGCGGGCACAGTGAACCTAAAAACACCGTCCGAGGAGGAACCGGACGATGAGGATCAGGCCCCCGAGCTGGACGAGACGCTGGCGGGCATGGATTATATCCCTTACACCCCGCAGAACGAAGAAGAATACTTCCAGCAGCTGGAGCAGTGGAACGACGAGGACGAGTACACCCGCTGCATCCAGGCCCTCAACGCCATCCCGGAGGACTGGCGGAACTATCGCATTGCCTACGCCATGGCGCGGGCGCTGGAGAATTACGCCATCATCGGGGACCACGACGAGGGTACTCCTAACTATAAGGGAGACAAGGCCCTGCGCCGCGCCATTGAGGTACTGGAGTCCGTCCGGGAGGAAGGCCAGGACAAGGCGGAGTGGAATATGCGGATGGCCTACGGCTATCAGTATCTCTATGGGCAGGAGGAACAGGCTATCCCCTACGCCCAGCGGTGGGCAGAACTGGACCCCGAAGACAAGGATGCCCCGGCGGTGATTCAAGAGTGCCAGAAAGAGATCGCAAAGCGGGCCGAGGCAGAGGCCGAGGATGAGAGTGACCACACAGGCGTTTTCACCGGATTTGTCCTCCTGTCCAAGGGAGAATGGGATAAAGAGCAGTTCATCCGGGACATGAAGGAAAAGTGGGATATCGCCGTGGATGAATACGATGCCAGCGAGGAGAAGGACGATGACGCGCTGGTGTTCGAAGTGGGCGACATGGTCGCCGCCGTCAGCCTGGCGACCTATCCCATCCCCAACGGCGAAGCGGAACTGAATGCCGAGAACAACTATATGTGGGAGGACGCCGTCAAGGTTGCCAAGGAGCACTGTGCCCACATCATGGTGGCGGTGCTGGGCAAGGAGGAAAACCTGCTGGAAAAGGGCAAGCTCTACACCAAGGTGGTCGCCGCCTGCTGCCGTCAGGAATATGCCACCGGCATCTACACCAGCGGCGTGGTGTTTGAACCCCGGTTCTATGAGGGCTTTGCCGACATGATGCAGGACGGCGAACTACCCATCTTCAACTGGATCTGGTTCGGTCTGTGGAGAAACGAGAATGGCATGAATGGCTACACCTACGGCATGGATGTGTTTGGCAAAGACGAGATGGAGGTGCTGGGCACCGATGCCAAGCCGAGCGACCTGCGGGACTTTTTGGCCAGCCTTGTGTCCTATGTGCTGGAGAACGATGTGGAACTCCACGATGGAGAAACTATCGGTTTTGCGGCAGATGATAAGCACACCATCACCCGCAGCCCTGGCGTCGGTCTGCCGGAGGAGCAGATGACGCTGAAAATCTCCTGGGAGTCATCGGACGGTGACCCTGACGATGACGGCGATGACCCGGACGGCGAAATGCCCGAGGATGAAGAAGCCGGTGTTCCCGAGGTCTACACCGAGGAGGAGATGGAGGCCGTCGAGGGACACATCCAGCAGTATTTCGGCAAGGTCGAGAATGTGTTCCACGAGCTGGTTTCTCCAGACATCCATGTGGACATCTGCATGGTGCCGCCCACTGAGGAGCGGGACTATTGCACCCTGGTCACCATGGGTATGGGCGCTCACCGGATGAATGTGCCGGAGGAGCTGGTGGAATATAAGCTGGAGCGGGCGGAGCTGGCTATCGCGCTGCCTGCGGACTGGAAGCTGGATCAGGAGTCCATGAAAGACGAAAAGTGGTACTGGCCCATCCGCCTGCTGAAATCCTTGGCCCGTCTGCCCATCAACTGTGACAGTTGGTTGGGACATGGTCATACAGTGGAGAACCGGGAACCATTTGCAGACAACACCAAACTGTGTACTGCTACCCTGATCGGTCCCCAGGATACGGAGGATGGCAGCGAGGTCTGCACCCTGCCGGGCGGCGAGGAGGTCAACTTCTATCAGGTCATTCCGCTTTATGAGGACGAGTTGGACTATAAACTGGAACATGATACAGACGCTCTGCTGAACAAAATGAGGGGGATCAGTTTTGTAGTAAACCCCACCCGCCAGGATGCTATCACTCGTGGCACCCTTTCCAATGATGATTTTGACGGTGAGATGGACGATGCTTCCTATCACATCGAGAGCATCGAGGAAAAGGAACTGCCTATTGACCCCATCAATGCTTATAACCACATGGCCATCTACCTGCGCTGGTGCATGGAGCACGACCTGATGGGTGAAGAATTCCTTGCGGAGTACGGAGAGGTCGTAGAAAAGGTCAAGGCTGATTCTGCCAGCGTGGATCTGCGGGAGTTTATCCGGGATGAGCTGGACGGCTGTCTGTTCTCTGTGCTGTTCAATCATCAAGGCCGTGCCTTTGCGGGCTATTACTATGGAGAGGGCGACAGTCCCTACTATCCTGCCGATGTTGACGACAACGCCCTCTGCTTCTTCGGCCCAGAGCGGTATCACTCCGATGAGTTCCAAGATGAAGCCTACCTGTTCATCCCCTTTGACGAGGACTACTATCAGGCTATGGCAGAGGTGATCGAAGAACGCTTTGCTAACTGGCAGGGACAGGACTTCGACGAGGACACACTGGAGCCTTCCGAGGTGGCTCAGGCCATCATGGAGTATTTGGACTGCGAGTGTACCTATTTCCCATCCATGGCAGATGATGACCCCATCATGTCGGCATACAGCTACGCCCAGCGGCTGGGGGTACGGGAGGGCTTTGTTCCCGTGCTTATCCAGGCGGATGATGAAACGCTGTTGGAATGTCTGGTAATGAACGCCGACCCGAAGAATGATGTAGACATTTACGAATTTGACCTCAAAGCTGTAACGGAGTACCGGAAGAAGATGCTCTCTACCCCCGTCAAGGACGGAAAGACGGTTTTGGAGGAATTGACCGGCCAGCGCAAGGAAGAAGCCGAAGATGACGATATGGACTGGGATGAGGAAGTCTTGGGCGAGATGGAGGGCGGAGAACCTAATGACCGCTTCTCCAGCTACTGGGATGATGATACTGAGATGACCTATCCGCTCATTCTGGCCAAGATCCCGGTGAAGAATCCTTGGGAGATCTTCGCCTACCTGCCCTTCGGAAACTGGAATGACTGCCCCGACACACCGGAGCTGATGGCTGCGGCCAAATACTGGTTCCAGCAGCATGGTGCCATCCCTGCCGCCATGAGCCACGATGAATTGGAGTTTGAACTTCCAACTCCGATCTCCAAGGAAAGAGCTATGGAGGTGGCTGTGGAGCAATATGGCTTCTGCCCAGATCTGGATCAGAATGAGGATGGAAGCATTGGCTCCTTGGCAGATGTCCTGTGGCAGTCCACCGTCTGGTATTTCTGGTGGGATTGATGGGAGGTATTTCGGTAAGTGATGAAAACCAGAACACTGACCATTCAACTGAATGACGAACTACTGCCTATCCTCCCAGTGGAACCGGAAGCCTACCTCTCCTTTACCACCCATGCCGATGGAAATGAATTGGAGTTAACGGGAAACCGGGCGGGGCTGCTCCTGTTGGCGAAAGCCGCTCTGGGGATGGCGGAAACCGCTCGTGTGGATGGCTTCCATATCCATTTGGATGACCTTTATGACATCAACGCCGAGGGAAAAACCATCCTGATTCAAAGGGAGGAGTCAAAGCCATGATTGAAAAAACCTTCCTCAACCCCACTACAAATAAGCAGTGGCGGATTGAAATTGACGGCCATACCATCCGAACCTGCTTGAATGGCGGGAAGGTCAAGGAGATCCTGTGCGACTCCGCTTTCCAGGTCAGGAGCAAGGCTGCCAGCGCCATGATGGGCCAGATGCGGAAAGGATTTGTCTATCAGAATCGGGATGCCGCTGTTGGGCAGGCGCGGTGCCATCGGTTTGTCGGTAAGGACAGTAACGGCTTCATGCCCCTGGCCGCCTCTCCCGCAAGGGATGACTTCTTCCTGACGAGGGTGGTCGGAGATTTTGAGGACGAGACCCTCTATCACTTCGATGGCAGCGGGGAGAGCCTTGAAACGGTCTCTCTGGGTGCCAAGCGGATGACCTATGAGCAGGTCCTCTGCTCCAATGACACCCTTCTTCTGAACAACAGCTATCTTCTCCAGCAGTTCTCGCTCCGCACCCATGAGGTCACGCCCTTTGCCAACAAGAAAAACAGCATGAAGACCATGCTGGATGTCAGTGGCGACCTGGCCCTGTGGTACACGGGCGAGGAGATCGTCGTCTTTGCCTTTGGCAGCAACACGAAAGTGTGGCGGGAAACGGTAAAATGTAAGAAGTCAAAAGATCCGAATTTTGCCTATTACTGCTTCGGGATGCTCTCTCCCCGGCAGAGCAAAGCGGTCTACCGTGTCACCGAGGGTGAGTATGTGCTGGTCGATCTGAAGTCCGCCCAAAAAGTTGTGATCCCCAATGCGGGCTGGCATCCCTTCTTCTCTCCGGATGACCAGTGCTTCTCGGTGGGCGGCAGGTTCTATCTGACCCAGACCGGAGAGGAGATTGCCAATCCTTTCCCGTTTTCGGTCCGGCAGGGGCTAAATTTTTCAGACACCTGTATGGTGCGGACAAGGGGCAGTCTGATGGCCGTTCAGCAGGATCGTGGCAGCTCCCCCATAGAGCTGTGGGATACCGGCAGCGGCCAACTGCTGGCCTCTATTGACGACCCCTTTGTGGTGCGGCAGGTGAATTTTGCCTTTACCCAAAGCGGGCTGGTCCTGCACACCGATTACGGGGCCATGAGCATCTATTCCTGCGCCCTCTGAAACGGAGAAATGAACTATATTTATTTTTACGATGAGAAAATGGAGGGGGCACAATGAACTTTAACGAAGCAATGCAAATGCTTGGAACCAAGTTGCAAGGGAAGTACGGGCATTTAGGCTTCAAGTATAAAAAATCCGACAAAACACTTACGAGGCACAGTAAAAATTTCACCTATATGATTGCGTTTTCCTCATTCGGCGGGAACACAAAGGATAGCATAAGCATAGAGGTTTGCTATATAATCAACACCCGTCCATACGACCCTTATGGTTATGCCAAACCAGACATCAACACACAACCACTGTTTTACAGTTTGAGAGACAATGAAATATATCTTGATATAGGAAATGAAGAAAAGATTAACAATACCTTTGAGATTGTTTGCCAGTGGATGGATAAAATACTGATTCCAAAAATGAATGAGCTTTGTGCTACCGAGTAATGTGGAAGTGATGGCGGAGAAAGAGCGTGGACACCTATGGACAAAGAATCATTGACAGAAAAACTCCTGGACTTGGTCGAGGGGCGGGAAACACCAGAAAGTTGGCGGAACTGGTGGGACGAACATGAGACGGAGTTGGAAGCCCTGCTGAGTCGGGGTGAATTTCTGAAACTGAAGCCCTGCCGACACGGTTTTCAGTGGGTCCCGGTGTTTGGCAGCCAAAAGAGAGCCATCGCCATTCTGGAAAAGAGCGGCACAGCATTTGAAGCCAGCAATCTCTACCAGGAGCGGTATCTGGCGGAGCTGGACGCTTTCTGTAAGGAGCAGGAGCGGGTGCAGAGGGAAAAGCAAAAGGAATTCAAGGCCAATAACCCGGAGTTATTTGGCCGATACCCCAAGTTCTCCAAGGCGTTGGCAAAGGTGCTGGACCCCTCTGACGAGATCAAACCCGCCGCCACGGAGGAGCAGATCGGGAATCAAGAAAGCGTGCTGGACTTCACGCTCCCGTCCCAGGTGCGGGAGTTTTTCCTGCTGACCGCAGGCATCAATGTATCCACAGGCGTAATCGTTGAACTCTCTGGAACATTTAATCTGACCATTCATGGCGAGCGGTATTGTGTGCTGGGCGAGTTCTGGAAAGAAGCGGACGGCGACCAGCTCCTGCTCCGCCCCGGAGAGGAAACCATCTGGTACTACGCCCATGAGCAGGACAAGGTAAAGCGCCTCTGCAATGATATGGCAGAACTGCTGGAGAAGAAACTGGCGAGGTATCTCAATGAACACTGAAAACATTGCCCACTATTTTTATGGAAGCGCCCCTGCTGAAGATGAACTCATGAATGCTGTTTTCAGTGGCGAGAATACGGTTGATGCTTTGAAAACAGCGGCAAATCAGCATGAATTTCTCTACACCGAAAAAATCCGCCTGTGGAATGAGCTCCACATGGCGCTGGTGGGATGCCCTGGGACAGAACCGATCTCTCATGAACCGCTCAGCCAAGCAATCGTAGGTGTTGATTTCGTTGATGATGGTCAGGTGGCCTACACTCTCTTGGAGGATCTGGATGACATCGTTTCTGCCCTCAATGAGGTGGATGAAGATGCTTTCCTGGACAAGTATCTCCAACAGAACGGAGTGGAAAATCGGGATGCAGCGTTGGCCGAATTTAGAACTTTGAGAGACTTCTATAACAAGTGTCAGGATTTTCATGGAGATGATGACTATATCCTGGTCGTGGGTATCTATCGTGACTGAGAGGTGGTAACATGGCAAGCGTATCCACTTGGAGTGGAATCCGGAACAAATTGGAGAATGATTACCTGTGCCCGGCGCTCCGGGGTCACATTCAGTATTTTGCCACCAGTTACAGCAAAAGCGCCGACCATGAGGGCCGGGCAGCCATTCGTATGGACGGTGTGGAAGTACTGCGGAGCAACTACTACATCTATTTTGAGAATGTGTGGACGAAATTTCATCACCTGCGGTCCACAACGCTGAAAGATTGCGACTCCGCGAAAGAAGCCATCGACCAGGCTCATGCCTTTGCGCTGGAGCAGGGCACCTTTGACCAAAAGGTGTTCTATGAGGCGTTTGGGATCTTTGACAACCAGAGCATTGAGAAAAGCCTTGTCAGCCAGAATCCTCTTGTCCGCATCTTTGCCCTCCTGGACCGCAGGCTGGGAAAGCGCCACCTGCTGGCTTTGGAGAAATCCATGGAGCAGGAACTGGACTGGGTGCGGGCCTTCTATGTGATCCGGATGCAGGCAGAAGGGCTGATGGAAAAAGAATAACATTCAGGAGGAACAACTATGTCACAGATCGCATCCTTTTACCTTCTCAAAGACGGCCGGCGGCAGGAACTGTCAAACGGCGACTGCTCCGGCGCGGTCTATATGGCCATCTGGGACTGGTGTGAGAGCGAACTGGATCTGGATGTCCGTTTTCCTGCTCCCCAGACGGAGGACACCCTGGACTGCGCTCTGCTGGAGGGAGAGCTGGCGTCTCAACTGCTGGCAGCTCTGCGGGAGCAGGACCTCCCGGAGCTGGCCGCTGAAATTGCCCCGGACTGGGATCTGCCCACCGAGGCGGTGCAAAGCGGGCTTGAAACGCTGCGCTCCCATCTGGAACTGGTGCAGGGCGACGCTGCCCTGCTGTATGAGATGACTTGACGGGGCCATGCCCCATAGAATATTGCGAGGAAATTATGATCGAAATCAAAGGAAAATACAATGAGGCCAAGATCTTCACCGATGTGGTGGACAGCGCCTCCATCGCACAGGTTCAGGAGCTGTGCAATCAGGAATTTACGGCGGGGAGCCGCATCCGGCTCATGCCCGACATTCACGCCGGGGCGGGCTGTACTATCGGCACCACCATGACCATCACCGACAAGGTGGTGCCCAATCTGGTGGGTGTGGACATCGGGTGCGGCATGGAGACCACCCGCATCCGGGAGGGGCGGCTGGAGCTTCAAAAGCTGGACAAGCTGATTTATGAAAAGATCCCCTCCGGCTTCTCCATCCGGGATAAGGCCCACCGCTACCTCAATGAGATCGACCTGAGTGAGTTGTGCTGTGCCCGCCATGTGGATCTCCTCCGGGCGGAAAAAAGCATCGGTACGCTGGGTGGTGGGAACCACTTCATTGAGGTGGACAAGGACGACGAGGGAAATCTCTACATCGTGGTTCACTCCGGCAGCCGTCACTTGGGTGTGGAGGTGGCCAGCTATTACCAGGAGGCGGGCTATAAGGTGCTCAACCGCACTGACGATGCCTCCATCGAGGCGCTGATTGCCCGAATGAAAGCGGAGGGCCGGGAGAAGGAGATCCAGAAAGAACTGAAGAAACTGAAAAACCTCAAGCAAACCAACATCCCCAAGGCCCTGGCCTATGTGTCCGGAGAGTTGTTTGAGCAGTATATCCACGACATGAAGATCGTCCAGCACTTCGCCATGCTCAACCGGCAGGCCATGATGGACGAGATCGTCAAAGGCATGAAGCTCCATGTGGAGGAGCAGTTCACCACCATCCACAACTATATCGATACCGACGCCATGATCCTGCGGAAAGGAGCTGTGTCCGCCAAAGAGGGCGAGCGACTGCTCATCCCCATCAATATGCGGGACGGGAGCCTGCTCTGCGTGGGCAAGGGTAACGAGGATTGGAACTGCTCTGCTCCCCACGGCGCCGGCCGCCTGATGAGCCGGGCGGACGCCAAACAGTCCTTCACGGTGTCTGAATTCAAAAAGCAGATGGCAGAGGTCTACACCACCTCGGTGAGCAAGGCCACCTTGGATGAGTGCCCCATGGCCTACAAGGGGATGCAGGATATTCTGGACAACATCGGCCCCACGGCGGATGTGGTAAAGGTCATCCGCCCCATCTACAACTTCAAGGCCGGGGACGAGGAGTAAGAAACGGAGCAGAATATTATGGTGAGAGATGGCATCGTGTTCAAAGATGAGGATGGTCAGGTCATATTCAACCAGCACAGCTTCTGTGAACTGGTGAAGCACCTGCTGGTGGAGCTGGTGGGGATCTCCTATGAGGAAGCCTCCCAGATAGTGGATCGCTCACCGCTGGCAGAGCCAGTGGCCGATGCCATGGGAGTGGCGATGTTCAGCCATGACCTGCCTTATTACTGGGCTATGTTTTTCTACTATGGGAACGGTTATTGGCAAAAGGGTATTCCAGCGCAACCAGAGGATATGGATGCCTATGAAGCCTTGGAAAATAAGATCATGGAGAAATATGACTTAAAGGAGCCGTTTATATGGACATGAGAGAGATGTTCACCATTGACGGTCGCCGCTTTTCTAACATGGCCGGTTTTTATGACGAGGTGGAGCAGGTGTTCATCTGTGGCTTGGATTGGAAGATCGGTCGGAACCTGAACGCTTTCAACGATATTCTTCGGGGCGGTTTTGGGCGGCATGAGTATGGACAACCCATCCACATCCAGTGGCTGGCCTATGAAAAAAGCGTCCGTAATCTCGGAAAAGAGACGATGGACACCATTGTGGAAATCATTTTGGATACAGACCATTCCGGGCACGACTGTACCCTGGAACGGCTTTGACCAAGCAGAAAAGGAGGCAAACACTATGGGACTTGACATCTACGCCGGGACGCTGACCCGGTACTATTCTCACAACTGGAAAACCGTTGTTCAGCAGTGGGCGGAGGAAAACGGATATTCCTTCAACCGCATCACCCCGGATGGGGAACCCGCCGACGACGAGGAATTGTCCCCGACCGATGTTCAGGCGGCGGTGGAGAACTGGCGGGATCAGATTCTGGCCGCCATTTCTCAGCCGGACCAGCCCCCCTACGCCCCCTGGCCGGAGAATAATGAGAAGCCCTATTACACGGACAAGCCGGATTGGGATGCCTTCGGCGCTATGCTGCTGGTGGCCGCCTGTCGTACATACGAGGAACCGGTGCCTCCCACCGTGGAGAAGGACTGGATCTTCGGGGAGCATCCCTTGATTGCCCGCCTTGCATCGGACGAGGAGCGGGTGTGGTCCCTGTTTCGGGGCGTGACTTGGTGGCTTCCCCTCACCGACAGCTTTCTGTTCCAAGGCCCTCTGCCCACCGATGACACCGTCGCTATCGCCACCTTGGGCGGACTGCGGAAGGAGCTGGAAAGGCTGAACCAGCTGGCATGGCAGGCCGATGAGGATACCATCCTTGGCTGGGCAGACACGGAGGGATACCCGGTAGACGGAACCGTAGACTCAGATGGACAGTATAGCAAGGCAGACATCCCGGAACACACCCAGTATGACACCCAATCTCTTGCCAAGTTCGCCTTCTCCATGTTCTGGCGGGCCATGCGGTTTGCCGAGGAACAGCAGGTGCCCATCCTGCTTGATTATTAAGGAGGATTCGTCAGGAGGTGGAGACCGTGGAGCAAAAACGCCCGGCAGATATATTTCAGGAGTTTCTGGACTACCTATGGAACGGCCTGGGGCTGGAGGAAAAGGGCTGGAAGCGGCTGAAAAAAGGCGACTTCAAAAAGAAAATGAAAAACGGCCTGACCTATCAGGTCTGGTTTGACCGGAGCCGCTACAACTACATAGACTACGAAATCGGCTATGGAAATGTGGAGGTGGGCTTCAGCTGTATCATTAAGCAGGGAGATGATCGGCTCTACTCTTTCAAAATAGAACCGACAACAGGCGGTTCATTCTTTCGGATGCTGACAGAGGACCTGCGGCTGAACACCAGGTTGCTGGACACCTTTCTGCCCCTGATCAAAGCTCACTACCTCGACTTTATCGACCGCTTTGAGGTGGACCCAGCAGAGGCGCTCCAGCCGGTCTGTGCCCCCTTTATCCAGCCGGGGGATTACAGCTGGTGCATCCATGTGCGGGAACAGATGGTGGAACGGTACGGAACAGCGGAACAGCTGGAGGAGTACCGCCGTCAGGCGGAATTGCTCGGAACGCCGGAGCACAAGGCAAAGAACTGGATGGGTTCGATGTTGTTCCACCTCTCCCACGCCAATGATGTGGATCATGCCTGGGCCTCAAGCCTCACCAAAGAGGAACTGGACCAGGTGGTGGAACCCTTTGTGCAGGCCAAGCGGCAGACAGGACAGTGGACTCAGGAGGATGAGGCGGGTTATCAGCTCTACCAGCAGGAAACAGATCCGAAGAAACGCACCTTTCGGGTATGGTATCTCATTGCCAATCCCCGGGGCCTGCCGAAAGAGTTTGTCCAGAAAGAGTTGGAGTTCCGGTGGAAGCTGTTCCCGGAGAAGAAGGAGGAAACCAAATGAGCAATCAACTTTTCCAGCAAAACCTGGATGATAAAAAGGGTCCCCAGCCCGGAGGCCCCTATCTCATTCAGATTTTGTTTAAAGAACCGGTGGACATGCCGGACAAAGAAACCATGACCGCTGTGATAGAGAAACACATCGGATCAACAGAGTGCTTCTGTTATGATAAGCAAATGGCCGGCTTTGCCGCACAGGAGCATATCGCGGAATTCAAGGACGGCAAATGCCCGGTACAGCTGATGGTGATGAAATGCGACAGGTTCAAGGGCAAAGGCTTCGACGCCTTCCTCATGAGCCAGATGTGGGACTGCCAGGAGGACCGGGAGCGGATCTTCCGGGAGTGCAAATATCAGGTGGTGGCCACCGATATGCTGGCTGCGGCGCTTCCGGCGCTGGAGCGTGCCAACCTGGATGCCGACTTTCTGGAGGCTCTGGCGGAGCTGTACCCCACCTGTGAGGCATTCTATTTCCAGAACTGCGGCAAGCTGTTTCTGGCGGAGGATGTGCGTTCTCACCAGATTGAGGGGTCGGACCGTTTCATTCGCTTCGGGGTCAATGTCCGCTTCTTCAACATTGAGGGCACCGAGGATATGCTCATCGACACGGTGGGCATGAGCACCCTGTTCCTGCCCGACCTCCAGTACCACTTCCACAACATGGACCCCAACTGGGTGGTAAACCACGCCTACAATGTGGCATCGTACATATTGGAGCATGATAACCCCATTCAGGATGGGGAAACCATAGACGGCGTGGCGGATGGCCAGATGAGCCGGGAGATTCAGTGGAAGTGCCAGTATGAGGACGCGCTGATCCAGCCGCCCAGAGAAGTGCTGGACATCCACATGGGGAAATATGCCTCGGGAGGACGCTGAATGAACGGCGTTGTGCTCCTGGTGGGCGGTCTGCTGCTTGCGGCGGTAATCAAGCTGATCATAGACCGGAATTGGATGGGCCTGCTTCTCTGTGTGGTTGCCCTGTTCCTGGTCTTTGGGACTGGACACCATACAAAATAGACCATTTTAAGAATCGAGGAGGTGAAGTATGCAGAATTCAACAAATATGCGGATACTGGAATTGCTCCAGTTTCTCTATGAGCGGACTGATGAAAACCATCCCGCCACAGTATCTGACATCATTGCCCATCTGAATGAAAAAGGAATTCAGGCAGTGCGGCAGACTGTTTACGCGGATACCAATGCGCTGATCGATGCAGGAATTGATATTGTGGTGGTCAAGAGTACCCAAAACCAATATTTTATGGGAAGCCGCCTGTTTGAGTATCCAGAACTGAAAATGCTGACAGACGCAGTAGCATCCTCGAAGATCATTTCTGCCAGGAAATCCGAGGAACTGGTACAGAAATTATGCCGTCTGACCAGCACACATCAGGCAGAGCAGCTTCGGCAGCTCGCCAGCCTGTCCAGCCGGGTGAAACCGGACAATGAGCAAGTCTATTACATCATTGATGCCATCCAAACGGCAATCTTGGAAAAGCGGCAGATACAGTTCCAGTATTATGAATATACGCCCGAGAAAAAACGAGTTCTCAAACATGGCGGTTATCTCTATCAACTGGACCCTTACGCTTTGGAATGGAAGAATGACCACTATTACCTGATTGGCTTTTCTCACAAACACCAGCGGATGGCCCACTTTCGAGTAGACCGTCTGTCGGGGATCAAGATACTTCCCTCCGGCTTTACCCCCGATGAAGACTTTGATGTGGCGGGCTACACCAACAAGATCGTTGATATGTTTGCTGCTGACCGCACAGTTTCTGTTGAACTGCTCTGTGAGAACAAGCTGATGAAAACCATCATAGACCATTATGGAGAAGCTGTACCAACCCGCACATATGACGAGGAACACTTTACGGCAAACATTGAAGTCGACCCAAGCGGCACCTTTTACGGATGGGTATTCAAATTTATGGGCGGGATTCAGATCATAGCACCTCATGAGTGTGTGGAAGAAATGAAGCGGATCGCCCACAGGTTTCTCTAAAACAGGGACCAGGTGTTATGGAATTTTAACACCTGGCCTCTGCTTTCTTTTTTGCCCTTGTGTCGAACAGATGTGCCAGTTATAATATAAACAAGATGTTCGCAAACCAGCGAAACTCTATGAAGGAGGGAGACCAGTGACCTTTGGAGCTTTCATCAGCACACGGCGCAAAGAGGCCAAATTAAATCTCCGGGATACCGCGAAACACCTCGGTATCTCCAATGGGTACCTGTGTGATATTGAGCAGGGTCGCCGGCCAGCGCCAGAGGGAGCATTTGTAGAGCGGATCTCTTCTTTTCTGGAATTGGATAAGCAGGAGCATGAAATGCTGCTGGATCTGGCCGCAGATTCCAGGCAGACGGTTCCGGCCGATCTGCCTGACTATATCCGCCAGCATGACATCGTCCGCGCAGCATTGAGAGTGGCAAAGGAAGTAGATGCTACCGATGAGGAATGGAAGGCATTTATGGAAATGCTACAGAACCGCCAGAACTAAGGGGGGATTTTCTTGTCTGTACCAAAGTATCGATTGGACGCAATTGAAACCATTGGACGGAAGATCCTGCAAGAGTATGATCCCGCTTTGTTGGACGGGCCTCCCCAGGCAGTTCCCATTGAAACTATCATAGAGACCAAGTTTGATCTAACTCTGGAATATCATTGCCTACGCAAAAACGGGAGCATCCTTGGGGAAACGATTTTTGATGAAGGAGCGGCTATTTTATACGACCAAGATGAAAAACGCTACCGTTTGATTGCAGTCAAGGCCGGAACAATCCTGGTGGAGGAGCGGCTTTGTGTGGACAGGCTCCTCGGCAGGCTGCGGTTCACCTGTGCTCACGAATTGGGGCACTGGGTCCTGCACCAGAAGCTGTACTCCGGCACAGGCGATGTGGCTGCCTATGAAGGAAAAACATCTTTGGATGAAAGCCACGGTCTGGTCGAATGGCAGGCGGATGCTTTGGCTACTGCTCTCCTCATGCCCCTGCCGCAAATCAAAAGAAGTTTTTACCGTTTGCGTGCAGGCAGGAGCAATGAGCAGTTGGTTGCGGAAATGGCTCAGATCTTCCAAGTCTCCAAGCAGGCCATGCGTATTCGGTTGGAAACACGCAATCTCATATAAGTTTGGTACGGCAAGCCCCCCTCCTGAGAGAGGGGCGCAGCCGCACCAATGTTCACAGGCTTTGTTATATGCATTTTGTTCGCAGTTTAGCGAACATGGGAGGAGGAGAATGGCATGAGAAAAGAAAGTTCCACTTTGCAGAAATGTAAAAGGCAGATGGCGACCCTTGGATTTGACAGCCAGCTGGCCTATCACCGGGTAAAGCTGATTTTGAAAATCTACCGGGATGTGGTGTGGGTCCTCAGTGAGCGGGTGGAGGAACTGCATGAGTACGCCTGGGAGCTGGGCGCTCAGGACGCTGATACCGGGCTTATCTATCTGCAAAGTTTCGCCCCGGATATGGATCTGCAGGAGTTTGAGGAACGGGTCTGCTGTGTGATGGAAAACCGGATGCTGGTGGATGTGATCGACCGTGCCCTTCTCCGCTTGAAACGATACCCTGACCGGGGTGAACTTTACTATGAGATCCTGACCAAACAATTTATCCACCGTTTCAACAGCACAGAAAAGGAACTGCTGGATGAGCTGAATATGGAGCGAAGCGTATTCTATGACCGAAAGCGCGAGGCGATCTTCTTATTGTCCCTCTGCCTTTTTGGTTATGCTGTGCCGGAACTTCAGGAAGAATTGGAGATGCCCCGACTTTATCCCGACTGATTCCCGATGAAAAACCGACGAAATCCCTACTCCCTTCCGACTTTGCCTCTGCTATACTCAGTACAGTGGCAGGTATGCGCAAAAATGAATAGGACCAGCTGACAAGGGCCGGGACGCTGTAAAGTGTCCCGGCCCTCTGTATTCCTGCCGCAATATGGCGGCGGGGATCGGCCGGGGATGCAGAAATGCGTCCCCGGCTATTTTTCTGCCCGGCACTGGGAGGGCCGGCATGGGCTGGGAGGCTTATATCGCCAAGTACCCCTGATTTCAAGATTTTGATTCGCCATCAAAATCTTGAAATTTGGAGGAAAGGCACATGGAATCCAACGGGAAGTTTACCCTTATTGTTTTTAACACCTGCACTCAGGAATATGAGGAAGTCATAGTGACAGAGGAGGTCTATCGCACTTACTGCAGAACCCGGTGGAATATCAAGGACAATGATCAGAGCTTTTTTGACCATGAGATCCAGACGAGTGGGATGATCGGAAGTCAGGATGGCGCCTATGAAAATTTCCGGGAGTTTATTGACGCCATCAACACTCCGGAACACATCATCCTTGAACAAATAAAGAAAGAGGCCCTGTACCAAGCGATCTCAGCGTTGCCTGCTGCGGATCAGGCATTGGTACAGGGGTTGTTTTTTAAGGGACAAAGTGAACTTGACTATGCAAGAGAGATTGGCGTTTCACAGCCTGCAGTGCATAAACGGAAAGTCCGTATTCTCAAGTCTTTGAAAAAACTTTTAGAAAATTGAAATTGGAGGGTTATTAAAATGCCGACACCTTCCCCTATACAAGCGAGAAGGAAATGCTTCTCACTTGTTCCTTGAAAACCGAATATCCGATTGTCTGAATACTTTCCTGACGGGGCCCCTGCTGAACAGGGGCAAGCGACGCTGGAGGATGCGCGAAAACCATCTGTAGAGGTTCTGGTACAGGCTGCAAACGAAGTCACCTATACATTTTTGTTCGGTTATGACAGCCTGACGGATTTCCCCTCTATCAACGACGGCCAAATAAGGTGCTAAGCGGGTCCATCCGTCCAAAAAACAGCCTGTGGCAAGCTGTATCGCAATGACTCCGCCAGGGATAATGATACTTCCGTCCAGTCACAGCCCCCACCGAAATGGGGATCAAGCAATGAGGGCGGCCGACAGAGATCCTGCCGGGGGTGAGAGTCCCATGACGCGGTGAAGCCAGCCGCGGTTCAGATGGTCGCCCTATGGAGCTGATGCCAATGGCACAGGCTCCTGCGCTTGGGGAAGTAGTGTCGAATACAAGCGCCAAAGAAAGACAACACAAATGTGAAGTCTTAATATCAGAAGCTATGGGGATCGCTTCTGTCCAAAACCCGTTTACTGACCGGAACATGCCGTATGAGCAGCCATTCCAACCAGATGCGGGAGATGCGGAGGCGGTCCCTATTTTTGTGATATTAAGCCCAATATGCTGAGGAGGTGTATTCTGTGAAAACATATTGCAGACAGGAAATCAGCCGTGGTGACATTTACTATGCTGACCTGCGGCCAGTCATCGGGTCTGAGCAAGGTGGTATCCGTCCGGTACTCATTCTGCAGAACAATGTAGGCAACCGCCACAGCCCCACAGTGATCGCAGCCCCCATCACCAGCAAGATGGGAAAACCGCGGCTGCCTACACATGTTTGTTTGAATAGGCAAGCGAATGGATTGAGCTGTGGTTCCGTTATCCTCTTGGAGCAACTTCGCACTATTGATAAGTCCAGGCTCAGAGAGCGCGTTGGAGCATTGGACACCTCCGAGATGAAACAGATTGACTGGGCGCTTGGGGTCAGCGTCGGTCTGGTGGAAGGATATCGGTAGAATAGGTCAATTTATGAACATTTATTCTGTTGGTATTGGTGAATAGATGTTGCCGCCTTACTTGTGGTATTGTTTGAAAAAGCACTTGGGAATAGGAAAACGAGGTGAAGCAAGAGTGGAGTACCGAAAAGTTTACTTCCGGATTCGCAGCCGCTATCAGTTCGATTCCGGCTGGCCGGCTGAGACTGACGCCGCCAAATTTCATGAAGAAAGCCGCAGCCTGTTCCAGAGTGCGGGCTGGGATCTACAGCCCGGTGGGGACAGCACATCTGATACCGTTACGAAAGGCTGGCAGGAGTTATACTGCATCCGATGAACTTTAGTGGTATTATAGAGATGGACGAGATCCCAGCCATCCAAGAACTACTGAAGGATGCGAAATCGTTCTGCTGCTATGGCTTCGACTGCTACGAGAGGTATTGGGATATTACCGATGAGGAATATCTGGCACAGTTGGAGACCAAGCGCGAGGAGATCACACATGAAATTCTGGAACGGTGCCGGACAAAACGGAAAAACCTGTATATCACAGGCCCGGTTGCTTTAAATGTCGCTCAAAAGTTCTCTGTACACAGGCTCTGTGATAAAGAAGGCAAGCATAATCTTGCCAACCGCTTCGTGGGCGAACTGATGGAGCAGCTTGTTCAAGATGGCCTGCTGGTGACAACGAAAACCAGGAACGGTCCTGGTGTCCGCACGGCAACCGATGCAGAAATTAGCTCCCCACTGCCAGGGCAGCAGCAAATGACCCTGTAAATCGAGGTGCGATGGAATGGCAATTTATATTACGGGTGATACTCACGGCGACTTCCAACGCTTTGGGAGCAAATACTTCCCACAGCAGAAGGAGATGAGCCGGGGGGACTATGTGGTCATCGCGGGTGATTATATCGAAAAAAATATTATCCCGAAATCTTTTATATTGCGCTGAAAATTCAATAATTTAAAGACTTTTTTCGGCATAATATTTTTGATATTATAGGGAGCACCAGGCAAATGGAGGGTGTCTTCTATGAAATCAGATATTAATGATTTGTGCGAGGCCTTTTTAGCCGCTTTAACCAATGCAGGCTATGCGGTAAAAAGTATCGAAAACTACAAACAAGTCAGCAATAGATTCAAGAAGTTCTGCGCAGAAAATGGCTATGATACTTATACAGTCAACATTGGTCAAATATTTGCTGATAATGTGTTTAATGAGGAAACAGGAGCGTTTGTCGGATATCGGAATGTCATGTATGGTCGTTTTGTGCGGCTAATAAATTCATTTTATCTCCAAGGCACTTTTGATTTCTCAATGGTCACAAAAGAGAAGAATTTGCCGAAATCTATACATCTCATAGAAATCTATCAGGATTATATGGAGCACTTAAAAACACAGTATTCAAATATTGGAACGATCGGATTTTTTCAAAATGGGATGTTACATCTCCTTCGCTATATGGAGGACGGTGGAATACTGACCTTAAAGGATCTGGCTGTATCAGATGTCGTAAATTATATTTGCTCTTGGTCTCAGAAACATCAGCGTAATGTCCTCTGCATATTGCGCAATATCTTCCGGCATTTGGGGCGTGAAGATCTTTATTTTGCAGTGGCAGGGATTCATCCTTACCGCACCAAGCGGATAGTTCCAATGTTTACGGACAATGAGATCATGAGTATAGAAGAAGTACTATCATCTCCAAGTGTATCTCACAGAGATGCAGCGATATTTTTCTTGGGGCTTACTACGGGAATGCGTGCGGTTGATGTGGTCGATTTGAGGCTCGCCAATATAGACTGGGACAATGAGACCATTTTCTTTCAGCAAAGCAAAACGGGCAACGCTGTATGCCTTCCATTAACAGTTGATATTGGGAATTCGATCTATCGCTATATTTTAGAGGAGCGTCCCAGAGTTGACGATGACCATGTGTTCTTGCGAAGCCAAGCACCTTTTATACCTTTGGGGGGACACTCAACGTGCTACTATATCGTAAGCAACATACTCCAACGCGCTGGCATACAAAAGGATGGTCGTATCTGGGGTATGTGTATGCTGCGCCATAACGCAGCATCGATGATGGTTCAAAATAGCATTCCATTAACAACAATTGCAGCAATCCTTGGGCATGCGGAAACAAGAACTACCGATATCTATATAACCGCAGACATAAGTAACCTTAAAGAATGTGTACTGCCTCTTGCAGGAATATCTCGAAAGGTAAATACATGAGTCTTTTTATAAGTGCGCTCGGGCCATCTCTGGAAACATTCCTAAAGTTTAAAAATTCCATAGGCATACAATATAATGCATCGGCTCAATGGTGTTTAAAGAGCTTAGATCGGTACAATTTCAAGCATGGCAACAGCACAGTTCTCTGCAAAAGCCTCGTAGTAGGATGGAGTATTGAACGCTCTGAACACTCCAATTCAAAATGCGGTCCTTGGATAAGTCCTGTTAGAGAGTTCGGACGCTATCTTCGCTCCATGGGTGATTTAGACGCATATGTTCTTGAATACCCTGTTTCCCAGAACTCTTTCCGACCAGAAGTTTACTTGCTGTCCGACATCGAGATACAACGATTTTTTAAAGAATGTGACTCATACGTGCTCCGAAAGAAAACACCAGGGCGTCCTTATGTTTATCCGGCCCTGTACCGTTTTCTCTATTGCTGCGGTGCGAGGTGTGGTGAAGCCAGACATCTCCGTTGTGAAAATGTCCACCTTAGTGACGGTTATCTGGATATCCTACAATCAAAAGGACATCGAGACCGTCGGCTATTTTTATCGGATGAGTTGATATCTTACCTGATAGAATATGATTGTGCCATAAGGAATTGTTTCCCTAAACGAGAATATTTTTTCCCGGGACCAAGCGGTAATATCATATCTGCATCATCAATACCATTTAATTTCAGAAAGATATGGCTTGCGGCAGGGCTCAAACGAGATGGCGAGATTAAGCCAAGGCCATACGACTTCCGGCACCACTTTGCGTGTGCCAATATAGCACGTTGGGCTAAAGAGAGAAAAGATGTCATTTCCATGCTTCCTTATCTCATGCGCTATATGGGACACTCCTCGCTTGAAAAGACGTATTACTATGTGCACCTGATCCCTGACTATTTTGCAGACTATGCCGCTGCAACAGAGAACTTGGAGAGTTTACTGCCTGAGGTTGAGCCATATGAGATATAAGCGTAAAAGAGACAAATGTTTCTGGACAATGGCGCGTTCCTATCTGCATGATTATATGCCCGCTATACGAAACCTGTCCGATAAGACGATAGAAACGTATAAGCAGTCACTTAAAACATATTTACGGTTCTTGAAAGAAAAAAAGAATATCGAAGATGAGCTTGTAAGCTTTGAGGCGTTTACCCGTGATTATGTAAAAGAGTTTATTATCTGGTTGAAAGGTCAAGGGGCATCAACCAGAACAATAAATCTCAGAATCACATCTATCCGTTCTTTTTTAAAATATTGTGGACAGGAGGACTTTGAACTTCGTGGTATCTATGAATCTGTTTGCCAAATTCAAAAACTAAAAGAAGAAAAGCACCCTATTTTGTATCTTCAGCCTGAAGCAACAGCTGCCATTCTATCTGCTTATGATATGAACACGCAGAAACACCGACGGAACAGAATGATTCTCATACTCTTATATGATACAGGAGCCAGGGTGCAAGAATTGGCCGACCTTGACATAGAATCACTGCACCTTGATGTACCTAACCCCTATATTTCTATAATTGGAAAGGGTCGAAAAAGGCGCAATGTTCCAATCATGAGAAAGACTGTGGCTCACCTTAATTCCTATCTGAAGGAGTTTCATCCATCGGAACAGTCCGCCCCACTGTTTTATAGCATGAGGGACGGAAAACCTCACAGACTTTCCACAGACAGCATTAGTCTCGTGGTTGGTACAGCGGCAAAGATGGCCCGAGAGACATGCAATGCGGTTCCGGAGAATGTTCACTGCCATTTGTTTAGAAAAACAAAAGCAATGGATTTGTATAAAAACGGCATTCCTTTACCATTTATAATGCAGTTGCTTGGGCATGAAAGCATATCCACCACATCTGGTTTCTATGCTTTTGCTACATTGGAGATGATGAGTGATGCCATCAACAAGTCAGTGCCAATCATCGGAGGCACTGAGAAACTCTGGAAAAACAAGAATGCAAAGCAAGCCCTCTATACACTGGATTGAAAATACTATACCGAAAAATCTTATGTAGAATCTGCTTATTTACAGGATTCTAAAATTTTTCGGTATAGAAATTTACTCGGTATAATCTCCAGTGTCCTGAATTCGGGATAACGGCGATTTTGGAGGACTGTGGGATGGAAGCCAGAAAGATCAATATTGGTTGGACTGGCTGAACAAGAAGCCCTTCACCACCCTGTTCGTGGATGGGAACCATGAGAATTTTGACTTGCTGAACACTCTACCAGAAAAAGAATGGAATGGCGGACGGGTCCATGTTGTGCGGGAGCATGTCCTGCACCTTATGCGGGGACAGGTCTTCGACTTCGGCGGCCTCGCCTGGTTCACAATGGGCGGTGCGGCCTCCCATGATATTCAGGATGGAATCCTTGATCCCGCCGCTCCGGACTTCGAGCGCCAGTATTGGCTGATGCGCCGGATGCGGTCCATGTTCCGGGTCAAAGGCGTGAGCTGGTGGGAGGAGGAGATGCCCAGCTTGGAGGAGTACCAAGAAGCCCTGGCAAACTTGGAACGGGTCAACTGGACGGTAGACTGTGTTCTCACCCACTGCGCTCCCAGCGGTGTGGTGCAGGAGATCAATCCATCCTATGGAACGGATGAACTGACGGACTTTCTTGAAATGGTCAGCCAGCGGTGTAAATTCGCCTACTGGTTTTTCGGCCATTACCATGAGAATCGAATCATAGATCAGAAATACATCCTCCAGTGGGAAAAGATATCTGAACTGGGTTTTTAATCGCAATGGATCAGGGAGTGGGTAACCAGCATTCCCTGGTCTTTTATTCTGAACGGAGTGGAAGACGCCAAATGAGCAAAGAGATAGGCTACACAAAGGGAAAAAGCGATTTTACATATATGGTAGAGCATAGGTGATATTTTGTTATCAGGAGGAAAAAATGACATTTGAAATTAAAGATTATTTTGAGACGCCCGTTATATTGGAGCCGAGGGTGGAATTGTACACGGTTTATGATTTTATGGGCAAAGAACTGCCTGGCCTTGCGATTGTTCTTGATATGCCTATCCAAGGAGCAGATGAGAAAGAACAGTTCGCTATTCTTACAAAATCTTTTGAAGAATTTATTGGCTTGAAAAACAGTGCATATGTCGATATAAACAACTGTCCCTTTGCGCCGCAGCTGCTCAATCGTGGATTTGCTAAAGATACTGGGCTCTACAAAGAAAGTGGGTTCTGCTCCTACCCTTTATGGACATTTGATGAAACCGTTCTGAAAGAAACCGGCGGTGAGAAGTACGAGAGATACGCACGGGCTTATGACGAGTATATGGAGTCCTCTTTTATAGGAATGATGGGTGCGGAAGATGAAACAGGCGAAGAAATATGTACAGGAATGATGATGTAATAAGTCCATAATACAGTCCGTGGCTGGACTGAGGAATACCAAGAGGCTCTGGTGAACTCGGAATGGGTCAACTGGACAGCGGACTGCGTTCTCGCCCACTGCGCTCCCAGCAGCGGAGTAATGACGCATACGGAGTGGTCCGATGTATATCCCGGAATGATTGTGGAATAGACGAACAGCCCGTCCTGTGATATGATGGTAGTAAGTCAAAAAGATTGGAGGACAGGCTAATGCCGGAAAAACAGAAGAAAACCATTCGGGAATTGACCCTCATGCTGATGTACCTGACCTCCTGGGAGGAACGGGATACACCGGAAATGCGGGCGGTCAAGAAAAAGGAACTGGAAAAGTATCCCCTTGTCCGCCGATGCTGGAAGGGCTATGATCACGACCTGCTGAACAAACTTTCAGAGGAAGGGCTGATCAACGCTGCCGGGCGAACCTATCCCGCCCTCATCACACCGGAGGGAGAAGCCGAAGCTCGGAAACTGCTGGCCCAATATGGAATTGATACAGAAGAAAGAAGGCGTTGCAGTGCGGAACGATAAACAAGAACAGGCGATCCGATCCAGCGCAGCGGAATACCTGACCTTTGTGGCCGCTACCGGTGACAGTACAGAGAGCATGGAAATGCGCTATGAGGATGAGAATATCTGGCTGACCCAGAAGATGATGTCGGCTCTCTATGATGTGGATGTTCGGACAATCAATGAGCACATCCAGAAGATCTATGAGGATGGTGAGCTGACAGAGGAGGCAACTATCCGGAATTTCCGGATAGTTCAAACTGAGGGCTCCCGTCAGGTTAGCCGCCAGGTGAAGCACTACAATCTGCAGATGATCATTGCGGTTGGATTCAAGGTCAACAATGACCGGGCGGTCCAGTTCCGCAAGTGGGCCAATACCATCGTTAAGGACTACACCATTCAGGGCTGGGCCATGGACAGTGACCGGTTGAAAAACGGGGGTAGTGTACTTACCAAGGAATACTTCGACCACCTTCTGGAGCAGATCCGGGAGATTCGGATGTCTGAACGCAAGTTCTACCAAAAGATCACCGACATCTACGCCACGGCTCTGGATTATGATAAATCAGCCAAAACCACACGCCTGTTTTTTTCCGAGGTACAGAACAAACTCCACTGGGCGATCCACCGTCATACTGCGGCGGAGTTGATTGTGGAGCGAGCCAACGCTGAAAAACCTCACATGGGCTTAACTTCCTGGGAGCAGTATCCAAACGGAAAAATACAGAAGTATGATGTGTCCATTGCTAAGAACTATCTTTCCAGAGAGGAACTGCAGGCGCTGGAACGCATTGTGACCATGTACCTGGACTATGCGGAATACCAGGCAGGCCGCCATATCCCTATGACCATGCAGGACTGGTCACAGCGGCTGAATCGCTTCCTGGAATTCAATGAGCATGAGATCCTCCACGACACCGGCCGGGTGACGCATGAGATCGCCAAAGCCTTCGCAGAGAGCGAGTTTGAAAAATACCGGATTGTGCAGGATCGCATGTTTGAAAGCGACTTCGACCATTTCCTTGCCCTGGAGGAACAAGCAGAGAGAAAAAATGACTGACAAAAGAGAGCCGCCGGTTTCCAGACTGGCGGCTCTCTTTTACAGTTGCGGCAGAAAGATGGAGGCATATCGCTTTAGAAATCACAGCATTCTGTGCTGGTTTTCCAATGGGTACAAGATGGTGTTTTTTCACAATAGAACAACCAGAACAAATGTGCTATAATGGCTTTGAAAATGCGTCGGAAGATAAAGAGGAAGGGGTGACCGAAGCATGAAGGAGCGAACCTACATTTGCTGTGATCTAAAATCGTTTTACGCAAGTGTGGAGTGCATCGAGCGTGGGCTGAATCCACTGGACACCAACCTCGTGGTGGCGGACCTGAGCCGCACTGAAAAGACCATCTGTCTGGCGGTCACACCTTCCCTGAAGTCTTATGGCATTTCCGGTCGAGCCAGGCTGTTTGAGGTGATCCAACGGGTCAAGGAGGTCAATGCCCAACGGCAGCGGAATACCCCTGGCCGGCAGTTCACCAGCGCTTCCTCTCACGACCCGGAGGTACGGCGAAATCCTTCCCTGGCCCTCGACTATATCGTGGCTCCACCCCGGATGGCCCACTATATTGACTGGAGCACCCGCGTCTACAGTGTTTACCTCAAGCATGTGGCGCCGGAGGACATCTACCCATACAGCATCGATGAGGTGTTCATCGACGCCACCAGCTACCTGCAGACCTACCATCTGTCGGCCCGTGAATTTGCCCGGAAAATCATCCTCGACATTCTGCAGACGACCGGTATCACCGCTGCGGCGGGCATTGGGACGAATCTGTATCTGGCCAAGGTCGCCATGGACATTGGCGCGAAGCATGTCCCCGCCGATGAATACGGCGTCCGCATCGCAGAACTGGATGAGATGGGCTATCGCCGCTCCTTCTGGACCCACCGTCCGCTCACCGACTTCTGGAGGGTGGGAAAAGGCTATGCCGCCAAGCTGGAAGCCAACGGCCTGTACACCATGGGAGATATTGCCCGGTGTTCTATCGGGCAGCCTACAGATTATCACAACGAGGAACTGCTCTATAAACTGTTTGGTGTCAACGCAGAACTGCTCATCGACCATGCCTGGGGCTGGGAACCCTGCACCATTGCGGACATTAAGGCATACAAACCAGAAAACAAGAGCATCGTCTCCGGGCAGATTCTGCAGTACCCATACCCATTTGAAAAGGCAAGGCTGGTCATCCAGGAGATGGCCGATGCACTGGCGCTGGAATTGGTAGATAAGCGGCTTGCGACCAACCAACTGGTCCTCACAGTAGGCTATGACATCGAAAACCTCAAGGGTACAGTCTACACCGGAGAGGTCACCACGGACCGCTATGGGCGCAAAATTCCCAAGCATGCTCATGGTACAGTCAATCTGGACGGATATACTTCCTCCGGCGAGGAGCTGCTCAAGGCAGCCACCAGCCTGTATGACCGGATCGTAGATAAAACCCTGCTGGCCCGCCGGCTGACCCTCTGCGCCAATCACCTGCTGGACGAGTCTTCTGTGCCGGAGGATTTGCCGGAGCAGATTGACCTGTTTACGGACTACTCGGCAAAGGAAAAGCAGAAAAAAGAGGCTGACACTGCCCATGCACGGGAGAGAAAACTCCAGGAAACCATGCTGGACATCAAAAAGCGTTTTGGCAAGAATGCCATCCTCAAAGGACTGAATCTGGAGGACGGCGCCACAGCCAGGGAGAGAAACAACCAAATCGGAGGTCACAAAGCATGACCGGACCATACGATGATATCATCAACTTGCCGCATCCTACCTCAGCCAAGCACCCGAGGATGCCGCTCTCAGACCGTGCGGCCCAGTTCGCACCCTTTGCGGCCCTGTCCGGCCACAGCGCCGCCCTTGTGGAAACGGCCCGGCTGACCGACCAGCGCATGGAACTGGACGAGGATGCCAGGGCTGCCTTGGACTCAAAACAGCAACTGCTGTTGGAGCGGATCAAAGAGCGGCCGGAAATCACGGTGACCTGGTTCCAGCCCGACGCAAAGAAAGACGGCGGCCGGTATATCGTATCAACCGGGAGGCTGAAAAGAATCCATGAGGCGGATCAGGTATTGATTCTGGTTGATGGCTTAAGGATACCGATAGGCGACATCGTTGAACTGGAAAGTGAGTGCATTCGGGGGCTTCTTTGAGAGAAATTGAAAAGCTGTGTACAGTGTTTGCGCCAACATACGACTAATTTTATAAGTTATAACTGATAAAATTAGATTATATCAGTTGATTTTCAGTTGTAAATGGGATATACTGAGGTCAACGATAGAAAGGAGGCGTTCCAATCATGATCAAACGAGAACTGTATATGAACCGCATCCGTCCCTTCATTGGGGGCGAACTGATTAAGGTAATGACCGGCATTCGCCGCTCCGGTAAGTCGGTGATGCTGGAACTGATCAAAGAGGAACTGGCGGAGGCTGGTGTTGCCCCGTCTCAGATGATCTCAATCAATTTTGAAGATATGCGGTACTCCCATCTGCAGACCGCAACGGCTCTGCACGATGAGATCATAAAACGGGCAGAGGGCATCGAGGGAAAAGCGTATCTGTTTTTTGACGAGATCCAGGAAGTAGAGGGCTGGGAAAAGTGCGTCAATTCTTTGCGAGTGGCGCTGGACTGCGATATCTACATTACGGGCTCCAACGCAAAACTGCTGTCCGGTGAACTGGCCACTTATATTGGCGGACGGTATGTGGAGTTTGTGATTTACCCATTCTCCTTCGCTGAATTCCTGGAACTGTACCACACAATTGCACCAAGCGATTCGATCCAGCAATGCTTTCAAAAATATCTGCTGGCCGGAGGAATGCCCTATCTGGCCAACCTCCGGTATGAGGAAGAACCCTCCCGGCAGTATCTCACAGATCTATTCAATTCTGTGCAGCTCAAAGATATCGTAAAACGGAACAAGATTCGGGATATTGATTTGCTGGAGCGCATCATTGCGTATATGACCGCAAATGTCGGAACAGTTTTCTCAGCGTCCTCTCTGGCTAAGTTTTTCAAAAATGAGCAGCGGACTGTCGCGGCAGAAACCATCCTGAACTATGTGCGGTACTGCTGTGACGCATATCTCTTCTATCAGGTAAAGCGCCAGGACCTGCAGGGCAAGCAGATACTGGCCTCCAACGAAAAGTATTATATTGCGGATCACGGTATTCGGGAGGCTGTGTTCGGCGGGAACATGAAGGACATCAACCTGATCCTCGAAAACATTGTCTACATGGAACTGCTGCGACGGGGTTATGTTGTCACAGTAGGCAGAGCAGGAGAAAAAGAAATTGACTTTGTATGCGAAAAAAGAGGAGAAAAACTCTATGTGCAGGTAACATACCTGCTGGCCTCTGAAGATACGGTGAAACGGGAGTTCGGTGCATACGATGGCATCCAGGACAATTTCCCCAAGTATGTCGTATCCCTCGACGAGTTTGACATGAGCAGGAACGGGATCAAGCACCGGAATATCCGTGACTTCCTTCTGGCGGAAGAATGGAATTGAGAAAGCGGTAACATATCAGGGCGTGATTGGCGAGGAGGTGACGCATAAGTGAGTGGAAGCAGCCCGAAAAGCATATCAATATCAGGTGTCGAAACCGATATAACCATCGGCAAAGAACTGGCTGCCGTTGCGCAGAAATCAAAGGCACTGGCCTCACGCGACTGCTTTGAGCAACTGGAGATGTACCTCCACGGCAGAAGTCATGACCGCGTGTGTCTGCTCTTTGGCCTGCTCCAGACTGGAAAAAACACCATGCTCCGTCAGGCCATTGGCAGAATGACAAAGGAGGACTTGAGCCGTATCGCATACATCAAAGCCCGCAGGACTGACAATATGGCGATGATGAACCGGGATCTCAAGAAGTTGTTTAACGCGGGATTCCGATATGTGTTCATCGACGAGGTCACGCTGATGGAAGACTTTATTGACTCGGCTGCCCTCTTTTCCGATGTGTTCGCCACCATGGGAATGAAGATCGTCCTGTCTGGTACGGACTCCCTGGGCTTCTGGCTGGCAATGGATGAAGAATTGTATGACCGGGCCAAGTCCATCCACACGACCTTCATCCCATATCGGGAGTATAGCCGTCTGCTCGGGATCGACAGCATTGATGAGTACATCCGATATGGCGGCACACTACGCGCCGGAGAGCTGGCCTTTGACGATGAAGATGTGAATGCTCAGGATGCATCCTTCCGGGATGACGAGTCCACCCGAAGATACATCGACACGGCAATCTGCAAGAACATCCAGCACTCCCTGGCCTGCTACGAGTCGGGCGGGCATTTCCGCCACCTGTACTCTCTGTATGAAGCTGGAGAGCTGACCAGCGCCATCAACCGGATCATAGAGGATATGAACCACCGATTCCTGATCTCAGTGCTGACCGATGATTTTCTCTCCCATGACCTGCGGCTCACTGCCGCAAATCTGCGGAAAGAGCGTGACCCCGAAAAGCGCACAGAGGCGCTGGATGCCATTGATACAGAGGCGGTCACCCAGCGTTTGATGGAACTGCTGGATATCCGGAACAAGGAGGAGCAGTCCATCGGTATCACAACTGCTCACATCATAGAGATTAAGCAATATCTTACCGCGTTGGAGTTGATTGTGGATTGTCCCATTGAATCGGCGGACCCCGGAATTGAACCAGTGGAACATATTCTCTTCACACAGCCTGGAATGCGATATTGTCAGGCCCAGGCCCTTATCCATTCCTTGTTAAAGGATGAGCAGTTCTCGGCGCTCAGCGAATATGATAAAACGCAGATCACGGGCCGCATCCTTGAAGAAGTCCGTGGCCGGATGATGGAAGATATTGTGCTGCTGGAAACCATGAAGGCGGCCGACAAGGATCACCGTGTTTTCAAACTGCAGTTTGAGGCTGGCGAGTTTGACATGGTCATCTATGACCAGAAAGAAAACTCCTGTGAGATCTTTGAAATCAAACACAGCAGCAAACAGGTTCCCTTTCAATACCGGCACCTCGTCGATGAGGATAAATGCCAGAGGACGGAACGGCGGTTTGGTCCCATCCATGGGCGCTATATCCTGTACCGCGGCGAAGATGCGCAGATGGAAAATGGGGTCCAATACTGGAATGTAGAGAATTATCTGAAGGCTCTGCCAACATTGGATATCGTCCAAGTACAGGAAATCGGTATGCAGTCAATCGAACCTACTCTGTAAAAGGACTATCGCCACTAAGCAGTTACAATTAGAAATTGAAAAGCATCGGCTATCTTTTTAGGATAGCCGATGCTTTATTTTTAGGAGGATTACTATGAACAGGGTACTCAGAATCGACGAAGAAAAGCCTGAAATGCATATCTCGGTTCAGGGCTATAAGGTCACTCTCTGCTTTGCAGAAAAAGAAAATCCTGAAGTTGCTGTATTAGTAAAGCAGGCTCTCCTGAGCGCCTATGCAATGCCCCAGAAATAGAACGACTTGCTGAAGGTCTTGCATTCAGAAGATTTGATGAAGGGATGGTCAGTAAAATGGCTGAAAGAGTCTATTGCTTATACAGAGGTAAGGATCAGGAAAGCATTCTCATGCAGAAGAACGCCTGCCACGATTTTGCAGAGAAAAAAGGCTGGAACATTGTTGGCGAGGAGCAGGAGATCGGCGTGTCCGGCTATAAAGTCAGCACTGATGACCTTGTTAAGTTAAAGCGCATTAGAAAGGCTGCTGAGCAGGGTGAGTTTGATATCCTGCTGGTCTTTATGTATGACCGGCTGGGACGCAATCTCAACGAAACCCCATTCATCGCAGAGTGGTTTACCAAGAAGGGCATCCATGTTTGGAGCGTCTATGAGGGAGAGATCATAGACGGCGTTGATGCAGAACGCATGCTTGACTACATTCGCTTTTGGCAGACTGATGAGGCCCAAAAACTTTGAGCAAAGTACAGGATAACCCAACACACCAGCCCATTTACTGCAGATTTGTTTATAAAAAGATTATCAATTCCCCTGGCTATTCTGGCCGTAGTGTGAGATAATGGGTATGGCAAAAGCCGGGAACCTTGATAATCGAATAGAATGAATTGGGTGTCCGCCCTCTCACACAAAAAACATGAGAGGACGGATATCAATGGCTGAAAGAGTTTATTGTTTATACAGAGTTTCCACCAACAAGCAGGTCGATCACGATGAAAACAACCAGGCAGACATCCCTATGCAGAGAAAAGCCTGCCACGATTTTGCGGCGAAAATGGGCTGGGTCATCGTGGGCGAGGAGCAGGAAACTGGCGTATCCGGTTATAAAGTCAGCGCCGATGACCGTGATAAACTGCAGCTCATCAAGAAGTATGCAGAGCAGGGCAAGTTCGATATTCTGCTTGTCTTCATGTTCGACCGACTGGGCCGCAAGTCAGATGAAACACCCTTCGTTGTGGAGTGGTTTACTAAAAAGGGCGTCCGCGTCTGGAGCGTACAGGAAGGAGAGCAGCGGTTTGAGTCCCACACGGACCGCCTGACCAACTATATCCGTTTCTGGCAGGCCGATGGAGAGAGCCAGAAAACTTCGATGCGCACCAAAACGGCCCTTGGCCAGATGGTAGAGGAAGGCCGGTTCCGCGGTGGAAACGCACCATACGGGTACCGGCTGGAAAAGAGCGGCATCCTCAACAAGCGCAAACATGAGGTGTACATGCTGGTCATTGATGAGGACGAGGCCAGAGTCGTCCGGATGATGTTTGACCTCTGCATTTCGTCCGGTTACGGCAGATGGCGCCTTGCCAACTTCCTCAACGACCACGGGATCAAAAACCGGAAGGGACAAAACTGGCACGACGCCAGTGTGGGGGGCATCCTGCACAACCCGCTCTACAAGGGAATCCTTCGGAGCGGAGAAACCTATGCCGGCCCCTTTGAGGCCCTCCAGATCATCGCCCCAGACCAATTCGACCTGGCGCAGAAACTGATGCTGGAGCGGACCAATGAGCGGAAAGAGCGGCGCACAGTACCGCTGAATACCGCAGGCCAATCCCTGCTTTCCGGGAACATCTTCTGCGGCCACTGCGGAGGCCGGCTGGTGCTCACTACCAACGGGACAACCACCCGCCTTGCGGATGGGACGCCGGTCCATAAAAAGCGTATTCGCTATGTATGCTACAACAAGACCCGGCGCCGTCAGGAATGTACAGGACAGACTGGATACACAATGCACATTCTGGACGGGATCGTCACTGAGGTGCTGCATCAGGTCTTCGACAAGATGCAGGGAGCTTCCAACGACATGATTGTGGGAAGTGCGGTTCAAAAGCAGATGGCAATGATACGCTCGGAATTGCAGCGGGCCAGAGCCGAAAACACCAAGGCCAATAAGGAATATGAATCCCTCAAGTCCGAGGTGCTGAAGGCGATCCAAGGGAAAAGCGCCCTGCCGCAAGATGTGCTGACTGAAATGCTGGAGGATACCCGACAGAAGGTACTGTCCACCAGTGAACGAATCACGACCCTTACCGCAGAACTGAATGATGGAAACTCTAAGATCGAGGAGATGAAGGCCGAGTTCAACCGGATCGTGTCCTGGTCCAAGATTTTTGATGAAAGCCCGATGGAGGTCAAGAAAATGATCTGCGGCTACATCATCAAGAAGGTTTCGGTGTTCCGGGACTATAGGGTCAAGATTGAATTCAACATTAATGTGGAGCAGTTCCTGAATGGTATCGACAGCATCGACGAATGCGCTACCTATGAACTGCCCATGGCGCAATAAGCTCTCACCCTCGCCACGACCACGGCGAGGGGTACATATCGTAAAGGTATGTCCAGTTGACAACATATACCTTCTATGCTATACTGCAACTTGTCTCTCATCAATTGCCGGGGCGGGATATTCAAGCCCTTTCCCAAGCCATCAGGGGGTGCATACCCGATGGTTCGGGAGCCCGCACCACGGGTACCCCGCATCCTCAATAGGGGCTGAAACTATGTGTTTCAGCCCCTATTTTTCCAAATCTTTCAGTAGCTATTCCTGCTGACTTGTGGTATATGTTTGTGCTGCAAGGAGGCGAGCACATGAACAAACTGCTGAAGGACCTGTATGACTGCTTCTGCACCCCACCGGAGCTGGCGGCGACGAAGCGGGAGATCGAGGAATGCCACCGCGCGCTCATTGAGGCGCTGGGCAAGCCGGAGCGCCGATTGGTGCTGAAGATCATCGATGCCAAGGACCATATTTCGGAGGACACTTCGCTCGACAGCTTCATCTCTGGATTTCGGCTGGCGTGGCGGCTGTCCGCAGAATTGAATCACTATGACGATGAGCGTCCGGTGCGCTGCCAAGCGGCAGAGAAACCGGGCGCTCGTTTTACGCTCAAAAAGGAGGATGATGAACAATGAAGAAGCGCATCGTGACAGGTGTGATCACCGCTTGCTTGGCCCTGTGTGCCGCTGTGTGGCCGCAGCCAGACACAAGGGAGGAACGACCCGCCCCAATACCAACGCACGCCGCAGCTGCCCCGAAAACGGATGCTGTGACAACGGCAGAAAAGAAAAATACGGAAACGCCGCGGGCAGAGCCGGACGAGGAGCTTGGCGCCGTTCCTGTCCCCGCGCCGGCAGAGCCGATGCCTGCGGTCGAAACGCCGCAGCCGGAGCCTGCGCCTCCCACACCGCAGCCGACCATAGAGCTGCAGCCCGGCGATGAGGTCTATATTCCGGGCTTTGGCTGGGTACCATACGAGGGGCCGAATTACCGCGAGTATGCCGCGGATATGTACGAAAATGGCAACAAAATCGGCATCATGGGCTGAATCAGGATCTGCTGGGAGCGGTTATGCTGCTTGCATACGAAAGATGCTGTACCGAAAAGTGGTTGGTATCATAATATGATACCAACCACTTTTTGCCGATGTGGAATTGAAAAACGCCATCCGGCGCACGATGAAAGAACTCATGTGCGCACCTGCTTGCGGGTCGATAGCGTGGGGATTTGTAATAGAAACCGCGGAAATCGGCAGTATCGCTTCTCAATTTGCAGTTGCCTATTGCATTCGATTTCGATTTATGTTACCATGCTAATGCTGAATTGTTGGACTGTCCTGAACTTTGATCGTTCGTATCATGAGAGTACGAATCATATCGAACGGCAGTGACATAGACAATGAAGCGAGTAAAAAATATGTAAATCCTCGAAACTATTGATTCCAATCAAATTCTCATTGTGGAATTGAGAAAGCAGTTTGCTGGTTGACTGTCGTTGTCCTCCTGTTGTTTCGATGCTTTGCACCACAAAATCGAACCGAAGAAAGTGTTCTTTCGTCGGGTTTGTTTTGTTGCGTGCAAAGCGGTCTTCTGGATGATCGCAGTCCACGCACGAAGCAAAGTGCGTGGACTTTTTTCGGCTCAGAAAGGAGGCCAATTATGGGAAAGGTATCAGGAAAAACACATACCAAAGAACAACTGGATCACTGGGCTAATCTGCATAATCCCAATAACAAGGCATATCGAGCTGACGCCGACAATCGTGCCAATCAGATGAAGCCAAACCACAGATCGCACCAGAGAACTCACAATGCAAACCGCAGAAACAAAGCACATTGGATGCCCCTGTGGGCACCTGACTATCCGGAATACGATGATTAAAAATTGGAGGTGTACGGTATGTCAAAGTACATTTTTGACTACGATGACGGCGACTTCGCCATGAGCATTTCTGACAGCATGGCGATGGACTCCGATGGGAATCTCATGATGCGCATGGGAGATCACATGGCAATGGATATGGACACAGGCGATATTCACATGATCTCCTCGTGGTCTGATGATGACGAGGAGTAGAGCATAGGCAGCAGCTCAACGGTTGAGCCGCCATAGACAAGGAAAACACTCTCAATCCGGGCAGAGAAAGCAGCGGGACAGGCCATAAAGGCTTGTCCCGCTGTCTGTGCCTTATGGCAGATATTCTTCCGTGATCCGATACCGGCTGATGCCGAAGGCGTTGCTCCGCTCCATGATTTCCGGCGGGATCTTGGGCAGATACTTCTTGCTGAAGCTGGTATCTCCGAGGTAGGCGTCAAAGCTTGCCACCGGCAGGACCACCCACTCGCAATCATCCTGCCGGTTGGCGAGATAATAGCGGATCAGCGTACAGACAACCTCGGATGGAATTTCCTTCGGAAGCGCTGTTGTTACTTTCTCTGTCAGTTCAAGCGGCAGCTCCGACCCCTCTCTGTGCAGCGGCCCCAGTTCCAACGCATCAGCAAGGACATCATCAAAGCGCAGTGTCCAGGCGCCCTTGGTTTGGGACGCAAAAATCGGGATCTGATATTGCATCACCTTGCTTCGCCATGCGGCGGCAAACTTAGACTGAATAACCTCCGCATACTTGAGTGAGGTGCTGCGCACCTTTTCCGGGTGCGTCAGCATGAAGTCCGCCGCGCGGAGAACATGACGGAGGAACCAGCCGACCCCATCCGCATCCACCAACTCCGGGAACTCCGTATGCAGCTCCGAAAAATCCGTCTGGAACTGCCACTCCTTGCCCTGCACACGCTTTCTGTCCTCCGGCACACTGCACCAGGCGCAGAGCGCACTGCGGGCGTAGTCGATCCGATCATGCGGATCACCCAAAATGACTGCTCCGTCCTTGCTGTGGAACAGATATCCGCGGGCCAGGATGGTCAAGATTCGAGCCATTCCCTCAAACTCCAGGATCGTGGCAAAGGTGAACCGCCCCAGCCATGTCGTGTCGCTCTTCTTGCTGGCGGTATAGGAAACCGTTCCGGTATACGCGCAGAATTCCTCCCATTCGTTAATCATCCCGCACCTCCAGGACATTTTTCTCGATGTGCTCTGGCAACAGATCCCACAGCAGGTCACGCCTGCCGAGGGCCACCACATAGCGCACGGCCAAAGTCGGTCTTACAATAGCGGTCAGCAGCTCCCGGCACTTGGCCGTCACCGCGTCACGATAGCTCCGGGAGGCGGACTTGTCCGCAAAGGCTCTCATCATGGCAGTGAAGGCTTTTGAGTCGCTTTCGCGGAACAGCTGCTTTTTCTCCCTGCCGGTGTTCTCGTCCTCCATATCACAGACAATGTCTCCGAGGATGCGGTAGCCGCCGAAGCGGAAATCGGTCAGCAAATCGTATATGTCTTCAAACTCCGGCAGCCATTCCCGCAGGAAGCGCTCCCGAGCATCCTCGTCCATGAGATGCCAGGCCTGCTCCCGAATGGCATGCTGCAGGGCAGACACCCTTTCCGACGGCAGGCTGCCGAACAGGGCGTACAACTCGTCAGGATCGTATGCATCCTCCTGCCCTCTGGCATACAGGATGCGCTCCACATCGCTCTTCCGCTTTTTCTCCTTCACCGGAATGCGGCAGGCCCGGATGCGGGAGAGACAGGCATCGTGATCCCGCAGCAGCGCATCCACCGCCGCCAGCTTATCGGAGTTCAGCTGCTCCCTCCAGTCCGGCTGCTGAGCGAAGGAAAACAACTCCTCGTCCCTGGCAGACTTTGCCTTAATGCGCGGCGTGATCTTTTTCAGCTGCTGCGCTAAATACGGCAGGCGCTCTACATTGGAGTCCACCTTGCTCCAATCCACCTTCTTGAAAAACGCCTTTACCCTGGCCGCATGGGTAGGCTCGTACCAGGTACGCCGGGTCTCCATTTCTTCTACCAGCGTTTTATATTTGAGGAAGTCGCTGCGCTTGACGGTTTTATGGGTCAGGTACTCATCCAGATCAGGGCGGATGCCGCTCTTGGCCGAGTCGATCTCCAGCCCGGTGAGGATGGCCAATGTCTCCGTCTCCTTCCGGCAGCGCTCCCGTTCCTCGGCGTCGGAGTTTTCATTGTAGGCAATGATGCTGCGATCCAGCGCGGCATTACAGATCTGGCCGACACGGGAGGAGAAGGTACTACGAACGGTTTCAAACCGGGTCTCCCAGTCATCGGCACTGCGGATCTGGGGCTGGGCCGTGGGGATCATCAGCAGCGGAATGTTCTCTGTGTTGGTAAGGGATTTGTGTTTTTCGTAGCGGTAGAGGTTGTAGTTGCGGCGGACGCAGGCATTCAGAATCGAATCAGATATGGTCTTGATCATATCGCCGTCATAGTCAGCGCCGCCCAGCCGCTCTGCAGCCAGCATATTGGAATCCACCATCACCACATCCGTCAGGTGCCCGAAATAGTAATGCCGCATCTGCTTTCTCTCTTCCTTCGCGTCGTAGAAGGAAAGCTGTAGCTCCTCGTTGCGGGCAATGTGCGGATTGCGTAGCAGCGTGCAGGCGTCGTCATGGGCATAGGCCGCCTGGGGTGCATAGAAGGAACTCTCCGGGAAGTGGTCGGTCATGACGGTGCTGTAAAACATCCGTTGCCTGCGTTTGCGCGGCGGAACAGTCGGGAGCAGAAACGCCAGAAAGTCCAGAAGGTCACCGGAGAGGTACCGGTTGTCTCCCGCCACGATCAGGCGGCCGACAGCGTACCGCTCCACGATCTTGTCCGCTTCGTCCTCCAACCGCTTGGCATAAATCGGTTCGTTGATGAAACGAGGATTCTTTTTCAGCACGGCGGCAAGAATCTGGTCTCTGCCCTGATGCCGTTCCCACCAGCCGACCCGATTCGCTTTCTCCAGAAAGTAGTTCTGCCGAAATTGCGGGTTTGCGCAGAGGTTATAGTACCGCAGCTCCGTCTGCTTGGTGAGCCAATTCCGTTCGTCCGTCTCTGGACTGTGATCCCAGCCGTCCGGCAAATCGGCGGGGCGGAACTCGTCACCCTGAATGGAAACGGTGGTCAGAAACTGATAGTTCAGCTCGGTGGTCTGTTCCGGTTTCTCCTTGCTCACATTGGTGATGTACAGCGCATGGCGGTACTTGCGGAACACATTCCAATAATCATTCCAGCTCATGCCGCTGGCAGTGAGCCAGCCGTATCCCTTGAACATACTCTTGGTGAGGATGACATCCACATCCCGGACGGAATGCTCCACGCCCCACAGATCGGTGATGGTGTCCGTCCCGCAGAGGGTCAGGAAGTCCTTGAAGTCCACCTCGTGCAGCATGCCCTTCACATACGGCATACGGATCTGAAACGAGGTGTGGACTTTTTTCCCGCACAGCTTCTCGTCAACAAGGCGGGCGTATTGTTTGGAGATCAACCCTTCCCCGTCGAAGCAGGTGATTTCGATATCCTCTTTTTTCTCCACCCGGTGGTATTTGCGGGTACTGCTCTGCGTTCCGTCGTCCTCTACGGTGATGACGCTGACATTCCGCTCTGTGCGCGTAGGATTGTCGATGACCACCACCCGGTGAGGTTGGTCGATGCCGATACCGTCGATGCGGATACCGCTGGACAGCATCAGTCCGTTGTAGGCGTAGAGCTTGCTGAGCTGGCAGTCACCGATGGGCATATCCATCATAATGCGGCGGCGCACCGCGTCATAAAAATCCTCTCGGATGAAGGACAGCCGCGCCTGCCGGCTCATGCTGCCCGAACGCTCAAAGGCAAGATAGCGATGCGGCCCGGAGCCAAAATCCAGGCTCACGCCCTCGGGACGGAACAGGGCCTTGGCCTTCTCCTGTCGAATCAGGTGGTTCTTTCTGGCACCGCTCCGGTCAAAGATGCCGGAGAAGTCCATATAGAAAATGATGTCGGAGAGGTCCGTCACCAACTGCCCGTCGGGTGTTCTGGTGAAGGCATCGCCGTGCAGCACGCACATGATCTGATAGAACAGTGCGTTATCGTCCTGCTCGTGAGGTGCGGAAAGTGATTTGCATTTCTCTGTTTCGGCGGCGCTGAGATGGAAGGTATATGTACCGTCCTGCTGCCTGCCATAGCTGATCACGGCTCTGGCAGACAGTTCGTAGATCCTGTATTTCACCAGCGGCATCGGCTCACCTCCTGATGCTTCTATTCTATCATGAGGTTCTAAATTTGCAATATGGATACTGCTCCCACTTTTTCAGTGGGAGCTTTTTGCTTGCAGCTCTCAACAAAAAATTACAAAGGAGGAATCCAATGCAAGAATCCACATTCACCAACTATGACCAGCTGCCGCTGTTCCTCAATGCGAACGCGGTGGCGCAGGTGCTGGGCGTGTCCATCTCCAGCGCCTATGAGCTCATGCACGAAACGGGCTTCCCCGCCCTGCGGATCGGAAACCGCATCGTGGTACCCAAAGAAAAATTCCGTCGGTGGGTCGATGCGCAGACAGGAGGTGATGCCTGATGTTCCAGCGCTGGCCTAAGCGGGATCCGAACAAGCACTACTATCTCGTCCCAAACGAAGTCTTCAATCTCGGTCTCACTTCTCACGAGATCGCCGTCTACAATTACCTTCTCCGCTGCGAGGACCGCAGGACCTACCAGTGTCATCCCAGCTACCGCACCATCGGTCGGGCGGTGCGGTTGAGCGAAAACACTGTGCGGAAGTATGTGACCAGTTTGGAGGAGAAGGGACTCATCCGCACCGAGCCCAGCACCATCACCACGAAGGACGGCCGCGTGCGCAACGGAAGTCTCATCTACACCATCCGCCCCATTCAGGAAGCGCTGGAGCTGAACTATCAGCGGCAGTTCCTGCGGGCGGAGCGTGACATGGAGCGGGCAAAGGCAGAGAAACGGCTGGCCGAATTGAGTCGGCAAAACAAGAAGGAGGAAAGCGCATGATGCAGCAGCTTGCAAACTTTATCGTAGACCATGACCCACTGATGGTCCTACGGCGCACACACGACACGGTGCGTTACATTCGGTGGGTGTGGAACAAGGATCATGCCGACCCCATTGATGAAGAAGAGCTTCGCCTGTTCCTCTGCGATGAACATTACGGTGATCTGACCGATGAGCAAAAGACCGTTGCCCGTCGGTGCCGGGACGGGATGCGAAGTGTCTATGCGGAGCTGTGCGTGCGCTTGCTGCAAAGTGAGATCATGCTGGAGCAGGGCATGGTGCCGGACAGCAGCACCTACTGCAGTGTGTTCTGCCCGGAAGGGGGTGATGCGCCGTGGATGCTTGACCGGGCGGGATGACTGCCTTTTCCACAAAGCGCCGCAGAGCGGCTGAAGTGCGCGTCAGCGCCGAAAATTCTCGCTTCGAGAATGACAAGTTTCGCCTTCGTGGTACGGAACGGGGCGATTGCCCCGTTCCGACCCCTTCGGCAGGCGGGCTAAGCCCACACCCCTATCAACACAAAGAAAAATGAATTTAAAGGAGATAAAGATTATGACGAAGAACACCTATAATCCCTATGAAATTATGATGGACAAGTACGATAAGGAAGAGATGCTCAGTGATGTACGGGAAGCCATGCTCTATCAACTCGGCGTGGATGTCTCCTGTGAAGAGTTGAATCACTTTTTCACCGGCAAGGGCAAAGCCGCACTATCTGGCTGTGCGGAGTGGCAGCAGTGCTTTGCAGTCGAAAAGATGCTGGAGTTCTATTATGTGCATGCGCGGGACGAGACTCTGGCTAAGCAGATCGAGACGATGACTATGCTGGCAAGCAGAGGTAACGAGCACCATGGCTAAGAATCAATTTATCCGCGCCCGCGTTGCCGGGTGGGAAAAGGACTGCATCCGCCGCAAGGCGGATGCAGCTCATATGACCGAGAGCGAGTTTGTGCGCCGGGCGGCTATGGATCGTGAGGTCACGGTCATTGAAGGTATGGATGAGCTCCTGCGGGAACTGCGCTATCAGGGAAATAACCTGAACCAGCTCACGGTCATGGCTCGGCAGGGGCGTATCACACAGGTGAACTATGAACCCTTTACGGAGGTGTACCGGAACGCATGGCAAACATTAAATTCATTGCTGTCTCACGCAGTCTGAGCGGTATCCTGGACTATGTTACCAACCGTGAGAAAACGGTGGAGCGTCTCATCTCCGGCGTCAACTGTGTGGCCCAAACAGCTCAGGATGAATTTGAAGCGGTAAAGAAACAGTTCCACAAAACAGATGGCCGCAGCTACTACCACATCGTCCAAGCCTTCGCTCCGGACGATCCGCTGGACTTTGATACAGCGCATGAAATCGGGCTGAAGTTTGCGGAATACTTCAAGGGCTACCAGTGCGTGGTGGTCACACATATGAATACGGCGCACATCCACAATCACATCATCATGAACTCGGTAAACTTCAAAAACGGCCAGAAGTTTCATCAGAGCGCTCGGGAGATGCAGCAGGCCAAGGAATACAGCAACCAGCTCTGCCGGGAGTATGGCTTGTCCTTCACCGAGAGCAAGGCAGATCCGTTCCGTATTCCTGCTTGGAAGAAACGGCTGTGCCGTACCATTAAGGAAGCTATGGAGAACTGTGCTACCCGTGAGGAGTTCATCGCATTCATGGCGGAGTACGGCTACAAGGTGCGATGGGAGCCGAATCAAAAATACATCACCTACACCACACCGGAGAATGTCCGATGCAGAGACAATAAGCTCTTCGACCAGACGCTTCTGCGCAGCAGCATGGAAGCCTACTTCGATATGGGCGGCTGTGAGTATCTGGAAAGCCGCATCGATGCCACCGAGTACGGTGAACTCCTGCCTACGGTGGACGATGCCGTCTGCGGTTTGATCTCCATTCTGGATGCGATGAACACCGGCGACAATGACCGCTTCCATCTGGAAACGCTGCATCACAGCAAGCAGGAGATCCGGCGTATTCTGGAACGCGGCGGCAAGATCGACCGCACGGTGGAATACGCCGTAGATGACGAAGATGAAGAGTACGAGCAGTACCACGGGTTTTCTATGCGGATGTAATGGCAAACCATTTCAAAGTTCTGATAGCTATTTCCGCAAAAGTGTGGTAGTTGTTTGTGTTGCAAAAAAGAAATCTCAATCAAAGGAAGTGAAATACATGGCAAAACGAAGACCGGCCGGTGACGGGATGGTACGCAAGCGGGAGGACGGACGCTGGGAGGGCCGCATCGTTATCGGCCACAAGGAAAACGGCGAGCCGCTGTTCCGTCACGTCTACGCCAAGACGCAAAAGGCGCTGCTGGACAAGCTGCACCAGAACATCGAGTGCTACCGCGATGTGGAGCTGACCGAGGACAGCCGCATGACGCTAAGCGAGTGGTTGAACCGCTGGCTCACGGAGTACAAGGCGGGTACGGTACGCCCCGGCACGCTCAAAAACTATCGCTGCTACATCGAATACTACATTAAGCCGCAGCTGGGCGACAAGCAAATTTCCCTCATCTCTCAGCAGGACATCCAGCGGATGTACCGCCGCCTGAAAACGGAGGGGCGTATCCACGAGCATCCCGAGATGGATCATCAGCTCTCGGACTCTATGGTTCGCCACATCCACTCCACGCTCCACGCTGCGCTGAAAGATGCGGTGCATGCGCACGTTATTCCCAGGAATCCCACCGAGGGTACGACTGCGCCCAAGCCTAACTACAAGCCCAAGCGCATCCTCACCCGTGCGGAGCTGGACGCCTTCCTCGCAGTGGTGGAACAGGACGAGGTGTGGCGAGACTTCTTCCAAACAGAACTGATGACCGGCCTGCGCCGCGGTGAGATCTGCGGTCTGCAATGGAGTGACTTCGACGGGGATGCCGGGAAGCTGAAGGTGTGCCGCACCCTCCACAGCCAGCGGAAGGGCGAGTACACCGTCGGCGAGACAAAGACCAATCAAGGTATGCGCACCATTATCCTGCCGCACAGCGTGACTGAAATCTTGCGGCGGCGAAAAGCGGACGCCATCAGTCAATGGATCTTCCCAGACCCGGTGAAGCCGGAAGATCCTGTCGATCCCAACGCGGCGTATCGCCACATGAAAACGCTCCTCCAGCGGGCGGGACTGCCCAGCATCCGCTTCCACGATCTGCGTCACACCTTCGCGACCCACGCCCTCACCAGCGGCGTGGACGCTAAGACGCTGTCCGGTATTCTGGGACACACCAATGCGTCCTTCACGCTGGACACCTATACCCACGTCACCTCGGATATGCAGAAGACAGCCTCTGGCATCGTGGGCGGCTTCATGGAAGACATCTTCGGAAAGGAGTTGAAACCGTGGCAAGAAAGCGAAAAGCCGGAGACGGAACCGTAAGACAGCGCAAGGATGGTCGGTGGGAGGGGCGCATCGTCATCGGCTACGATGATAACGGCTATCCCAAGACGGAAAATGTCCTTGCCAAAACCAAGAAAGAGTGCGTCGAGAAGCTCCAAAAGCTCAAGGAGGAATGCGGCGGACTGAAGACCGAAAAAGTTCGGCCCGAGATGCCCTTCGGGGACTGGCTGACATATTGGTACGAGAATCACTCAAAGCCCAAGATCCGCCCCACCACACAGGAGACTTATGAGAGCCGCATCTGCCTGCACATCATCCCGGAGATCGGCAGCATCCCGCTGAACAAGCTGACGCAGAATGATCTACAGCAATTCTACGGTCGGCTCAAGAAAAGCGGCCGGAAGCGGTTCACCGACAAGTACGGCGAAGGGCTGTCCGACCGAATGGTGCGTATGTGTCACGCCACCTGCCGCTCCGCATTGGAGAAGGCGGTGCAGGATGGGCTGATCCGTATGAACCCGGCCATCGGCTGCAAGCTGCCGCCCAAGAAGGCACGGGAGATGCAGGTGCTGACGCGGGAGGAACTTCAAAGGTTCCTCATTCAGGCGAAGTTCGAGGGCTACTACGAAGTCTTCCTTCTGGACTTAGCCACCGGCCTGCGCCGGGGTGAGCTGATGGCGCTGCAATGGGACGACCTGAACTTCAAAACCGGCGTGCTGAATGTGAACAAGCAGGTCTACGATGTGCGGGGCCAGCTTCAGATCAGCACACCCAAGACGAAGAACTCCATCCGAAAGATCGTTCTGCCGCCTGCGGTGGTGGCAGTGCTGCGGGAGTACAAAGAGGCGGTGGACTCCCGCTGGATGTTCCCTTCGCCAGTAAAGGAGGACTGTCCCATTACACCCGGCGTGGTGCGCCGCAGACTGCAGTTCATCTTAGAACACGCAGGCTGTAAGCATGTGAGGTTCCACGACCTGCGCCACCCGTATGTCAAGCACACGACAAAAATTTTTAGCTTGCGCTCGATGGCTTTTCAAGCGCAGGCTTATCCTGATGCTCGGTGAAAAACTCGCGGAGCTTGTCAGCTTCATCGGGGAGGACAAAGCCAAAGCCCTGTCCGTCCACTCTGCAATAGAAAGCGATTTTCATGACTGCCACCTCAATCAAAAATGTCCTGGATTTTGTATGCGATCTCGATGCGCTTATCGGGATATACCAGCACCCGGTCAATCAGCAGCTCAGCCAGCTCGGTGGTCAGCGTGTCCGCATCGAAAATCGCCTTGGACGCTTCCTTGCGGCTGTCCTGCCGTGCCTGTTCGTCCTGCTTCTGTTTCGCCTGTGCCAATACTGCGGCATAGGCGTTTTTTGTTTTCAGCAGCAGCTCGTTACACGCGGCCTTTTCCGCCTTGTAGGTGTTCAGGTCAATCTCGCCCATAAGATAGTGTTCGTAAAGTGTGCGCTTGCCGTCTTGCAGCGTCTCGATCTGCTGCTCATATTCGGCGCGTTCCGGTACGGAGGCATCCACCCGGAGCGAACCGTCCGGGGCAAACGGTGCGGCGGCTTCCATCTGCTTTTTCAGCGTCAGGAATACCGCTTGTTCCAGCTCTGCGGCGTTCAGACGCATCTTGTGGCAGCGGCTTTCTACGTCCGCCTCGGAATGGCGGCAGTAATAATACGAGGTTTTCTGCATGGTGCGGGACAGCGCATGACCGCAGCAGCCACAGAAGGCTTTGCCTTTCAGCGGGTAGTCCCGCTTCTTTTTGTTGGGCTGGGAAAAGCGGAGCTGGCTGGCCTGCACGGTATCAAACACGGCTTTCTCTACGATGGCCGGGTGATGGTCAGGGATGATGTACCATGATTCTCTGTCCTTCAGGTGGCTTCTGGTGCCGCCTACTTCGAGAACCGCCCGCTTGCCGATCACATACACGCCGGTGTAGCGTTCATCCTCCAAAATGCGGAGAATAGTGGATGTACTCCAAATCCCGTGACAGCGGGAAATATCATGGGTGTGATTGCCGTGCGCGGCTTTGTACTGGCCGGGAGTGGGGATGCTTCTGCGAAACAGCTCCCGCGTGATGGCGGTGGCGTTGATGCCCTCGGCGGCAAGCTGGAAGATGAGCTGCACAACGGCAGCGGCCTCCGGGTCAGGCTCCATTCTGCCATCGGCGCTTTTGCGGTAGCCGTAAGGACAAATCTTGCTCTGATACTCGCCTCGCTGCATCTTGGCGTACTTTGCGCTCTTGGTCTTGATGGACATATCGCGGCTGTAATACTCACTGATGAGATACTTGAACGCCACATCCATGCCGCCGGTGTCGCCCTTGAATTTGCTGCTGTCAAAATCGTCGCTGATGGAAATGAAGCGGGTATGGAACAGTGGGAACACACGCTCGATGAAGTATCCAGTTTCAATGCTGTTGCGCCCGAAACGGGAAAAATCTTCTTGTGTCAAGTAGGGACTAAAAAAATTTTGAGAATTTACAAGCCGTTCATAGGTGGACAACCACCCGTGAACGGCTTGCGTTTTCTCTATGCTCTTTTGCCGTTCTTTGTGCGACGTTTCTTATACGCCGTCTCAAACGCCTCCATCATCGGAGTGACCGGAAGCTCGTTGTCAGGCTTGGACAGATACTCGAACCGGATGCCGTTCTCCCGGAACTTTCGCTCAAACCTCATGAAAGAGGAAGTGTCCCGGCTGATTCGCGAGGTGTCGCGGGTGAGGATCGTACCGATGTCCTGACGCTTGGCTTCGTTCAGCAGGAAGTTCATGATACCTTCCGTATGGACGCCGGAGATGCCGTCTGCCGCCACAGCAGCAGCCACCTCATAGCCTTTGTCCTTCGCATAGCGTTCCAGCTCTTCCCGCTGGTCTGCTGCCGCAAGCTGATCCGCACAGGCAACGCGGATATAAAGAAATACTTTCATTTGGCTTCTCCTTCTTATGTAGTGAGGAAGTCCTTGAACTTCCAGACGATTTCTATGTTGTCAAGATCGTAAATGTAGACCGCAGAAATGAATGCGTGGGTCAGCTCATAGGTCAGAGCTTTGCAGTCGGCGTACTGATCGCAGACAGCATCCAGCTTTTCATCCGAACAGGAGGTCTCGGAGTCAAGCTCCTTCATCCGTTCGTGACTGCGCTGGATTGCCTCATCGTTTTCAGCGATCTTCGCATCCGTTGCCGCCTTCTGCTGAATGTACACCTCCTTCGTGATGCTTCCGGCTGCATACTTCTCGTAGAGCCTCAGCTTGGACGCCTTGTGCTGCTCGTTCTGCTTTTGCAGAGTGCGGATTTTCTCAGCACATTCCTTGATGGCAGATTTCCGTAGATCACCGACCTCTCGATTTTGGACTGATTCCTTCTGTGCCAAAGCAAGAAACTGAGTAAGAGCATGGAAGACAACCTTCTCAATATCCATTTCCGGAAAGCTCCTGCCAACCGGACAGTCTGTGTTTCCGTTGTTGACCGAGTGAATGCACTGGAAGTATCGAATGCCAGCCTTGTTCTTTCGGCGTGTCATAGCACGTTTACAGTTTCCGCAGCGGACAAGTCCCTTGAGCGGATAGTCATGCTGCTTGCGCGTGGGATTCCGTCCTCCACCTCGAATGACCTTCTGAGCAAGCTCAAAGTCTTCCTTGCTGATAATCGCTTCATGCGTACCTTCTACGATGATCGGCTCATTGACAACACGCTTTTTTGAGCCGACACCACAGGACTTCATCTTGCGGCTGACCAGCGTTCCGGTGTAAACAAGGTTTTTGAGGATGTTGTAGACCATCACGGTTTCCCAACTGATTTTCTCGCTCATGTTACTGAACTTCTTCTTGTCGGGATGCTTTCTCTTGAAGTATTGCCCCGGCGTCGGGATGCCGTCATCATTCAGACTGCGGGCGATCTGAGAGGTGTTGCTGCCTTCCAGCGCCTCGCGGAAAATACGACGGAGCACATCAGCCGCCTCCGGGTCTACGGCAAGTTTGTTCCGAATGGTTGGATGCAGGACGTAGCCGTATGGAGCGTAGCCACCGACATACTTACCCTGCTTCATCATCTGGATTTTTGCCGATGTGGTCTTTACGGAGAGGTCTTTGCTGTATGCCGCATAGATGATGCTGCGCATAACTACTTCCAGACCTCCCGTTGTGCCTTTGTAATCGTCACTGTCATAGCCGTCGTTGATGGAAATAAAGCGGACGCCCATGAACGGGAAGGTGCATTCCAGATAATTCCCCGTTTCGATGTAGTCACGGGAAAAGCGGGAAAAGTCTTTGACGCAGATCAGATCGATTTCGCCGCGCTTGACCTTCTCCATCATCTGCGTGAACTGAGGACGGTGAAAGTTCGTGCCGGTATAACCATCATCCGCAAACTCAGACCGCTGACAGCGAGACAACTCCGGATGATTGTCGAGAAAGCGATTGATGAGCATACGTTGGTTGCCGATGCTGTCACTTTCCGCCTTGCTGCCATAGCCGGTATCTTCATCAGCCATTGAGAGGCGGATGTAGATGCCGATGTTGTATTCCTTGCTCATTTACATCGCCTCCTGTACTTCCTTGATACTCTGAACGGTCAGAGCGTAAATATCGCCGTATTTCATGACCAGCTCGATTGAGCCGTCCTCATGGACTTTCACAAGCTCTACGGACTCGTCAACCAACTCCTGAGAGAGCATCGTTGCACCGCTGACGGATTTCATCAGCGTGAGCCACTTGTTGTCCTCGGACATTGCCTCGGCAAACTTTACCTTCCGCTGAACCGCTTCATCCAACCGCCGTGAAAGATCGACATACTGCTCATCGTAGGCTTTCTTGGCAAAGGCGTATTCCTCTTCATCGAGAACGCCTTCCGTGAAGTCCTCGTAGAGCCGGGTGCGTTTCTTGGAGATGCCGCTGAGTTTCAGATTCAGGCTTGTGATGAGCGCATTGTGTTGATCGCGGATGCTGCGTTCGCCTTCGCTGTTTCTCAGTTTGGCAAGCAGCTTGTCGTAATTGAGAGCCGCCTTGACTTGAAGCTGGATCGCCGCAAGCACATCTGCTTCGAGTTTGTCCTGCCGCGTATAGTGCGGCGTACAGAGATTGCCGCGCTTGACGGATGAGCTGCACTCATAGAAGGCGTACCATGCGCCGTCCTTACGCTTGTCAACACGCTTGCGATGGAAATAGAGCTTCCTGCCGCAGTCTGCGCAGACGATTTTGTCTTCAAAGAGATTGATCAGTGTAGCACGGATTTCTTCCGTGCGTTCCATCTTTTCAACTCTCGTCCTTGCAGCGGCGTCCCGCATCTCACGAACCTTCTGAAAGTCCTCACGAGAGATAATCGCCTCGTGAGTATTGGGAAAAACAATCCATTCCTCGCGGTCGATATGCTGATTCTTGACGCCCTTGTAGATGGCGCTCAGCGTCCGTCCGAGAACGGTATCTCCGACGTAATGGGGATTATCCAGAATGGTAGTCAGTGAAGATTTGTTCCAAATCTTCTTTGCCGTAGCATTGCCTGTGCGGACGCCGACCTGATACTTCTGAAACTCCGGATTGGGCGCGTTCATTGCATCAAGCCGGTCTGCAATCGCAGGAAGGGACAGCCCTTCAATCTTCCATTGGAAAATCTTCCGGACAATCGGTGCGGTTTCCTCATCGAAGACCATATTGCTGTGTTCTTCATCCCAGCGATAACCATACGGGAGATTGCGCTTCTTGAACTCTCCGCTTTCCATCTGTGCCTTGAGCGCGGTAGAAACCTTGCGGGAGATGTCCTTCGAGTAAAGGGTGTTGATCATGTTTTGCAGAGGGATGATGAGGCTTTCGCCGGAGCCGTCCGTATCAAAGTTGTCGTAGTTCTCTTTGATAGCGATAAACCGAAGCCCGATCTGCGGAAAGACCCGTTCCAGATAGGTTCCAGCCTCGATGTAGTCACGCCCGAACCGGCTGAGATCACGAACTACAAGGCACTTGATCCTGCCGGTGCGGATGTCGTTCATCAGCCGGTTGAACTCCGGTCTATCAAAAACCGTTCCTGTTCGTCCGTTGTCCACATAGGTATCTATCAGATTCAGGTAGGGACGCTCTGCAATGTAGGACTTGCAAATCTCAATCTGATTTGCGATGACATCCACCTTTTCGGACTTGCCGCTGTTTTCAACGGAAAGACGGGCATAGATGGCTGTTGAGAAGACCTCGGAAGAAACAGGTTCGATAACCGGCTCTTCGACTGCAATTTGTTTTCTGCTTTTTCTTGCCATTTGCTCATCCCTCCTTTATACGGCAATATCCAGTTCGTCGGCATAGCCGAGAATGTATTCAAGCGTCTGCTGGTATTCGTCCCTATATTTGAAGACGATTTCGATTGCATGGTTTTCGTGAATCAGGATGCGGTCAACCAACGACATCAGCACACGGCGGTTCAGCTCTTCGACGTTTTCATACTGCTTGAAAAGCGTCACCCAGTTTCGTTCAGTCGTACCGGTTGTCACCGTCTGCTTCATTTCTTTTTTAACCCGCAGAAGCGCGTCCTGCTTGCCCTCAATGATTTTGGTGTAGCTGTTGCGGAACTCGAAGTATTCCGATTTATCAATGACGCCGCCGATGAAGTTCTCGTAAAGCCCCAACTTGAGCTTTTGGTACCGTTCAATCTCTTCCTCGATTTTGGCGATCTGAGCTTCGTAATTGAAAGCCTTACGGCTCTGAGACGGAAGCCGTTCTATCATCGCAAGCGCGTGTTCCAGATTGATGACAAGCTCGATCTGGTCATGAATGGCACGGAAGACCTTCTCTTCAACCTCTTTTGCGGCGATGCTGTGTGGGCTGCACGTCCGGCTGTGCTTATTGGTGGAGCAGACGTAGTAGATATACTTTTTTGTCTTCGACGGGACGGTCTTGCGGATCATTGGCTGCTGACAGTCTCCGCAGAACAGGAAGCCGGAAAACAGATGCGCTTCGTCCTGATCGGGTGAGCAGCGCATATCCCGCTGCATCATGACCTTGACTGCCATGAAGTCCTCGTAGGACACAAGAGCTTCATGCGCATTTTCAACCTTGACCCACTCGGATTCATCCTTGCTTTTCACGATGCGGACTTTGTAGTTGGGAGTGCCTCGCTTGCCCTGAACCAGAACGCCGATATAAACCTCGTTGGTGAGAATACGCTGGACGGCTTTATATGTCCATTTTGCGGTATCGCTGGTCTTGAAGACGGTATCAAACTTCACACCGGCGGAATGCTTGTATTCCATTGGGGACAGGACGCCCATCTGGTTCAGACGTTTTGCAATACGTCCGATGGAGAAGCCGTCCTTGTACATGGAAAAGATCATCTGCACATATTCGCTGACCGCTTCATCCACGATGAGCTGGTTTTTGTTCTCCGGCGATTTCATGTAACCGTAAGGCGCGAACGAGCCGACGAACTCACCGCTCTTCTGCTTGACTTCCAGACTGCTTCGGATTTTCATGGAGATGTCCTTGCAGTAAGAATCGTTAATCAGGTTTTTGAACGGGATAACAAAGGAGTCGGACTGCGGATCACCGGTCAAACTGTCATACGCATCATTGATTGCGATGAAGCGTATGCCGAGCTGCGGGAATATCTTCTCAATGTAACGTCCGCCGTCGATGTAGTTTCTTGAGAAGCGGCTGAGATCCTTGACTACAATGCAGTCAAGCGCACCCTTGCGGATTGCCTCTTCCAGCTTTTTGAACTGAGGACGATTGAAGGAAACGCCGCTGTAACCGTCATCCACAAACGGCTCACAGACAAGCTCCAAATCCTCATGCCTTGCGATATAGTCCTCGCAGATAGCTCTCTGACTGGCGATGGAGTTGCTTTCTACTTTGTCTCCATCCTCACGGGACAGACGGCAGTAGATCGCCGTGCGGTAAACCTTGTCTGGCATAAAAATAACCTCCGTTTTTCTGTTTGGTGTGGTACATCAAATCAGAAAGACGAAGGCTTGCTTCAACTCTTATGAAGAGGAACACGAAAACGCCACATGACCATCCGGGCAAGCGGCTTAATCCGTATTCTTCTTTTTTTGACCGATTTCATTATACCACAGGCTCAATCGCTTGTCCATAGAACCGGGTGAAAAGATTCAGACTGTTCATAAATCAGAGACCTCTCAGATAGTGTTCCAGACAATCTTCCATTGTCGTGTCCGTCGCGGCGAAGCTGATCTTCACCACAGTTTTCCCGTCCAGATAACAATAGGGATTTCTGATCTGCTTGATGAACTCCCTCAGCCTGTCCTCTCGCGGTGCCGCAGGATCAAGCCGGATGCTGCCTCTCTGAACGAGTGTGCTTCGGTCAACCGTTTTCGGGCTGACGCTTTTCATTGCTTCAATGCCCATCATATTCTAAGCACCTCCTGTTTCGTGGGATTATTCAGGACAAAAGGATATGGCAGAGCATCTTGTGAAGACACTCTGCCACATAGTTTTCATCCTGAAACTATATAGTAAGTTTCTTTTGGGTTTGTTTCATTGTCCGGCATATTTGCAGCTCGCGCCCCTGCCAGAAGAACTTTGCAGTTCCGGGAATGCTGCGGACTACCAATGGTCAATCGGTATCATGGGACTCTCACCCCTCCGAGGATCGCTCCGAGCCGCCCCTTCAAAGAAAAGACGGAAGTATCATTATACCCGGCATCTGCATCGTCGCAAGCAGCCGCACCACACGACTGTTATAGCTCTCCGGTGGTCGCTCACTCCCTTTCGGGAGGTCTTGGCGTCGGAAGCTGTGTTGCTTCGCAGAAGCGGAAAGATCCGCAGCACTGAACTATTCAGTTTTCAAGGAACAGTGAAGTGGTCTGATTGACCCTTTCACTTTACAACGGACATCTTTTTGCCGTTTGTTGAGTACCGCTCAAAAAATTTTTTGAAATTTTTTCTGCACCGCTGCTTTGAGGTCAAATGCAGCTCTGATACCGATGCCTTTCCTCCGGGCAAACTCTCGAAGAGTCAGCCCTTCACGGGTCATCGCAAGATACAATTCGCGCTGCTTCTCGGTCAGAATAGAAAGAAGCTCCTTCTCTTTGAGGGCGGTGATCAGTTCCTCCATGCAGTCGCGGGAGTCTGCCAGCCATGCAGCGGACTTCACATCGTCCTCCGGCGTAGCGTCGAGGGACAGTACAGAATCAGAAGACTTTTCTGCACTGTCCTCATCCTCGGAGGTGCTGTCAGAGCCATACGAGCGCCTGATCCGCTTTTCCTCTGCGCGAAGGATTCTCATAACCTTGCGGTCAACCTCGGAAACTTCGCCGGTTCGTTTCACGCGCACCATGCACTTGCCGTCCTCCGTAGTCCAGAGGTCGTAATCGAACGCGATAGGGGTCTTAGGGATTTTCATTGTTCATCCTTTCCGCTGCGCGGGAGCAGCGGGAAGGGTGAAGACAGAAAAAGAGCCGCATGACGGTGAGGTTTGAATCCCATGCCGATAAAACAGAGTAATTACACTCTGTCTCATGCGGCATTAGGATGACTTCACCTATCAGGCGGCTCCACAGCTCAGCTATGACATATATTTTATTTTAGAACAGAGGCTTGTCCTCCGGTTCTTACTTGGTACGCGGGCGCAGTCTTCTCATGTTCAGCACATCAAAGACTGTGATCCGCCCGCATTTCTTGCACTTGGATTCTACATGACCCCTCGTGTCCTCGTAGACAGCAATGGCATTATGCTGACAATAGGGACATTTCAGGTATCGGGGCTTCTGCTGGGAAATGGCAACTCTTGCCCTGCGGATTTTTTCGATCAGCTCCGGCGTCGGTTCCTGAACCCGAATGGATGCTCTCTTCATTACCACACCTCCAATGGGTCAACATACTCACTGAATGGACGATCTACCATGTAGCCGAGCTGACGAAGGCGGATAGACGCCGTTGTCTTGGAGACACCGAACAACCGGCAGAAAAGGCGCAGCGTTAAGTGATCACCATACGAATACCTCCCCTCGTAATTGATCAGCGGCGTTTCTGCAAACCGACGCATTGCCAGGTCAACCTCTTTTTGAGGAAGCAGGATCGCCGCGCCCAAGACATTTGCTTGCCACTCGTTCCAGTCCTCGCGGGTTTTCAGCTCTCGCGGCGTATAGGCTGTCCGTGCGGAATATTTCATTTCGCAGGACGCCTTTACCTCTTCCGATTCCAGTTGGAAGAGAATCTGATGGGCGCACTCGTGGGCAAGGGTAAATCTGCGCTTGGCGCAGAGCCGCTGCACGTTGCCGGATCGAATGAAGCTCTCGTCCAAGATGACCTGATTACGCTTCAAAGCCAGTGTGCGCGTAATACCAAGTTCCGTGATCTTGTACTCAGTGTCGGCATAGGCAGTGACACCGCAGATGCTTCCGTCCGGCGAGAGACGGGCGAATGATACGCGAAGACCGAGATAGTTCTTTGCAAACTGATCAATGGGTGTTGGCAAAGCTGATCGGTCGGGCTTGTCCGCCTCATCCCCGAAAAAGAACCGGTTGAAGTCCTTCGTTGTTGAGGCTGCAATTTCTTCAAGTTGGCGCTGGGATAAAATCATGAGCAGTTGTCCTCCTTTGCTTCGACGAACCACTTGTCTCCTTCGTGGAAAAGAAATGACTCCTTTCCGCGAATCTGAACTGTGTAACGGATGCCTCCGCCCCCAACCTTTTTGGATGTGGCGCGGCATTTGTATAGAATCTGGTCGATTTGAAAGATTACACCGTTGTCCCACCAGATAAGGCGAGGGAGGATTGCCCCCTCCTTGTCCACATCCAGCGTAGCCGGGACGTATGCTTTTCTGTACTGTGTAGCCATTTCTGTTTTTCTCACTCCTGTTCCCTCATACCGGTGTATGCCGGTACGGATGATCTTCGGCAGCATAAATGCCTGTCCATTTGAACTGCTCAAAAGATGTAACTTTTTCGTGTACAACTACTCATGCCCCTTGACAGGATGAGCAATTCAGGATATACTATGAGTAGTTGGATTGCTCAGTCATTATTATACGCACTTCAAGTGCCTTTGTCAATAGACTTGCGCAATTTGATGTCGCAAACTTTTTGTGAACAGGAGTGATTACCAAAATGACGTTTGGAGAGAAATTCAAGGCTGAACGGGAGAAGCGGAAGCTGACCCAGCAGGAAGTAGCCGATGCACTGGGGATCAACAGGCGTATGATTACCCGGTACGAGAACGGCATTTCCTTTCCCCGTACCAAGGACGCTTACAGAAAAATCGCGGAATACTTCAAGGTGGATGTGAACTATCTGCTGACCGAGGACGAAGAGTTTGTGGTTCAGGCATCCGAGCAGTACGGCTCCCGTGGCATGAAACAGGCAAAGGACCTGATTGAAGGGATGTCCGGCTTGTTTGCGGGCGGTACGCTGTCTGAGCAGGACAAGGATGCGGTGATGAAGGCGTTGCAGGATATATATTGGGAATCCAAAGCCCGGAATGTTGAGAAATACACGCCGAAGAAATACAAGAAGACCGGTACGGACGCAGAGGAATAACTGTCTGCGTCTCGGTTTCTTGACGGATTTACTTTGACTGTTTTCAACATGAAAGGGGTGAAGGTCCCGTGATAATTCGCTCCGAGGAAATATACAAAAAGGCGAACAGCATTGTCAAAAGCTGTGGAACAAGAGATACCTTGAAGATTGCCCGTGAGCTGGGCATTCATCTCCATTTTCTTGACAATCTGAACGATCTGCTCGGAATGTACACCTACCGCCATAAAGAGCGGCATATTCTTCTGAACTCCAACATGGAGTATCTGATCATGCAAATGGTTTGCGGTCACGAGATCGGGCATGATACCTTTCACCGTGATCTTGCCAAAGGAAACGAACCGCTCCCGGAGTTCGTGCTGTTCGATATGCGCACAAAACACGAATATGAGGCGAATGCGTTTGCCTCACACCTGATCATTGACGATGATGAGCTGATTGACCTGATGAAGCAGGACTACGATGTGGTGCAGCTCTCGGCTGCAATGGGAACAAACATCAACCTGATGCTGATCAAGCTCAACGAACTGAACCGCATGGGCTGGCAGCTCAACTTGCCTTATGTACCGCACTCTGACTTCCTGAAAAATGTCAGACCGGAGGGGTGAATGAGGATGAAGGATAGTAATTAGATGAACAACGACGACTATAAAGAAGCCCTTTTCTATGCCGCTTCCATCTTTAACGAACGCTTGGGGGCAGAGTTCAGCGAGGACAATCTTGTGCTGCGCTGCTTTCAGGCGGAAAACCAGCAGGAAGTCTTTGAGCAGTTCTGCAAGCAGTATTTCCCTGACCGGCTGGAAGACCGATATACAGAGGACGGCTATTTTGACTTTCACGCCTCCGCTTTCGTTGGCAAAGAAGACGGCGTGGACGGAATCCTGCTGCGGACAGACATTGCACGTCATCCGGCAGTGTTGAAGCACATTCTTCTGCATGAGCTGGCGCATATCTTCTGCACCCGCAACGAGCTTGGCGGGGATAACTTCTATGAACGATACTGCATGGACGATACCATCAGCCGCGAAGAGGACGGAACTATTAACGCCGGTTATGCGGTCTGGCGGGAACTGATTGCGGAGCTGATTGCATTTGAGCTGGATGACAACTGCGATGTAGTTCCGCTTCGACGCAAGAAAGACCTACTCAGCTATTACGAAGGAGAACTCCTGACCGGCAACGGAAAAATGGGCGTCAGCATGATTCTCTGTGAGGCAATGACCAGTGCCGAGGGCGAAGCGTCTATGACATGGGACGCTGCCAAAAGCAAGTTTACGCAGTTCAAGCCCTTTGATGATCCACTGTACAGGGACTTGCTGGAACTGGTTTTTACACACGTTAGAGAATACTTTATCGTGATCGACCGCGACTTTATCTATGAAATTGGAGTGTTATATCTGACCATTGCCGCGCAAGCGATGATTGCGTCCCTAAAGAACAGATTTCAGGAAGAATAGACAGACCGATAGAGAGAAAGGACGGGCAATGATATGAAATACAAGCTGTTTCGCTCCCCCGGTAATCTGGACAAGGCAATCCGGAAGCACGAGCTGGTTGCCGTGGAGACCGGCAAGAACATTGATGATGTGGCAGACGCGCTTATCCGTGCCGTTCGAGATGATCTTGCGGAAATGCCGGAGTAGGCGCACTGCGAAACCGCTGCGTATGCACCGGAGCCGGTTCAGGAGCATCGCCGCGTAAGACGCTATCAGTATGAGATGATGGGTGTTGTTTACCCGCAGTATGCGGAGGAGAATATCCTGATTGATTATGGCGTGATTGAAGAGGCGGAGTAATGTCAAAGAGATATGCCAGACAACTACATAGTGCAGATGATTTGATTGCCGCCGTCGAGCAATACGGCTTTCTGCCCTTCTTTCGGAACGAGATTCACGGCTTCTCCATCGAGGAACTTTGCCCACATGAGTTATGGTTTGCGGATGATGTAGATGGTCCGTGGGAATGGAAAGGACCGGCTGCGCGGAGCGGCAAATGTCTTTACGGCAAACTTTTCAACAAGAAGGCTGGATTTGTGAGTCGGGAGTGGATTCCGGACTTTGCGAACTTCCGGCGTGACGGCTATGACTTTGATGCCCGTTGGGATGACGGCTTGGCGTCCTACAAGGACAAGGAGATTTATGAAGCAATAACCGGTGAAGGCAGGATGCTTTCCAAACGGCTGAAAGAAGCTCTGAACTACCGCAAGGGCGGCAACACCGGTTTTGAGACGTGCATCATGCGGCTGCAAATGCAGAGCTATGTCTGCATCGCGGATTTCGTCTATATGCAGGACAGATACGGAAGACCTTATGGCTGGGGTGTCGCAGAGTATGCGACGCCGGAAGAACTTTTCGGGTACGACCTTATCACATCTGCATATCAGCGAGACCCGCAGGAATCCAAAGAGCGCATGATGCAGCATCTTTCCTCCATCCTGCCGGGTGCGTCTGTACAGCAGCTTACGAAGATATTGAAAGGATAAAACACCATGAGCAAGAAACTTGTAGCATATTTTTCTGCGTCCGGCGTGACTGCAAAGGTAGCCGAGACGCTGGCAGAGGCAATCGGCGCGGACATCTTTGAGATTGAGCCGAAGGTGCCTTACACGGAAGCTGATCTGAACTGGATGGACAAGAAAGCCCGCAGCACGATTGAGATGAACGATCCTGCCTCTCGTCCTGAGATTGCCGTCAAGCGGGACAACATGAAGGACTATGATACCATCTTTGTGGGCTTCCCGATCTGGTGGTACGTCGCGCCGACGATTATCAATACGTTTCTTGAGAGCTATGATCTGACCGGCAAGACGATCATCCCGTTTGCAACCTCCGGCGGAAGCGACATTGGCAAGACGAACGAGCGCCTTGCGCCGAGCTGCAAAGGCGCAAAGCTGATGGACGGCAAGGTTTTCAAGGGCAATGTCGGGCATCAGGAGCTTGCGGCGTGGGTTGATGGACTTGGACTTTGAGAAGACTATAAATCGGGATTTGCTTAAGAGGTGGATTACATGAAAAAAATTATACCTTGGATATTAGCGACAGCAGTAATTATGTTGGTGTTTCCATGGCTTGTGGTTACATTCATAAAAGGTGACGGCGGCATGGCAGTTTGCTTCATTCTGTTTTTTGCAGTGAATCCTATTTATGCAATTTGTTCCGGAGCATACGCCGGCAAGAACATAAAAATATTTTGGAAACTACCAATTATCACAGCGCTATTCTTTTTGCTTGGGACATGGCTGTTCTTTAGTATGGGAGAAAAAGCATTTATTTTATATGCGTTGGGATATTTGCTCTTAGGAATTGTAGCAGAGTTAATTTCCATGTTTGTAAAGAAAAAGCATTTAAGAAGTTAAACAAATTCCAGTTTAACGAACAGGAGATGATGATCGCGTGAAAATCCTATATGAACTATCTTGGCTATGGGAAACGCTGGGCATTGCACTTGTAGCGGCGGCTGTCTGCATGGCTTGCGCCGCTCTGATCTGCAAAGCAGCGAAGAAGAAACTTGGCAAAAAGGTGTTGGCAGTCATAGGGGCTGCTGCATTTGTGGGCGCGATTCTGGCGATCATTCTGATTGCCCGGACGCCGATGCCGCTTTGACAGAATAGGAGAAAGTGATAATGGTTATTCTTACCGAGCAAATAGAGATTCCGGCTTCCTATGAAAGATTAAAGGCATGGACTGCTAACTTTGAGGAAGAGTTTGTGAAATGGAGTCCCTACCACATCGAATGCAATCTCTATAACGGAAACTATAACGCAGGAAGCAAGATCCGCTTCCGCGAGATCGTCATGGGGCTGGACTACGATGTGACCGGCACAATTACGGAATGCGAACAGGATGAAAACCACTTCCGCATTGTATTCCGGAGCGACAAGAAAACGGCGTTCATCACCTTTGAAGGGAAAAGAACCAAAACAGGATGCCATTTCTCTCACACCGAGGCTTTCGGCATGACCACGCCGGTAATTGGGGCGATCATGAACTTCCTGATCTTCAAGGTGTTTTTCAGGAAAAAGGCAAACTGGCAGCTTATCCGGGATGATATGATTCTGGATAACAGGTATTTATATGACATTCTGACCGAGGGAAAATACCCGGAAAGAATCCCGCTGGACAAGCTGCTGACCGGCGCGAAGTAACCGAATGGGAGGGCTTGATCATGCCGCTTCAAATCGTCAGAAATGACATCACAAAAATGAAGGTGGACGCCATCGTCAACGCTGCCAACGAGTCGCTGCTGGGTGGCGGCGGTGCGGACGGCTGCATTCATCGCGCTGCAGGACCAGAACTGCTGGCAGAATGTGAAACGCTCCACGGCTGCAAAACCGGGAGCGCAAAAATCACGAAGGGCTACAAGCTGCCCTGCAAATATGTCATTCACGCAGTCGGTCCGCGCTGGTATGACGGTCGGCACGGTGAGTGCGAACTGCTGATCTCCTGCTATCGGACATCGCTCATGCTGGCGAAGGAATACGGATGCGAATCGATTGCGTTCCCGCTGATTTCCTCCGGCATTTTCGGCTATCCAAAGGATCAAGCCCTCAAGGTTGCGATTGACACCATCAGCAGTTTCCTTCTTGAAAACGAAATGACGGTGTACATCGTTATTTTCGACCGCAAAGCCTATCAAATCAGCGGCAAGCTGTTTGCCGACATTGCAGCGTACATAGACGACCGCTATGTGGATGAGCATACCGATCCTCGTTCTGAGCGGCTGCGCAGAATGAGTGCCTTCCGGATGGAAGAGCCGATGCCCTGCGAGTCATCCGTCTGCGATGAAGATGCAATCGAACAGCTCATCCCACCTGTCTCTGTGGCGGCTGCTCCTAAAAAGGCAGCAACACTCGACGATGCACTGGGACAGATCGATGAGAGCTTTTCGGAGATGCTGCTGCGGAAGATTGATGAACGCGGCATGACGGACGCACAGTGCTACAAGAAAGCAAATATTGACCGGAAGCTCTTCTCGAAGATCCGCTCGGACAAGTCCTACAAGCCTTCCAAGCCCACCGCCATTGCATTTGCCATCGCCCTTGAGCTGCCACTTTCCGAAATGAAGGATATGCTCATGAAGGCGGGCTTTGCACTCTCCCACTCCAACAAATTTGACATCATCGTGGAGTATTTCGTGGAGCGTGGAAACTATAACGTCTTTGAGATCAACGAGGCTCTGTTTGCCTTTGACCAGAGTTTGCTCGGAGCATAATACGCAAGGAGGATAACACAGTGATCAAATCTGTTCATGATTATCAAATAGACGATGTATTCAAGAAGGACGCTGGCTTCTGCTACATGATTCCGAAATATCAGCGTGAATACACATGGGGACAATACCAATGGAAAGACCTTTACGATGACATTTGCGAAAACGACAATGGGTATTTTATCGGCTCGATTATTTGCATTGATAACTCTTCCGATGCTTTCCAAACAAAGGAGCTTGAGGTTGTCGATGGACAGCAGCGTTTAACGACGCTCTGCCTCCTTCTGACCGCAATATACAACCGGCTCAAGATACATAAGGATGAGCTGGATGAGGATGATGAGGACGAGCTTCCTGCTCTTAGAAAGTCCATTATTTGCAAAGGCGCATCGAACGGGCTTATTCTTTGTCCTCAAATTCAAAACCACAATCAGGCTGACTTCAATGTCGTAATGTACGAGAATGGTCTGCTCAAAAGTGCGAAGCGCGAAAAGAATTGGGGCAATCGTAAAATCGCGAAGTGCTATAAATACTTCCTACAAAGATTAGATCAGGATATTGAAGAGTCCGGTGATGCAGTCAAGACCCTGCTTGAAATCAAGAGCAAGGTGTCGAAAGCGGTACTCGTCAAGATAGAGGTTGGAAGTCACGCGGAGGCTTACACTCTTTTTGAGTCCCTGAATAACAGAGGTACGCCATTGACAGCTATTGACCTCATGAAAAACCTTATTTTGGCGAGAGCCGAGCGTTCGGGTATGACTTGTGATGACTGCTTTGAGGATTGGCAGACACTCCTTGGTTATTTGACGGATGACTACTCTACACAAGAGCGTTTCTTCCGGCAGTATTACAATGCGTTCAAAAATCGCTTAAACGAGCCGTTCAGAACGGATGGGCAGCGCAAGAAAGATCCTCTCGGCTATATTGCCACCCGTTCCAATTTGTTGTCCATTTTTGAGGAACTGATAAGCAGAGATTTGTCCGGCTTTATGAGCGACATTTTGGTATGCGGTGAGATTTACTCTCGGCTTATCCTCAGCACCGACGATAAAACGAAATATACCAACAGCCTGACCGACCTGAGTCGTATTCAGGGCGCACCTTCTTATCTGCTGCTGATGTATTTGTTCAAAAATCAAGCCACGCTTGAAGTTGCTGACGCTGATATTCTGGAAACAATCAAGTTGCTGACTCGCTTCTTTGTCCGAAGAAATATCACAGATACTCCTAATACACGAGATTTGAATAAAATCTTCATGCAGATTATTTCCGATGTTGAGGAAGGAAAACTCACCGGAACTACAATCTATCAGCATATCTACGACGAACTTGTCCGTTGGTCTGCCACCGATGAGTTGTTTGAAGAAAAACTCAAGGGAGACATTTACGAAGAGAATGTTGGCGTTGCAAGATTCGTTCTCTGCGCTATTGCTCAGAAACACATGACCAACGAAACTTGGACTGACCTCTGGGAGCAGAATGATTATGGTGGAAAAAAGGTTTTCAAATGGACTATTGAACACATATTCCCCGAAGGAAAGAATATTCCCGACAAATGGGTAGATATGATTGCCGCTGGAGATCGTAATTTGGCTAACGAGTATCTTGAACAGTATGTCCACAAGATCGGCAACCTGACTGTTACCGGATATAACAGCACTTTAAGCAATCTCTCTTTCGTAGAAAAGAGGGATCGTCTCAATGCTCAGAAGCTCTATGTGGGGTATAAAAACGGGCTTGAAATCAATAAGGAGCTTGCAGAAAAGGACGCATGGACGGTGCAGGATATTATTGATCGTACCGATGAGCTTGTAGAAATGCTGCTCGATATGTATAAGCTCTAAGGATGAAAGGAGGATCGCCGGAGCATGAAGCAAAGAACTTATATCGCAATCGACCTCAAGAGCTTCTATGCTTCGGTTGAGTGCCGGGAGCGCGGACTTGATCCGATGGACACAAACCTCGTCGTTGCGGACGAGAGCCGCACAGATAAAACAATCTGCCTTGCAGTCACGCCGTCCCTCAAATCCTACGGCATCTCCGGACGCGGGCGGCTATTTGAAGTCAAACAGCGCGTGAAGGAAGCGAATGCCGGACGGCAGCACGACGCACCGGGACGCAGACTGGACGGCACATCACACTTCTTCTCGGAGTTGCAAGCAAACCCGTCTCTGGCGATTGACTTTATCATTGCGCCGCCCCGAATGGCGTATTACATGGAGTACAGCACCCGCATCTATCAGGTCTACCTCAAGTACATCGCGCCGGAGGACATTGTGGTCTATTCCATCGACGAGGTGTTCATGGACGTGACGGACTACCTGAACACCTACAAGCTCTCGGCACATGACCTTGCCATGAAGATCATCCTCGACGTGCTTGAGACAACCGGCATCACGGCAACCGCTGGGATTGGGACGAATCTCTTTCTCTGCAAAGTGGCAATGGATATTGTGGCGAAGCACATCCCCGCCGACAAGAACGGTGTCCGCATTGCAGAGCTGGATGAGATGAAGTTCCGGCGTGAGCTTTGGTCTCATCAGCCTCTCATGGACTTCTGGCGCGTGGGTCGGGGCATTGCCAAGAAACTTGAGCAGAACGGGATGTTCACGATGGGTGATGTTGCCCTCTGTTCAGAGCGGAACGAGGACTTGCTTTACAAGCTGTTCGGCAAGAATGCGGAATTGCTCATTGACCATGCGTGGGGATGGGAACCGACCACCATTGAAGCAATCAAGGCGTACCGCCCCAGCTCCAACAGCCTCAGCTCCGGTCAGGTATTGCACTGTCCCTATGAGCCGCAGAAAGCGAAGTTGGTTGTCCGGGAAATGACGGACTTGCTCGTGTTGGACTTGGTGGACAAAGGGCTTGTCACCGACCAGATGGTTCTCACCGTTGGCTATGATATTGAGAATCTGACCGACCCGACGCGGCGGGCGAGGTATCACGGCGCGGTGGAGAAAGACCCCTACGGTCGTGAGATTCCCAAACAGGCGCATGGCTCTATCAACCTCGACGGACACACATCCTCTACCCGCAAAATAATGTGTGCTGTGTCAGAGCTGTTTGACCGAATCGTGGACAAGAATCTTCTTGTCCGCCGTATGTATGTTGTAGCAAATCATGTCCTGCCGGAAGCGGACGCGCCGAAGAAAAATGGCGGTGCTGTCCAGCTCGACCTCTTTACCGACTATGCCGCCGAAGAGGAAAAGCAGAAAGCCGAGGACGCTGCCTTGGAACGTGAGCGGAAAATACAAGCCGCCACGCTTGCAATCAAAAAGAAGTACGGAAAGAACGCCATTCTCAAGGCAATGAATCTTGAAGAAGGCGCAACCGCCAAAGACCGTAATGCGCAGATTGGCGGGCATAAGGCGTGAAGGATCAAACTAATTGGAATTTGCAGAGGCCAAATATGGTGATCAAAGAAATTGTTGATGATAAGATGCTTTATATGGACTTATTGTTGCTGGCAGATGAGCAGGAAGATATGATTCACCGTTATCTTGAAAAGGGAACCATGTATGTACTTGATGATAATGGCGTGAAAGCAGAGTGTATCGTTACCGACGAGGGAAACGCGATTCTTGAAATCAAGAATATTGCTGTGAAGCCAGAATATCAGGGTTGCGGTTACGGAAAAGCCCTAATTAACTTCTTAATTCACCGATATACAGGGAAATACTCTATTATGCAAGTAGGGACAGGAGATAGTGCGTTGACTGTTCCGTTTTATGAGAAATGCGGGTTTACACGCTCTCATTGCATCCCTAATTTCTTTGCTGACCATTATGACCATCCGATATTTGAGTGTGGCGTTCAACTTGTTGACATGATATATTTGCAAAGGCAGTTATAAATTCCCGGTTACATGGAAGGGAGATGCAGAATACACATGAACAATAGGTACGACGAGATTATCAATCTTCCTCACCACGTCTCCAAGACGCGACCGCGGATGCCGATGTCAGACCGTGCAGCGCAGTTCGCACCCTTCGCAGCACTTACCGGATATGACTCCGCCATCAAGGAAACCGGGCGTCTGACCGACGAAAGGATTGAGCTTGATGAGGAATCTCTGACTGCATTGGACATGAAGTATCAGCTTCTCATGGATACCTTTGATGACGCGCCGGAAGTCACCATTACCTACTTCCAGCCCGATGAGCGGAAGGCTGGCGGCAAATACCTAACAGCAACCGGCGCGGTCAAAAAGGTCGATGATTTTGAGCGCCGGATTACCATGCAGGATGGCACGAAGATTCCAATGGATGACGTTCTAAGCATTGACGGGGAGCTGTTCTCATCGCTGGAATAATGTCGCTTGCCATGCGACCAAATAAAGTGAATACCGAAGTACAATATGACTGTAAGGTGAGACACCAAGCAGTCATATTTTTATATGCGGAGGTACTGAACATGAGAAAGAACTTGACGGAGATCGTATTCATCCTTGATCGCAGCGGCTCTATGAGCGGGCTGGAAGCAGACACCATCGGAGGCTTCAACTCCATGATTGAAAAGCAAAAAAAGGAGAATGGCGAGGCATTGATCTCTACCGTCCTCTTTGACAACGTGAGCGAAGTTATTCATGACCGCATACCGGTTCAAAAGGTCGAGCCGATAACCGACAAGGACTATTCCGTTCGCGGCTGCACCGCCCTTCTGGATGCTATCGGCGGAGCAATTCATCACATTGGAAATGTCCACAAGTACGCAAGAAATGAAGATGTCCCTGAACATACTCTGTTCGTCATCACAACGGACGGCATGGAGAATGCAAGCCGCCGTTATGACAGCGAGAAGGTCAAGAAAATGATTGAGCGTCAGAAGGAAAAGTATGGCTGGGAGTTTTTGTTCCTCGGTGCAAACATCGACGCAGTTGAGACGGCAAGGCATTTCGGAATTGGTGCAGACCGAGCGGTCAACTATCACTCTGACCATGAGGGAACGCAGCTCAACTATGAAGTTCTGAGCGAAGCAGTTTCTGCTGTCCGATGCAGCGTACCACTGGGTACGAATTGGAAAAAGCGTATTGATGAGGACTTTAATTCCAGAAAGGACGGGAGAAAGCAATGAGAACGATCACCGTAAAAGGGACAGGCAATGTCTCCGCAAGACCGGATTATATCATCCTCTCCTTGAACATTGAAACCTTATCTAAAACCGATGACCGTGCAATGTCGGAAGCTGCCGAGAGAATCGAAAGACTGCAAGATGCCGCAGTCTGCGTTGGGTATCGCAAAGAAGACTTGAAAACCACGAGCTTTGATGTCCAGACAAGGTACGAGAACGTCAAGGATCGGCAAGGAAATTACAAGCGAGAGTTTGCCGGATATGCTTGCAGCTATTGCTTGAAACTTGCCTTTGACTTTGACAGCAAACAGCTTGCAAAGGTCATTTCTGCGATTGCGGATTGTGGGGCGCAACCAGAACTCAGCATTGCGTTCACCGTGAAAAACCCGGCAAGAGTCAACGAAAAGCTGCTTATCAATGCGACGGAGAACGCCAGGGCAAAGGCGGAGATTCTTTGCAAAGCATCAGGCAGTACGCTTGGGCAGCTACTCAATATCGACTACAACTGGGGCGAACTCAATGTGTATTCCAGAACAAGCTATGAGGTCGAAGACTGCATTCAGCCTCTTATGGCGATGAGTAAATGCTCCGCGCCAGAGATCGAGCCGGACGATATTGACGTGTCGGACAACGTGGCTTTCACATGGGAAATCCAATGATTTTTTGACTTTTTTGAAATCCGGTACTCAACAAACGCACTTATTGTGTCCGTTGTAAAGTGAAGGGACATTTCACGGAGGAATCTTCGGGGAATACGATTTTGGGAGATTAGCAAGCAAATCCGGTGAGTACCCACCGGAGAAAAATCAGTTAAGGAGACCCTGCCCTTAACATCAGATTTTTGCTTGTTGGGATAGTCCCAAACCCTTCTAATCTTTACGACGGAGGGCGCAGCATGGTACGAAGAACACGAGACATTCAGAAGAAGATTTGGCTGACACCACAGGAAGAACGGACGATTGCAAAGAAGATGGAGATGATCGGCACGGAGAACTTCGGTGCGTATGCAAGGAAGATGCTGATCGACGGCTACATCATCGTTGTGGACTACACGGAGCAGAAAAAGCTCGCCGCCGAAATCAACAAGATCGGTGTGAACATCAATACCGTCTGCCGCAGGATCAACTCGACGGGACGATTCTATCAGGACGATATTGACGAGCTGAAAGAAAAGATGGATGCAGTATGGCAGTTACTAAAATCAAAGCAATCCGAGGAACTTTGAGCAAGGCAATCGCGTACATTCTGAATCCCGAAAAGACCGACGAGAAGCTGCTGGTCTCGTCCTACGGCTGTGCCAGCGAGACCGCAGCGCGGGAATTTGAGTGGACGCGGAAAATAGCCGAGCAAAAAGGGATGAATCCGGTCAGGATCATAGCCCGTCATGTGATCCAGTCCTTTGAAATTGGAGAGGTCACACCGGAGCTTGCCCACGAGATCGGCAAGCAGTTTGCAGATGAAATCCTCGGTGGAAAATATGAGTATGTGCTGACCACTCACATTGACAAGGATCATGTTCATAACCACCTGATTTTCAATGCGGTTGACTTCATGGACTACCACGCATACAAGAGCTACAAGCGGATTTACTATGATATGCGTGAGGTCAGCGACCGGCTCTGTAAGGAAAACGGTCTCTCTGTTATCCCGCCCTCTCAGAACAAAGGCATGGGCTACAAGGAGTACACCGAAGCCAAACGCGGCACGAGCTGGAAGCAAAAGCTCAAGCAAACCATCGACCGGCTTGTCATCACAGCCAAGGACTACGATGACTTTCTGCGGCTCATGCAGGAAGCCGGTTATGAAATCAAGACCGGCAAATACATCTCCTTCCGTGCTGAAGGTCAGGAGCGGTTTACCCGGTCTAAAACTATCGGAGAGAACTACACCGAGGAACGCATCAAGGAACGAATTGCCGGACGGACGCCCCGAAGAAGCCAGAGACAAGCCACGCCGAAGGGCATCTCTCTTATCGGAGATATTCAGGAGCGGATCAGGCTCATTGACAGCAAGGGTTACGAGCATAAAGCAAAACTTACTATCCTCAAGGAAGCGGCACGGACACTCAACTATCTCACGGAAAACAACTTGCTCCAATACGCCGATCTTGAGAAGAAGGTCGAGGATGTTCACAGCTCCTATGACCGTACCGGTAAGGAACTGAAAGGCGTTGAAGCACGTCTGCGGGAAGTCCAGCCGCTTATCAAAAACATCTCCAACTACCAGCGCCTCAAGCCCGTATATGACGCATTCCAGAAGGCAAAAGACAAGCCGGGTTTCAAAGCAAAGCACGAAGCCGAGCTTGTGATTTTCGAGGCGGCACGGAGTACATTGCTTGCGATGCAGGGAGATGAAAAACTGTCGAGCTTGAAGACGCTGCAAGCGGAACAGCAGAGACTTCTTGAAGAGCAGCAGCGGCTCTACGATGAACGCGCAACGCTCAAAAAGGAGGCGCGGATCATCGACACCATGAAGGCAAACGTAGATGTTTTTCTCAAGCCGAGTGTAGTCCAAGAGTCTGAGCAAATTCGAGATAATCAGAGAGAATAACAAAAAGACTGTGCTGGTTTTTGACCGGCACAGTCTTTCCCTTTAGCTGTATATCATCCAAATCGAAAACGATGAACGTCTCGTGCAAATCGGTCGTATTCACCCAAAGTTTACGAAACTCTATTGAATAGCAGACCTTCTTGTGCTATAATATAAATTAGGTTTATTTTACATACTTTGCTGAGGTGAAAGTCATGAAAGCAAGCTACAAAAAGTTGTGGAAACTGCTCGTCGATAAGGAAATGAGCAAGGGTGATCTTCATAAGGCGTCCGGTCTTTCTTCAAGCACAATGACCAAGCTCAGAAAAGGTGAAGACGTGTCAATGGAAGCTCTGAGAAAAATCTGCATTTGCCTTGACTGCAATATCGGTGACATCGTGGAGTTTGTCCCTGACAACACAACACAGTCCTAAATATGGGACAGGCAATATGATACAGTATGCTATTAGGAATGGAGCAAATATAATGGATCAGACGCACCCTTATAACGGCAGCTTAACTGCTGAACAGTTTCTCTTCTACGAGATAAGAATTGCCGCAAAATACTATGTTTCCGGCTTGAAAATTGATGAGGCAATCGAGCGGATTAAGAAGGATAACCTCTTTCAATATCCAACAGAGAGACAGGTTTCCCGTTTGGCAAGAGCCTGTTATAAGCGGCTGGACGCGCTCGGAAACGAACAGCTTGTTCACGAGCTTGCCTCTGCACCAAATGATATTGCAAAGCAGATCAATCTATACGCGGTGATGAGGTATAATCGTCTGGTCTGGGAGTTTATGATTCAGGTTATAGGCGAAAAATACCGCAATCAGGACATGAACTTCTCAAGGAAAGACATGAATGCGTTCTTTTCCAGACTGCAAGCACAGGATGATTCTGTTGCCGCTTGGAGTGATGCGACAATCACCAAAATCAAAAGTGTTCTCGTTCGGATGCTGATAGAGACAGGGTATCTGGATGGGCTGAAAGACACCACGCTGAATCCCGTTTTTCTCTGTGAAGAGCTTGAACGAGGTATCGAAGCAAACAACGATTATGATGCACTTTCGGCTTTTAATTACTTTAGATAGATAGGCGGACACAAACATGATTAAACAGGAGTTGGACCGGATCAAAGAGCGTATCTCGAATAAGGACTTCCTTGAAAACAAAGGACTGAGCAATGAGGTTGGTATCCATGTTTTCTGCTACAAAGCGGAGGATGAGTTGATCGTTCAGGATTATATCCGCAGATTGAAAAGCGAGGCGAATACGCCATATCGGATTATTGAGTGCGACCTTTATGAAGTGTTTCTCTCCCTTTTGGAGGACAAGCGCATTCTGAAATCAGTTGCAGGGTTAGAAGAAAAACGAGGCAAAAAGTATCTTCTGGATCAGTTGCAGAAGATCGCCACACCGGAAGCTCTCCTTGCCAAGATGGACTATTCACCCCATATCAAAGGGCAGGATGTTCTCTTCATGACAGGCATTGGAAAAATTCATCCGTTTATGCGTTCCCATAAGATGCTTGATAGTATGCAGCATCTCTTTGAAGACATCCCTATTGTGATGTTCTATCCCGGAACCTTCAATGGACAGACGCTCAACCTATTCGATGAGTTCAAAGAAGGCAACTATTATCGGGCATTCAATCTGCTGTAATGGAGGTAGCAACGTGAAAATACAGAATATGTTCCAGAAGGACATCGAAAGAGACATCAACGGCGTTATCAAGGTTATGCAGGATGATGACCGGAGTTTGGAACAGGAACTCAGCGAATACATAATTACCAAGGAGCTTCGCCGTCACTTCCGCACATTCTTTGACAACTACACAAAGGCTATCGACCAGCCGACAGATAAAATCGGCGTGTGGATTTCCGGCTTCTTTGGGAGTGGTAAATCTCACTTCCTGAAAATTCTCTCTTACCTACTTTCCAATCAAGAAGTCTGCGGCAAAAGAGCGATTGACTATTTTGCGGACAAGTTTGATGACCCGGTGATGTATGCTCAGGCGGTTAAAAGTGTGTCCGTGCCTACGCAGTCTATCCTTTTCAACATTGACATCGAAGGTCCTCTCACGAAGGATAAGACCGCAGTGCTGCGCGTCTTTGCAAAGATGTTCTACAATCACTGCGGGTTTTACGGCGATGATCTGAAAATTGCCAAACTGGAACGCTTCATTGAAAAGCAAGGCAAGACGCAGCAGTTCCGCGAAGCCTTTGAGAAGGTCAATGGTGCGCCTTGGACGGAGACCCGCGATTCCTTTGCGTTCTTTGAGGATGACATTGTTTCGGTTCTGCAATCTACGCTCGGCATGAGCGAACAGGCGGCGCGGAACTGGTTCAATGGTGAGGAAACGAATGAACTGAGCATCGCCCAACTCGTAGCTGACATTCAGGAATATGTAGACGGCAAGGGCAAGGATTTCCGACTGCTGTTTATGGTGGATGAAGTCGGTCAATACATTGGTGACGATGGTGACTTGATGATCAATCTGCAATCTCTTGTAGAAGAGATTGGCATTCGCTGCCACGGCAAGGTTTGGGTCATGGTGACAAGTCAGGAGGCGATTGACTCCGTTGTCCATATCACCGGCAATGACTTTTCCAAAATTCAGGGACGCTTCAATACGCGCCTCAGCCTTTCCTCGTCCTCCGTTGATGAAGTTATCAAAAAGCGTGTTCTGGCGAAAACAGATGCGGCGGATCAGCTTCTTCGCATGGTCTATGACAAGGAACACGCCGTACTCAAAAACCTCTATACTTTCAACAATCCCGTTCTTGACATCAAGGGCTTTACGGATGGTGCGGAGTTTTCTGCAACTTTCCCCTTTGTACCGTACCAGTTCATCGTGATCCAGAAGGTGCTTGCCGAGATTCGCAAGCACGGCAATTCCGGTAAACATCTGTCCGGCGGTGAGCGTTCCATGCTCTCCGGCTTCCAAGAAGCAGCCCAGGATGTGAAGGATAAGGATGAAAATGCTCTGGTTCCATTCCATCTGTTTTACAATACAGTTCACACATTCCTCGAAAGCCCCATCCGACGGGTTATCGACCGCTGCCAGACTGCGGCAGACAATCACGATGGGCTTGAGCAGCAAGATGTCAGCGTCCTGAAGCTCCTTTACCTTGTACGTTATATTGAGGACATCAAGGCAAATATCGACAATATCTCCATCCTTATGATCGATGACATCCGTACAGATAAGATTGCGCTGCGGGCGTCAGTTTCCGCCTCGCTGGAAAGGCTTCTCTCGCAGAACTACATTTCTCGCAACGGCGATACCTATGCCTTCCTGACGGACGAGGAACAGGACATTGCCATTGACATCAAGAACACACCGGTTGACAGTGCGCAGGTCATCACCAGCATTGCACAGACGGTTTACGGGGAAATCTACCCTTCCAAGAAATTCAAGTACGGCAAGTACGACTTCGCCTATGACCAATACATTGACGAGACCCTGAACGGCTCTGCTTGCGGTGGAATGCGGCTTCGCATTGTTACCGTTGCAAGCGACTACTATGGTGCGCCGAACGAACGGCTTATTATGGATTCTCAGGTCAACAATGAAGCAATCGTTGTGCTGTCCAATGAGACACCGTATTTTGATGAGCTGGAACAGGCGATGAAAATTCGTAAGTATGTCAAACAGCGGAATGTATCTCAGCTCCCTGAAAGCATTCAGGACATCATCCGCAAGCGGCAGCAGCAAGCGCGTATTCTGGAAGAAAGAGCGCGTAGCTATATTGAAAAAGCTATCGTCGGTGCAAAGGTCATTGTCCACGGCGAGGTCATGGACATCAAGACTGGCAACGCGAAAGACAAGCTGGACACCGCGATGAACGGTCTGGTTGAGAGTGTCTATTCCAAGCTCAACATGGTCAACCGTTTCGTAGAGAGCGACGCAGACCTTCTTTCCATCCTGAATGGAACGGATGACGAGCAGATTGCCTTCATCGGTCAGGGCGCAAACAACGAAGATGCGCTGAACGAGATCAGCCAATGGCTCGAACTTCAAAATCAGAAGATGCTCAGTACCTCAATGGGCGATGTGCAGCGCCGGTATCAGGCGATTCCCTACGGCTGGCGCGAAATTGATATTGCTGCGCTGATTGCTCGTTTGATCTCTCAGCAGAAAATCTCCATCAAATACGGCGGTGCTTTGGTTGGCAAGGACGAGCGCAGACTGGTTGATTATCTGCGAAAAAAATCCGAGATTGACAAAGCCGTCGTTACCCGCAGGATTGCCCCTTCCGAAGACCTTATGCGCAAGAGCATTGCCTTCCTCCGGGACTATCTTGGCGCGATGGACATTCCTTCCGACGAGGACGGACTGATCCGTTTTGTGCTGGACACCTTTACTCAAAAACAGGAGCATTATCAGGAGCTTCTTGATAATGCCTATTCTGAGTTCCGTTACCCGGAAAAGGAAGTTGTCACAAAAGCCCGCGACCTTATGAATGATGTTCTGAGCCAGCGCAGGGACAACGTTGCGCTGCTTACCCGCATGGTGCAGCGTCAGGAAGACCTTCTGGATTGCTCCGAGGACATGGAGGGTGTGGAGTTCTTCTTCAAGTCGCAGCGCAGTGTATATGATGAGGCACGGCGTCAGATGGACCGCGTGAATAAGGAACGTGACTACTTTGCTTCTGACGCGGATGTGTTGGATGTCTTCCATACCATTGCGACCATTCTTGCACAACCGAAGCCCTATGACCGCATTGGTGAGCTGCCGGAACTGATTCAGAAGGTTAAGGCGGCATACTCCGGTCTGCTGGATTTGAAGAAGGATGAGGTTGCCGAGAATATCCGTCAGTGTATGCAGGACGTTCATCAGCTTGCAACCGAAGCGCGGGATGCAGGAGTTCTGCTGCGTCAGGCAGATGACTACTTTGTCGGCAAGCGAGAGGCGGCGAAGAACGCTTTCTCTCTCACCGAGCTGGACGCTATGATCACCCAGCTTCTCACATACAAGGATAATATCTGCCGACGCATGGAGGTAATGTCCGCTTCCCATCAGGAAGCAACGACACAGGGAGGCACAGGAGCAGCACAGCCCGCCCCGAAAATGCCAAAAATCACAACACTTCGCCGGTATGACCTCTGCTCTGTCAAGCGTCTGCAATCTAAGGAGGACATTGACCGGTACGTCGATGGAATCCGCGAGAAGCTGATGAAAACATTGGAAGGCTGCGACGGTGTGCAGATTAACTGATAACATTATAGAAGGGACAGAATGGTATGCAGGAAATTAGATGCCCCAAATGCGGTGAAGTATTTCAAGTCGATGAAAGCGGCTACGACCAGATTGCACAGCAGGTGCGTGATAGAGAGTTCGAGAAAGAGCTTGATCGTCGCAAAAAAGAGTTGGATGCTCAACGCGAACAGGAGCTTGAGATAATTCGCTTGCAGGAGGAAAAAGAGCATACTGCGAGTATCACCCAGAAAGATGCTGAGATTTCTGAGAAGGATCAAAAAATAGCAGAGCTGCAAGCCAAACTTGACGCCAGTGAAACGGCAAAGAAACTTGCTGTTGCAGAGGCGGTTGAACAGAAGAATGCGGAATTATCTCAAAAGGCAACTGAGATTGCCGACCTCAAGGGCGAACTAAAGAACAAGGCAACTGAGAGCCGCTTGAGCGAGAAGTCCCTTCAAGAGCAGTATGAAGAAAAGCTCAAGCTGAAAGACGAACAGATTGAGTATTACAAAGACTTCAAAGCACGGCAATCAACAAAGATGATCGGTGAGAGTTTGGAGCAGCACTGCCTGACACAATTCAATGCGATCCGAATGACGGCTTTTCCAAACGCCTATTTTGAGAAAGACAACGACGCCAAAACCGGCAGCAAAGGTGACTTCATTTACCGTGAGTGCGGAGAAGATGGTACGGAGTTCATCTCCATTATGTTTGAAATGAAGAACGAGGCCGATGAAACCGCCACCAAGCACAAGAATGAGGACTTTTTCAAAGAGTTGGATAAGGACCGAAACGAAAAGGGCTGCGAGTACGCAATCCTTGTCTCTCTTCTTGAGATCGACAATGATCTATATAACAATGGCATTGTGGATGTGTCCTATAAGTACCCGAAGATGTATGTTATCCGTCCGCAGTTCTTCATTCCGATGATTACACTGCTGCGGAATGCGGCAAAAAACTCCTTGCAATACAGACAGGAGCTCCAAATTGTTCGCAACCAGCAGGTTGACATCCGCAACTTCGAGGAAAACATGAACGCCTTTAAGGAAGGCTTTGCCCGAAACTATCGGCTGGCAAGCGAGAAGTTTTCAACGGCGATTGATGAGATTGACAAAACAATCGACCACTTGCAGAAGACAAAGGCAGCACTTCTTTCTTCTGAAAACAATCTTCGTCTTGCAAACAACAAAGCGGAAGACCTTAGCATCAAGAAGTTGACAAAGAACGCTCCCTCTGTTAAGGCGATGTTTGATGAACTGGGGCAAGAGAAAGCGTAATACACGCATAGTTAGGAGATAACGAGCATGAATAAAGGTGCAATACAAAGATTTGCAATCTGGGCGCGGAACGAGCTGATCGCTCAGGTGTCGCAGAGAGCTTATCAGTATGGAATCACGAAGGAAGGCTGCGGCGAGGCAAACGCCGTGACGGTGGGCGGACGCGCACTGACTGGCGATGAGCAGAAGCAGCGCAAGGAGCTTGTCGATCAGATCCGCTCAAAAGGCTATACACAGGTTATGGAAGAGGTTGCCTACACTTGGTTCAACCGTTTTATTGCCCTGCGCTTTATGGAGGTCAACAACTATCTGCCCTCCCACATTCGTGTCTTTTCCGACAGTACCGGCGCGTTCAAGCCGGAGATTTTAAGTGATGTCCTGCACCTTGACCTTCCGGGACTGAACCGGGAGAAAGTTGCGGAGTATATCGAAAGCAACGACACCGAAGGTCTCTATCGCTATCTGCTGCTGACGCAGTGCAACGCACTGAACGACCCTCTTCCCCGTATGTTTGAGAAAATGGGCGGCTATACCGAGCTTCTGCTGCCGAACAACATTCTGAAGCAGGACAGCGTTCTCGGTCACATGGTCGCGGATATTCCCGAAGCGGACTGGACGGATCAGGTGCAGATTATCGGCTGGCTATATCAGTATTACAACTCCGAACTCAAGGATGATACCTTTGCGCTGCTCAAGAAGAATGTGAAGATCACCAAAGAGCGCATCCCTTCCGCAACGCAGCTCTTCACCCCGGACTGGATCGTCCGCTATATGGTTGAAAACTCTCTCGGCAGAATCTATGTGGACAAGCGCAAGAACGAGGGCATCTATGCGGACGGTCGCGGCTTGGATGAGATGACTTGGAGCGAGGCGGAATCCGAGCGTATTGCAACAGAAAAGCTGATTGCCGGCAAAATGGGCTGGAAACATTATCTGCCCGAAGCCGAGCAGACGCAGGACGTGCGCAAGCAGCTTGACGAGATTCAGGCGGAATATGCCAATCTGGATGTGAAGGACATCAAGGTCATTGACCCTTGCATGGGTAGCGGTCATATACTTGTCTATGCCTTTGATGTGCTGATGCAGATTTATGAGGCAACCGGATATAGCCAACGGGATGCGGCGCAGAGCATTCTTGAAAACAACCTCTACGGTCTCGATATTGATGAGCGTGCGGCACAGCTTGCCTATTTTGCCGTCATGATGAAGGCACGGCAGTATGACCGCCGCATCTTCTCCCGTGGCATTCAGCCTCATGTGTATGCGATTGTTGAGAGTAACGGACTGGATAGCAGCTCCATCGAATACTTTACCAATAGCGATCCGAAGCTCAAGAAGGACTTTGGAACACTGGTGGACGAACTGCGGGATGCAAAGGAATACGGCTCTATCCTGAATATCTCTCAGGTGGACTTTGCTGCCCTCTATACCAGAGTGGAAGAAGTACGGGCTGACATCAGTATGTTCCGCGAGATCGTGCTGAACAGCATCCTGCCGCTGATTCAAGTAGCGGAGGCTATGGCGCAGAAGTATGACGTGGTGGTAACAAATCCGCCGTATATGGCATTGAGTAATGCAAGCCAGCGTGTTAATGACTATGTGAAGTCCAACTATCCTGACTGTAAAGCTGATATGTTTGCGGTTTTCATTGAGCGATGCGGAATGTTCGCAAAGCAAAACCGTTTTCAGGCTATGATTACTCAGCACACTTGGATGTTCTTGGGAAGTTATGAGGGATTAAGAGTTAGACTTGCTTCTCGCTCCTTAGTTAGCCTCCTACATCTCGGCATCAAAGCATTTGAGGAAATTGGAAATGATGTGGTTCAAACTTGTGCCTTTGTGTTTCAAAACACTTCCTGTGCAGGACAAAAGTCGAGATTTTGCCGACTCGTGGATGTAAAAGATTCTGCAAAGAAGGAACAGGAGTTTTATAATCCGAACCTCTATTCCGAGAAAAGCACAGATTCTTTCAAAGTGATCCCCGGATTTACTTATGCGTATTGGGTGGAAGACGCTTTTATTGAGAACTTTGAAAAAGGATTCAATATTGAACAGTACGCCGAATTTACTGGCTCTCAGAACATCACAGGGAACAACGAAAAATACTTGCGTTATCATTGGGAAGTTGAAGCCGATAAGGTGGGTCAGACATACTGGGTGTTTTATGCAAAAGGAGGAGACTACCGAAAATATTACGGGAATCTCGAAATGGTCATAGACTGGCGAGACTCTGCAAGGAATTTCTACGCGACAAATAAGACCTCCAACCTTCTAAGTGAACACTTTTGGTTCCGTGAAGGCGTGACATACTCAGCGGTCACAAGTCGCGGGACAGGATTTAGATATTTACCCAAAGGTTGTATTTTTGACAAAGGTGGTCCATCTATCGCAATTAAAGATAGTCTCTACTACCTTCTCGCATTGTTAAACTCGAAGACTGCGGAGTTGTATTTTCGTGTTCTAAACCCTTCAATTAACTTGCAAGTAAAGGACATCAAGGCTTTGCCAATCCTGGTTGAAGACAAGGATAAGATTGCTGACATTACTCAGCGCTCTGTTCAGCTTGCTAAAGATGATTGGGACTCTTTTGAAACGAGTTTCACTTTTAAGCAGCATCCTCTAACTGTCGGTCATACGAGAGTCGAAGAAGCCTTTGTCGCATGGAAAGCAACCCAGTTAGAGCGATTTAACGAGCTGTTGTCAAACGAGGCAACTGTCAATGAGCTATTTAAGGCAATCTATCGACTTGACGATTTGGAAATAAAATTCGAGGAACGAGATATTCCAATTCGCAAAGCAATTTTGCAGCGCGACATTCATTCGCTTATTTCCTATGCTGTCGGTTGTATGTTCGGGCGTTACTCTTTGGACGAACCGGGGCTTGTCTACGCTGGTGGGAACTGGGATTCATCGAAATACCACACTTATGTTCCAGACGGCGACAATATCATCCCCATCTGCGATGATGACTACTTCGACGATGACATCACCGGACGTTTTGTGAAGTGGGTCGAAACCGTTTACGGAAAGGAAACGCTGGAAGAAAACCTCAAGTTTATCGCAGATGCGCTCGGCGGCAAGGGAACACCCCGCGAGGTCATCCGAAGCTACTTCCTGAATGACTTCTATGCTGACCATTGTAGCACATACTCCGTTACTGGTTCGGGCAAGCGTCCGATCTACTGGCTCTTTGACAGCGGCAAGAAGAACGGCTTCAAGGCTCTGATCTATATGCACCGCTATCAGAGCGACCTTCTTGCCCGGATGCGTACCGACTATGTTCACGAACAGCAGGAGCGTTATCGCACACAACTCACCCACCTCACGGATGCCATTGAACACGCTGGGGCTGCGGAGCGCGTGAAGCTGACCAAACAGCAGAAAAAGCTACAAGAACAGGCTCTTGAAATTCAGAAGTACGAAGAGAAAATCCATCATCTTGCCGATCAGAACATTCAGATCGACCTCGATGACGGCGTGAAGCACAACTACGAGCTGTTTGCCGATGTGCTGGCGAAGATAAAGTAAAAATTAAGGAGGGTATCATCGTGAATATTAGCATTACAAATTGCAACAACATTGCGCACGGAACTGTTGCTATTTCAGAAAACCGCTTGAATATAAAGTATGCGATCAACGGGACGGGAAAATCAACTATTGCAAAAGCCATCGAATATGCCGCCAATCATGATGAGAATGGCTTGAAGAAGCTTACTCCGTATGCCCATATTGGGGTAGCCGATGATACTCTCCTTCCTCGTGTAGAGGGACTGACCGATGATATTCGCATCGCTGTGTTTAACGAAGAATACGTCAATCAGTATGTTTTCATGGAGGATGAATTGGTCAAAAACAGCTTTGAAATCTTTGTTAAAACCCCACGTTACGATGAACTTACCGACGAGATTAACGAGCTTATTTCATCTATTCGCACCATGTTTGATGATACGCCAGAACTTGAGACTCTTATCTCCGATCTTAATGAATTTGTCACTTGCTTCGGCAATAATGCTCGAACTGGCATTTCTGCAAGCGGCGCCCTTGCAAAAGGCTTGAGCAAAGGCAATCTCATCAGAAATATTCCGACTGGATTAGAGGAATATAGTGACTATTTGCAGTCCGAGAAAAACTCATCATGGCTTAAATGGCAAGCAACTGGAAGAGATTTTTTGCAGTTAAGCTCAAAATGTCCCTTCTGTGCCAGAGATATAGAGCCTCAAAGAGAGAAAATAGAACAAGTCAAAACCGAATATGACGCAAAAACCATAGAGCATCTTTCAAAGATTTTGGCTCTGTTTGAGAAGTTAGGTCACTACTTCTCAGAAGAAACAAACGAAAATGTTCGCCGTATTACAATGAGCGTTACCGGTTTGTCTGCCGAGCAGAAGGCATATCTTGTTCAGATAAAGCAAGATGTTGAAACCGTTTTAAGAAAGTTACAGTCTCTCAAGCGACTTGGATTTGACTCGCTAAAAGATGTGGACAGAATCAACGCTGAAATCGAAGACAAGAAAATCGACCTAACATATATCCCCCATTTGAACACGCAATTCACCGTTGATAAGGTTACGATTATCAACAGTGCGATCGACAATCTTCTTACCGTTGTTGGACAATTACAAGGTGCAATAAATCGTCAGAAGAACGAAATCAGGCGAACAATCGATAAATACCAAGTTGAGATAAACGCATTTCTTAAAAACGCAGGGTATTCCTATACGGTTTCCATTGAAGAATCTGCGGATCATTCGTATAAACTACGGTTATGTTTCGGCAATGATACAACCGTTTCGGGAGTTAAATCACATTTAAGCTACGGAGAACGAAATGCCTTTGCTCTTGTGCTTTTCATGTATCAAGCACTATATAATCAGGCAAATTTGTTTGTTCTTGATGATCCCATTTCATCTTTTGATCAGAACAAAAAATTCGCCATCCTCGATATGCTATTCATCAGAGGCAATAGTCTGAGGGGAAAAACGGTTCTTCTCTTAACTCATGACTTGGAACCCGTTATTGATTCCATATACAACCACCCCAACTTCTTTGAAGGGACACCTACCGCGGCGTTCCTTGAAAACAATGAGGGAGTTTTGAGTGAACTTTCTATCAGAAAAGAAGATATTCAATCATCCATTCAAATTGCAAAGAGTAACATCGAAAGCCCGATGAACGAAATAAGCAAGGCTATTTATCTGCGGCGACTCATTGAGATAACAGAAGGTCATACTGAGGCATGGCATCTGTTATCAAACTTATTGCACAAAAGGCAAACTCCGATGATTGGAGAAAATGAAATGAGTGCTGCCCAAATATCAGATGCTACAATGAGGATCGCATCCGATATTGACAATTTTGATTATCAGCAGTTATGTACTTTTGTCTGTGATAACACCAATCTTGTTTCTATCTATGATGCAGCACAGAGCAACTATGAAAAATTGCAAATATATAGAATGATTTTCGGAGCGACTGACGAAGATCACATCATGAGAAAATTTATAAACGAAACGTACCATATAGAGAATGATTATCTGTTCCAGCTTAACCCGGTGCGTTATAATACAATTCCCAATTATATTATTGCTGAATGCAACCGCGCGATAGATGGCATCAGGGAAAGAGGTTGAACTATGTCCACGGAATCCATCCAATTTACACTCAGAGAACGTTTTGCCGCCCCTCTGCCGGAGTTCTATCAAAGACGGATCATCTTTTGGTATGACGAAGACCGGGAGTTCGAGTCCATGATGGACGAGCTTTCTATTCCTGATGCAACAATCATCAAGCTCACCGGCACGAACAATTTTGCCATAAAAAAGCTGCTTCTGCACGATGATCTCACCGGCAATTATCTGATTTATAACCCCTTTTCCTACGCTGAACCGCAGGATAACTGGCTGTTGGATATTGAGAAGTTCAGCGAAGAATACCGCTCCGACCTCATTTCCATGCGCATGAGCGAGTTGAATATTGAGTCAAGTCCGGCGATGCGCAAGACGGTAAAATTGTACGCAAAATTCTTTGACAGCAAAGAGCGAATTGAAAGGCTGAAAAGAATTGGGCGAGAATACCATACACCGTTGCAGCTTCATATTGACATTATGGCTGTGCTGGCAGGACTAAACGACGGCTCTGCGCAGGATGTATTTATTGCTGCCCTTTCTGCAGGACAGGATGAGGAAAACAATGCTGTCCTCAGCAATATCAAGAAGTTTGGTAACATTGACGCCTTCTGGCAGCTTGTCCACAAGTACACGGGCTATATCCATGAGGACGGAAAAACGCTTGACCTGTTCTCCGCTCATGTGCTGCTGACTGCCCTTGCACAGACGATGAATCCCAGCGTTCTCAAAGGCTTGGAGCGTTTCATCTCTGATTCTAACAAGGCGTATTGTTACAGTATCGTCCACGAATGGCGCAACCGCGAGGACAACGGTGCGCTTTGGGAACTGTGTCGCAGTGTGGAGCAGGAGTTGCATCTTGCTTCCCGCTTTGAAAAGCAGGATATTGAAACGCTGCTGACAGCAGACATTTTCCCGTCCATTCACGAGGTTATTCTGAGCCGATTCTTCTCTGAAATTGCAGATCATGTGGTAAAGACCGAGCTGATGCTGAAAACGGCTGAAAACCGCCGTACCTCTGGATGGATTGAGCGCTTCAACAACTATTATGACTGCCTCTACTACATTGCAAAGATGCAGAGCTTTTATCAGGAGAATGCAGCAGGCTTCCATATCGTAGAACCGAAAGCAATCTGGAAGCTCTATACGGAGAAGGCGTATGAGATGGATAGCTTCTATCGGCACTTCCACTATGCCTTCGGCTGCACTCTCAAGAACAGCAATGTGCTTCTGGAAGATAAGCTGAAACACGCGGCAGATTACATTGAGGGACTGTATCAGAACTGGTTCCTCAAGGAGTTGACCGGCTGCTGGACAAAAGCAATTTCTGACAACCTTGCCGCATTGGGTTATGTGTCCGAAATCGGCAAGCAGAGAGACTTCTACTCTCACTATGTCAAGCCGCTTGCGGGTAAAAACTCCCGCGCCTTCGTGATCATATCCGACGCTCTGAGATATGAAGTTGCTGCGGAGCTATGCGATACCATCACCCGGACAACCAAGGGAACAGCGAAGCTCGATGCTGTTCAAGCAGTTTTTCCCTCAATCACAAAGTTCGGTATGGCGGCTCTTCTTCCGGGGCGAAAGTTGTCTGTCAATGACGGGATGGATGTTCTCGTGGACGAAATGCCCACCCGCTCTACTGATGAGCGTGGGAAGATTCTCTGTGCTGCTAACATGAACAGCGTAGCAGTTCAATACACAGACGTTCTGAACATGAAACGCGCCGAGCGGCGTGAGCTTGTGAGCGGGAAAGAAGTCGTGTATATCTACCACAACACGATTGATGCCATTGGCGACAAAACTCCAACTGAGAAGAAGGTGTTTGAGGCTTGCGAAGACGCTATGCAGGAGCTTTCTAATATTCTTCGTATTGTCATCAACGATATGCAGGGTACAGATGTTTTCATTACCGCAGATCACGGTTTCCTTTATACATACAGCCCTTTGACCGAAGGCGATAAACTGGGCAAGGACGCGATCAGCGGCAATGTATATGAAATCGGACGTCGATATTCACTGACAGAACCTTCCGCAGCAGCGGAGTACCTTATGCCGGTTCGATTTGACGGTGAGATCGGCGGTACGCCGGTCAAGGGCTACACGCCTTTTGATTCCACACGCATACGGGTTTCTGGTGGCGGTGAGAACTATGTCCACGGCGGTATCAGCTTGCAGGAGCTTGTTGTGCCTGTTATTAGCTTCAAGAATCTCCGCTCCACAAGCAAGAAGTATGTGGAGGTTTCCAACGCAGAATTGAAGCTGTTGAGCGAAAGCCGTAAGGTGTCCAACCTGCTATTCTCTCTGGATTTCTACCAGCGTCAGCCAGTCGGAGAGAAGATTCAGCCCTGCACCTACTACATCTATATGACGGATGATGAGGGCGTGGTCATTAGTGACCGTCAGACTGTCATTGCAGACCGCACAAGCACAAATGCTTCCGAGCGCGTCTTCCGTGTGCGCCTCAATTTGAAAGCCGGTGCCTATGACAAAAACAAGATTTACCGCCTTGTTATCGCCAATGATACAGATGTCCCGGAAGAGGCTGAGTTCCATATTGACATTGCCTTTGCGGATGACTTCGGATTTGACCTGTGAGGGAGAAACAGAAAATGAGTGAGTATATTGAAACGGTATCAACAGAGGATGCAAACGCTGTAATCGACAGCAAACTGCGTAAGGTATTCGACGGCAGGATTGTCCGCAAAGACCTCACAAAGAAAATCAAGGAAGGGGCAAATGTTCCCGTTTATGTCCTTGAGTTCCTTCTTGGACAGTATTGCAGTTCCGATGACGAGGATGTCATTGAAACCGGCGTTGCAAACGTCAAGCGGATTCTGGCTGAAAACTACGTCCGTCCCGACGAGGCGCAGAAGATCCTTTCTGTCCTCCGTCAGCGAGGCAGCTATACCGTGATTGACAAGATCACGGTTAATCTCAACATTAAGACGGACAGCTATGAGGCGGAGTTTTCCAATCTCGGAATCAAAGCAATTCCTATCTCTGAGGATTACCCAACTAAGTATGATCGGCTTCTCTGCGGCGGTATCTGGTGCATTGTCCAGCTTGAATATGAATATGTGGAAGAGGATAAACGCAGATCCCCAATTCTCATTCACAAGCTCACGCCTATTCAGATGCCTCATGTGGATATTGAGGAATTGAAGCAGGGGCGAAAAGCGTTTACGCAAGAAGAATGGATCAAGATTCTTCTACGCTCTATTGGTATGGAGCCGGATAAGCTGAATGACCGCGAACGCTGGCTTCTGCTTGCCCGTATGCTGCCGCTTGTCGAGAACAACTTCAACCTCTGTGAGTTAGGTCCGCGAAGCACTGGTAAATCCCATATCTACAAGGAAATCTCCCCGAACAGCATCCTTGTTTCCGGCGGTCAGACCACCGTCGCGAACCTGTTTTACAACATGGGCAGAAAAACCGTGGGCTTGGTTGGCTTGTGGGACTGCGTAGCGTTTGACGAGGTTGCCGGTATCAACTTTAAGGACAAAGACGGCATCCAGATCATGAAGGACTATATGGCGTCCGGCTCCTTTGCCCGTGGCAAGGAAGAAAAAGCCGCAACCGCTTCTATGGTCTTCGTCGGCAACATCAATCAGAGCGTGGATGTGCTGCTGAAAACGTCCAGTCTCTTTGACCCATTCCCTCCCGAAATGGGAACGGACACGGCATTTCTCGACCGTATGCACTGCTACATCCCCGGCTGGGAGATACCGAAGTTCCGCCCCGAACATTTCACCAATGACTACGGATTCATCACCGACTATCTGGCAGAGTTTATCCGGGAGCTTCGCAAGGAGCAGTACGGCGATGCGCTGGACAAGTATTTCCGCCTCGGCAAAAACCTTAATCAGCGCGATACCATTGCCGTCCGCAAGATGGTCGGCGGAATGATCAAGTTGCTCTATCCGGACGGGGAGTTCACGAAAGAACAGCTTGAAGAAATCCTCAAGTTTGCGCTCGAAATGCGCCGCCGCGTCAAGGAACAGCTCAAAAAGCTGGGCGGTATGGAGTTCTATGACGTCAATTTTTCGTACATTGACAACGATACCTTTGAGGAACATTTCGTGTCTGTCCCGGAACAGGGCGGCGGAAAACTCATCCCCGAAGGAATGTGCAATCCCGGTCAGGTCTATACGGTTTCTCAGGGAAAGAGCGGTATGATCGGCGTCTTCCGTCTGGAATCGCAGATGCTTCCCGGCAACGGCAAGTTTGAGCGGACAGGACTGAACTCTGACGGAAAGTGCAAGGAAGCGGCAAATACCGCATTCAACTATCTGAAAGCGAACGGCAACCGCATCAGCGGCACGATTAGCACAACAACAAAGGACTATATCATCAACTATCAGGATTTGCAGGGCATCGGCATGACCGAGAAACTTGCGCTTCCCACGCTGATTGCACTCTGCTCGATTGCGCTTGGGAAACCGACCCTCAGCAGTCTGGCGGTGCTGGGCGAGATCAGCATTGCCGGAACCATGCTCAAGGTGGACGAGCTTGCAAATGCCCTTCAGGTCTGCCTCGATAGCGGTGCAAAGAAGGTGCTTCTTCCCATTACCTCTGCGGCTGACCTCGGAACAGCTCCCGCCGATCTAATCGGCTGCTTCAACCTGATTTTCTATCAGAGTGCGGAAGACGCTGTTTATAAAGCATTGGGCGTTGAGTGACGCCAAAGCCCTGATTGGAAGGAGGCGTACCCGTGTCCAAGAAAAAACGTTCAAAGAAGCGTGAGCGTATTCCCGTAATAGATACCTTGATTGATCTTGCCGGAGCAATGACCTTGGATTATCTTGCAGCAAAACGTAGGCAGAAATATGGTACAAAGCACAGCAAGAAAATTGATCCATACGCTGCCACCGGTGCTGCAATGGGCATGGGTCTAATTAAGGACGCAGATGACCTCATCAAGTTTGGCGGTGTCCTTGGCGCAATGGGAGCTTTTGATTCTGATGATGATTCACCAGTCAACAAAGTCGCATACATGGCTCCCCGTGATAACCGCTACGCTTGGCGCCTGAATTGCGAGGATGGCAGCGCATACGGTATTGATCCAAACAATTATGAGACAAGAGACGAATATAATGAGGCTCTAAGCAGGGAAAAACACGGATGGCGTGATTACTGTGAAGATGGCTCAGACTACGGGATTTCACCAGAAGACTACGAGACTGAGGAAGAATATAATGCAGCAATAGATACAGCGGAGTTCAATAGCTTTAATGAAAACGAGGATGATGAATTGATCATCCCGGATGATTCCTCCGAGAATATTGTGGGTGAGACATCTCCCGAATGCACGTCAAAAAGTGGCAGTGACCCGATTGGAAAACATGATCCGTATGCAGCAGATGATTTTCATGTATATGTTTACTGCCTTGTAAAGCTGGATGGAACAAACACGATAAAGTTCTACCGAACGGAGGATCGTACCTTGAAGCGAGGTGAGGCGGTTTTCGTTCCAGACGAAAGCTCAGGCAGTAAATTGAGAGGAACAATATGTTCTATTGAGCATCACATGAGTTTTTCTGTTCCAAAGCCCGTAGAGGAAACTCCTGAAATCATTGGAAGGGCGTGATCGATGAATGGATTGGGACTCCTATTATGAGAAGTTCTACGAATGGGCAACCAGCACGCAGATCAAGAAGATGTCCTCATTGACCTCGTTTGGTGCATCCGCCGAAATCTCTGAGGTCGCGCAGGAGTATATGGATGAGAAGGCAGCATCACGACTTATAAAAAAAGCGGTTGCCTATGGTGTCCAGTTCACGCCAGATGAAATCTATGACCTTTCCGGCTGCTGCGATATATCAGCCATGAATGAACTACTGAAATCTGCAAAATGCACCTTTACGCAGGAGCAGTTGGAAGACCTTTGGGGTGCCGTAGACGATGAAGTTCTTGAGCTTGTAGCAAGGCGAAACCATGTAACTGTGTTTGCAAATGACGAAAATGAAGATTCTTCCGTAGTAGATGAGATCGATTTTGACGAACCGAAGCAAAAAGAGCCAAAGCTCGGGTTCTTCTCAAAGCTCGGTATGGCACTTGCGATTGGAAGTCTTTTGGATAAGAAAAGCCAGTCTCACGACGGACATTGTACTGGTGACTGCGCAAATTGCCCTCCGCATTACGGGTACCGCTATGGAAGGTGGTATTATGGGCATGATCATACACACGGTTGCGAGTTTGGCGGAAATAAAGGCGGAGGCGGACTGTAAAGCACAGGATGAAAACAAACTCACTGCTTTTCGACTGAACGTGATTGGAGGCACACATGGATAACCCTTCTCTCAATCAGAATGGTATTGAATACAACGGAGAACAGATTGCCTACAAAGACAGCACCTATGAGCTTGTGTCAAAGGTAGCCTACCTGATCGGCGTCCCGCTCCGAATTTTTCAAAATGAACACGAGCCGCCGAAGATAGAGATATACGACCGGCTTGAACAGGATAAAAATGCCCGCATCATTCGTAATCTCTGTATCATCCGCACCGCCATTGAGCGCAATTACCGGAAAATAAATGACATCATGCGGATGGAATACCGTGGGCTTCTTTCGATGCCTGAGATCCTTCCAATGTCCAGTATGCAGCAGCTTTCAAATGACGGAATCAGCTTTATCAAAAAGTCGAGTACAAAGCTCTGCCACCACATTATCGAGATCAACCGGCTGATTTCAGACCGCATTAACAACTGTAAAAGCCTCTTTCCAATCTGGATTAACTGGGCGTACATAAAAGAACTGTTCATCATGCCAAACGGTTTGACAGAGGACGGAACGAAAGATGCTGCGGACATCTATTACGCAAGTCTCTCCTACTACCCCTATCAAATGTATATCAACTGGGTACCGATGGACGAGGGGAATGTCCTCTATAATGACAAGAAGTTTGCCACCCTGCTTTATCAATGGCATTGCGATGCCTTCACGGAATACAGTAAAGTCTCCGATGCAGGGGCTTTTGTAAAAAACAATATCTACGACTTCATAGATGACAGTGAGAAGACCGTATTGGTAGTGGACTGCGAAAACTCTGACCCGTACAAGCTGTGCGCCACGCTCAAAAACCTTGATTATGAGGTCATGCAGAAGATTACGGCGATCATTCTCTTTGACGACGTACATACCGCTACGGCATGGCGGATTCTTGAAAACTACACCCGCATCCCCGTTGAACATATCATGATTGAGCGGATTAAGCAGAACAAATCACTGGTAGACATCAAGCTCACCGCAAGAGCCTGTCAGGAACACTACCAAAAGCAAGTGGATTCCTTCGTCATCGTCTCAAGCGATTCCGACTACTGGGGGCTGATTTCTTCCTTACCGGACGCCAGATTCCTTGTCATGATTGAGCGGGAAAAATGCGGACCGGATATGAAGGCAGCACTTGCAGAATCAGGGATATTCTACTGCTATCTGGATGACTTCTACTCCGGCAACAGCGAGGACATCAAGAAAAACGCACTGTTCAAGGAGATGTACCGCTGGATTGACAACTCCGTTCACCTGAATGTCAACGATATGTTTGATGCAGCTCTGCGAAACACGAGGATCGAAATGTCTCCCGCAGAGCGGCGGCAGTTCTATGAGAAGCACATCAGGCACATGACGCTGACTATCGACGAGAACGGAAACGTCAGCATTGAACTGAAACGCGGATAGCCTTGGTTTCTATTCCGGGAGGAATGTGGATGGACAACAGATTCTATTTTGGATTCAATACATCGGAGGAACGGAAAAAGCGCAGAAAAGCAGAGCTGTACTCCATGAGTGAGCAAGTCAGCACCTTCTTTTGGGATGAAGCCCCGCAGCATGGCTTGGAAATGCGTGAAGGGCAGCAGGATATGTCCTTTGAGATTGTGGACGCCCTCATAAACGATCAGCATTTTGCGATTGAAGCTGGCGTGGGCATTGGAAAGTCCTTTGGTTATCTTGTGCCGGTGCTGCTGTACAGCAAACGCATGAACAAGCCGGTTATCATCGCAACCTCGACCATTGCGCTTCAAGAACAGCTCTGGCGCGATGTCCACGCGGTAATGCCCCTTCTTGGGCTGAACAGAGACGTAATCCTCGCAAAAGGACAGACCCATTATCTCTGCAACAAACGCGCAGATGAGTATATGTGTGACCCGAAGGCTGACCCACCGGACGCGCTCAAAGAAGGAATCCAGCAGGGGTATGAGGAACGCAAGGATTTCCCGGAGGTTTTGCCGCAAGGCGTCTGGGACAAGGTAAATGTGCAGCGGTTCAGCATGAAGAATTGTGGCTTCTGTGAAAAGAAGTGCAAGTATTACAAAGTCCGCGCAGCATTAAAGTTTACGGATGGAGTGGTACTGTGCAATCAGGATTTTCTAACCCAGCATCTGATGAAACTCCGGCGCGGTCAGGAAGGGATGATTAACGCCGCCGCTGATCTGCTTGTCGTGGATGAAGCACACAACTTGGATGATAAGGTGCGGAGTGCCACAACGGAGCGTTTCGGGCAAGGTATGCTCTTTGGAATGATTAAGAGCGCATTCTATGAGCTGCGATCCTTTGACCAGAGCAGTGTGTCAGGTGAAAAGCGAGAGGCAGAGAGCGCAATCATCGCCTTCTATAACTGCCTGAAAGCACAAGTCCAAAAGCAGATCAACGAGGCAGAGCAGGATATGCGCTACGCTGACCGCTTTTTCTTCGACAACAATGGCAGTGCGATTGAACTGCTTACCGAGATGAACGCCGCTATACACAACCTTTCGTCCAGCATTCAGATTTATTCCAGCATGGATTTCAGAAACAACCGTTCCTTTGCTGCCTCTGATGATTTGGATGCCGTCAGCGAGTCCCTTTCAGAGCTTCTTGACCGGATAGATGATATGCTGATCTGGATTGAGCAGCACGGCAGCAACACGGAACTCGTCTATTGCCCTAAAAACACAAAAGAAATTGTGAGCCGCCTATACTTCAATGGTGATGAAAGAACCATCTTGACCTCTGCCACGCTGACGAACGCCACGAGCGGGTCTCTGGAAGAACAGTATTCTTACTTTATCAGCAATACCGGCTTTCCCGCTGGTGATCGCGGCTGCTTATCCGAGCCAAAGCCTTCCCCATATCCATACGATGAACACGCCATGATCTACTATTGCGACGATCTCCCGCACCCGACCAGAGAACATGAAGCCTTCATTGAAAAGGGTGTGGAGCGACTGCTTGAGATCCTGAGCATTTCCAATGGAAAGGCACTCGTGCTGTTTACGGCAAAGACCGACATGGAAGAGGTCTACTCCATTCTCAGTGAGAAAAATCTTCCGTACAAAATCTTGATGCAGCAGCCGGGATCGTCGCAGGACAAGGTGCTGCTTGAGTTTAAGGAAGATACGAACTCCGTACTTCTGGGGACGGGTGCATATTGGGAAGGAATCAGCATTGAAGGAAAAAGCCTTTCCAATGTCATCATTTTCCGGCTTCCGTTCCCTGTCCCCGATCCAATTATCGAGTATAAGTGTTCCGTCGCAAAGGATGCCCTGATGGATGTCCGCGTTCCCGAAATGATTATCAAGCTCAAGCAAGGTATCGGGCGATTGATCCGCAATTTCACAGACACCGGCATTGTCTGCATTATCGACCGAAGACTGCGGGACGAGCCGCCGGAACGCTATCATGACATTACATGGGACTCCCTGCCTATCAAAAATCGGACAAGCAGTTTGGACGAACTTAGGATGTTTTACGAAGGTCTGCCCTCAGCCAAGGAATGATGATACAAACGGCAGTCTCTTCGGAAACATAGAGCAGCCCCCCAAAAAACGACAATCAGAAAACGGAGGTGTATCATGTTGTACAATGAAAATCTGCACGAAGAAGAACGACATCTGATCCAGCAGATTGCCGAGCAAACAGAGAGAGGTAAAATTGGCTGGGAACTGACGGAGTATAATCCGCTGTCATTTCTGAATGAGGACAAGATAGACAAAAACCCAGCAGTAATCTGTCAGTCCTTCTCCTTTGAAGCGATCATCGGCGGCTCCCGTTTCGAGCTTGATGTCATGGAGAATATTGATGTGCCGTCCGGTATGGGAGACTACACCATAACCTTGACGCGGGATGAAACCGAAAATTATCTTAAAATTGAGGATGCACTTTCCTTTGACTGTGACCGCTATGAATGCACACCGGAGGAAGTGGCAGAGCGATTTGCGGACAGCCCCATTGTCCGCCTCTGCAACGCCATCATTCCCGCCACGCTTGGGCAGGAGGATTTAGAAGAGGTCTTCACATGGGCAAGGTTTTTCAATGAGACTGGCATTTCTGCAAAGCTGATGAATCATCCTCTGACCAAGCTCTGTGAAAAGCTGTTCGACGAACACCGTCTGATGGACTTCCATCGCTGCGTCTTGGATGTGGACTATCGAAAGCTGCTCCTAAATGAACTGGCTCATAACTAAGACACGAAAAAACGCCCCCGACACTGTGCCAGACGCACAGTGCCGGGGGCGTTCCCGTTTCCAGCGATTTATTTTTCTCTCGGCAAGGGACCGTTCATAAGGTGACACTTTCCGTTTTACGAAGCCGCGAAAATTCGATGTGTTCCGTGGAGATGTTCACTGGGCAGCATACGCCGTACACGTTTCCAATAATCACCGAGTAGTGCAATGTGTATTCACTATCGGGAAATACTTCACGGTTTTCGCAACGCTTGATTCAGGAGTGGGATTTTTGCCTTATTCCCGCGTGACATCAAGGGAAACCGGATTGATAACGATGATAGATTTGCCCTTTTTGTGGGCATATCTCACGGTGTTCCCGGTACCGCTGGGGCATCCATTCCATACTGCGAGAATATAATCGGCGTGATCTACCATGTACCGATTTCTCTTGTCCATGCAGTCCGGCGTGTACTCCCGTTGCAGCATGGTCTCCTTGTCACACTTTGCCGCGATATTATAATACCGTTCCCGTGAAGCCACAGACCATTTGATCGCTTGTGTCTCACAAGGGATTGCGCTTTCCAGAGTAATGTGAGGGTATTTTGATTTCAAATCAAGTACAATTTCCGCAGCATACATATCAACACCAAGAGCCATGCCGGTAATAAAATGCGTGACACCCTCGTTCTCGATGAGTGCTACAATCTGATCCCGCATAACAGACTTCAAAGAAGTACAACGCTTATCGGATTCATCAAAGCCGAATGGAAGACTCTGCGGTCTATGACCGGTAAACGCACAAGTCTTGCCTTGAACGGATTGCTTTGCAGCTTTTTGAGCAGACTTTCTAAACTCAATAATGCGCGACATGACACCCCTTCTTTCACTCTTTTGGTAGGTAACTCCATTCTATCACCCTCATCACGGACAGTCAACGCATTGTCGTTAGTAAAATCAACGACGGCGTACCGTGGATAATGACACCGCCGTTAGGTACACTAAATGCAAAGGTGGTGAGGCTATGCGAGAGAAGAAGGACATCAATATTGAAATCGGCGGCAATATTCAAGTGGCAAGAGAACAGGCGGGCTATACGCAGGACACGCTCTCAGAAATGCTTGGCATGACGCCGAATCACCTGAGCGCTATTGAGCGTGGTGCTTCCGGTATTTCTCTTGAAGCCTTGCAGCGTCTTTGCCGTTTGCTGGGCGTCAGTGCGGACCGAATTATCTTTGGGACCGATGAGCCAGAAGCGGAAGCCCTTGCGCTTGCCAGACGTATTTCGGATATAAAGCCGGAATACCGGCAACAGGTTCAAGAGCTGCTGTCCGCTATTTTGAATATGTCATAAAAAAAGAGCCTCTGCCGACACCCAAAACGGGCATCGACAGAGGCTTTTGGTTCGTTTTCCGGGCATTCAAACAAGTGCCGAAATCGACACTTATTCTCGCTCTATTACTGGAACTGTGCGTGGAATATAATCACACTGGGCGGTCATTCCTCGTCGCTCTGAGGCTTGCAATCACAGGCTTTTTCGACCCCTAACTGTCTACACTGCGATGCCCTGCGGGAGAAGTGCGGACAGGCGATGAGATCCGCACGGAAGCTCTGCTTGCAGCTATGGACGCAGCGGACGCAGAAGCGGTTATACTTCCGGCGTCCGCTATCTCCTATGAAGAACGACCACTCCTGCCGCCACTTCTGACTTCTGCTCACAGCTCAATCTCTCCTTTGTGCTTTTGGGGAGGGCAGCATTCCTTCTGCTTTTCAGCCTTTGCAGACTTGAGCCTGTCCATGATGGAGGACTTTTCGCCCCTTTCGGGGGCTTTGACCTCTGCGGTCTTGTCCTCCTTCGGACCGTTGTTGATGATCCCATCAATCATGCCGTAGTCATCCTCCATCGACATCTCTGCCGCCTTGAGGTAGTTTTCCTTCTCAAGTGCCGCCATCCAGCTCTCCTTGCTGATACCGAGCATTCCGCCCTTTGCCGCATGATCGGCAATCTCTTTGGCATCTACGCACAAGCCCTCGGTGTTATCGGAATAAAGACGGTAAACCTCGCACCCCTTCTCCAAAGCCTTCTCAGCCGCCTCCTGACCGGCGGGAAGAACGCCAGCCCATGCGTAGCCGTAGTCCTTCATATCCTGAACGGAGAGCGCGGGATCGGGCATTTCCGGCACTTCCTTGACCTCAAGGTCAAGGAGGCGGAGCGTGTCATCGTCAAAGCCGTTGTAGACATCATCGAGGACGAGCTTGCCGCGTTCATCGACAATGATACAGGCAGCTTCATCGCCGTAGGTGTCATGCTCCATCAGGTAAAAGCTGTGACCGCCGACCTCGTGCTGGTCAATGGTGTGCCACGTCCCGATGTGACCGGCAACCGTCAGACCGGAGGTATCGGCGTTCATCTCAAAGTCCTTCTGCTCAATGCTCTCCTGCTTCTGCTGCTCCTTCGAGATCATGGGGATCGCAACAATCTTATCGCCCAACTTAACAAACTGCTCCGGAACTTTGAAGAGGTCGGAGAACTTCTGCATCTGCTCTACGGTCAGAGAACCGAAGCTGTCATCCGTCAAGCCGACTACCATGAATGTTCCGGCAACAACGTCGTAGATGTCACCGTCCTCATCACGCAGAGCGCGGTTCAGGGGCAGCCCTTCCAGCTTGCCTTCCTCATTACAGACTAAAGCAACAGGGTCTTCGTAGGGATAAATCGCCTCGATGCAGCCGCCGACCTCATGCTGCAAGGACTTGAGATCCGAGTCAATCTCCTTCACATAAGGCTCCTTTCCCGGCTCAACGACGAGAACGGCAATGGTGCTGTCACGCTCGACGGCTTCCCCTGAGCCGGTAATCCGGTATTCGTCGGGAATATCATCAAGCTCACCGTCAAACTGCCTGTCCCACCTCTCGCTTGCGGCACGGACATAGCCCTCATCGGTGAAGCATCCCTGCTCATCCATCGCAATGTCGCGCCCATAGCGTTCATAGTCGATGTAATTTGCCAGAGGACCGAGATCCTTTTCGGAGTAGATACCGGCTTCGTGGGCGTAATAATAGCCGAGGTCGGATTCGTCGTTGATACCGGGCATGATGTCGTAGCAGTCCAGATTGAACGTCAGGTTGATGAGATCGTCGATGTCGCTGACCTCATCGCACCCAGCCTCCATAATGACAACGAGCTTTTCCTGATCGCTCAGGGAAAGTTCGTCAATCAGAGCGGCAAGGTAGTTGAGCTTATCAAGGCTCTCGTACTCGCCAAGCATCTTCTGAACGCCGGAGATCGGGCATTCGTAGTCGGTGATAAACCACTCTTCGTAGGGCTGACCGAACTCGTCCTGCTTGCCGATCCCGATGCGCTCAAAGACCTTCTGCATCTCTTCTTCGGTGGTGGGCAGCTTCACCCATTCACCGACCAGCATACCCTCGTTGTACTTGCCGAGATTCGTGACGAAGGCTTCAAAATTACCGTCTAATACGGGCATAGGCATCCTCCTTTCAGTCATCCACCATGCCGTCCGGCATGATATACAGTTCCTTAAACTCCGCGTCGGTCATGGCTTCGAGCTTCCTGACGGTTTTGTACATCAGCTCTGCGATCTCACCGTCCATGTCGTTCAGGGTGACGCTCTTCATATCGTCAATCAGCCGCTTTCGGCTGGACGTGTTGAAGCAGCACATCAGGTTGATTTCTTCCACGGTAAAGTTTTTCATATCAAAGTTCCATATCCTTTCCTTTTGATTTCTGCGGCTTCGGTGTGTGAGGCGGCTGGGCTTTCTGCGCGGATTTCAGCTTGTCGCGGATGGATTCACGGGCAGCGGGCTTCGTCGGGATGGTGTCGTAGATGGCAGTTCCGGCATCCTCCACATAGGCGCGGACATACTGGATGCTCTCAGAAAAGCGAATGGGGCGGTTCTTGTACTCAATGTTCGTCAGCCGGACTTCATCAGCTGCAAAATCAACCGCGTCAATTCTGCACTTGATCCCATCCACATTCAGCGTCGCGCCGACAGGAATGTAATCTGCGGCTTTGAGTTCCTTGAAGGTCTCGCCGTCCTTGCTGAGAAAGACATCTGCGCCGGACTTCCAGAGCTTGTGAGAACCGGCTACCCACGCACTTTCACGAAAGCCAGTGACCGGAATAGAAGGCTTGCCGCGTACCTTCTTCTCAAGGAGCTTTGTGCCGAGCAAGGGCGCGGCTTTTTCCGCGTCCTTGCCGTACAGCTCAAAATAGCCGTTCTGGGCAAAGCAAACCAGCGCGTCCGGATGTGCCTTTTTGACCGCTTCGTACTTCCGAAGTTCTGCAACGGGCAGAGGCGAAAGCGCCTCTGTCCTTTCTGCATCCGGCAGTCTGTCACGGCGGCTTTTCTGCTTGGACAGCACTTCCACCAGAGCATCCGCGTCCTTCGGGAGCGTCTGGTGGGTTTTGACGCCACCATGCTCACCGACCAGAGCCATTGCTGCATCGAAGCTGCTGCGGCAGGGGGCGTCCAGCACATAGCCGTCTGCAAAGGTCAGCCGGTCATGATCCGGCGCAACCGAGTTCTGCGCCACATTTGCCGCCTGTTCCCGGTAGTTGATCTCAAAGACATCTCCGAAGACCTTGCCGTGCTTGACGGTTTTCGGGATAATGACGCGGGCAACGCACTCGTCGTAGGTCTGCTCCGCATAGAAACGGAAGGTGTTGTGATCCCGCGTTTCCTGAATAAAGACCTGATTTTCATTAAGGCAGTGCGTTCCATGCGGACGGCAGAACCACATCAGCGTCTTGTCTTCGGGATTCCGGCTTTCGGCGGCGCGGCGGATGATGCGCTTGTCGATGTCGAAGTCTTCCTTGTAGCTGTCTACATGACTGTCCACGAGCTTCTGCAGCTCCGCGATGATGTCAACGTCTGTGTATTTCTTCATGCGTCTCCTTTCTCACAACTCCATGTCGTGCGTTTTGGATTTGACCGGAGATTTTTGCTCCGGCTGCTGTTTTGCAGCAGTCCTGAGCTGATCACGGATGGAGGGCTTTTCCTGCTTCTGCTCCTGCTTGACGTATTCCAGCGTCGGCATCAGCTCACGGTAACAGCCCTGCGTTTTCCGCGCCGCATGACGGCGATGGATTTTGAACAGCGGCTCACCATTCTGCGTGACCGTGTTACCCTCGATCCTGACGCCGTTCCGTGCCAGCAGATTGAAGGAATGGTTAGAGGCGCGATAGGACGCCCGCATTCCGTCGTTGTTATAGGCAATCTGCCCCTTGAGCGTGTCCGTGACGGCAGCTTTGATTGCCTTCTCTTCGGCAGTCAGGCGGTGCGCCTTCGGTGCTTTTGCCGCTTCCTCCGGCAAGGGAGCAAAGGGAGACTTGACCTCCACGGTTTTTACCTCAATCGAGGTGATCTCATCGTTCTCCCATGCAACGACCTCCGGGTCTCTTTCCTCTGTTTTCTCAGAAGTGACTTCCTTCTCAGGTTCGGTCTGCTGGCGGAACGCATCGACGAAAAGTGCCGTCAGTCCGGGATTGGGTTTATCCACAAGGAAGCGGGAGGCGTTTTCGGGGCAGACATCAACGGTCTTCGCCCATTCCTTGAGAGGCTGGGGAATGCGCCCGTCAAAGCCTTTCTGCTGAATGGTGTTTGCGAGGACATACCGGACGCGCTCCGAAGAGAACTGCTCAAGGACGCTTTTCACGGCAGCATCCGCATCCAGCCGGTTGTCTCCGTAGTTAGAACTGATTGCCGCCTCAATCGCACGGCGGCATTCCACGTTTGCAGCGAGAGAAGCACGATATGACTCCAGCTCACCGGCTTCATAGGCATAATTCGCCGTCTCGCGGTAAATGGGGACTTCCGGCTTTTCCTCCGGAACAGCTTCCTTTACGGGAGCTTCGACTTCCATCTCTGCGGACTGTGCTTTCTCTGCCAGCAGCACCTTGAGCTTGGCGTCAATGCCCTCGATCATCTCAGCCGCCGTCTTGCGGATGGTGTCCAGAGAGTTTTTCAGTTCCTTGGTTTCCTTACCGGATGACCAACCGGCGATGTAGCCGAAGGAATAGTCCGAGGTTTCAATGCCGTACCGTTGGCAGACGGTGTAGGCAACGCTTTCCGCTTCAACCTCCTTGGTGTGCCGATCCTTCTTATCTTCGGGAGCGGCTTTCTCATCCGGCTTGACGGCGTGGAGCTTTGCGTGGGCGATCTCGTGAATGGCGGTTTTGACCGTCTGGATTTCGCTCATGCCCTCCTGAATGGCAATGCGGCTTTCAACTGGAGAGAAGAATCCCTTTGCACCGCCCGGAATATCCTCAAAGGAAATGGGGACGGGAGACTCCTGCTTGAGCGCATCGAAGAACGCGTCGTAGTTTTCAACGGTGCCTTTCAGCTCATCGACGATGATGTCAGGAAGTTCCTTGCCGTCCGTCTGGGAAACATCAAAGACACTCACCACCTTGAAGGCAGGACGCAGGACTTCGACCGTTTCCGTGACAGCCTTTCCGTCCATGCCGATTACCGGCTTCTGCGTCACGGGGTCAATCTTTTCACGCTCTTCCTGCGCCTTGTACGGCGCGGGTGCGAGAATCTTGATGCCCTTTTCGCCCTTCATGACCTGACGGTCAAAGTTGCGCTGCCACGAGGTATAACCGGCAACATAGGTTGCCTCCGGCTTCTGCATCGCAATGAGCAGCGTGTTGTTGAAGGAATAGTTGTAGAACTTGGACATCGTGCGGAGATATTCCTTGAACCGCTCGGATTCAAAAAGCTCCTTGATGCCCTGTTCCAGCTTGTCCGTGATTTCGCGGACTTGCTGTGCATTTTTGTTTTCAGCCATCTCAAACCTCCATTTCTTAGTTGCTTTTGGGCGAAGAAAACCCCGTCTGGGATTTGCTCAGTAAACGAGCCTTTACCTCAGACGGGGTTTCTCTGCGCGTCATCCGACGATGGAAGATGTTATCCTCGTTCTCCCATTCAATCAGCCGGTCAAACATATCCGGGTGCTTTGTGACCATGTGCAGCAGCTCCGAGTCACTGGCGTTGGGACAGAACCAGCAGCCGTTTCTTCGGCAGTGAGCGTAGATTGGGGAAAGCAGCCCGTGTTCCTGACAGAGCTTGTAGGCGTCCGCCTCGGTCATACCGTATTTGGCAAGCAGACTGACCTTCGTTATTCCATCCAGACGAGCAAGGCGTTTTGGCTCATCCTCCGCGATGCCGACATAGCTCACAGTGTCCGGCGAGAGTGCGGCATTGTACTTGCGGACTGGCGGGATTTTGCAGTCACGATTGACTGCACACATACCAGCCCATGCAAAGCCGCGAACCTCGCCCTTGTGCGGTCCGCGGGTGATGACATGATGGAACACCTCATCGTAGGTCTTGTCCGCGTGGAGAATGGTGAACTTGGTGCCCAGCTCCTTTTCGCAGAAGGGCTTGAGCCGGTCATAAATGAAGTCCCGGTGTTCCGGGACTTCGCCGCTTGTGTCTTTGTCGAACATGACCTCACTGAAAACCGCCTCGTCAAGCGGCTCATTGTGCTGTGCAGCCAGCAGGAGCGTCGCTACGCTGTCTTTGCCTCCGCTGCATGAAGCAACATACTTTGGGCGGGTCATCGATCAAACTCCATCTTGAAGCTGACGTATTTGCCGCCGCTGTCATCCAGACGGATCACTGCATCGTAGAGCTGAGGCTTCTTCGGCGTGTAAAGCCCGGTCACTCGGCACCAGCCCTTGTCCAGCAGCTCCTTTGCAATCTTCTTGGTCAGCTTCTTTTTCTTGCTGGAAAAGAACTTGTTGTCTTCCCACAGGCAGAAGGAGCATTCCTTGTTCGAGCAGTAGAAATTGCCCTTACCGACGTAGACCGGAGAGCCACAACGAGGACATTTGCCGATTTCCTCCTTGCCCGTGCCGAAACGCTGGGCTTCGGCATCGGAGAGGAACGGGTAGGCTTTCACGAGATCCCCGGTCATCTGGACAATGCCGCTGAGGAAGGCGTCTGCATCTGCCTTGCCGCGTTCAATTTCCATGAGCGTGTTTTCCCATTCCGCCGTCATTGCGGGAGAAGTGATCTGTTCCGGCAGGACGCAGACGAGGTTGCAGCCGTCCTTCGTGGGAATGAGGGATTTGCCTTTGCGCTCTGCAAAGCCGGATTTCACCAGCTTTTCAATGATACCGGCGCGAGTCGCGGGAGTGCCGAGACCTTTCTTCTCGGTGTCATCGTCAAACTGATCGTTTCCGGCAGCCTCCATTGCAGACAGGAGCGTGTCTTCCGTGTACTGCTTCGGAGGTTTCGTGAAGTGTTCGGTGATGCTGGCAGATACACCATCCAGAACATCGCCCTCATGGACTTCGGGCAGGGACTTCATGGGATCATCCTTTTCCTTCGTCTTGAGGGAAGCCTTGAACAGCTCTTCAATGGCTTTCCAGCCGTTTTGAACGACGGTCTTCCCCTTGGTTTTGAACTCGTAGCCCTCGCAGGAGAGCGAGATCTGCGTTTCTGCGTAGGCGTGCTTCTCGCCGGTCGCACACAGAAGGCGCATCCCGATAAGATTGAGGATTTTCTGCTCCGACTGAGGAAGCGCCGAAACATCCTGCTTTTCAAGCTGGACGGTCGGGAGAATGGCATGGTGATCTGTGACCTTGCTGTTGTCGGTTACGCGGGAAATGTCCGGAGTGACCGAAACGCCGGAGAAAAGCGGAAGCTGGCGGCAGACAATAGAAATGACCTGACGGGCGGTGTCCTCCATATCGTCCGTGATAAACTGGCTGTCCGTGCGCGGATAGGTCAGGAGCTTCTTTTCGTAGAGTGTTTGTACGAGATCGAGCGTCTGCTGGGCAGTGAAGCCGTAATATCGGTTTGCCTCGCGCTGCAAGGTGGTCAGATCGTAGAGCTTCGGAGGATTGACGGTTTTCGTCTCCCGCTTGAGAGAAGAAACGACGGCTTGCTTTTTCTCGCAAGCCGCCGCAATTCTTTTTGCTTCCTCTTCGGTTTTGACCTTTTCCAGATCGGCGGTCAGATCGCCCTTGCCGACGTGGACATTGAAATATTTCTCCTTCTGGAACGTGGAGATTTTCCCGTCGCGCTCCACCAGCATTGCAAGGGTCGGCGTCTGGACGCGCCCGACCACCAGCTTCTTGTGATAGAGCGTGGTAAACAGGCGGGTGCCGTTGATACCGACAATCCAGTCCGCCTTTGAGCGGCTGAGTGCCGCTTCATAGAGGCGGTCATATTCTTTGCCGTCCCGGAGATGGTTGAAGCCTTCGCGGATGGCGGAGTCCTCCAACGAGCTGATCCACAGACGCTTGAAGGGCTTGGTGCATCCGGCTTTGTTGTAGACCAGCCGGAAGATCAGCTCACCCTCGCGTCCTGCATCGGTCGCGCAGACCAGCTCGGTGACGCGCTTGTCCTTCATGAGAGAGGACAGCACCTTGAACTGCTGGACTTTGTCCTTTGTGACCTCAAACATCCAGCTTTCCGGAACAATGGGCAGATCGTCATACCGCCACTTGGCATACCGCTCATCGTAGGAGCTTGCGTCTGCCAGCTCCACCAGATGACCGAAGCACCACGAAACGATGTAATTGCCGCCCTCCATGTAGCCGTCCTTGCGGGACGTCGCGCCCAACACCTTTGCGATGGACTGGGCAACGCTGGGCTTTTCAGCAATGACTAGGATCAATCTTCATCACCATCCGTTTCAGCATCCTCCGCGATCTGCGGCTCATCATCCTCGTTGATGTACGGCTCTTCCTCGTAGCCTTCATCATCAAAGAAGTCCATATCCTCATCCTTGAGCTTTCTGCCCTTGACGAACTTGATGTAGTAATAAGCTACACCCGCAGCACCGGCAAGGGCAAAGATGACGAGGATCATGCCGATGTTGGATTTCTTTTCGGGTTTAGGGGCGGGGACATCGGTTTCCGCATCCTTGTCCGGCTCAGGTGTAACGGGGGCTGTGCCGGTGCATTCGCTCATGTTGGTCTTGCAGACCGGGCAGTCGGTATTGACCTGACCGGCAACGCATTTTTCCTTGCAGTTACAGGTGGTCAGAGCAGCCGCAGTGTCATCATCCAACAGCGCAAGCAGAGCGCTCTCATCGACCATGTTGAGAAAGTACGTCTGATACTGTTCCTCATCTTCGTTGATCGGCGCATCGTAGTCGATGACAATGAAGAAGGTGTTGCCGTTCTTCGTCTGGACAGTGATGAACTGCTTGTTGGTTGCCTTGTCATAGAGCAAGTCACGGGTGTAGGCGTTGCCCTCATCGTCAATCGGCTCACCCTTCGGCTTTTCCGGCGTGGGAGTGACTGCGGGCTGCTGTTCGGGCTGAGTTGCCTCCGTAACGGGAAGGTTCTGCTCGGTATCATCGGCGTAGGCAAACGCCGTGACAGAGAAGCAGGACAGAACCATGACGCAGACCGCAAGGATGGTCAGAAAACGAAACTTCTTACGCATTGTCGATTACCTCCGTATTTTCGGCGGGCTTGTTGCCGCCCTTCATGGAAGACAGGAACGCCATGATCTGATCCTTGTCCATCACCATAGAGCGCACGGTATTGATGATTTCGAGGTTTTCCAGCTCCGTCTTCTTGTCGTACAGCTCCTTGAGCTGCCCTTCGATTTCGGACTTCTTCTTTTCAGCCTTCTCAATGTCGGAGAGGACTTTCTGATACTTGGGATTCATGCAAAACTCCTTTCTTTTAATAGGCGGGTCTTCCGAAGGCGTAGAAATGCTGCTGCCAGTAGGAAGAATTGATGGATGTGTACTGAATGGGGTCGCCGCAGTGGATCATGACCCCATCACCAACGTAGATGCCGACGTGGGACACACCAGGGGTGTCATACGTCCCGACGAAAAAGATGAGATCACCGGGCTGTGCATTCGCCTTTGAAACCGGCGTACAGACGTTGTAAAGCCCTTGTGCGCCCAGCCGTCCGGTATTCACAAGACCGCTGTTCGTGAGAACGTAGCTGACAAAGCCGGAGCAATCAAAGGACGTGTCGGGATTGGAGCCGCCCCACACATACGGATAGCCGAGATACTTTTCCGCCTCGGTGATCAGTGTCGCAAACTTCTCGTCGTTCAAGTATTCCGGGTTGACATCGTAGTCGGCGGGAGGATTGGTGATGTACTTGTCCACATAGGGAGAGTCACCGAACAGATCCTCACGGTTGCCCAGCACCGACATATACGTTGCGTACATGGAAAGCTGTTCCTGAGACATGATGTAGACCGGGACATGGGAGAGGTTGAAGTTTTCGAGCTTCACGTTGCAGATGTAGTAGTCATACGGGACGCGATAGGTTTCCGTGTGCGTGTTGCCGTCTGCGTCCGTCCATGTGTCGGTCTCCGTGCGGTATCTGGTTTCGACGATGACCTCTTCGGTGAGGATATACTGCTTTTCAAACAGCATTTGGAGTGTACCCTGCACCTCATCCAGCGTGAACTCGCCCTCATGGAGAGCCGAGAGAATGGAGATCAGCACATAGGGATCATGCTCAATATCATCCAGATCAAAGTGATACTCGTCATAGTCATGGTTACTTTCATAGTTATCCAGATAGCTTTGCAGCTCTTGCTCCATCCGGCAATACTGCGCCTCCGCGCCGAGCATCGCGTCATCCTCGCTGAGATAAGAGGAAGCGATAACCGACGAGCCGGTAGAGGTGAGCATCGAACACGAGCTGATTCCGGCACCGAGCAAAACGAGAAGGGCAATTCCGACGCCGATCCAGATGAAGACCTTCTTGTTCTTCTCAAAGAACTCCTTGATCTTGTCGGACGCCTTCTCACCGAGCTTCTTGCCGGTATTCTTTGTGGCAGTCCCGGCAGTCTGAGACCCGGCATTTCGAGCGGCGGCATATTCCTTCTTGATGCTCTGCTTCTGGTAGTGCTTGTTCATGTTCTGCTTCTTCATCTCAGGATGCTCCTGCTGATTTCTTTCATATTGGAGCTTGGCGTCAGCTACATCCGCCTTGTGTTCCAGCTTGGAGACCTTCTCATAAGGCTTGTTGACGCTCTTTTCCCGATGATGACTGAAATGCCGAGCGGCAGTCTCAGCGGCGATCTCCGTCTTATGCGCCGCTTCAACCGCCGAGTTTTCCTGTTCGACCTCATGGATTTTGCCGTGAATGCCGGAAGCGAGAGTGTCACCGACCTTGCGGACGTTTTTCTCTGCCTCAAATTGCAGCTTGCCTTTGCTCTTGGGCTTTTTCAGCTCATCCTCAAAATGAAGGCGGGTTTTGCCCTTGCCGGTTTGCTCATCAAAAACGCGCTCCTTCTTGAGAACCTTGTGCGTGGGCAGCTTCTCGCGGGCAGCGTCCAGACGCTCATGCGCCTTCTCGGACTTCCTTTCGAGCTTCTGCATCCGCTTCGTGGGCGGGACGGCATCGTCCGAGACCGGCTTTGCAGAGGCGGTTTCCGCCGCTTGAGTGAGAATGGCATCTGCATCCACTGCTTCAACCGCAGAGGTCTTGCGCAGCTTGTGCGTGACAACCGTTTCGGCAATCACTGTGCCGGTATGAGAAGAAACACCGTGCTGCTCCAAAACAGGAGGCTTGAACGGCGTTTCCGATGAGGGCAGCGGTTCGGGTACATTCTGGGGTGGATTTTCTGCCCTTTTCTCTTCTGTGACGGACGTTTCCGAGGGCGGCTGTGTGTCGTTATCCTCGGCGTGTTCCGCCTGAAACTGACGCTGCTGACGGCGCATCTGCACCTTTTTCTGTTCCTCCGCAGAAAGAGCTTCGGGAGGCTCAGCTGTCTCAGCGGGCTTCACCAGCTCTGCATCTTCCGGACGTTTTGACACACGCTGCTCGGTGCCAGCCGTCAGGTTTTCCTCGACCGCGCCTTCCCGCGTCATCCGCAGAACAACCTTGTCGCGGGCTTTGAGTTCCGGTTCCTTGGACATCAGATTTCACCTCCAATCCGCTTGTAGGCAAGCTCGGTGTATTCAGGGTTCAGCTCTATGCCCACGAAATGACGCCCCATCTGTGAGGCAACCATGCCGGTTGTGCCGCTTCCCATAAAGGGGTCAAGCACAATGCCGCCTTCTGGACAACCGGCGAGAAGACAGGTTTCAACCAGCTTTGGAGGGTAGGCGGCATAGTGACCGCCCTTGAAGGGGACGGTGTTGATCTTCCAGACATCGCGCTTGTTGCGGAGCGGATTGATGTCACTGTCCTTGATCTCACCATGCTCACGGGGGCGGTTGATGGACTGCGGCTGAGGCTGACCGGGAACGGGCTTGCCGTATTTGTTGCCGCCCTTCATGCCGCGCTTGAGGCGTTCTGCCGTTGCGGGAGCAATCGGCTCTGAGATCGCCTTGTAGTCGAAGAAATACTTTTTCGACTTGGAGAACAGGAAAATATGCTCATAGCAGCGGGCACAGCGGTCTTTCACGCTCTCCGGCATGGGGTTGTCCTTCATCCAGATGATGTCGTTGCGCAGATACCAGCCGGTATCGCGGAGGGCAAAAGCAAGCATCCACGGAATACCGATCATGTCCTTCGGCTTGCAGCCCTCAACCTTGTTGTTGAGAGCCACAGCCTGACCGTTTCTGCCGTTGGGGTTCTTCGGGTCAATAAAATCACCCTGATTGCCCTTTCCAGCGTAGGTGTCCGAGATGTTCAGCCAGAGCGTCCCATCCGGGCGCAAAACGCGCCTGACTTCGGTAAACACTTCCGTCAGGCGCGAGATATATTCCCTCGGCGTTGTCTCTCTGCCGATCTGAGCCTCCATACCGTAATCACGGAGCGCGTAATACGGAGGGGACGTCACACAGCAATGAACGCTGTCATCGGGCAGAGTTTTCAGGATTTTAAGGCAATCGCCGGTATGAATGATGTCAAGCTCTATAAAAACCAGCTCCTTTCTTCGGATTTGAGCGCATATCAGTCGGAGTAATACTCGTCCGGCTCGTAGTCCTCATCTTCCGTGAAGTCCTCGTCGAGATCGTCAATCTCGTCCGCCCAACGGTCGAAGATTTCCTCGGCTTCCTTAGCCGCCTCACGATAGAGGCTCAGGCGGTTCTTCTCAAAGGCAGCAAAAGCAGGGACGAACTTGCCGAACTCGCGGATTGCCTTCGCATCCTGCGTGCGCATATCTGCGACGCACTGAATGATTTCGGACATCGTGAGCAGATCGTCGATCATCAGCTCATACTCGCCCTTGGGGATAGAAACGGTTTCATCATCCGCCGCGTCAGCGAAAGGGGTATTCTCATCGCTGTTGCTGCACTTGGGAACATCAACCTTGAAGTAGAAAGCGATCATATCCACAGATACCTTGGTCATAATCTGACGCGCCTCCTTGACCTTTTCGTCGATGTCCTCCCTCACATGGAGGTAGGCGCGGTGATGCTTCTTGAGGTCGCTTTCCAGTCGGATCAGATCGGTCAGCTCCCACAGAGCCTTAAACAGCGCGGAGGTGTTCTCTCCGTATTCGATAGCGTCCGCGTAGGGAATGGTAATCATCTTGTTGTTCATATTCAAAAATCCTCCTTAGTTCTGTACGGTTTCTTCGGGTTTGGTGGTCATGATGCGGTAGAGCTGGGTGTCCTTCGGGAAATCGTCCTTGAAGGGAACGATGGTAGAGCCATAGAAGATCAGCCCCTCACCGGCGTTGGAATTGGTGATGTAGTTCTGCTGGCTGGGCGAGATGTTCAGCGCCTTCGAGAGAATCTGCCGGTCACCGGATGCCTGATTCAGAAGGTAGACAAAATCCGAGTTTTCAAAGATATTCTCTACCTCGCGGGACGCAAGCAGATCCTTGACATTCTGCGTGATTCCGGTCGGAATGCCGCCCCATTTTCTGAAACGCTTCCAGATTTCCACGCTGTACGCGGCGGTCTGTTCCTCTTTCAGCAAAAGGTGGAACTCGTCCATGTAGTAGCGAGTTGCCTTGTGCTGGGCGCGGTTGATGGTAACTCTGTTCCACACCTGATCCTGCACAATGAGCATACCGAGCTTTTTAAGCTGCTTGCCCAGCTCCTTGATGTCATAGCAGACGAAGCGGTTGTTGACATCCACATTCGTTCTGTGATTGAAGACGTTCAGAGAGCCGTGAACATAGATTTCGAGGGCAGTTGCGATGCGCTGTGCCTCCGGCTCCTTCTGATTTCTCAGAATGTTGTGGAGGTCTTCGAGGATCGGCATTTTCTCCGGTTTGGGGTCTGCAAGAAACTCCTGATAGACCATGCGGACGCTGCGGTCAATGATGGTCTTCTCAACCGGCTGCAAGCCGTCCTTGCCGCCGACAATCAGCTCGCACATGGAGAGAATGAAGTCGGATTTCAGCGTCAGCGGGTTTTCCTCTTCGGAGTAGTTCGTGTTGATGTCCAGCGGATTGATGTAATCCGTGCTGACCGGAGAGATGCGGATGACCTGACCGCCGAGCTTCTGTACAAGGGGGAAATACTCGGCTTCGGGGTCGCAGACGATGATGTCATCCTCCGTGATGAGGAAGGCGTTCGTCATTTCGCGCTTGGCGGAGAAGGACTTACCGGAACCGGGTGTACCCAAGATCAGCCCGTTGGGGTTCTTGAGCTGCTTGCGGTCAACCATGATCATGTTGTTGGACAGTGCGTTCAGCCCGTAGTAGAGAGCTTCGCCGCCCTGAAAAAGCTCCTGCGTGGTGAACGGCACGAAAACCGCTGTGCTGGAAGTGGTCAGTCCGCGTTCGATCTCCACCTGATTGATGCCGATAGGCAGAGAGGACATCAGCCCTTCCTCCTGCTGGAAGTCGAGACGCTTGAGCGCACAGTTATACTTTTGGGCAATGGCGGCGGTCTGGAACACCGCGTTTTCGAGCTTCTGGCGGTTGGTTGCCGTATTCATGATGAGGATGGTCACAAGGAACAGTCTCTCATTGCGGGTCTGGAGATCCTGCAACAGACGCTTTGCCTCACCGCCGAAGGTGGCAAGATCGGACGGGATAATGTCCATATCGTAGCCGGAGCGGACTGCCTTTTTCTGCTCTTCGATCTTCATCTTGTCGAGGTCGGTGATCTTCATCTTGATGCTCTTGATTGCCTTCGCCTGGTCAATCGTCCGGATATGAAAATTGACCGTGATGTTGCTGTCCATCTCAAGGAAGTCGGCAAGCATACGGTCATTGAGTTCCGGCGCGAGGATTTGGAGAAAGCTCACCGCGCCGATGGTTCTGCCCATCTTGAAGCATTTGCCTTCACGGAAGTCAAAGGAAGTGGGAGCGATGAAGTCCTTCGTGCTGAGACCTGTCCGGGCAACCATATCGAAGGAAAAGCGGAACGGCTCATTGCTGTCCATATTGAACACATCATGAAGCACTTTCAGCCGTTCGTAGCCGGACAGCGGCTCGGTTTTCACGCCGAGAGTTTTGAAGTTGTTGAGGATGTCGGTTTCAATGCGTTCGAGCTTCGGCTTTGCCGTGCGGAGGGAGTCCGCCTCAATGCCGAAGGTGATGTACTTCTTCTTGATCAGCCCGTTGTTGCCCTTGGTGAGCTGGTTTTGCAGCATACCGGAATACTCGGAGCGGATGTCGTTGAAGGCGTCCTCCTGTGCCGGAATGTTGATGCGCTTGCGGAACTCATTGAGGCTTGCCTTCTGATTGATGAAGGAGAGCTGGACGAAAATCGAGCTATCAAAGTAGTTCAGAAAGTCGCACCAGTTCTCAAAGATGGCAGTTTTGTCCTCGTTCTGCGCAAGCTGGTAGTTGATGTCCTCAAAGGCGATGGACTTCGTGTAGAGGCGGCTGTTCACCTTGCAGATACCGTCACGGCACATCTCCACATAGGGGATGGTCTGCTGGGCGGACTTGCGGACTTTCTTTGCCTTCCTGTCCTTTTTCTTCTGCATGACGATCCGCTTCTTTTCCTGAGCGGAAAGGGCATCGCCGTAAACGACGCCGTTTTTGACGGTCATCTTAGGCTTTGCCTTTGCTGTGCTGTTGTTCAAGCTGCAATTCCTCCTGTTCTTTGATTTTCTGCTGAATCTCAGCGTAGAGACTGTTTGTGCGATAGGGACGCACCTTGTCCCGGATGAACATAGACTGTACGATGTGGTACAGATACTTCTCGGCTGGCTGACCGTCCTTCTCGTAAAGCGCGAAGAAGATGAACGGGAGCATGATGACCACCATCAGCATTGCCGCCGTGGACAAGTCGAGATGCGCCTTCGCCAGAAAGAAGATCGGGACACCGACTGCCGCAGCGATGGAAAAACAAATGAGCTGCCGCTTGGTCAGGTTGAACATGACCTTCGTTTTGACGCGGTTAAGATCCTTCGGGACCGGAACAAATGCCATTGACTGTTTCCTCCTTTCTAAGCTGCTTTTCGTAGCGCAGCTTCATTTGTGCTGGATACTGTTCCTCCTTCGGCTGACGCTTGCCCGTCCAGCGAAGTCCACCCGCTATGCCTTGACAGATCCAGCCGGAAGCCCGAAGGCTTGCGCCATTTTCACTTTCCAGTGTGTAGGTGATGATGCGCTTATAGCCCATAGCCGCAGCAGCTCTTGCCGCCGCGCCGTAGAGAAAGCTGCAAGCGTTCTTTGCGCCATTGGTGCATAGCCTTGTAACCTCCAATGTGAAGCCATCATCCAGATACCGGCTGACGGGACGCCCGGCGATGATTACACCGACCAGCTCACCGTCTGCTTCACAGCCGATGGAAAACTTGTGACCGGCAACCGGCTTGTGATGCCGGTGATGCTGCCGGACATACTCGTTGGCGTCACGAAGAGAGATGGGTTTTAGTCGCAGCATGGTGTTTCCTCCATAGGAAGATGAGCCGTGCATTCGACCTCGTTGCCCCAAACGTCCCAGCCTTCGGGAGACTGACGGGCAAAAAGCTCTACGCGGGGAAGGTCTCCCATGAGCCGAACAATGCGTTCCCGCGCCTCATCCGGCTTTTTGGAATGCTCTTCGATGTGGCTGAGGATGACCTGACGCACACCGGCGTCAACTCGCTTCGGATGTCCCTTCGTGGCAAGGATGCAGATTTCCGCGTTTGCCCTTGTCCAATACCCCATGCCGGTGAAGAGGTCATCGTTCTTGCGGTTTTGCTTCACCCATACAAAAGCCACGGTCTTATAAGAAAAGCCCCATGCCGTCAGCACTTCGAGTGCTTCACAGAGGCACGGGAACGTGATCCAGAGGAACAGGGCGCAGTCCTTCGCGGCAAGCTCACCGACCGGAAGCGCCTTGATGTCCTCAATGCACATTGTCGGGTAGTGGCTTTCTGCCGACCGTCCCTGTCCCTTCTTGGAGTAAGTCCGATACGCCCAAGGGGGATCGGCGTAGATGATGCTGTACTTCTTCATGCTGCCGACCTCCTTAGTGCGCATGGAAAATGGATTTTGCGAGGCTTCCGGTCTTGAACAGCGAGAAGCACAGAATGACCGTATACGCTGCCACAGAGAACAGAGCCGAGTGAATGTTGTCTGCGATAATCATGCCGTTGATCAGCACTGCGTAGATGCCGACGCAGACCATGATGAGAAAGCCCTGAAATGCCAGAGCGAACAAGCCTTTCAGATAGTTCGTGCCGATGCTGCCCCATTCGCGGTTGCTCATGGTTGCGATGGGAATAGGCGCAATGCTCACGGTGCAGTAAATCTCAATCATGCGCCCGTAGAGAATGACCGTAATGAGGATCGCCATGATTTTGAGGCACAAGCTGATCAGAAGAGTTTCTATCGACAGTCCGAGCAGTTCTCCGACGCCCATGTTCTCCATGCCGGTACGCATCTGCGCAATCGTCGAATCAATATCAATACTGGTGTTGCCGTGGATGACTCCGGCTGCACCGGAAACCACGTTCTGCCCGATGTCGAATACTGCCATCACGATGTCAAACGTATGCGTCACGAGGTAGATCGCCACAGCCGCCTTGAAAAACCACTTGAAGAACATCCAAGTGTCCATGTCGTGAAGGTTGTTTTTCTCGGTGATCATGGAAATCAGCTCGTAGCACAAAACGAAGGTGATGATGATACCAGCGATGGGGACTATCACGTTTTCGGATAGTCCCCGGATCATCTGGTACACGCCGCCGTTCCAGCCGGACGGTGTTTGCCCAACTTCGGCGGCAATCGTTCCTACCTTCTCATTGACATCGGTGAACATATTGGTCAGGTTGCTCTCGATCCATCCGATCAGCATATCCTTGAGAGCTTGTTCGATCTTTTCTAAAATGCTGCCCAATATTTCACCACCCTTCGGTTAAGCTGGGCTTGCCGTGGATTAGCCGAACAAACCGGAGAGCAGGGGGATGAGGGTCGTGCCGATCAGCACCACACCGCCGCCAGCCATGAGCTGTTTTATCCCCAATTAGGTGTAAAACTCTGCTCGATGGCGGGCGGCGGCGTACAAAAAATCTATATGGTGTTTTTAAGAGAATCGTCCCGGCGGGACAGGTCAGGCAGTGACCTGTTCCACCTCTGGGATGGGTTTGAGATTAAAATGAATTTCGATAGAAATGTGTCTTGTTTTATCTTCGTCAATGCGCTCATGCACGACGATTTCTTTGATTAAGCGGTTAAGGGTGGCTGCGTCCAGCTCTGTGATGTTGGCATATTCCTGAATGGCTTCCACCCATTGTTTTGCGTCATTGGCAAGCTGGACTTCATCAGACAGCCGCTTTCTGCCCTCGGACACTTTTGCTTTAAGCTCCGTCTGCTCGGTCTGTGTCTTTTCCAGCATGGTGTTGAAATTCTGCTCACTGATACGCCCTGCAATCATATCCTCATAAAGCCGCATGACCATTTTGTCCAGAACCTCAATCCGTTCCTCGTCCCTTGTAAGGGAGCGTTCCATTGCTTCCCGCTGTTCCCGCTGCTCTGCTTCACAGGTATTGGTCAGGCGGTCGGCAACCGCTTCCCCGTCCATCAGGGCAGCTCTGGCACATTCCCGGATTTTCCGCAGCACATGGCTGTAAAGGGTGTCATAGTCAATCCGGTGCTGGGTGCAGTGGTTCTTTCCAAAGGCATTGTAGGTCTTGCAGGAATAAATCTGCTGGGGATGTTTTGCGTTTGTGTAGCGTATCGTCAGCGACTTCCCACACTCGCCGCATTTTATCAGTCCGGCAAACAGGCTGATTTCATTGGTCTGCCCCGGACGCTGGCGGGATTTCAGCTTGTTCTGCACAATGTCAAAGCTCATGCGGTCAATCAGCGGTTCGTGCTGTCCCTCCACCACAATCCAGTCCTCCGGCTTCTTTTCCCCAATCGTTCCGATTTTGAAACGGTAGTCCTTTTTCTGGGAAGCAATCGCCCCGGTGTAGACGGGATTCATCAAAAGGTCTTTGATAACGGAGAAGTCCCACATATACCGCCCGTTTTCCGGGTCTTTCTTTTCCCATTTGGTGCGGGTATTGCGAAGCCCCCGTTCCCGGTTCCACCATGTGGGGCAGGGGATTTTTTCTTCCTCCAGCCGTCTGCGGATATAGTTCGGACCATGACCGTTTAGGGCATATCCGAAAATCAGCCGCACAATCGGGGCGGTTTCCTCGTCAATGAGCAGATGGTTTTTGTCCTCCGGGTCTTTCCGATACCCAAACGGGGCAAGACACCCGGTAAACTGTCCTTTCTGCGCTTTCAGAAGATAAGAGGAATGGACTTTCTTGGAAATATCCTTGCTGTACATCTCGTTCAGGATATTCTTGAACGGGGCAATATCGTTGTTATCCCGCAGGGTGTCGATACCGTCATTCATGGCGATATAGCGGACACCGTTTCTTGGGAAAAAGTCCTCAATCAAATGCCCGGTTTGCAGATAGTTACGCCCCAGTCGGCTGAGGTCTTTCGTGATGACAAGGTTGATTTGCCTGCGCTCAATGGCTCTCAACATTCTCTGTAAATCAGGACGCTCCATATTAAGACCTGTGAAGCCATCGTCCTGATAGACTGCCACAACCTCCCATCCCTGCTTTTCGCAGTATTTTTCCAGCATATCACGCTGGTTTGCGATACTGGCACTTTCGCCTTGCAGGTCATCGTCCTTTGACAGCCTGCAATAGACCGCTGCACGATAGCTCCCGGCAAGTGCCTTTCCGATTGTTCTGTATTCCATTTCGTTCATCATAGCCATTTACCCACACAATCCAGACGGTATCTGGCTCTTTTGAACCTCATCTTCATTATAGCCTATATCTTTCTTTTTAGCAAGATATTCTTTTGTATTTATTTTACCGTATTTCTGGGAAATCAGGCTGACGAACACATCGGTTGCGTCCAGTTCCCCGTCAAATACAGTGGTCACATGAATCTCTGTTTTGTTTTTTGCCATAGGCAGTTATCCTCCATACATGAAAATAGCCAGACAGAGGGTGTCGGCAACGAAGTCCGGCAACGGGCTTCAAAAGACCTTGCAAACAATCTCAATCTGGCGATGGTTACTATTTATACTTTTCTTTTATTTTTCTGTTGTTTTGGTTGTTATAAGGGAGAAAAGCCCGGAAATAAGGGGTTTTCCCCGGCAACCGGCTCGGCAACGGGATAGCAACAGGGGGTGCAACGGGCTGTCATTTTCAGAATGGAAGCTCCATCTGTTCTGTGACCTCCACAAAACCGTCCATCGTTTTTTCAGACGGGTTGCCGGAGTCCATTGCCGGGTTTTCACGCTCCCAGCCCTTTTGTCTGCCATATTCGGAAAACATTCTTGGATTCGGGAAGTACCGCCAGCCAGTAATGCACTGGTTCATAATCTCGTTGATTTCCCGGATTTCCCATTGCTTCGGCTCGTCAAAGGCATGGTTCAAGGCTTCCTTGTAGAGCTGCTTGGAGCAAACCATGTTCCCGGTGTACTTATCAAGATACGCCTGTATCATTCCGGCTTTGGTGTCCTCCGGCATAAAATCCCGCTGGTGTTCTTTGAGATACCGCTGCATGGCGGGGCTGAAAGCCAGCTTGAACCTGCCGCTTCGGTAAATCTCCATCGCTTCCGCCCACATCTGCTCGATATAGGCTCTGGAAGCAGCTTCGTCCTCCAAAATGTGAACCTCGGCTTGCTCCGGGTACACCATGACGGGGATAAAGCGGCGGTTGCCGGAACGGTCAAGGGGCAGGAAGTCAAGGGCATTGGAAGTGCCGCCAAACACGCACTGACGGGGGCGGTCTGCCGGGTGGGTTTCATAAGGTATCTTGTAGACCTCTTTCTGCCGGCTTAAAAATGACTTGATTTCCTCAATGCTCTTGGCGTTTGCGGTTGCCATCATTTCCGACATTTCGATAATCCAGTGACCTTGCAGCTTGCGGTACACATTGTCATCATCCAGCTTCCGCAAATCATCGGAGAACCACTCGTCCCGGACTGCCAGCAGACGGAAGAAGGTGGACTTGCCAGCCCCCTGACCGCCGACCAGACAGAGCATGATTTCAAACTTGCACCCCGGCTGAAAGGCTCGTGAGATTGCACCCAGCAGGAACAGCTTCAATGCTTCATAGGTGTAATCGTCTGCGTCAGCCCCCAGAAAGTGCCGCAGACAGAAACGGATTCGTTCTGTCCCGTCCCACACAAGGGTACTTAAATAGTCCCGGATGGGATGGTACTTGTTTTCATTCGCCACAATCCCGATGGCGTTATCAATCTTTTTCTCATTGGTAAGCCCGTAGGTTTCTTCCAGATAGAGAAGCAGATACTTCATGTCCGTATCGTTCAGGGCGGTGCTTTCCCTGTGAAAACCGATGGGCTTTATGATGTCCTTGCGGTCGGTCAGGATGTTGTATGCGATAGCCCCGGAAAGCAGCGGGTCACGCTGGAATACGGTCAGGCAGTTCCGTATGCTCTGACGGACACCGCCTTTCTCGGTGGTTTCCAGCCCCGCCTTGATTTCCTCAATGCTCTGGGGCGGCTGCATGGCGTTCATGGTGTTTTTTAGTTCTTGCTGCGTCTGCGGCTGCAAGCTCTGCCATTCGCTGTTCAAGCTGTATCACATCCTTTCCGTAGTCCGTAATCAAAGCCGCTTTTTCCTCTGTTTCCCCGAACAGCAGCACATCCAGCAGATATTCCACTTGGTCTTGCTTCTGTAAGGCTTCCACAAACCGGGGATGAAAGGCTTCCTCCGGGGAGTGCGGGGCGTAGTCCGTTCTCCATGCCATAAGCAAGTGAAGATAATCGGTAAGAATACGGAAGCAGCGGTTTTTTGCTTCCTGAAACTGTTCCTCCGGGGATTTCTGCCGGGGCTTGGGCTTTTTTGCCTTTCCCGGCGGTTTCCAGTCCTCATAGGAAAGCCCGAAGTCCTGTGCCAGCTGTACGGCGGCTTCTTTCTTTCCCAGCCCATACAGGGCGGCGGCAAAATCAATCACATCCCCATCCGCACCGCAGCCGAAGCAGTGGTAACGCCGATCCAGCTTCATGCTTGGGGTTTTATCGTGATGAAACGGGCAGCAAGCCATCCCGTTCCGCCCTGCATGGATTCCATAATGCTCCGCAGCCTGTCTTGTTGTGACGGACTGCTTCACAGCTTCAAATACATTCAAATCTATCCCTCCTTGAAAAAAGAAAAGCACCTGACATTCTCTGATTGAAAATGGCAAGTGCCTGTTAAAGTTCCATATCCTGTTGTTTGTGTTTCGTCTGTGCCGGGACAGTTCTTTGTGCTTTTTTCTCGTCAGCCTTATCCTGCAAGACTTCTTTGATAGGCTGTTTCTTGGGCGGCTCTTTGCTTTCTTCTGTGCCGGGGGTGGCTTTCCGTACCCAGTAGCGAATGTCCCGCAGCTTCTTCAAATCCTCCTGTACCTCGGTCAGCGGTGTTTTCAGGGCTGCAATTTCTTCCAGAAGCGTTTCCTGCTCCTCTTGCAGCTCCTTTTGGGTACTGTCCTTATCGTCCGGGTGCTTGGCAAGGTAGGCGGCGGCTTTCGCATACCGGGCAACCTCCGGGTGTTCCTGTTTGAATTTCTCCTTTGTTTTCTTGAAAAATATCTTCTGGTACTTCTCATAGACAGGCTTACATTCCTTGCAGTCTGTCCGGCTGGCAAGAATCCCGTCAATCACTTTGCTGCGGGCTTCCTTTGGCTTCATCTGATTGCGGTAATCTGCGGCTGATTTCCCGGAAGATTCCAGAAACGCTTCTAAGTCCTCCACAGTGGAAAGCCCCTTTTGCCGGAGATAGGACAGGGCTTCGCTGACTGCCTTTAAGTCCTGTGAAGTCCCCCGGTTCTGTCCAGCCCTCGTCCAGTCCTTCCGTTCTTCCTTTCGTATCTCCATGTACTTCATCAGCAGATTGGGAAGAAGTGTCGCTTCCTCCGCCGCTTTTTGTGCAAGCAGCTCTTTCCGTTTTTCTCCCAGCTCGGTAATCCAGCCTTTGAGGTTTTGGATAAGCTGCCGGATGGACTTCATCAGACTGTTGGCGGCTCTGATTTCCCGGTTCAGGTTTCCGATATTCGTCTGGATACCACGCTTTTCCATCTGCCGGACAGCAGCCCCCTCATGGACAGTGGGGACAATATCAAGCCCCTGTCTGGCATAGGAACGCAAGTCCACACGCTCCGGGCGGTCATTGGCTTCCAGATAGCGGTTCTGGATGACCTCCCATTCATGCCGCCAGATTTCGCAATACTTCTGGTCGTTCCAATCCACCGTATCCTCCTTGTGGCTTTTCCATCTGCCGGA